>Ga0209486_10001140_pt1 | contig 11554 bp, 11 predicted proteins | sample NCCompost_FD_187518 | JGI IMG/M metagenome (GOLD analysis project Ga0209486, IMG submission 187518) | Agricultural soil microbial communities from Utah to study Nitrogen management - NC Compost (SPAdes) (version 2) | ecosystem: Environmental > Terrestrial > Soil > Agricultural land | place... | reverse complement strand
AGTTGACATTGCGCTGCCGGAGGCTGCCCCTCAACCGCAGCCGCAATTGTCATGAGCGCGTCGCGAATCCTGGTCGTGGATGATGATACCGGGATGCTTCGGGCGGTGGAGCGCGTTCTGGGCGCGATCCAGGCGCGTGTGACCCACCCCGGCCCGATTGGCATCCTGGGTCTTTCCTACAAGCCGGACACCGCCGTCGTCGAGCAGAGCCAGGGCGTCGCGCTCGCCGCGCGGCTCATCGCCGAGGGGCGCGAAGTTATCGCCTACGACCCAAAGGCGCTCGAGAACGCGCAGACGGTCACTGGATCGATGATCGCGGCGGCCTCCGCCGAAGACTGCGTGCGCCGGGCCTCGATTGTCGTCGTCATGACACCGTGGCCGGAATTCCGCTCGATTCCGCTCAGCGCCTTCACGCGACCGCAACGCCTGATAGTGATCGACTGCTGGCGCCTGTTCGCTCGCGAGGAAGTGGGCACTGTCGCTGATGTCATTTATCTCGGTCAGGGTGCCGCTCTCTCCCGTCCCACTTACGCATGAGCATCCAGCGGATGGCGGACAGATACACCTCCGATCTGGTCGTCGTCACCGGCGCCGGCGGCTTTATCGGCGGACATCTCATTGCCGATCTGCGGCGCCAGGGGTACCGGCGGCTGCGGGCCGTGGACGTCAAGCCTCTCGATGAGTGGTATCAGCGGTTCGACGATGTGGAGAACCTCTCACTCGACTTGAGTCGAATCGAGGCGTGCGAGCGCGCGTGCAGGGACGCGCGGCTGGTGTACAACCTCGCGGCCGACATGGGCGGGATGGGGTTCATCGAGCTGAACAAGGCGCTGTGCATGCTGACGGTGTTGATCAACACGCACATGCTGACGGCCGCCCGCCAGGCAGGCGTCGAACGCTTCTTCTTTTCCTCGTCGGCGTGCGTCTACGCGGCGGAAAAGCAAACGACCGCCGCGGTGACGCCGCTGCGAGAGCCGGACGCGTATCCGGCGATGCCCGAAGACGGCTACGGGTGGGAGAAGCTGTTCAGCGAGCGGATGTGCCGCCACTTCACCGAGGACTTCGGTCTGCAGACGCGGGTCGCGCGCTATCACAACGTCTACGGGCCTTACGGGACGTATGACGGGGGGCGTGAAAAGGCGCCGGCGGCCGTCTGCCGGAAGGTCATCAAGGCGCAGCTTGCCGGTTCGAACGAGATCGAGATCTGGGGCGACGGCGAGCAGACGCGCAGTTTCACGTTCATCGACGATTGCCTCTACGGGACGCAGGCGCTGATGGCCAGCGACATCACCGAGCCGTTGAACATCGGGAGCGATCAGCTGGTGACCATCAATCAGCTCGTCGACATCGTCGAGTCCATTGCCGCCGTGAAGCTGCGCCGCCGTTACAAACTCGACGCCCCGAAAGGCGTGCGCGGACGCAACAGCGACAACACCCTCATCGCGCAGAAGCTGGGGTGGACGCCGTCCGTCCGGCTCGAGGACGGAATGCGCCAGACATATGAATGGATCCGTGCCGAAATGGTCGGTGACTCCCGCAAGGTGTTCGTCTAGGCCATGAGTTTTCTGCGCGAACTCTGGGCGTACATGGGCGCGCGGAAGAAGTTCTGGCTGCTGCCGCTGATGCTCGTACTGCTGGTGTTCGGCGGACTTGTCGTGTTGGCGAAGGGCAGCGCTATCGCGCCATTCATCTACACGATCTTCTAATTCGACCGAGCTGGCGCCTGCCGTAACCGACTCGCGATGACGTATCGAATCCCGTTCAACAGACCTACGTCTGTGTCGGAGGCAGCCGGCGACGTGATGAAGGTGCTCGCGTCGGAACATCTGGCGGGGAACGGTGTATTCACCAGGTCATGTGAGGCGCTGCTGGAGACGGCCACGGGGGCCGGCAGAGCGTTGCTGACGAACTCGTGCTCGGCCGCGCTCGATATTGCTGCCGCCCTCCTCGACGCGCGACCGGGCGACGAGGTGATTGTGCCGTCGTTTACGTTCGTGTCAACGGCCAATGCGTTCGCCTCAAAAGGAATACGGCCGGTTTTCGCGGATTGCCGTCCCGACACACTCAACGTCGATGAACGAACGATACAACCGCTCCTCGGGCCCCGCACCAAAGCCATCGTCGTCATGCACTACGGAGGCATCGCGTGCGACATGGATCCGATTTGCGATCTGGCGCGCGCACACGGAGTTACGGTGATCGAGGACAACGCGCACGGCCTGTTCGCACGCTATAGTGACCGCCCGCTGGGGAGCCTGGGTGCGGTAGCGACGCAAAGCTTTCACGAAACCAAGAACGTGACGTGCGGTGAGGGCGGTGCGTTGCTCGTCAACGACCGCTCACTCCTCGATCGGGCTGAGGTCATTCGAGAGAAAGGCACGAATCGAAGCCGATTCTTCAGGGGCGAGATCGACAAGTACACCTGGGTCGATCAGGGGTCTAACTATCTGGCTTCGGAACTACAGGCGGCAGTCCTACTCGCGCAGCTCAGGCAACACGACGTCATTCAGCGGAAACGGGCCGCAATCTGGTCCGCGTACCATTCGTCGCTGGCCGAATGGGCACGTGCGACCGACGTGCGTCTGCCGATCGTCCCGTCCTACTGCCAGCACCCATCACATCTCTACTACGTCCTCTTGCCCACGGCGGCCGCGCGAGGGCGTCTGATCGAGCATCTGAAATGCCGCGGTATTCTCGCGGTGTTTCATTACGTCCCTCTCCATCTCTCGCCAATGGGACTACGATTGGGCGGAACACCAGGACAGTGTCCGGTGGCCGAAGACGTCAGCGACCGCCTTCTGCGACTCCCGCTTTATACGGACATGACTGGCGAGGATCAGACACTTGTCATCGACGCTGTCCGCCAGTTCAAGCCTTAGCGTCGGGCGCGGCGGACGCGTGCGAGCGCGGTTCTACGAAATTGCGCTGCTCCTCGTAAGTCCTGCAGCGGCGTTTTGGGTGATGTCCTTCATCCCCATCGGCCAGGCCGGATTCCTGGATCCCTATATCTATACCGGATACATCAACAATTTCGACGATCTGTTTCACCGCTACGGTGTCACCTACTACGGCGTGCGATTCGGACTGATCGCTCCCGCACAGTTGGCGAATGCTCTCGTCGGCCCGGTCGGCGGCTACTTCCTGCTTCGTTACGTCTACGCCCTGGTCGCGGCCGTTCCGTTTTTTGTCCTCATGAAGCAACGATTCGGCAGGCCGACGGCGGCGACGGTATTCTGTCTGCTGCTCGCGAGTCCGTATTTCGCGCGAGCGCTGCTCTGGGATCACCCCGACGCGTCAGGCGTACCGTTTCTTTTCGCCGCGCTCTGTCTCTTTCTCGTCGAACACCGGAGGCGGTGGATTCTCGACCTCTGCGCGGGCCTCTGCGCCGGGCTCGCGGTCCACAGTAACGTCTTCGTTGCCGCACCGCTGGGAATCTTCCTTGTGTGTCACACCGCGGTCTGGCTGCTCTGGAAACGTGGTGCCGGCGCGATCGTCCGCCGCGGACTCACGGTCATCGCCGGGATCGGCGTGATTACCGCAGTTGCATCTGCCTATTACTGGTGGCGGGTGGCCGTACCCGACATCTTCTCCGTCACCATCGAAGTCAGTCGCGGGTTGGCACAAGGCGGCATGGCTGCCTGGCGGACTCCGGGCGCCGCCTGGTTGGCGCGTCAATGGTCCGTGCTGACGCCGGTATTTCTCGCGCTGATCGCGCTGTTCGTCTCGGCTAGACGCCAGGCGACCTTTCAGGATGCGATCATCGGGACCAGTGCGACTGCGACGACCGCGTTCTTCTACGTTGTCCAGTTTGGGCTGAACGGAAACTCGCTCGAGCTTTTCTATTATTTCTCGTACCTGCTGCCCTTCGTTTTCCTGTCGCTTGGGATAATCGTCGGGACGCTGCTCAGTACCGCCGGGGCACGAACACGGCAAGTCGGTCTGGTCCTGCTTCTGTCAGCCGCAATCGGCTCATGGGTCCTGCACTCGCTCGGAATTTCCATCTCGTACGCGGCACGGTTCGAGTCCTATCTGGTGTCGGCGAGCGTCAGCGTCGTCGCCGTCCTGCTCTGGCGTCTCATTCCGCGAGGCCGCCCGGCGGCGGCGTTGGCGGCTGTCACCGCGCTGGGATTGCTGCTGTTCAGCAGCTTCTCTGTTCCGATCTATGCGGCCATGATTGGAACTCGGCTCCAGCCAAACGGGCGAGAGCTGGATGTCTACCGCGTTGCGCTGCAGTTTCTCGAGCAGGTGCCTAAATCGTCGCAACGGCCGGGGACGGTCGCGTTCTGGTACAGCAACGAGCCTCCCGGCAATCTGATCCAGTCGGTTCAATCGACGTATCTCTGGGGATTCTCGAAGGTGCAGGGACAGGGCCGCGGGCTGCCCTATTTCGAGGCGGCCGAGATCGAGCGATTGCGCCGGATGAACGTGAAATGGCTTGTGCTGCTGGCGGAGCAGCAGGGGCAACTCGCACTGGGACGCGCGGCGCTGCGCCGCATCGACGTCGAACACCAGGTCGTCGATCGACGGGTGTTGTCAGCGGGTATGTACACGCTTCATTTCGAGCTGCTCGAACTTCGACACGGCTCCTGAGTCAAAACGCGTCGATCGCTATAATTCGTCGGCGTCGGGCTTTCCTCGTGTCCAGCGGAGTTCCATGCGATGCAACGGTTTCGATCAACCTATGCTCTCACCGCGATCGTGCTGCTCAACACGATCGCGCTGATTGTCGTGGTCAACGTTGCCGCGGCGGCGTGGTTACGATTCCGCCGGGACGAGCCCGTCAAGTACGAGCGGGCGTGGCTGATCGACGGGTATGGGCTGGACACGCTGGTACGCAACTACCCGGGAATGTCGCGCGAAGACGTGACGACCCTGCTGCACGAGACCAGCAACTGGATTCAGGAATATGAGTCCTTCACCGGTTTTCGCCCGGTGACGCGGCGGGATCGGTTCATCACCATCTCACCCGATGGTTTCCGGCCGGTGCCCCAACAGGCCCCATGGCCGCCTCCGGCGAGTGGAACGACGATCTTTCTGTTCGGTGGATCGACGATGATGGGCGCCGGCGTGCCGGACGACGCGACGATCGCGGCACACTTGCGCTCCGAGCTCGCGAGTTGTCAGCCTCAGCTCTCCATTTATAACTTCGGTCGCGGCTTCTACTTCAGCTCGCAGGAACGCATTCTCTTCGAGCAGCTGCTGCTGAGCGGTCACCGGCCGACGCTGGCTGTCTTCTTCGACGGCCTCAACGATTTCTATTTTGCCGAGGGGGTGCCGCAATACACGCAGGAGATGACGTCGTTCATGAAGCGCGGCGCCGGGCTGCCGGACGATCCGTCGTTGTCCGCTTCGCTGGCCTCCGCTGCGCGGCAGCTCCCGATCACGCGGCTGGCTGCCAAATATCTGGTCGCGCCGGAGCCGCCGCCCTCCTTCGGACAGACGCCGCCGGAGAGTGGCCGCCCGGATGAGGAACGGATTGCGGGAGTGCTGGCACGGTGGGAACGGAATCGCGACATCATCCGGGCGACTGCCACAGCATCGAACATACGCACGGCATTCGTATGGCAGCCGGTTCCGACCTACGGATACGACCAGACGAAACTGACCGTGTATCGCGACGGCGTGGACCTCTTTGGTGCACATCAACTGTCCGGACTCGGCTATCCGGAGGCGGCAAAGCGATACAGCGACGGAAAATCCGGACGTGATGTGCTCTGGCTTGGCGATATCCAGCGCAACCGTGCCGAAAATCTCTATGTTGATGCCGTCCACTACACCAGCCGGTTCTCCGCGGAGATCGCACGGCTTATCGGTCGCTTCCTGACGACAGAGGAACTCATCCCGTGCGAGCGGACCAATGGTGAATGAGACGACTGGATCGGCGATCGATCTGACAGAGTTTCGAAAGCACTCGGCGACGATTCGCTCGACAACTCCATTGACCGTGGAGTCCGGCACCAAGCAGTGGGGCTACGTCCTGAGCTTTCCGCTTGCATTGGCCGATTACGCTCCACCGCTGATGATCGCTGCCCGCGTCACGGTACTTGAAGGAACCCTGGGAGCCCTCGTCGTCGCCAGCGATCTCAAGACGATCGTCGCTCGATTGCCGCCACCCGCCGGCCCCGGCCAGCACTGCATCGAGATCGTGCTCGAGTCGCTCACACCTGGTTCACGGCTCGCCCTGAGAAACAACACGCCCGGAGACAGGCCGTGCGTGTTCGCCCTCGAGGGAATCGACGTTCGCCCGGCACCACCTGATGCGCTGAGCACCACATCGCTGCTGCGAACCGTTGCCGAGGGCAATCCGCCACGACTCAGCATCGCGAAGCTGCATCGGGCTGTCACGACACCTTCACAATCCGACACCGCCAAAGACGACGCGGTGTTCGATCGGCTGCGCGCGAAATGGAGCACCATCCCGGCTGGTCTCGACAACCGGAGGAGTTCAACCGACCTGCTCGCCCTCCCTGCCAGTGAGCTGCAGGAGTTGTGGTTGGGCGTTCATCGCGAAGCGACAACCGGTGAGGGCTTTGCCGTTCGCGGCTGGTACCAGACGCTCTACCGCGATGTCCTGAAAGGCAAGTCGGTTCTCGACGTCGGCTCGGGGATGGGCATCGATGGCGTCGAATTCGCGCGCCACGGCGCCCGTGTGACGTTTCTCGACATCGTCGAGTCCAATCTGGAGGTTTTGAAACGGCTGTGCCGGATCTTCGGTGCGCCGGACGTGCGTTTCGTTTACCTGCAGAATCTGGCATCCCTGGACGTCCTGCCCGAGTTCGATGTGATCTGGTGCCAGGGGTCGATGATCAATGCTCCGTTCGATTTTTCCGCGCGCGAGTCCGCGGCGCTCGTGCGGCACCTGAAGCCGGGCGGGCGTTGGATCGAGCTCGCATACCCCCGCGAACGATGGGAACGTGACGGTCGCCCCGCATTCAGCGTGTGGGGAACGATGACCGACGGCGAGGGGACGCCATGGATGGAGTGGTACGACCTGGATCGCCTGCTCAAACGCATGGCGCCGGCAACCTTTGCTCCGGTTCTCGCGCTCAATTTTCACGACGATGATTTCAATTGGTTCGACCTGGTGAGAACGAGCTGATGGTGGAAACGCAGCTGCTGGATATCGTCGACGTGTCCGATCTGCACCAGCGCCTGGCGCTGTCCGAATCGCTCGCATATCCGTACGCGTCACGTCAGAAGCCGTTCCTCGACTGGAAGATGGAGGAAGATGACGCGCCGATCCTGAGGTATTTGTACCGGACGTTCCGGCCGCGTCGTCACCTCGAGTTCGGCACGTGGGCGGGGACGGGGGCGTGTTACTGCCTCGAGGAATGTAACGCCACGGTGTGGACGATCAACCTCCTCGAGGGAGAGCTGATCGAGGGGAGGCCGGCCTACAGCGCGGCGATCGATGACGCACCTGAGGACGCAGTGCCGGTGCAACACGTCGATGGCCAACCGGTGTATCAGACCGATGCCGGCCTGCTGATCGGCCGCCGCTATCGCGAAGCGGGCTTCGGCCATCGCGTCTGCCAGGTCTACTGCGACAGCCGGACGTGGGACACCAGCGCCTACCCTCGCGACTTCTTCGATTCCGTGCTCATCGATGGAGGCCATTCCCCCGATGTCGTGCTCAGCGACACGCGCAAAGCGTTCGCGGTCGCACGCTCGGGTGCGCTGATCATGTGGCACGACTTCTGCCCCGATCCGACGGTGCTGAGCGCCTTCGCATCTGTCGTCGGCGTCATGACGGCGCTGACCGGGAATTGGGAAGAAATCGCATCCTCGCTGCAGGACGTCTTCTGGGTCCAACCGAGCTTTCTTCTGGTTGGGGTCCGCCGGTAACGTTGTTCCGTGGGAATTGATGCAATGAAACGAGTTCTGATTGTGCCCGCCGTGGTGCTCCTCATGACATCGTGTCGCGGCGCCACCTCGGATACCGAGCAGCAGACCACCGCCGCGGAAACGCCTCAAGCCAACGGACCGCTCGCCGTCGACTGGACGGATGCCGACCTGGAGAAGGACGCCTCGCGGATCGGTTATGGCTCGAAGCCAGAGGCGATGCTGGCGCGCGACGCGGAAGGAGCGCTCGTCTTCACGCCGCAGACTCCTCAGGATCACGTGGCGACGCAGTTCACGTCACTGCAGATCTATGACGGCAGCCGCTCGCTCGAACTGGTTCTCGATGTGAAGGCCCCCGGCGGTGATGCGTGCGTTGCCCACCTGCAGGATCAGGCGTTCGTCGTGCTGGCGACGGTGCCGTGCCGCGCCACGGGCGAGCAGCGCGTGAGAGCCAACCTGGGATCGGCCACTACCGGCATACGCGTCTATTTCCAGAGCGCGAAGCTCGAGCCACTGCGTCTCCCCGCGCGAATGCGGCTGACCGAGCGTCGCTAGCCGCTGCCGCTGTGAAACAATTCAGAGAATGCCGCTGACGATCGCCTGCGCCCAGGTCAACCCGACGGTGGGCGACGTCCGCGGCAACGCCGCGCTCATTCGCCGGATCCGCGACGAGGCCGCCGCGCAGCACGCTGACCTCGTCGTCTTCCCCGAACTGGTTCTCGTCGGATATCCGCCGGAGGATCTTGTCCTACGGCCGGCACTTGTCGAAGCCGCCCGCCTCGCACTCGAAGAGCTCCGGCGCGAGAGCGCCGGCGGTCCCGGGCTGGCCATCGGCCTGCCGTGGAAGGGCGAGAACGGGGTCCATAACGCTGTGGCGCTGATTGACGAGGGGAACGTCGAGCTCCGTTTCAAGCACGAGCTGCCGAACTACGGCGTGTTCGACGAGAAGCGCGTGTTCACCGCCGGACCGCTGCCGGAGCCGGTGGACTTTCGCGGCGTGCGCATCGGGCTGCCGATCTGCGAGGACATCTGGTTTCCAGGCGTGTCGCGCCATCTCGCCGCCCACGGCGCACAGCTGCTGCTCGTCCCGAACGGATCGCCGTTCGAAGTAGACAAGTTCCACGTCCGTGTCGATCATGCCGCTTGCCGCGCGGCCGATACGGGACTCCCGCTCGCATACGTCAATCAGGTTGGCGGCCAGGACGAACTGGTTTTCGACGGCGGGTCTTTTGTCGTCAACGCCGACGGCACCCGCGCGCGGATGGCGACGTTCTGGCGCGAGTCGCTGATGCTCACCAGATGGACCGCCGACGGCAGCGTCTACCGATGTGAAGAGGACGGGGCGGCCACCGAGGAACCACGTCTGACGTCGGTCTACCACGCGATGATGCTCGGGCTCCGCGACTACGTCCGGAAGAACGGATTTCCCGGCATCGTCCTCGGCCTGTCCGGAGGCATCGACTCAGCGCTGACCGTCGCCGTGGCGGTGGACGCGCTCGGACCGGACGCCGTGCGCGGCGTCAGGCTGCCATCCCGCTTCACCAGCGGCGCCAGCCAGGACGACGCGGAGGAGTCTGCGCGGCTGCTGGGGATTGCACTGGACACTGTCGCCATCGAAGCGCCGGTCGCGGCGTTCGAAGAGGCGCTCACCGCCGTCTTTGCCGGGCGGGCACGCGACGTCGCCGAGGAGAACATCCAGGCCCGGGCCCGCGGCGTGATTCTCATGGCCATCTCGAACAAGTTCGGCTCGCTGCTGGTCACCACTGGCAACAAGTCGGAGATGTCGGTCGGCTACTCGACGCTGTACGGCGACATGTGCGGCGGCTACTCGGTGCTCAAGGACGTCTACAAAACGGAAGTCTATGCGCTGTCGCGGTGGCGCAACCAATGCCGTCCGGGCGACGCGCTCGGACCCGCCGGACGCGTGATCCCCGAGTCGTCGATCACCAAGGCACCGACCGCGGAACTACGGCCGAACCAGACGGATCAGGACACGCTCCCGCCGTACGAAGAGCTCGACGCGATCCTCAACGGTCTTGTCGAAGAAGAGCTGAGTGTTTCGCAGATCGTCGAGCGCGGCTTCGCCCGCGACACGGTCGTCCGCGTGCAGCGCATGCTCTTCGCGGCGGAGTACAAGCGGCGGCAGGCGCCGCCGGGCGTGAAGATTACGAGCCGGAACTTCGGGCGAGACCGCCGCTACCCACTGACGAACGCATTCCGGGAATCGTAACGGGCGGCCCGTAGGGCCCGTCGCTCATCCACGTCGGCGCGCGACTACGAGAAGGCTGGATCCCACGGCCAGCGACTTGCCAGCGGCGATCGCGGCTGCTTCGTGGTCAAGCATCCGGCTCAACACGCCAGCGAGCCTCCTGTGCTCGACGGCATGGTCGCGTGTGTAGAGCTCCACCTGCCGTTCCGGTCGCGCGAGCCCCATGCGGTACGGGAGAGCGCGCACCAGCATCGAGACCGGGACGAGGCGCTGGAACAGGTAGGTGGAGTACAGCACCTCGAAGCTGCCGGCGAGCACGTCGGTCAGCGTCCGCCGTGTATACCGCCGGTAATGCATCGCATCGACATCGGCCATCGACCACTGCCAGTTGAAGGCAGGCACGGTGAGATACAGGAAGCCGCCAGGCCGAATGATGTCGCCGAGCCGCTGCGCGAACTGTCTGTCGTCGTCGATGTGTTCCAGCACGTCGAACAAGCCGATGTTCGGCACGCTGCCCGGCCGGATCGCCGCCTCGTCAATCGTCGCGTTGATGACCGTGGGCACCCGGCGACTCTGTTTCGCGTTGTGCGCGCCGGCCGCGCCGGGCTCAAGGAGCGCCGTCTCGAAGCCGGCATCGATCAAGCCCTGTGCGACAAAACCATTGCCGCCCCCGATGTCGAGGATGAAGCCGTCGGGGGGAAACCGCCGGACGGCGGCAATGATGCACCGGTTCCGGTGCGTGAACCAGAACGAGCCGTCCTCGAGGCGGAAGCAGGCGGTGTTGTGGTCCGCCGGATAGGAGAGGTCTGACGCAGCGCCGGCGTTCGCGCGCCAGATCCCGGTCTGCTCATCGAGATGCAGCGCGCCGCTGAGCAGTGCCATGTTCACTGCGATGTTCACGCCGGAGTCATCGGTGGGTGACATACCGTTCCAGCGCCTTGATGCGCGTCGAGTCGGGCACGACGGCATGGCTCACGATGACCGCCCCGGCGCCGACGAAGCAATCGGCCCCGACACGGCAATCGCCGCACACCGTGCAATTCGGCGACAGGAAAGTATTCGGGCCGATATTGCAGTCGTGGCTCACGCAGACCCCCGGCCAGACGACAACGCTGTCTGCGAGCGTCACGCGACAGTCCACGAGGGCTCCGGCCATCACAAACGTGCCGGGACCGGCCGACGAGGTCGTCGACACGTAGGCCCTCGGATGCACCAGGACCGGCATCGTGTATCCGGCGTCCCGGATGCGGGCGGTCACACCGCGCCGTGCGGTCAGATCTGAATAGCCGACTGCGTTGACACAGACGTAATCGGACGGAGAGCACGTCTGCCGCACGGACGCGAAGGGCCCGAGCACGTCCTCCCCCTCGTAGCTGTCGTCGATGAACCCGGCGAACTCGTGGCCACAGTCGTCGACGAGACAGCGGACAACCTGGCCGAAGAGGCGCGAACCGTAGACGAGTACCTTCATGACCTGACCGCGCGAAATCGCACGTACTTGTA
>Ga0209486_10001139_pt1 | contig 11558 bp, 9 predicted proteins | sample NCCompost_FD_187518 | JGI IMG/M metagenome (GOLD analysis project Ga0209486, IMG submission 187518) | Agricultural soil microbial communities from Utah to study Nitrogen management - NC Compost (SPAdes) (version 2) | ecosystem: Environmental > Terrestrial > Soil > Agricultural land | place: USA... | reverse complement strand
TTTTCCAGGCTGTTGTTTTTTTCGTCGTAGAGAAAATTCGCGATGTCCGGATGCAGGCGGACGACGATATTTTTGCCGTTATCAAGATTCGTCTGCTGGCGCTTGATCGCGCGTAAAACATCATAGGCGACGGTCGCCGCCGACTTTATTCGCCCCCGTCCTTCACAGTGCGGGCAGGGTCGCAGCAGTTGATTTTCCAAGCTCTCGCGCGTGCGCTGGCGGGTCATCTCTACCAGGCCGAGCTCCGAAATTTTCAGGATATTGGTCCGGGCCTTGTCTTTTTTGAGCGCTTCCTTGAGGGCATCATAAACTTTTTTCCGGTTGCCCTCCTTTTCCATGTCGATGAAATCGATGATGATGATCCCGCCGACGTTTCGCAGGCGCAGTTGGCGAACGACTTCCTGGGTGGCCTCAAGGTTGGTTTTGAATATCGTCTCTTCCTGATTGCGCTTGCCGACGAAGCGCCCCGTATTGACGTCCACGGCGGTAAGCGCTTCGGTTCGTTCGATGATGATATAACCGCCCGATCGCAGCCAAACCCGGCGATCCAAAGCCTTGATGACTTTCTCCTCGATGCCCTGCTGCTCGAACAGCGGCTCCTTGCCGGTATAGGCGACGATTTTCGCTGTGAGACGCGGCATGAAGTGTCGCACGAAGTCGAGCACACGCCGGTGGTCCTTCGGCGAGTCGATAACCACCCGCTCCGTATCGTTGGAGAAGAAATCCCGAATCGCCCGCGTGATAAGATCGAGATCCTGATGGATCAGCGCCGGGGCTGCGGCGCTCTGAGCCTTTTTCTGGATGCCTTTCCACAACCGGATGAGAAAGGCGAGATCGCGCTGCAGCTCGCGCTTGCTGCGTCCTTCGCAGGCGGTGCGCAAGATAAATCCGCCGTTTTCGTTTCTCAAAGATTGGGCGATTTCCTTTAGCCGCGTGCGTTCCTCGTCACTTTCGATGCGGCGCGAGATGCCGATATGCTTGGTGCCCGGCATGAAAACCATGTAGCGGCCCGGCAGCGACACATGAGAGGTAATTCTGGCGCCTTTCGTGCCGAGCGGATCCTTGGCGACTTGAACCAAAATTTCTTCGCCGCGCGAGATCTGTTTTTCAAGCGGGATGCGTCGCGAAGACTGCGGCTTGGGCGGTTCCGCAAACTCTACCTCGTCCGCCGCATTCAGCAACTGCGCATCGGGCTCGCTGGAGAAATCCGAGGCGTGGAGAAACCCGGCCTTTTCCATCCCCATATCGACAAAAGCAGCTTGCATGCCGGGAAGCACCCGCGCCACTTTACCCTTGTAAATATTTCCGGCGACGCCCATTTCTTCTTTTCTTTCGATGAGAAATTCGGCCAGTAAACCGTCCTCCATGAGGGCGATGCGGCTTTCTTGGGGCGTCGAACTTATGTAAATTTCTTGCTTCATGGGATTCGACAGTGTGAACAGTGTGGGCGGGACTTATCTGCGAAGGAGCCACCGGGCAATACGGTGAATCCGCTAAAATCATTCACGAAATTAGCTGTGGTTATAGAGGAATTTATGCGCGACTTCAAGGAAGCCCTCCCCCGGACGGCGCGTTAAGTTTGACAACCAGCGCTACGACCGCTACTTTTATTCGAATATCAACGGTTGCCTTTCAACCCAATGACGATGACTATTGAAAGCCGCCTATGAGTTATCCGGCCACTGCGCCATCCTACGGTATCCTCAACACAAAAGTCCTGATTCTCAATCGTTCCTATCTGCCGATTCATGTCACGTCGGTGCGCCGTGCCTTCGTGCTCCTCTACCAAGGGATTGCCAAGGCGGTCAATGAACAGTATCAGACCTTCGATTTCGCCAGCTGGAGCGACTTATCGATTTCGGCGCACGACGAGACCGTCGGTCTGGTCAATCGGGTGATCCGCGTCCCGAGAGTGGTTCTCCTGGTGAGTTATGACCGCGTACCGAAACGACAGGTGCGTTTTAGCCGGTATAACATTTACGCCCGTGACAAGTGTACCTGCCAATACTGCGGCAGGCGCCTGCCGCGGCAAGAACTCAATCTCGACCACGTTATTCCTCGCTCCCAGGGCGGCACATCAATTTGGGGAAACGTCGTCTGTTCCTGCCACGAATGCAACCGGCGCAAGGGCGGCAGAACTCCCCAGCAGGCCAATATGCCGCTCGTGCGGAAACCGCTCAAGCCTCAATGGACGCCCTTCATGCAAGAAACTTTCAGCATGTCTCGCTACAAGGAATGGATGCCCTTCCTTAACACCATCGACGTTTCCTACTGGAACACTGAACTGCTTGAAATGTAGTTTTAAAGTTGCCGACGCGCCGTAACGCGTGACGCCACCCGAGGGTTCGGGCCAAGTTCGGGGTGACCTGCCTATATCTTGCGGTGGCATATTTTTCATCCCACCGCATATTGTGATTTTTCCTTGACAGCTTAACATTCCTATGGGAGTATTGCGGCAAGTTTAGCTGCTCGAAATTGCCATAAAATTCCTTAGATAGAAGATCTTATGCGTTTAAAACGCCTTGAAATGATTGGCTTTAAGTCCTTCGCCCAGCGCACCGTCGTGGAGATGAATCCGGGCATTACGGCGGTGGTAGGGCCGAATGGTTGTGGCAAGTCCAATATCGTCGATGCATTGCGTTGGGCCATGGGCGAGCAAAGCGCCCGGCACCTGCGCGGCCACCAGATGGAAGATGTGGTTTTTAACGGCAGCGACACCCTGCCTGCCACCGGCATGGCCGAAGTCTCGATAATTTTCGACAACGAGGACGGCCGCGGACCGGCGGAATACGCCAGCTTCAGCGAGATCATGGTAACGCGCCGACTGTTTCGCTCCGGCGAATCAGAGTACGCCATCAACAAAGTTCAATGCCGGCTGAAAGACGTGATCGAACTCTTTTTGGGCACCGGCGTCGGCAGCAAGGCGTATTCCATCGTCGAGCAGGGCAAAGTCGACGAGCTGGTCAATTCCAAACCGGAAGACCGGCGCGCCTTGATCGAGGAAGCCGCCGGCACCAGCAAGTACAAAAGCCGCAAAATCGTCGCGGAAAAGAAACTCGAACGCACGCAGCAAAATCTTCTGCGGTTGAATGACATCGTGCGCGAGATCGAACGGCAAATTCGCGCCATGGAATTGCAGGCTAAAAAGGCCGAGCGTTACCGCGCGCTCAAATCCGAGCTCAAACAAAAAGAGCTCGCCTGCGCGGTTCTGCAGCGCGACGCGTTTGGGCAGGAAATTGTGCTGCAAGAGCAGCAGCTCGCCGGCACCGAGAATCGATTGGCCGAACATCTCGCTTCCATGCACAGCCAAGAAGCGGAAAGCGAATCGGTGCGCTTGTCCTTGATGGAAGCGGACCGGGAGATCGGCGTCCAGCAAGAATCCGTCTACCAGTGCCGCGCAGGTATTCAAAGCGACGAGCAAAAGTGTGAGTTCTTTACCAAGGATTTGGCGCAGCTCGAGCAGAGCGAAGCGGAAGCTCGCGCTTCCCTGGCACAGCTCGAAGAGCGGACCAAAATCCTCACCCAAGAAATTGCCGAGCTCAATAGCGCCAAACAGAGCTTTATTCAGCTTTCGCTGTTCGAGGAATCGTTTTTACGCGACAAGGAAAGCGAGCTTGCGACGCTGCAGTCCCGCATGCGCTCGCTGCAGGCCGAGCTCGATCAAGAAAAAACCGCGCTTATCGACATCGCGAACCAGATTGCCAACTCAAAAAATGACGCCCTAGCCAAAGAGCGCCGTCACGGAGAAATCGCCGCAGAGCTCGCGCGCAGTCGAGACGAGCTCGCGCAAGCCTCCGCCGCCCTCGCCGCCTGTGCAGGAACTCAGAGCGCGAGCGCCGGCGCATTCACAGCCTGTGTCCGCGAGGTGCGCGAACGCACCCTGGAAGCCGCCCAGGCCACCGCGACGCTGCAGAGCTTGAGCAAGAGCCGCGAGGAGCAAGAAAGTAAAATCCTTGCCCTCAAGGAGCAGATTCAGGAACACCGCTCGCGCTTGTTGTCCTTCGAAGAGCTGCAAAAAAACTACGAAGGCTATCAGGATGGCGTGCGCGCGATCATGCTCAAGAAACAGCGAGAATCGACGCCCAATGGAATTCATGGACTCGTGGCTGAGGTCATCGAAGCGCCGGAAAGTTACGAGAAAGCGCTGACGGCCGTGCTGGGCGACCGGCTTCAGTACGTGATCGTGAAGAGCCACCAGGAAGGTCTCGAGGCGATCGAGTTCTTAAAAAATCAAGCTTCCGGCCGCGGCAGCTTCATTCCCCTCGAAATGTCGCGCAAACCGGAAACCGATTTGCCTCTCGGCGAGGCCGAAGTCGTCGCGCCATTGATGGAAATGATCTCGATCAAAGACGGCTATCGAGAGATCGCCGAGTATCTGCTGTCCGACGTTGTCGTGGTGCAGAATCTCGAGGCGGGCTTGGCGCTTTGGAACCGCAACGGCTACCACAGCACACTCGTCACTCCCGAGGGTGAAGTGATCGACCCGATCGGCACCGTGACCGGCGGCAGCGGCGCGTCGTTGGAGGCGAGCTTTCTGACGCAACGTCGCCGCATTCGCGAATTGAGCGTCGTGCTGACCGAGCGCGAAACCGAGCTTGGCCGGAAAGAGCGCGAGAGCGATAGAGTCAAGCAAGACCTGGAACAAGCCGAAACCCAAAAGACCGTCCTCGGCGCTGAGATTCATCGTCTGGAGCTCGAACGGGTACGTTTGGAACATGAAAACCGCGCCGCCAACCAGGAGCACGAGCGCCTCACGCAAACCGTGCGCGCTCTTACGCAAGAGCAAAGCGATCTCACCACAGCCGTCCAGCATCTCGCAGACGAGGTCCAGCACTGCCATGCGCTGATCCACGCGCGCACGCAAGAAAAGCGCGCGCGCGAAGAGCATTTGACGCAAAAGCAAACCGAGCTCAACGAGCTCAGCCAAGCGCTCGAAGCCGCCGATACGGCGGTAACACAGTCGCGCATTCGCAACGCTGCTTTAGGGGAAAAGCGTGATAATACCCATGTGAATCTCGCCAATCGGCTGAGGCTGCAAGAGGAAATTTGCCGGGAAATTGCCGCGCGCCAAGGGCAAATCGCCGATTTTCAGCGGCGCCGCCTCGAAACCGAACAGACGTTAGCGCAAACCCGGGGGATGCTCGAACAAAACCGCAGCGATCTGCAAATATTGGACGAGCGCCTGCAGACTGATCGCCAAAGATACCGGGAGATTTCCATGCGCCTCGCGGAAATCGGCGAGACCATCAAGGAGCTCAGGCCGCTGGTCGACGATTGCCAGCAAGAAAAGAGCCGAATCCAATTGACGCTCGCGGAAAAACGGATCGAGCTGCAGCATCTCGCGGCAAACTTGCGCGAGAAGTATGACGTTCAACTCGACGCGCTTGCGCCGGAATGCGGGGAGAATCCGCCGACGCAGGGCGAATTATCGGTGGACATTGACGATTTGCGCAGCCGTCTGGAGCGCATGGGCGAAGTGAATCTGGCGGCGATCGGCGAGTACGAAGAACTCACCGAGCGATTTCGTTTCATGAGCCAGCAGAAGGAAGATCTGGAGCGATCCATCGCCGACCTGCAACAAACCATCGTCAAGCTCAACCGCGTTTGCCGCCTGCGTTTCAAAGAGAGCTTCGACGCCATCAACGAGAAATTCGAGGCGATCTTCCCGCGCCTCTTTCGCGGCGGCAAGGCAAGGTTGGTGCTGACGGACGAGAACGATTTCCTCGAGACCGGGGTCGACATCATCGTTCAGCCACCGGGCAAAAAGCTGCAATCCATTACGCTTCTTTCGGGCGGAGAAAAGGCCCTGACCGCCGTGAGCCTCCTTTTCGCGATCTTCTTGACCAAGCCGAGCCCGTTCTGCTTTCTCGACGAGGTCGATGCGCCGCTCGATGACGCTAATCTCGACCGCTTCACCGATATGATCAAAGAAATGAGCGAGCACTCGCAATTTGTCCTGGTCACCCACAACAAAAAGTCGATGCAGGCCGCCGAAGTGCTGTACGGCATCACCATGGCTGAGCCCGGGGTTTCCAAGATCGTCTCCGTTCACATGAATTAGTTCCCGCCCACCGCTCGGATTGTTCTTCTGCGCGGTTGACTCCGCGACCGTCATCTAACAGTATCCAAGCATGGAAGGTGGATCTTTTTTTCAGCGCCTAAAGCAAGGCTTAACGAAAAGCCGCGAAACCTGGACGGAGAAGATCGGCGCGATCTTCAACAATCGCAGTTGGGACGAACTTTCCTTCGCCGAGATGGAGGATAATTTGATCGCGGCTGACGTGGGCGTTAAAGCCAGCCAAAAACTCATGGACGTCCTGCGGCGCCAGCCACCCAACGGGGACGATGATCTGGCCCATCAAATGACTTCACGCTTGCAGGCGGCCATGGTGCAGATGCTCCAGGGTCCAAAAGCACCGTCAGGGGTGGCGCCGTTATCCGTTCGTCCCTGGGTCATCCTATTTTTGGGCGTCAACGGGGTGGGCAAAACAACGACCATCGGCAAGCTCGCGGCGCAGTACCGCGCCGCCGGCAAGAAAGTCTTGATCGTCGCCGGCGATACTTTTCGCGCCGCCGCCATCGAGCAACTCGATGTCTGGGGCCAGCGCATCGGCGTGGACATCGTCAAACACCGTCCGGGAGCGGATCCTTCCGCAGTGGTCTTCGATGGCATCCAGGCGGCCCGGAGCCGCGGCGTCGACGTGTTATTGATCGACACCGCCGGCCGGCTTCACACCAAGATTCATTTGATCGAGGAACTCAAGAAGATCCGCCGCGTCATCAGCCGGGAGCAGTCCGATGCCCCGCACGAAACGCTGCTCGTACTGGATGCCACCACCGGTCAAAACGGCTTACAGCAGGCGCGGGTTTTCAAGGAGTCCGCCGATATTACCGGCATCGTTCTCACCAAGCTCGACGGCACTGCCAAAGGCGGCGTCATTATCAGCATTCAGGAGGAACTCGGTGTCCCGGTAAAGTATATCGGTGTCGGCGAGGAAGTCGAAGATCTTCAGCCTTTCGATGCCGAGAGTTTCGCCCGGGCCTTGTTTGAGAATTGACGCTTGGCCGTGCCGAGTTCTGTCGCTTGACTTGTCCGTCAACGAGCCCTACTCTTTAAGGGTAACGCTTATGGAAACTGCCACCACTGAAGAAAATCTGGACGTCGGCCTGACCGCTAGCGCCGTTGAGCAAATTAAAAAACTTGTAGCCCGGGACGCGCGCGCCGGCTGTGGCCTGCGCATAGCCGTGACCGACGGCGGTTGTTCCGGTTATTCTTACAAGCTCGATTTCGACAATCAGCAGCGTCCCAACGACCTGGTCTTGAACCGAGACGGCGTGACGCTTTATGTCGATAACGACAGTGCGCCCTATTTGGCCGGCACGGTAATCGATTTTGTCGGCGGTCTATACGGCGGCGGTTTCAAGTTCACCAATCCCAACGCAACCGCGACTTGTGGTTGCGGCACGTCGTTTTCGGCGTAACCCGCCACACTGCAATCGCTCAAATTGTTTGCGAATGACCTGCGCGTTTGGGGAGGACTGGGGCTGTCCCGCCTCTTGCCCATTGTCGCTTGACAAATTATCGGATTCTATTCTTGAAGGCTGTACAAATTCACGCTTACGGTGGCATCGATCAATTGCGCTATGAGGATGCCGAGGAACCGCAACTGCGATCCACCCAGGACGTCATCCTCAAGCTCAAAGCGGCCGCAGTGAATCGCATCGACTTAGCGGTTCGATCGGGCATCAACGGCGGGATAATTTCCTCTCCGCGCACACTTGGCGCCGATGGCGCCGGCACGGTCTTCTCGGCCGGCGTCGAAGTACGCAACGTAAAACCCGGCGATGCGGTTTGTCTTTACCCGATTTACGGGTGCGGCGCATGTCCATTCTGTACCGCTGAACAAGAGTCGCTTTGCAGTCAAAGGCGGCTATTGGGAGAGCGCGACGAGGGCACCTACGCGGAATTCGTGCGAGTGCCAGCGCGGAACTGCTTCGCCCTGCCAGGCGGACTTTCATTCGAGGAAGCCGCCGCTTTTCCGTTGGTATATGTGACCGCGTGGCGCATGTTGATCACCCAAGCCGATCTCAAGCCGGGCGAATCGATTTTAATCGTGGGCGCCGGCGGCGGCATTGCCACCGCGGCGCTTCAAATAGCCTGCGTCACGGGAGCGCGCGTCATCGTCACTTCAGACAATGACGAGAAATTGTTGGCCGCCAGAAAATTCGGCGCAGAGCACGGCATTCACTGCCATCGAGCCGAATTTGCCAAAGCGGTGCGGCGCTTCACCGGCAAACGCGGTGTCGACGTCGTCGTCAATTGCGTCGGTGGCGCGAGTTGGGTCGAGTCTTTGGCCGCGCTCGCTCGCGGCGGACGACTGGTGACTTGCGGCGCGGTCGCGGGCCCGCTACCGAAAACGGACTTGCGAAGAGTGTTCTGGAATCATCTGAAGCTTTTCGCAGCGAATTCGGGAACGCGGCAAGAATTTCTGCAGGCGCTCAATTTTTTCGCCGCTTCACAGCGCAAACCGATCATGGATCAAGTCTTTCCGCTGAAGGACGCCAGTTGCGCGCATCAGCGACTGGAACAAAGGAAGCAATTCGGCAAGATCGTATTGCGGATGGACTCATGAGCTGCGCGTCCGATATGAGCTGGGCGCATCGAAACGCAAGACGATATCCGGTATAAGAGACAACCATGCGCGTCATCGGTGGAGCCGCAAAGGGCCGGCGCCTGCTGGCGCCCAAAGGGCAGGCCGTGCGGCCTACGGCCGATAGGGTAAAAGAGTCGCTATTCAATATTCTGCCGCGTGATTTTGCCGGAATGAAGGTTCTCGATTTATTTGCCGGTACGGGCAACCTGAGCATCGAGGCGTTGAGCCGCGGCGCCGATCACGCGGTTTTGGTCGACTCATCGGAACGGTCCGTGGCGGTGATCAAGGAAAATTTGCGCCGTTTGGGTTTTGCGACAAAAACCGAAGTCTGGCTAGCGCCGGCGGCACGTTCCTTGAAAGTATTGGCGTGCCGCAAGGAAAGCTTCGATATCATTTTTCTCGATCCGCCGTACGATCAAGGTCTGGCAAAACGGTCGCTCGCCATCATCGCTCAATGCAACCTTCTCGGTGAGGCGGGAACGGTTGTCGTCGAGCACAGTGCGCGTGAAGCGCTGCAACAGCGCTATGACTCTCTCAAGTTGCACGATGAACGCCGTTATGGTGATACTCTGCTGTCATTCTACAAACATCCAGCTCCCATGGATTTACCTCGTGAGGACGGTTTATGACCAACAGCAACATCGCCATCTACCCGGGCTCATTCGATCCGATCACCAACGGTCATGTGGATCTCGTCAAGCGGACTCTGCGCGTGTTCGACAGAGTCATCATCGCCATCGCGAGCAATCCGGACAAGGACCGCTCGCTGTTCACGGTGGAAGAACGCCTGCAGATGATCAACGAAGTCTTCGCCGAGCTAAAGGGACGGGCCGAGGCCGACTCCTTCCAGGGCCTCTTGGTCGACTATGCCGAGCGCAAGGGCTCCACCGTAATCATTCGCGGTTTGCGCGCGGTGTCGGATTTTGAATATGAGTTTCAAATGGCGCTCATGAATCACCGGCTCAAGCCCCAGCTCGAAACCCTTTTCATGATGACCGGCGAATCGGAGTTTTACACCAGCTCGCGGCTGGTCAAAGAAGTCGTCAGCCTCGGCGGCGACGTTTCCGGATTGGTGCCGGACAATGTTCTGAAAAAGCTCAAGGAAAAATTCAAGCGCTAAGGATTGATCCGCATGACCCAGTTGGCTGAAAGAACCAAATTGATCAAACCCTCGGTGACTTTGACGATCGCCGCCAAGGCAGGAAAACTTCGCGCTGAAGGCGTTGACGTCGTCAATTTTTCCGCCGGTGAGCCGGACTTCGATACGCCCGAGCACATCAAGGCGGCCGCCGTCGAGGCGCTGCGCAGAGGCATGACCAAATACACCGATGTGAAGGGCATCGAGCCCCTGCGCGAAGCGATTACCGACATGTATCGGCGCACCCACGATCTTAACTACCGCAAGGAAGACGTGTTGGTGAGTTGCGGCGCAAAACACTCGATCTACAACCTTTTGCAAGCCGTCGTGAATCCCGGCGACGAAGTCGTGATCCCAGCCCCCTACTGGGTAAGCTATGCGGACATGGCTTTATTGGCGGGCGGAAATCCGAAGCTGATTCCGTCGGATGAATCCAGTGGCTTTCGCATCAAGCCGGAGCAACTGGCCGCCGCGCTGACGCCGCGCGCGCGCGTGTTTTTCTTGAACAGCCCCTGTAATCCCACCGGCGCAAGCTACAACAAGGATGAATTGCTGGCGCTCGGAAACGTATTGCAAAAGCATGACTGCCTCATTTTTGCCGACGACATTTACGAGATGATCGCTTACGACGGCTTTGAAGTGCATAACATCCTGACAGTCTGTCCCGCGCTGCGCGACCGGACCGTCATCATCAACGGCGTGTCGAAGAGTTATGCGATGACCGGATGGCGCATCGGCTACGCGCTCGGGCCGAGCGATGTCATCGCCGGCGCGAGTAAGATCCAAAGCCAAAGCACATCGAATGCAACCTCCATCGCCCAGGCCGCGGCTTTGGAAGCCGTGCGCGGCCCGCAAGATACCGTAGGGGCGATGGTGCGCGAGTTTGAAAAGAGACGGAACGTGATCGTTGAGAGACTCAATGCCATCGACGGCATCACTTGTCGCAAACCCGAGGGCGCGTTTTACGTCTTTCCGAATATCAGCGGCCTGCTGCGCAAGAACGCGGGCGGGAAAAAACTCAGCTCGCCTTGCGACCTCGCCGACTATCTGCTCGAAGAAGCCAAGGTCGCGGCCGTGCCGGGAGAGGACTTCGGCTCCAACGAGCACATTCGTTTTTCCTATGCGACGTCGCTCGCCGACATCGAAAGAGGCTGCGCACGGATTCGCGAAGCGGTTTTCAAGCTGAGTTAAGGATTAGAACGCTTGGGGTTCGGCCGCTGTCCGGTTTTTTTGAAAGTGAAATAATCGCGCAGGATTTGCGCATGATCAAAGACTAACGGCGCCGGCAGGTGATCTTCCCGAACGGCGCGCGCAACCTTGGCGTCGTCCGCTCCCCGCGGCACACCTTGCGCCGTCGCGATGAAAACCGTCGAGACCGTATGATGGCGGGAATCGCGCGCGGGATCCGAGTAAGTGTAAAACTGCTCCGTCAGCGTAACCTCGAGAGAAGTTTCTTCCTTAGCTTCCCGCACCGCTGCGCGCTCGATACCCTCGCCGTAATCGACAAAGCCGCCGGGCAAGGCCCATCCATGCGGCGCGTTTTTTCGTTCGATCAGCACGATGCTGCCGTCGGCAAGCTCGATGATGATATCGACCGTCAGCAGCGGATTGCGAAATTTCTCGCTCATGTCGCCAGCCTAACTTGACTCCGTCCAACACGCGGGGTAGAAGAATATCTCCAACTCATGTCGCGGGGTGGAGCAGTCTGGTAGCTCGCAAGGCTCATAACCTTGAGGTCCCGGGTTCAAATCCCGGCCCCGCAACCA
>Ga0209486_10001138_pt1 | contig 11567 bp, 13 predicted proteins | sample NCCompost_FD_187518 | JGI IMG/M metagenome (GOLD analysis project Ga0209486, IMG submission 187518) | Agricultural soil microbial communities from Utah to study Nitrogen management - NC Compost (SPAdes) (version 2) | ecosystem: Environmental > Terrestrial > Soil > Agricultural land | place... | reverse complement strand
CATCAGAAAAACCAGCAGCAACGCCGCGCCAATCCAGACGGGAAACGTTGGATCTTTGAAACGCCACGCGGACCAGCCGGCGTGCCCGGCGCGATCGAGCGTGCCGGTTTCAATAGCCATGAATGTTATTACCCGACTCTAATTGTTTAGGTAGTCCTAGCTCCGTCATGGCGTCCGTTATTCCGCAATGAATATTGTCGTGGTTCAGTCTGCCGTCGACGGCGCCATGTAGGGGCTGACCCCCGTGTCTGCCCTCTCGAATGGACGACCAAACTGAACTAACACCGTGAATTCAATCACACCGACAACAACGCTACGCGCCGAAATATTCAGTAAAGCGTTTTTTGATCTCGGCGTTGCGCTTTTCCAGCTCGTCGGCATCGGCCGGCAGCAACTTCAACTCTTTGAGCTTGGGCTTGTCGTTCGGATACGTGACCTCCGGGTGCCCGGTATAAAGTCCTTCCTTGTCGGCCAAAAGTTGTTGCGACTCTTTGCTGAACATAAACTCGGTAAAAAGTTTCGCCGCGCTGGGATGGGGTGCGTCTTTGGCGATGGCCGTCGGCGAGACGACCAGCGGCACGCCTTCCTTCGGATAGACGATCTTGATCGGGTTTCCCTGCTTTAGCGTCTTGTAATAAAAATACTCTGCGCCGTTTACGCCCACCGGCCGCTCGCCCGATGCCACGACGCCGGCGGGATCGTTGGCGGACTGCGTGATGTGCACTTTGTTTTTCGCCAGGTCACGAAAATAGTCCCAGCCGTAGGCGTTCACCAGCGCCAGCACGTGGGTCATGATAATGCCGCTGTAGCCGGGGTGAGCGGTGACCAGCTTGCCGCTCCAGCGCGGATTCAAAAGATCCTTCCAGGTTTTCGGCGCGTCTTTCTCCGTGACGATCTTCGGGTTGTAGGCGATCACCGATAGCGTCGCGCGCATGCCGTAGTAAAAACCGGCTTTGTCTTTGAAGCCGTCGGGAAATGCGGTCACGGCCGACGGCGTGAACTTGAGCAGCAGCCCCTTGTCTTTGAGCAGCTCGAAATGGCCAGCGTCCGAGGTGTGAATGATATCGCCATTCTTGATGCCGGCGGTCGCTTCCTGCATGGTACGTTGCAACACCCGCTGGGAGCCGCTGCGGTGCACCTCGACTTCGATGCCTTTATATTTGTTCTGAAAATAATGGGCGATGGCGGTGGATGAAGGAATTGCCAGCGAGGTGTACCAAACGACCTTGGCCTCCTTGCGTGCCGCCTGAATGAGCGCAGCGTCTTGAGCCGCCAGGACGGACGCAGCGAACAACCCGACGATCAGCGTAACGAAGTAAACACTTTTTTTCATAGGTGTTTCTCCTCCTCGCGAGATTTTACGGCCAGTCATATTTCAACTGCCAGCGGAGCCACGCTTACCCGGAATCAACAGTTCAGTCAATATGCGCACCGACGATAATTGCTCCAGCCGCTTGACTGTGTCGAGGACAGCCTCAACCTTCTCAATCGCCAGCGCGAGGCCAGCGTTGGCGCGAAACTTTTCTTCGATCTCGGCAGGCGGCAAAGGCTCTTCAAAGCCGCCGCGCGGATGGGGGTGGTTTTCTTCGAACACCATGCCATCTTTCATAAATACTTTCACGTGGCCGGAGAAATGGCGCGGATAATCGATAGTCGGATCGAGCTCGTAGCGGACTTTACCCGCCAGGTGGAGCACAGCTGGGTCGCGAATCGCTTCCTCGGTAAATTCGTCGAGCCCCGCGCGGCCGCGCACGATCATCACCGCGATGCTGTAAGGCAGGCTGAATTTCGCGCCATAGGAGCTCACCGGTTTCTGCTTGTCCGCTAGCGGCTCCCAGAGCCGGTGCACCGGCCCTTCCGCCGTCCGGCAAACGATCTGGGCGATCTCTACAGGCTTGGGGGAATGTTTCTGTTTGATCTTGAGCGCGCAGTCCATATATGGGTGCGAGATGGAACCGCAGGGATACGACTTGAATGTCAAGCGCGGAATTTCCCAGTCTTTGCCGACTTCCAATAATTTCTCGAAGCGATAATCGTTCTTGCCGCCGAAACCGCTGAAGAATCCGTGCGTGCCCTCGAAAACTTTTGCCGGCCCGCGGAAACCTTCTTTAGCCAGCATCGTCGCAATCACGCCACCGTGCGCGGACCAGCCGGGATGCATGCGTTTGGTCCAGGTGCCGTCGGCGAGATATTCGATGATCCCCGAGCTCTGGCTGCCGCACAGGCCGAAGGCATCGACCCATTGGTCCACAGTGAGACCGTAGAGTTTTCCGGCAGCAGCCGCGGCACCGAAGGTCGAGCAAATCGCCGTGGGATGAAATCCGCGCGCATGAAATTTTCCGGGCGCCACCAAACCAATCTTGCATAGCACTTCCGTTCCGGCGATGGCCGCTTCGAGCACCGCAGTCCCGCCGGCGCCGAGTTCTTCACCGACTGCAAGCGCGGTCATCCACGCACAGGAACCGGTGTGAACGATCGCTTCCTCAAGCGTGTCGTCGTAATCCAATCCGTGCGCCAAAGTGCCGTTGGCGATCACCGCGTTGGCGGCGGCGACCCGCGTCGATGAACCGAGCAGCAAACTATGGTTCGCGCCGCCGAGCTTCTGCGCGACCTTCGTGACCATAGCGCCAAAATCCATTGTGGATGAGGCCAGCGCGATGCCCAGGGTATCGAGGAACACCAACTTCGCTTTGTCGACGACCCCTGGCGGCACGTCTGCCAGCTTTAGCTCGCGCGCGAAACGTCCTATGCTCTGCGAGTACGGCTCCACTTTTTGCTCCCCGCCTTTGTCATCCTGGTTTTTTTTGCGCTCTTACCGCGCGCGCCGGTGAGCGCGCGGATGAGCAGTGTCAGACTCTTCAACTCCTCCACCTGCGCAGCCAGCTCGACCACATCCTCCGCGTTTTTGGCCGGCAGCACCAGCGCCGCGCAGTCGCGGAATTTCTCGCCCAGCTCGGCCCAGCTCATCGGCTTTTCCGGATGGCCGCGCGCGACGTCGTAGCGGCCCTCGATGGTCCGGCCGTTCTTCAGCGCGATGCGAATGCGCGAGCGCACCTGATCGTAGCCGAGTTTTTCCAGCTCGTCGTCGACGTAGAGGTTCACCCGCTTCATCAAATCAATGACTTTTTTGGCGCGCACTTTGCGGTCTTGAAATTGCGCGATCCCGGCTCTGCGCTCGAGCACGGCAACCGCCATGCAAAAAGGTATGCTGAACTTCCCTTCCAATGCCGTCCTGGGCATCGGGTAAATCAGCGCGTTGGGCACGTTCGAATTGGTGCCGACGTCGATGCGCTCGATATCCTCGGCGCTAAGGTCATGCTGCCGCACCAGATCGAGAATCAGATCCTGCGCCGGATGAGAGAGCGAGCCCGACGGATAGGGCTTTATAGAGATACCCGGCTCCTTCATAAAGTAGGGCGTGCCAAGCCGGCCGCTGATTTTCGTCTCGTCGTAGCCTCCGGCCATGGCGTTGAAAAAACCGCGGCGCGCTTCGAGAATGTTGTTCGCCGCTGTAAAGCCGTCCCGGGCCAACAACGCCGCGTTCACACCGTTTTCCGCGGCGCGTCCGGCGTGCAGCGGCTTGGTCATGGTGCCGAAGTTTTCGCGCAGCCCCGAAGCCATACTCGCCGCGATACCCAAGGTGCGAATCAGCTGCTCTTCTTTGAAGCGTAGCAATTTTCCCACGGCCATCGCCGCGCCCAGACCGCCCATCGTCGCCGTGGAATGAAACCCGGATTGATAGTGGCGCGGGTTGATCGCGTCGGCGATGCGGCATTCGACCTCGACGCCAAGAATGTACGCCAGAACAAATTCTTCGCCGTCGATTTTTTCTTTTTCACCGATCGCCAAAACTGCGGCGAGCACCGGCGTGGTCGGATGCGTAAGCAAACCGTAGACGGCTTCCTTGGAAGTCGATAACTGCGTGTCGTCATAATCCATCGCGTGCCCGGATACCCCGTTAGCGAGCGCCGCTTTCGGCGCCGGCGCCGAAAGGGCCGTGCCAAGGATCGACGATTCGCCGCGCCCCGCCGCATGGCGGATGTGACGCTGCACGATCCGTGAGCATTCGTCTGTCGACCCCGCCAGCGCCACGCCTAACCCGTCCAAAATAAAGCCGCGCGCCAGCTGCACGACATCCTTCGGGATGTCCTGAAAGCGGGTATGCGCGACGTAACTCGCTACCTCTTGCGTCAGTCCCATGGAACTGTCTGCCAATGCCTTTCGGTTTACTCGTAAACTGAATCTTTTCGCGCAACTTTGCACCCGCTGAGATGCAAGTTCAAGGGGAAGCGTTATTAGAGGGCATTGGCAATAGCTACAAGTCGGCCCAGTGGAAAAAATCGCGGTTTTCCCTAATACTTGACTCTATTAGCCGCGTGGGATAGTTTTCCTGCAGCTGGAACCTTATCCAGAGTGGTGGAGGGATAGGCCCTTCGAAGCCACAGCAACCGCGTTTCGAATACGGAACGCAGGTGCTAATTCCCGCTCCCGACCGTCGGGAGTAAAGATAAGGTGAGGTTTTTTGAAACCTCTTCTTATCTTATGTAAGAAGGGGCTTTTTTTTGACCTGAGCTATGAGCACACGGCTTACCACAGAGCAGATCGAGCGCTACAGCCGGCAAATCATGGTGCCGGACATCGGCGGCAAGGGACAAATTCACCTGCGCCAGTCGCGTGTACTTGTCATCGGTGCCGGCGGGCTGGGCTCTCCCGCCGCTTTCTACCTAGCTGCGGCCGGCGTCGGCACCCTGGGTATCATCGATCCCGACAAAGTAGAGTTGTCGAATCTGCAACGCCAAATCCTGCACACAACGGCGGATATTGGCCGGCAGAAAGTCGACTCCGCGCAAGCCAAACTCAACGACCTCAATCCCGATGTCGAGATCAAGGCCTACGTCGCACGCTTCGAAGAAGACAACGCGACCGAGATTGCCGCCGGTTACAATTTTATCGTCGACGGCAGCGATAATTTTGAAACGAAATTTCTCGTCAATGATGTCGCGATAGGGTTGGACATCGCCTTCTCGCATGGCGGCATCGTGCGCCTGCAGGGCCAAACCATGACGGTGCTGCCGCGCAAGAGCGCTTGCTATCGCTGCGTCTTTCAAGCGCCGCCGCCGCCGGAAGAGATTCTCAATTGCCAGCAGTCCGGCATACTCGGCGCGGTGGCCGGCACCCTCGGAACTATCCAGGCGACCGAAGCGGTGAAATACCTCACCGGTTTCGAAGACGGCTTGCTCACCGATCGGCTGCTCACCTACGACGCCAAGACGATGAAATTTCACAGCGTGGCAGTAACCAGGAATCTGCAATGCACCGCGTGCGGCAACGCGGCCAGGCCAATGACATCGGCTCAGCCCTAGCAGGCAAGGAAAGGATCTCATGAGTTTTGTTACGGGACTTCAATGCCGGGAATGCGGGCAAAAATATCCGCAGGAGCCTCTTCACGTCTGCGAGCTCTGTTTCGGTCCGCTCGAGATCCAATACGATTACCCGGCCATCACGGCGAAAATTAATCGAGAGACGATCGCTTCGCGCGAGCGCAATCTGTGGCGTTATCGCGAGCTCTTGCCGATCGATGGCGAGCCGCGGGTCGGCTTGTATTCAGGTTTCACTCCGCTCGTGCGTGCGCACCGTTTGGGTGAGACCCTCGGCGTAAAGGAACTTTACGTAAAGGACGACTCGGTCAATCATCCGAGCTTTTCCTATAAAGATCGGGTGGTTTCGGTAGCCATCTCGAAAGCCATCGAATTCGGCTTCGACACGGTGTCGTGCGCGTCAACGGGCAATCTGGCCAACTCAGTGGCCGCCCACGCCGCCAAGGCGGGCTTGAATTGTTATGTGTTCATCCCCGACGGGCTCGAGCAGGGAAAAATCATCGGCTCGGCTATCTACGGTCCCAAGACCGTCGCCATCAAGGGCAACTACGACGATGTCAATCGCCTGTGCACCGAGATCGGCGACAAGTACGGCTGGGCCTTCGTCAACGTCAATCTGCGTCCGTACTATTCCGAGGGCGCCAAGACACACGGCTTCGAAGTCGCCGAGCAATTGGGATGGAAGTTACCGAAGCATATCATCGTCGCTTCCGCGGGCGGAACGATTCTGCCGAAGTTAGCCAAGGGATTTAAGGAGCTGGCCAAGGTCGGGCTCGTCGAAGACACTGGCTGCAAAATCTATTCGGCCCAGGCGGCCGGTTGCGCGCCGATCATCCAGGCACTGCACAAAGGCACCGACCTGGTGAGCCCGGTCAAGCCGAACACCATTGCCAGCTCTATCGCCATCGGCAATCCCGCCGATGGTTACTATGTTATTCAAGCGGTGAAGGAATCGGGTGGCTGGGGCGAGAGCGTCACCGATGAGGAAATTCTCGACGGCATCAAGCTGCTCGCCCGCACCGAAGGTATTTTTACCGAGCCGGCGGGGGGAACAGAAGTCGCCGTTACAAAAAAGCTGATCGAAAGCGGCCGCGTTCCACGCGACGAATCGATTGTGATCAGCATCACCGGCAACGGCTACAAGACATTGGAAGTGGTAGCCCAAAGCGTTGAAAAGCCCTATACGATAGACGCGACGTTGGAAAATTTTGATCAGCTATTTCACCGATTGGCGCTCACGGAGTCGGTCACGGCTGTCGGTTGAACCTCTGCGCGCTTCGCCTTGCATGGCGCAAAGGGTCGGACTATTCTAATTTGAATCGATTTTTTCAGGAGGATTGTATGTCAGTGCGAGTTCGAGTTCCCACCCCGCTGCGTAAATTCACCCAAGGCGTCGACGAGGTCAACGCTCAAGGCGTCAACGTCAAAGCGCTGGTCGATGATCTGGAGAAAAACTACCCGGGCATCAAGGAGCGGATCTGCGACGAGTCCGGCAAGGTACGCCGTTTCGTCAACGTCTACGTCAACGGCGACGACATCCGGTTCCTGCAGAACATGGAAACCGCGTTGAAGGAAGGCGACAACATTTCCATCGTGCCCGCCATCGCCGGCGGCCGCTGAGCAAGAGCTGATGGCCCGAACTTCGCCCAATTTGCGTTTGCTTCCGTCACGCCCGGCGGAGTTCACCAAGGTCGAGTCGATCCTCGATCTGATCGGCAACACGCCCCTGATCGAGATCAGCCGGGCGAGCGGCGTTCTTTCTCGCGACGTTAAGATTTACGCGAAGCTGGAAGGGATGAATCCCGGCGGTTCGGTCAAGGACCGGCCGGCCTGGCGAATGGTGCAAGAGGGACTACGAACCAAAAAGCTCCGATCCGGCAAAACCATTCTCGACTCGACGTCGGGAAACACCGGAATCGCCCTGGCGATGGTCGGCAGCGTGCTGCGCTACCCCGTGGAACTGGTGATGCCCGGCAACGTCAGCATTGAGCGCAAACAGATCATCGCCGCCTACGGCGCCAAAGTCACCTACAGCGATCCGATGGAAGGCTCGGACGGCGCGATTCGTTTGTGCCGTACGATTCTCGAAACCGATCCGGAAAAATATTTTAAACCCGACCAATACTTTAATCCGATGAATTCCCAGGCCCACTATGAAAACACCGGGCCGGAGATTTACCGCCAAACCAACGGCAAGGTGACCCACTTTGTCGCCGGCATCGGCACCGGCGGGACCATCATGGGAACCGGCCGCTACTTAAAGGAAGTTAATCCGAGCATTCAGATTATCGCGGTCGAGCCCGACGATGCGCTGCACGGACTCGAGGGCCTAAAACATATGGCCACGTCCATCGTGCCCGGGATTTATCACGAAGAAGAACTCGACGAGAAGATGCCCGTCTCGACCGAAGACGCCTACGCGATGGTCTATCGCCTGAGCCTAGAAGAAGGCCTGCTCGTCGGTCAATCTTCCGGCGCCGCGCTGTTCGCCGCGCTCAAGATCGCCCGCAGGCTGCGCTCCGGCACCATCGTCACAATATTCCCCGATTTTGGTGATAAATACTTGACCACGAACCTATGGGTAGGCTGGCGCGATCGGATGGCCGTCGGCAACTTGGAGTTTTCCATCTAACCTGCCATGGCAACGCGAGTTAAACCGGCAACCGTCTCTGAAAGAGTCTATCTCACGTTTCCGCGCGACCTCATCAAAGAACCGGTTCTAAGCATGCTATCGAAGCAATTCGACGTGATTTTCAATATCCGAGGCTCCACGATAACTGCTGAAATGGGGCTGGTGGCGTTGGAAATCGACGGCAAGGACAGCGAAGTCGCCAAAGCCATCGCCTGGCTGAAGTCCAAGGGCATCGCGGTCGAACCGATCGAGAAGAATGTGATTGAATAGGCGCGCCCTACTGCGCCGAGGCGGAGATGGACAGCACTAAAATGCCACCTTCATGCTGCGGCCCGGCCAGAATAAAATTTCTTTTATTCGGAATTTTTACCGTAGTATCCAGCGCCGGCTTTTGGCCCTGCGTCAAACGCACCTTGACCGAAACCTGATTATCTCGAAATTCTTGCGGCGTGACGGTTAGAGTACGGCCGCCGGGAATCTCAAAAACTTTTTCTCCGCGCCAGGGCACCGATTGGCTCTCATTCTTGAGCAATCGATAAGACCGATACTTCAACACTTTCAGCTGGCCTTCCATGCCCTTCAGCTTGGCGTCGAACTCATCGCTTTGATTACTGGCCAAAATCGTTCCGATACTGACTTGAACCGTTTGCGGCTGTTTTTCCGCCGCGCCGAGCGTTCCGGCAGCGACGAGCGTCAGCCAGCTAAAAAGCAGGACCCGGCTGGGGAGTTTCTTCAGCAGCTTCATCATCACCCTCTTGATTTTGGTATAGCCAGATAACGGTCGTCTTGCTCTCGTCTTCACGCAATATGGCAACACTGCGCCCGTAGGCGTCGATGGACTCGACGGTCGCCAGGTTGCTGCGCGAGCGCCAAAAGGGAAAATAAGAATCGTACGAGAACACCGCCAGCACTACCACAATCAGCGCGGGAATCACCCACGCGGTTCTTGGCGCGGCGAACCATGCGTGAACCCGCTCACCCAGCTCTTTGTGCCACGGCGGCCTATCGTGCATGCGCCGTTCCAGGTCGCGCCAGAAAGATGCGAATTCGATTCTCGGCGCGGCGGCCACCAAAACGTTGCCGATCACGCGCTCGAGCTTCTCGAATGTTTTCTGGGCCGCGCCGCAGCGCGCGCAGCCACTCACATGGGCGCGCACGACTTCGCTCTCGGCGGCGCTCAATTCGCCGTCGAGCCAGCGTCCCAAGGACTGTTCAATACGTTCACACTCGTTCATAAAAAAGAACTCAACTTGTCGTGCAATTTTTTCCGCGCGTAATGGAGCCGGCTCATGACGGTGCCTTCCGAGCAACCGAGAATCTCGCCGATGTCCTTGTAAGAAAGCCCCTCGATCGTTCTAAGCACGATGACGGCTTTGTGTTCCGGTGTCAAATCGTTGATCGCCTTGATCATATTCTCGCGTAGCTCTCGATCCTGCACCTCCGCGAACGGATCCCGCGCCACTTCATTCTGAGACTCCAAGAGACTGTCCATGTTGTCGCGAAAGTCCAAAGGATTTCTCTTTTGCCGTCGTTGCGCATCGATGGCAAGATTGACCGCAATCCGATAAATCCATGTATAGAAAGAAGACCCGCCCTGAAAGCCGCCAATTTTTCGATACGCGCGCAGGAATGTTTCCTGCGACACTTCGAGCGCATCGTCACGGTTGCGCAGCAATCCCAAAATCACCATGAATACCTTTTGGTGGTAACGGGAGACGAGTTCCTGAAACGCGCTCATCTCTCCGGATTGGCACTTTTGAACCAGCTCCCAGTCACTCAACTCCACAGTGATCCTGTCCCTTAGACGCAATGAAAAAAGGTTTATTCAGGCCGCAACCGCACTTACTAACATAAAACCTTGAAGTTTTCGCGGATTCCTCTAAGATCACCTTGATTCCCCTAATGTTTCTAGCCCAATCGCCCAAATTGAATAGGATCCGCCATGCTGGTGCGCTGCCCGAAATGCCAGACTACTTATAAAATTTCCGACGATCTCCTAAAGGGTAGTGCCCCCGCTTTCCGATGCTCCCGCTGCAAACACACGTTCGAGCTCGACTCGCATAGTACCGTGGACACCCCGACGGATAGAGTGATTCCGGCGGCAACCGCGGCGACTGAGACTCGGACGGACCAAGAATTGAGCTTGCCTTTTGAGCAGAAACGAGATGCCGTCCCGCCCGGCCCCGATAAGATAGCAGCCACGGAAAATTCGGTGCCCGATTTGGACAACTCGGCGAGCCGAGACGAGCCCGAGGAAGAATGGTCGCTGACTGATCCGGATCACAAAGATGAACATCAATTCGAGCTCCCTAAGAGCGTTCGGACGGTCGAATCTCGCAAGGCCATCGAGGCGCCGCAGGAATTTCCCGCGGACGATCCCTTTTTTCCAAAGGCGGAAGGCATCGACGAAGTTGACGACACGAACAATATTCTCACGATTTCTTCCTATCGCGATCAAAGGGCGTCGGTCCTGCCGTTCGTTACTTTGTTTGTTCTGTTGATAATCGGATTTTCCTTTATGTCGGTGCTCAGCTACGCAAAACCTCAGGCTTCGGAAGCGGTGATCAAGCAAATACCGCTCGTCGGGCGTTCGGTTTTGCGGAACGACCATTTAAAAAAAGGGATCCTCATTCAATCGTTGCGCTCCGGTTACCAGACCATCCAAGGCAATCGGGAAGTGTTCCTGATTAGCGGGGTCGCGCTCAATCGAAACCCCGAAGTCGTGCGTGAGATTCAGCTTTCCGCCGTGGCCTATAATGCCGATGGGAAAGAGTTGGAACGGCAAACGATCTGGGTCGGCAATACGATCTCGCCGAAGATTATTCGCGGCATGACGACTGAAGACATACCGCATCTGCAGAACCTAAAGCCGCTCAAGAGCTTCGAGATTCCGCCCGGGGACTCGATACCGTTTACGATCGTATTCTTGAAATCCGCGAAAAGCGCCAGGGAATTCAGTTGCGAGGTGTTAAGGGCCGAGGGCGTGATCTAATCAGGTGCACGAAAGCTAGGGATCACGCGAATCTTTCTTCGGTGTGATATCGACTTCGTCGGGCTCGTTCATCGCTTTACGAAATTTCTTGATGCTTTTGCCGATACCTTCGCCTAGGTCAGGTAGTCGTCGACTAAACAGCACCACCACGATCAGCAACACAATAAGTAATTCACCGATTCCAAATCCAAACATGGAACCTCCTAGGAAAGCGGTCAGTCAAAGCAGCCGGGTGACGTTCACTTCTCGCCGCTAGCATGAGTGTATATTATACGATGGTGGCGCACTTGAACACATCCTACCTGCGCTTTTTCGCCGCCTCCGTATTGCTGCACTTTGGCTTTTTTTTCATAGCCAATTCGGTGCCGCCGGTTAGGGTCATTCAGCCCGAAACTATTGCCGTGTCGGTTCTAGACATTCCCGAAAAGGAACACCCCGCTTTGACACCGGTGCCGAAAATCCCGCGCACCCGCTTAGAAAATAGGCCCGCCATCATCGCGAAAAAAGATTCGCCTCGGCTAACCGCGAAACCCGAAGCAGCAAAGAGTCGAAAGAAAAACGACAA
>Ga0209486_10001137_pt1 | contig 11571 bp, 13 predicted proteins | sample NCCompost_FD_187518 | JGI IMG/M metagenome (GOLD analysis project Ga0209486, IMG submission 187518) | Agricultural soil microbial communities from Utah to study Nitrogen management - NC Compost (SPAdes) (version 2) | ecosystem: Environmental > Terrestrial > Soil > Agricultural land | place... | reverse complement strand
TCAAGCTGGCCGACGGCACGTGGCTCGTTGGCGACTACGGGGAAGGCGCCCACTCCGCCAACTCGACGCTCTTTCTCGATTCCGAGGTCGCGATCGCGAACGTACGCTGGCTGCCGCTCGACATCGCACGCGTCGTGACGCGCGGTCAGAACTGGGTGGAGAAGCCGGACTTGTCGAGGGTGGACGAAGTCGGGTTCGCCGACCTCCTGCCGGGAAGCGGACACGGCTGGGGAGGCTTCGTCAACGTCGGCCGGATCGAGGTGTACGGGCGAGCGGTGGCGCGGTAATCAGCTCAAGGGTTCGTCGAAACGCCATCCACAGGTGCTGGCCACCAGGCCGGCCAGTTTGTCGAAACCTTCGACGGCAAACTCCGCCGTAACCGGCTCCGCGTTGAACGGCGCGAATCCGAACCGCAGGCGTTTTGCGCTCGCCATGCGCCGTACGAACGCGACGCCATCCGGGGCGAAGAGCTCCCGCGCCGTCTCGGAGACCGTCCATTGCTGAACGGCCGTCGCGTCGTCATCCCACTGGACGCGGACCGTGCGGCGGTTGGCATCCTGCTCGAAGCTGGTTGACGTCTCGAGCATCACGAACGCCTCGGTCGTCCGATACAGGCAACGCACGATCAGCGCCGGCCTCGCCCGGTTCATCCACACAGGCAGGTCGCGAGTGGACGCCAGCGTGAAGGCGATCGTCTTCGATCCATCATTCGCCCAGCTGGCCCGTCGCGATCCGGTCCACGTCGGTGTGGGACCCTCTTCGACAATAGGCGCCGGCGTTGCCGGAGCTGCCGCAGCCAGCGGCGCCGGCTTGCTGACTGCCTGGGTGCGAGTGCTGACAACCGCGAGCATCGTCACCATTCCTGCGACGACTCCGACGATGGCGACCACAATCACAGGCATTCCGGAACCGGGTCGTTTGGGATCAGTCGGCTCGACGTTTGCCGTGGCGTCCAGCTTGACGTCGTCGAGCTCGAGGTCGATATTAACGTCCGCCGGTTTGGCGTCGTTCGGTTTGAATGGTTCCACCGGAACATACAGGGCAACCTTGGTGCCGTCACATATCCGCCGATGGGTGCATCCAGATGCTCGAGCGGCGATTACGAAAACAGTGGACGTCGCTGCGCTTCTCGTAGCTTCCGCCTGAGACTCGTCGCTTCCGCGTTGAGACGGAACGGACTTTTAACTCGTAGTGTCCGCCTTCAGGCGGACCGGCGGTTGATTACTGCGTTGGCGCCGCCGCCGTCTGCGCGGGGCGCTGACGCGGACGAATCTCCGCGAAGTAGTTGGTGACCTGATCGGGATCGAGCAGCCACGTCGTCACCAGTCCCGGCATCGTTTCGCCGAGCGGCGTTTCCACCTGAATCCCGCGCTCCTGCGCCAGGGCCCAGATCGGATCGACGGGCTTGACGACGTACTGGATGCCGGCGAGCGATCGGTTGGTCGGCTTCGGTCCGGGCGTGGCCCACACGCTGATCGTCGTCGAGCCGTTGCGGAAGGGGTATTTGGTCACGCCAATGACCGGATCCTTCACCGGCGCCAGCTCTTCGAGACCGACGAACGCGCGATAGAACGCGCGGCTCTTCTCCGGATCGTTCGCGGCGATCCCGATCTCGAGCCGGCCGTAGGTTTCCTTCGCGGCGCCCGGCGCGATGACGAGCTGCACCCATTCGCCGTCCGGATCCGCGACCAGCGCGCTGCGGATGCCGTCGACCGTCTTGAACGACGGCGCTGCAAGCCCGTGTGTTTCAAAACGCTTCGTCAGCACCGCTTCATCGGCAAACCACATCGTCCACAGGCGTACACCCGCGGCGTCATGAATTCCGCCGCGCGTGAATTTCGCATTCGCGCCCGCGCGTGTGAACTTCAGCTGTGAGGGGCCGACCTGATACCGCGACACGCCGCCGATCGCGCCGACGTCGCCGAAGCCGAGCACCTGCCCATAGAACTGCAGCGTCTTGACGCCGTCGCCGTTGAAGCGGCGGAACACGTTCATCGACTTCTCCGCGAAGTACGGAGCGGCAGTTGCCGCCGGCGCGGGTGACTGAGCATACGGGCCCGCGGCGAGCACAACGATCAGGAGCGCAAACGCGAGCGAAGCAGTTCGTCTCATAAGTTCACCGTGCGGACACTATATACCCGGTGCTGGCCGGCGGAAGCGCGACATTGGAGAAAGGTCTTCGTTCCTTCGTTGCTGTGAATCCGTTCTCTCCGTAATCTCCGCGGACTTTGGCGCTCAGCGCGCCGGCAGCAGCGGTTTGCGATCCGGCGGCAGTTGCTGATCGACAGCAGTCAGTATGAAACCGGCCATCGCATAGTCGGCCATCACGATGGTCAGCTCGACCGCGCCCTGACGGCCAAAGAGTTTCTCCATCTGTGCCCAGACCTCCGAGCTCACCCGGTGATCGCGGAAGATCGCGCGTCCGAGTCGAATGAGCGCGGCGTCCTTCTCCGGCACGCCATTCAGGCTCCTGTTGAACTTGATCGCGTCGACGACGGACTGTTCAACGCCGGCTCGAACTGCCGCCGGCTCGTGGGCGGACCATTCATATTGCTGGTCGAACTCGCGAGCGGCGACGAGCGCCGCGAGCTCGAAGTAGCGAGCGCCCGCCACCGTCTTGCGCAGGTACTGATTGAGCGCGTAAATCGGCTCAGCCGCTCTGGGGCTGTGCATCGTGACGGCCGACGGGCCGGTCAGCGGAATCGCCTTGTTCGCGCCGGACAGCGCATCCCAGATGCGTTTGCCTTCCTCGTCGAGGTTCGCGCGCTGTACGGGTGGAAGGCGGGACAGCGACTCCGGGTGGATGTCCGAGGGGTACTTCGACTGACCGCCGGCCACGATCGTCGACGCAATGATGACGAGGGCTGCGACAGGGCGGGTGCGCATGAGACCTCCACTAATTTTTCTAACCTCTAACCACCAACTACCAACCACCAACCACCAACCGGGGATGATATACACTCCGCGCCATGAAGACGATCCTTCCGGCTCTGCTGGCCCTTGGCGTCCTCTCGGGGAGGCCCGCCCTCGCGCATCACTCGTTCGCGCCCTATGAGAGCACGCTGCAGATCAAGCTGTCCGGCGTCGTCAGCGAGTTCAAGTGGGTCAATCCCCACGTCTACATCGAGATTGACGCCGCGGACGAGAAGACCGGTGAGAAGCGGCACTGGCTGATCGAGGGGGCGAGCACGAGCATCCTCAACAGAGCCGGGTGGAAGTTCAACATGATCAAGCCGGGCGATCGGATCACGGTGATCGTGTCGCCGCTCCGTAATGGAGAGCCGGCGGCGCTGCTCAAACAGATCACGCTGGCCGACGGCAGGAAATTCTCGAACGGCGCGGTCGCCGGGCGGGCGACGATTCAGTGAGGTTCCGATGAGGATGCGACTGACGCTCATCACCTTGCTCGCGGCGGCCACAGTTGGAACCGTGTTCGCGCAATCGCCGGTCGTGCGCGGCATCAACGGATCGTGGGAAGCGTATCCGCTGCGTGGTGAAGGCTTCGGATCGGGAATACAGCCGAAGACGCCGGTCAAGCCGCCTGCGCCGATCCCCGAGCCGCCACTGAAACAGCCCTACCTCGATGAACTGCGTGCGCTCCAGGCGCGCAACGCCGAGCTCACCAAAAAGGGACTCCCGCCACCGTCGACCGGCATGGCGTGCATACCCGAAGGGATGCCGGGGATGATGCAGTCGACGTTTCCGATGGAGATCCTCGAGACGCCGGGTCAGATCACGATCATCCAGGAAGCGTTTACACAGGTCCGCCGCATTCATCTCGGCGCCAAGCCGGTCGCGCCGGAGGATGCCGAACCTCGCTTCGCCGGTCACTCGACCGGGCGGTGGGAGGGCAGCACGCTGATCGTCGAGACCGTCGGCGTCAAGGAGTCCGCGCGCTTCCGCAACACGCCGCATTCGATGAACATGCGCATCACGGAGCGCATACGGCTCGTCAACGACGAGATTCTCGAAAACGTGGTCACCGTCGTCGATCCGGAATTCCTGACCAAGCCGTGGACCTGGACGTGGATGTACAAGCGCTGGCCCGGCTACAAGATCGAGGAATACATCTGCGAGGACAACCGGTACTACGAGGATCCGGCGCAGCGCTATCAGCGCCTGAAGGTGAATTGATCGGTCCCGAGCAGCCGCTCGACCAGATTCTCCGCTTCCTTGCGCAGCCAGGCGAACGAGGGAATCACGAATAAGTGATCCTGCATGCGGGTCGGGTCGTAATCTGTCTCGATCACTTCGCTGGTCACGAACGGCCGGCGCACGACGTCGGCAGAGAGCACCGAGAACGGAATCTCGCCGGTTGACGAGAGGATGCCGGCGCCGAAGACCTTCGTCGCGCCGTTCTCTTCGATCAAACCGAATTCGATCGAGTACCAGCTGAACCGCTTCAGCGCCAGGACGTGCAGCGGATCACGGGCGGCGGTCGCGGCCTGTCCGATGAGCGTCAACAGCTCCGCGTAATCGTGGTTCATCAGCGGCGGAACATGACCAAGGCAGTCGTGGATCATGTCCGGCTCCGGCGTGAACTCCGGATGCGAGCCGTGGCGGATGAACTGCGTCACCGGGAACCCGCGTTTCGCGATGTAGCCGTAGAACGTTCGATACGCGAGCGGGCCTTCGGCGGGCACCAGGTGCATCCCGGTTTCATGCTGCAGCCGGCCGCTCAACGAGCGGAGCTGCGGGATCTCGTGGGCGCTGATCCCGAGGGCGTTCTTCGCTTCGAGATAGATCGAGCCGGCATGCTGGAGGTGCAGCTCGTGAAGCTTCGGCGTGACCTCCCGCCAGATGCGGGTCTCTTCAGCCGTGTATTCGATGAGTGGGGGACCGAGCTGGTCCAGCCGGTGCTGCCGGCAGCGCGCGAAGAGGTCCCGCCGCCGCTGCACGTAGCCGTTGTCGCCCAGGCCCGGGTGCCCCGGCTCCAGCTCGAGCGTATCCGGGTCCGTCGGCTCGATGATCGACTTCGGATCGATCGGCTCGCCGTACTCGACGATCGGGGCGTCGTCGTTCATCGCACGGCCCTATCAGCACGATAGCAACAGACGTTCCATCGAGCAAATCACGCGCTCCCCGCAAACCCTGACTTGCTGCGAAAACGAGACATGCGGAGGCAACGGACACGGAGAAACGGAGACACGGAGACGCACGGAGAGCCGTTCGATCGACGGCGTGCAAAGCACGCCGTCAGCCGTGATGTAAGCGGCCGTAGATACAAGCCGCTGTCGGCGCCAGTGCGGTTTGTATCCTACGGCCGCTTACATCGCGGCAGGCCGCCTTCGGCGGCAATCGAGCGGCCGCATGGTGATCGTCGCAGCGTTGCGCTTTGTCGTGGCGAAATCTCCGTGCGTCTCCGTGTCTCCGTTTCTCCGTGTAAAACCGTTTCCTCCGTAAACCTCCACCGACTCCAAACTACCAGCGCTTGTCGATCGGCTTCTCGGGATCGGCGGTGATGTTGAGGGTGGCGCAGTGGTGATAGGAGTGGCCGCCGTCCACCGCGATGCCGGGGTGATCGGCCATGAATTCGATCACCTGCAGCACGCAGTTCTGGCAGGTGATGTTGGGAATGGGAATCTGCGCCTCGAAGTTCTGGGTCGGTCGCTCGGTGTGCGCGAAGATGCCGTCGAGCAGGACGGGCGCGACCGGCGGGTTCTGAATCACGGCTGACTGCGAGCGCATCCCACGGCCGGTATCGGCAGTCGTCACCATCGGGTCGGGCGGCAACTGGGCCATCGTCCGCGCCAGCGCGACGCGGTAGTGGCCCGGATGAAAGATCGATTCCTGGACCATCAGCGGCAGCATCGTCCCGCCCTTCACGTTCGTCACCGCCCCGCTCGGGACGCCGGGATTCGCGGGTGTTCCCCGTCCCGGGTTCGCCGACACGCCGCCGCAGGGCGCAATCTTCTGCGGGTCGCCCAGCCGGTTCTGCTGCAGGGAGGCGGCAGGCGAGATCAGCACGAAATGGGCGTCAATCGCCGCCGAGAGGCACGCGACACCGACGATCAGGGCGGAGACGAGGCGGGTCTTCATCATGGTGGCAAGAATCTACCACGACCATGGGAACGTCCCCTCGCGGCCGTCCGTCGCTACATCTACTCGGCCACCGTGTCGCCGGCCGCCGCCAAGCGGGCGGGGCTGCAGCGTTTCCTCGGCGTCTTCTTCGAGGGCTCGCGGCACAACCTCGTGACCTCGCTGCTCAGAGACGAAACGTGGACCGAGGATGAACTGAACTCGCTGCAGTCGGAGATCGACCGCGCCCGCAAGCCGAGGAGAAAGTCATGATGAATGCTGTCGCGCAGGCGGCGCTGTCGCTCAGCGCCTTTCCGCTGTCGGTCCTCCTCAAAGCCACGGTGATCCTCGGTGTCGCGTTCCTGATCCTGCGCGGCATGCGTCCGGCGGCCGCGTCGGCGCGGCACCCGGTGCTCACGGCCGCATTCGGCGTTCTGACAGTACTGCCAGCCGCCGAGCGTGTGCTCCCGTCGATCGGAATCCCGATCGACGGTATTCAGACCGCCCCGTTGCTGCCCATTACGCGCGTCGATACGGCCGCTGACGTGGCCGGTGCAGCGCCGCTGGCGCGACCGGGTGAAACGGGTTGACGCCGCCGCTGCAAGATGTTAGTTTTCTCGCAGACGTGATGCGAGAGAAATAACACTATGACGCCGAGGCCGCCGAAGTCCCGCCCCCTGCACGCCGTCCTGTCCCGCCGCGAACGGCAGATCATGGACATTCTGTTCCGTCGCGGACGCGCCACCGCGGCCGAAGTGATGGAGGAGCTGCCGGGCGAGCCGAGCTATTCGACCGTCCGCACGCAGCTGCGCGTCCTCGAAGAGAAAGGGCATGTGCGCCACGAGCTGGACGGCGTGCGCTTCGTCTACATGCCGGTGCTCGCGCGGCAGGCGGCGCGCAAGTCGGCGCTGCGCCATCTCGTCGACACGTTCTTCGACGGGTCGTCGGAGCAGGCGGTCGCCGCCCTGCTCGGCGGCGAAGGCGCGCGGCTCACTGACGAGCAGCTCGACCGGATAGCCGCGATGATCGCGACGGCACGGAAAGAAGGTGGCGAATGACGACCGCCATCGCCGCCGTCGTCGATACCAGCGTCGTCTGCGCGCTTGCACTGGTGATTTGCCGGGTGCTTCACCGGCGACCGGCGGCGCTGCGCCACGTGATTCTCGCGGCGGCGCTTGCCGTGGCCGCCACCGTGCCGTTGCTTGAAGCGGTCATCCCCCGGTGGGAGTTTGCGCTACTGCCGGAAACATCGCAGATCGCCAGCTCCGGCCCGACGCTGAGCAGTGAGCCCGCCGTCGCAGGTGCCGGCGTTGGCCTCACGGAAACCGCGGCCCCGCCCATGGTGACGTGGCGCGACACCCTCCTTGCGATCTGGGCGATCGGATTCCTCGTCGTCATCGCAGGCCTGCTCGCGGGGCTCGGCCGGCTCATCGTGATGACCAGGCGCTGCCGGCCGATCCAGTCGAGCGTGTGGCGCGAACACGCGTCTTCGCTCGCAGCGCAGTTGGCCCTGCCGACCGTGGCCGTCCTCGAGAGTCACGCTCGCACGCCATTGCTGACGTGGGGCTTCCTGAAGCCACGAATCATCGTCCCGGCTGGCGCGGCGCTGTGGTCTGCCGCGCGAGTCGAGTCCGTCCTCGCGCACGAGCTTGCGCACATCGCGCGCCGCGACTGGACACTCCAAATCGCGGCACAGATCCTGTGCGCGATCTATTGGTTCAATCCGCTGATGTGGGTCACGTGCCGGCGCCTGCGCGATGAGAGCGAGCAGGCCTGCGACGATGCGGTGCTCCGCCGTGGTGTCAATGCCGCGGACTACGCCTCGCACCTGCTGGCCGTCGCACGGCAGGTGCTGGCCGGTGGAAACCGGTGGGCGTCGGCACCCGCGATCGTCAATTCGTCGTCCCTCGAAAGGAGAATTGCCGCGATGCTGAGCTCTTCACGACGGCATGAGTCGCTGACCCCCGGCGCTGGAATGCTGACGCTATTCACGGTGTTCGCGGTGGCGGCGCCAGTCGTGGCCGTGACGCTGACGGCACCCGTCGAGACGATGACGGTCGTGCCCGGAATCGCGCGCGATGTCGCCCTGTCTGTGCAAGCGTCTGCGCCTGCAACTTCCGCGCAGGCGCCCTCGCAGGCGCGCCCCGTCGTCCGCCGCGTGGCGCCGCGTCCAGTCGTTGCCAGTCCAGCGGCCGCCGCCGCACCGGGAGGGCAGACGCCCGCGTCGCTTTCGGGCGCGCTGCGCGACACCAGCGGCGCGGTGTTGCCCGGCGTGCAGGTCACTGTCGCGAACGCTGCGGGGGCTTCGTACCCGGCGGTGACCGACGGAACCGGCCGGTTTCTGCTGCGCGACATCCCTCCGGCGAGATACGAGCTGACCGCGCGGCTGCCTGGCTTCAGGTCGATTACCCAGACCGTGGACTTGAGTCGTGGCGGCGAACAGCAGCTCTCGCTTGTCATGCAGGTTGGCGGCCTTGCGGAAACCGTCACGGTGACGTGCGGCGCCGGCGCCGCCGTTCTCCCGCGCAGCGCCCCAGCAGCGCTTCTCGCCGTCGACAGGCGCAACGTGACGCCGCGGCTCTTCGCCCTTCCGCAGGCCGCGCAACTGCCGATACGCGTGGGAGGTCAAATCGCGGCGCCCAAGCAGATCAGCCACGTGGCCCCGACCTGCCCCCCAGGAGGCGGTAGTTACGTCGTTATCCTGGAGGCGACGATTGGTGCCGACGGTTCGGTGAGAGACATCGTGAGTCTCCGCCCCCGAACGGCGGACGCTCAGATCGCGCCGTTCGTTGCGGCGGCGACGGAGGCCGTTCGTCAGTGGCAGTACACACCGACACGGCTGAACAACGTCCCGATTCCTGTGATCATGACCGTCACGGTGCAGTTCAGCTCCAAGTAAGCTTCCGCCTTAGGCGGAAGCCACCTGAAGGCGGAAGCCACGTCCCGCCGGCGGATATGCCAGAGGTAGACCCGAAACGCCCAACTGTGCTGTAAATTGGCTGTTACAGCACGGGGGTTTCTATGGCAGCAAAGACCGGCCGAAACGATCTCTGTCCCTGCGGCAGCGGGCGCAAGTTCAAGAAATGCTGCGAGTCGAAAACGAGCAGCAGACGTCAGTCGCGCGTGCTCATGGCGGTTGTCGGCCTGGCAATCGTCGGCGGCCTGGCCGCGGCCGCGGCGTCATTCCGCTCCGGCAGCACGGGTGGTGTCCGTGTCTGGGATCCGGCGCATGGCCATTATCACGACGCCAACGGCGTCCAGGTTCCGTGATGACCATGAGAGTCTTCGCTACGAGCTGCGTGGCGTTCGCGCTGCTCACGCTTCCTGCGGTGGTGGACGCCGGGCAGATCTACGGCACCATCGTCCTCGGCGGGCAGGGCGTCAAGGGTGCCGCGATCGAAATCCAGTGCGGGAAAGAAGCGGCGGTGACCGGAACCACCGCCGCCGACGGTTCGTACCGCATCAACGTATCCGAGCAAGGGCAGTGCACGCTGACGCTGCCGTCGTATGAGGGACGGCCGTCCGCGGCTGTCTTCTCGGGACCGAATCCCGCCGCCTACAACTACGAACTGGTGAAGCTCTCGGATGGGAAGTACGAGCTGAAGCGCCGGTGAGCACGAGCGACGGGGAGGTTCCCCAGCCTGCAGTCCAGCGCGACGTGAAAGCGGGCAGCACCTGGGTCGATCTGATCAAGGCGCTCGCCCTTCCGCTGGTCACGCTCGTCCTTGGCTACTGGTTCAACTCGTCGCTCAACGAGCGGCAGCAGGTGGAAAGCAACATCCGCCTCTACGCCGAGATGATGGGACGGCGTGAAGAGGCCGACAGCAATCTCCGCAAGGACATGTTCAATTCGATCCTGACCACGTTCATGGCTCGGGATCCTTCGCTGCGCCTGTCCTCCGAGGAGCTGATTCGCCAGCAGATTCTCAGTCTGGAGCTGCTCGCCTACAACTTTCACGAGTCGCTCGATATCGGGCCCCTCTTCAAGGACGTCCAGCGGCGCATCGGCGTCGAGGAGCGCGACACGAACACCGAGCTCCGCAGCCGTCTCGAATCGGTCGCGCTGCAGGTCATCGAGCACCAGCTCACGGCACTTTCCGAGGCCGGGATGATCGAGCGCGGCGACGCTCTGCCCGAAAAGATCAACGACCTGCAGGCGTTTCTCATGTTCGGAACGAGAACGGTTCCGGATCCGCAGATGAAGCCCGGCGAAGGGGCTGCCCGCGTCTGCCTGTCGATGAACACGACAGACGGCACCGCGCGTTACCGACAGTTCAGGCTCGAGCTGCTGCAGTACAACGAGGCGGCGCGCGAAGTGCTCGTGCATCTCTACGTCACGCAACCGTTGACCGACGAAGAATGCCGGCAGCCGGCTCTCGACCTCCAGGCGAAGCGGGAAATCGACACCAACTTCCTCGTCGGACTGTTCGATTTCCCGATGATCGACAACACACGGCTGTCGGGAGGCGAGCGGACCGCGGTCTCGCTGACGGCGCTGAATCCAAGCGTGCTGAGCGTGGCGCTGACGTATTTCCCCGCCTCGCGCGCAAGCCTCAAGGACAAGCCGTACTACGACGAAGTCATTCGCGATCTCGTCAGAAACCGTCAGCCATCGAGTCCCCTCGGCGGCCGTTAAGGAATCCATGTCACGCCGGAAACACCGAAACCCTTCTGCGACCCAGCCGAACGCTGCGCCTGTAAACGGCGGCCGCCGTGCCGTGCTTGCGGCGCTCGGCGCACTGGGCGCCGGCACGGTTGCGGCGATGGCGCTGCGCAGGCCGGCGGGGTTGGACGAGGCGCTGGGCGTGCTCGAAGAGCTGCCGGCGACCGAGCGAATGCCGGTGGTCTTCGTCGGTCACGGCACGCCGTTCAGCGTGATCGATCCCAATGTCTGGACCGAGCAGTGGGGGCGCATTGGCCGCACGCTGCCGCGGCCAGCGGCGATCCTGATGGTCTCGGCGCATTGGCTCACCGAGGGCGCCTCGCTCGTCACCGGCAACACGCCGGCGATGAACTACGACATCAGCGGTTTTCCGCGCGAGATCTACGAGTTCAGATATCCGGCACCGGGACACCCGGCCGTGGTGCGGGAAGTCACGCGCGCGCTGGAAGGGCACACGGCGGTCCACCGCGACACCGCGTGGGGGCTCGACCACGGCACGTGGCTGCCGCTCAAGTACATGTATCCCGCCGCCGACATCCCGGTGCTGCAGCTCAGCGTCGACTTCAGCCGCCCGCCGCAGTTTCACTACGAGCTGGGACAGCGGCTGCGGAGCCTCCGTTCGAAGGGCGTGCTCGTCATCGGATCGGGCAACGTCGTGCACAACCTGCGTGAGCGCGGTGGCACCGGCGTGACGAAGACGCCGCGCGACTGGGCGATCGAGTTCGACCGGCGGATGGCGTCGGCGATCGCCGCCGGCCGCCACGAGGAGGCGATCAATTTTCTGTCGCTCGGTTCACTTGCGACGCTCGCGCATCCGTCGTACGACCACTTCCTGCCGCTCCTGTATTGCCTGGGGCTGGTCGAGCGCGGCGGTCCGATCGAAACGTTCT
>Ga0209486_10001136_pt1 | contig 11576 bp, 11 predicted proteins | sample NCCompost_FD_187518 | JGI IMG/M metagenome (GOLD analysis project Ga0209486, IMG submission 187518) | Agricultural soil microbial communities from Utah to study Nitrogen management - NC Compost (SPAdes) (version 2) | ecosystem: Environmental > Terrestrial > Soil > Agricultural land | place... | reverse complement strand
CATGGGCGGCGTCGGCGGGCTGCGCAACTGGGAGTGGCTCTACCTGCTCGAGGGGCTGCCGTCGGTCGTCGTCGGCTTCCTCGTGCTGGTCTATCTCGACGACGGTCCGGAGCGCGCCTCGTGGCTGACCGCCGAGCAGAAGGCGCTCATCGCCCGGCGTCTCGCGGAGGAGGAGGCGCTGAAGGCCGCCGACGGCCGCCACGCGCAGCACATCGGCGACGTGTTCCGCAACCCGGCCGTGTGGGTGTTGAGCCTGATCTACTTCGGCGCCGTCATGGGCAACTACGGCGTCACCTTCTGGCTGCCGCAGATCATCCGGGAGACGATCACGACGAGCCCGTGGCGCATCGGCCTGGTGTCGATGATCCCGTGGGGCGTGGCGGCCGTGACGGCGGTGATCGTCGGCGCCAGCTCCGATCGGCACCAGGAGCGCCGATGGCATATCGCGACCGGCGCGGCCATCGGCTCCGTCGCCTTTGCCCTCTCCGGCGTCCCCGGGATCTCCGGCTGGACCGGCCTCGCGTTCCTGACGATCGCCACGGCCGGGATGATGTCCACCATGACCACCTTCTGGTCGTTGCCCACCGCCATCCTGTCCGGCAACGCGGCCGCCGCGGGTATCGCGTGGATCAACTCGCTGGGCAACCTCTCGGGCTACGTGAGCCCGTTCGTGCTCGGCGCCATCCGCGATGCCACGCGCGACGCCGCGCATCCCAACGGCAACATGTTCCTGGCGCTGCTGGTGCTGGCGTTCTCGCTGTTCATGGCCGGCGTGCTGACGCTGGTCGTGACGAGAAGACGGGTCTAAAGACCCGCCACGTCGAACGTGCCGTCGGGCGACGGGACCATCGGCGTCACCTCCACCACGGCGCTCACCGGCAGCGGACCGTAGATGTGCGGGAAGCGCGTGGTGCCGCCTTCGAGGTTCTCGCGGCGGACCTCCGCCCCCACCGCGGCCTCGTCCACGTGCAGCAGCACCAGATCCGTCCGGCCCCGAAAGCGCGTGTTCGCCACCCAGGTCACCTGCTCGGCCTGCGAACAGTGGATGAACCCCTCGGCCCGCAGCGAGTCGGCGGTGTAGGTGCCCGCTGTCAGAGCCTCGTCCCACGCCGCGCGCGTCGTGATGTGAAAGATGCGCGGCATCAGGGCACCGGTTCGCGGGCGGGGACGATCCTGCGCCAGCAGCTCGGCGCGCCAGCGCGCGGCGCCGCTGAACACGGCCTCGAGCGCCTCGCCGCGGTGCAGGTCCGCGCGCAGGTCGTTCAACCGATCGATGAGCTGATCGAGCGCGCCGCTGATCGCGTCGGCGTTGGTGGCGCAGATGTCCCGCCAGACGCCGGCGGGGCTCGAGGCGAGGCGGGTGGTGTCGCTCAGGCCGCGGCCGGCCACCGCCAGCCCCTCGCGGGCCACCGCGCCCCCCACCGCGTCCATGAGCGCGCTGGCCACCAGCTGCGGCAGATGGCTGACGAACGCCATGACCCGATCGTGCTCGGCAGGGTCCATCACGACGGCCCGCGCACCCAGCGCCGCCACGAGCTGGCGCAGCGCCGCCACGGCGCCGGCGTCGGCGCCGGGAGGCGGCGTCAGAATCCACGGGCGGTTCTCGAAGAGATCGCGGCGGGCGAAGCCGAATCCGCCCCGCTCGGCGCCGCCGATCGGATGGCCGCCGACGAACCGCGCGCCGGCCGGAAGCCGCCGCGCCGCGCCCACGATGTCGCGCTTGGTGCCGCCGACGTCGGTGATGACGGCGGTGCCGAGCACCCGCGCCGGAACCTCGGTGAGCAGCCGAGCGTTCTGGCGCACCGGCGCCGCCAGCACCACGAGGTCGGCCTCGCCAAGGGCGCTCATCGACGCCAGCCCCTCGTCGATGGCGCCGCTGCTGCGCGCGTGCGTCAGCACCGACGGCGTGTCGATGCCGGCGATGTGCACCGACGGCCAGCGGTCGCGGATCGCCAGCGCCATCGACCCGCCAATCAGGCCGATGCCGGCAATCGCGACGCGGCGAAACGGCGGCTCGGTTCCAGGCAACGACGTCCTTGGTCCTTGGTTCCTGGTCCTTGGCTAGCGGATCCAGCCGTGGCGCGCGGTGGTGTCCACGCAGATGCTGCGGCCGATGGCCGGCGCGATGATGCGCAGCTCCGCCATCACGCGGTCGAATTGCGCCGGGAACATCGACTGCGCGCCGTCGCTCAGCGCCCGATCGGGATCGTGGTGCACCTCGATGATGAGCCCGTCCACGCCGGCGGCCACCGCGGCGCGCGCCATCGGCGCCACCATGTCGCGCCGGCCGGCGCCGTGGCTCGGATCCGCCACGATCGGCAGGTGGCTCAGCTTCTTGACGACCGGGATCGCCGACACGTCGAACGTGTTGCGCGTGGCGGTCTCGAAGGTGCGGATGCCGCGCTCGCACAGGATCACGTCGCCGTTGCCGCCGGCCAGGATGTACTCGGCCGACAGCAGCCATTCCTCGATGGTGGCGGAGATGCCGCGCTTGAGGAGCACGGGCTTGCGCGCACGCCCCAGCTCGCGGAGCAGCGTGAAGTTCTGCATGTTGCGCGCGCCCACCTGGAAGATGTCCGAGTACTTGCCGATCAGCTCGATCTGGCTGATGTCCATCACCTCGGAGATGAGCTTCAGATCGTGGCGATCGGCGGCGTCACGCAACATCACCAGCCCCGGCTCGCCGAGGCCCTGAAAACTGTACGGCGAGCTGCGCGGCTTGAACGCGCCGCCGCGGAGAATCTTGGCGCCGGCCCGTTTGACGGCGGCGGCCGCCGCCTCGACCTGCGCCGGCGTCTCGGCCGAGCACGGCCCCGCCATGACGATCACCTCGTCGCCGCCGATGCGCACGTCGCCCACCGACACCACCGTGTCCTCGGGCTTGAAGGTGCGGCTCGCCAGCTTGTAGGGCTCGCTGATGCGCAGCACCTCGTGCACGCCGTCGAGGATGCCGATGAGGCCGGGGTCGATCTTGTTGGTACCGACGACGCCAAGGACCGTGCGCGTCGCTCCCGACGAGCGATGCACGTCCATCCCCAGCTCGATCAGCCGCGCGATGACGGCGTCGACCTGTTCCTCCGTCGCGCGTTCCTGCATGACCACTACCATGACGTTCTCCCCACTCCGCCTACCCTGCCCACTCCGCCCACTCCGCCACGCGCGCCGCCATCAGACGTCCTGGCGGCGCTCTGCTTGGTGTCTCTCGGCACGGCGAGCCTCGTCGATGATGCGTTCGAAAATCCGGACCACGGCTTCGGCCGTGAGCGGCCCGGCGAGCTCGGTGGCCGCCGTGCGGACGCTCGCCAGCACCTGCGCCTCGCGGTCCGGCTGATAGACCGCCAGACCGATGTCGTGCTTCAACCGGCCGACCTCCACCGCGCACGCCACGCGCACGTTGAGCAGCCGCACCAGCTGCTGGTCGATGACGTCAATCCGGTTGCGGAGTTCCTCGATCGTCAGGCCGTCAGCCAACGCACGTACTCCTCGACACGCGTTTCCAGGTCGGCCGAGGCCCCGGCCTCGGCAATGACGTTCACGAGCGCGCTGCCCACCACGGCGGCATCGGCCCAGCGCCCCACCTCGCGCACGTGCTCCGGCGTGGAGATGCCGAAGCCGAGCGCCACCGGCAGGCCGCTGACCGCGCGGATGCGCCGCACCATGTCCTCGGCGCCGTCGGCGATCTGATCGCGCACGCCGGTCACGCCAAGACGGGAAATGGCATAGAGGAAGCCGCTGCCGACGGATGCCGCCTTCCGGAGCCGTTCATCGGTCGTGGTCGGGCTGAGCAGCAGGATTGTATCAATGCCCCTCGACTCGAGCAGCGCGCGGAAGTCGCCGGCTTCCTCGAGCGGCAGGTCGAGCACCAGCACGCCGTCCACGCCCGCCGCCTTCGCGCGATCGGCGAACCGCTCGGGGCCCAGCCGCATGATCGGATTGGCGTAGCTGAAGATCACGATCCCGGCCCGGATCTCGGCGCGCACCGACGCGATGAGATCCAGCACGCCGGACAGCGTCGTGCCGGCGGCGAGCGCCCGTTCCGTGGCGCGCTGGATGACGGGACCGTCCGCCAGCGGATCCGAGAACGGCACACCGACCTCGATGACCGTGGCGCCGGCACGGTCGAGCGCGCGCAGGACGCCGGCGGTGCGCTGGAGCGTCGGATCGCCCGCGGTGACGTAGGTCACGAGCCCCGGCCGGCCCGCGGCCTTGGCCTGTGCGAACGCGCCGGCGAGCCGGCTCATAGCGCCTCCGCCACGCTCGCCACGTCCTTGTCGCCGCGGCCCGACAGGTTCACGAGCACGACCGCCTCGCGCGGCAGCGTTCCCGCTATCGCCATGATGTGCGCGATCGCGTGCGCGGACTCGAGCGCGGGGATGATGCCTTCGCAACGCGCCAGTGCCTTGAATCCGTCGAGCGCCTGCCCGTCGGTGGCAAACGCGTACTCCGTGCGCCCCTGATCGCGCAGCCACGCGTGCTCGGGGCCCACGGCCGCGTAGTCGAGGCCGGCGGAGATCGAGTGCGTGAGCTCGATGTTGCCCGCCTCGTCCTGCAACACGTAGGTGCGCGTCCCCTGCAGCACGCCCATGCTGCCGCCGGCAAAGCGCGCGGCGTGCCTCCCCGGTGCAATCTTCTCGCCGCCGGCCTCGACGCCGATCAAGCGTACGCCGCGATCGTCGAGGAAGCCGTCGAAGATCCCGATGGCATTGCTGCCGCCGCCGACGCAGGCGATGACGACGTCGGGCAGCTGTCCCACCTGATCGAGCATCTGCCGCCGCGCCTCGCGGCCGATGACCGACTGGAACTCGCGAACCATCAGCGGGTAGGGATGCGGCCCGAGCGCCGAGCCCAGCACATAGGCGGTGTCGGTGACGTGCGCCACCCAGTCGCGCATCGCCTCGTTGATGGCGTCCTTGAGCGTCTTGCTGCCCGAGTCCACCTGGACGACGGACGCGCCGAGCAGGCGCATGCGGACCACGTTCAGCGCCTGGCGCCGCATGTCCTCGGCGCCCATGTAGACGTGGCACTCGAGCCCGAGCAGCGCGCAGGCGGTGGCGGTGGCCACGCCGTGCTGCCCGGCGCCGGTCTCGGCGACGATGCGTCGCTTCCCCATCTGCCGCGCGAGGAGCGCCTGCCCGAGCGCGTTGTTGATCTTGTGCGCGCCGGTGTGCGTGAGATCCTCGCGCTTCAGGAAGATTCGCAGGCCGGGCGCGCCGCACGCCTCGGCGGCCAGGCGGCGGGTCTCGTAGAGCGGCGTGGGACGGCCGACGTAGGTGGCCAGCAGCCCGGCCAGCTCGCCCTGGAAACGCTCGTCGGTCCGCGCCGCCAGGTAGCCGGCGGTCAGCTCCTCGATCGGGGCCACCAGCGTCTCGGGCACGAAGCGCCCGCCGTACTCGCCGAAGTAGCCGCGCGCATCCGGATCCCGACGCCCGAACACCGGTCTCTGTGTTGCTTCTGCTTTCACGTTCGCCTCATGCAGGGCGGCCTAAAGGCCGCCCTCTACAAAAGCCTTCTTCGCGGTCTCGAGGAACCGCGAGACCTTCTCCGGGTCCTTGCGGCCCGGCGCCATCTCCACCCCCGACGACACGTCCACGCCGAAGGGGCGGACGGTGGCAATCGCCTCGGCCACGTTGCCGGGCGTCAGCCCGCCGGCCAGCACCGTCCTCCGCCGGCCCGCGACGGCCGCCGCCTTGTGCCAATCGACGCGCCGGCCGGTGCCGCCGCGCGCGGCATCCGACACCGCGTCGAGCACGAGCGTCGCGGTCGGCCACGCGTCGACGTCCAGGCCGTCCACGCCCGCCGCGCGCAACAGCGGCATCTTCAGCGCCGCCGCGTACTGCTGCGGCTCGTCGCCGTGCAGCTGCACGATGCGGATTCCGGTGTGCGCCACCACCGCCACGATCTCTTCGAGCGGCACGTTGACGAACACGCCGACGACCGGCACGCTGGCCGGCACCGCCTCGACGATGTCTCTGGCGCGATCGGCGCTGACGCACCGCGGGCTCGACGGCGCGAACACGACGCCCAGTGCAGTGGCGCCTGCAGCCGCCGCCTGCACCGCGTCCGCTTCCGTCGTCAGCCCGCAGATCTTCAGGAACATGGCTGGCGAGCAGCGCCAATGAGCAGACGAATCGCGGCCGCCGGATCGGGGTCGGTCATGAACCGCTCGCCAATCAGGAACGCGCCGTAGCCTGCGGCCGCGAGCTGCTCGAGATCCGCCCTCGACTGCAGGCCGCTCTCGCTCACCGCCACGACGCCCGTCGGCATCCGCGCGGCGAGCTCGTCGGACGCCTTCACGTCCACCTGCAGCGTGCGCAGGTTGCGGTTGTTGACACCGATGATGCGCGCGCCGCTGCCGATCGCGCGCGTCAACTCGTCGTCGTCGTGCACCTCGACGAGCGTGGCGAGCCCCAGCTGCCACGCGCGCGCCTGCAGCGACTCGAGCGACGTCTGATCGAGCGCCGCGACGATCAGCAGCACCGCGTCGGCGCCGCTGGCGCGCGCCTCGAAGAGCTGGTACTCGTCCACCACGAAATCCTTGCGCAGCAGCGGCACGTCCACCGCCGCGCGCACGGCCCGCAGATGCGCCAGCGCGCCGTCGAAGAACGTCGGCTCGGTGAGCACGGAGATGGCCGCGGCGCCGCCGCCGGCATACGCCCGGGCAATCCGCACCGGGTCGTACTCGGCCGCCAGCACGCCGCGCGACGGCGAGCGGCGTTTGCACTCCGCGATGACGTTGAAGCCGTCCGGCCGGCGCAGGCGCGACTCGAAGAGATCGCCGCGCGGCGAGGCCGACGCGGCCCGCCGCTCGAGCGTCTCGAGCGGCTCCTGCGCGCGGCGCGACGCGGTGATGCGCTGCGTCGCGGCGACGATCGTGGCCAGCAGGTCTGGACCGGCGCTCGTGGCCGCGCTCATGCCGCCACCCCCTCCTGCGACAGCTTCGCCATCGCCTCGAGCGCGGCCCGCGCCTGGCCGCGATCGATGGCCGCCACCGCCTGTGCGATGCCCTCGCGCACCGACGCGGCGCGCCCGGCGACGAACAGCGCCGCCCCGGCATTCAGCAGCACCACGTCCCGGGCCGGGCCCGGCACGCCGTCGAGCACCCTACGCACGATGCCGGCGTTGGTGGCGGCGTTGCCGCCCTTGAGCGTGTCGGGCGTCGTCTTCGCGAGTCCGAAGTCCGCTGGATGGATATAGAACGTGTGCACCGCCCCGCCGCGGCACTCCGACACCTTGGTGTAGCCGGTCGTCGAGATCTCGTCGAGCCCGTCGGACCCGTGCACGACCCAGGCCCGCTCGGACCCGAGCATCATCAGCGCCCGGGCCAGGAGCTCCGTGAGCTCGGGACGCGGCACGCCGACGATCTGCCGCCGGGCGCGCGCCGGGTTGGTGAGCGGCCCCAGGAGGTTGAACGCCGTGCGCAGCCCGAGCTCTCGACGGGTGGGACCCGCGTGGCGCATCGACGGGTGGAAGGTCGGCGCGAAGAAGAACGCGATGCGCGCCTCGCGCAGGCAGCGCTCGACCACGGCCGGCGGCGCCGACACGTTGACGCCGAGCGCTTCGAAGACGTCGGCGCTGCCGCACTGGCTCGACACCGACCGGTTGCCGTGCTTGGCGACGGCCAGCCCCGCGCCGGCAATCACCACGGCGGCGGTGGACGAGACGTTGAAGGTGCCGGCGCGATCGCCGCCGGTACCGCAGGTGTCGAACACGTCGCCCGCCGGCGCCGACAGCTTCACCGCCTGCTCGCGCATCGTGCGGGCGAAGCCGACGATCTCGTGCGGGCGCTCGCCCTTCATCGCCAGGGCGGTCAGCAGCCCGGCCAGCGCGCCGGCGGTGGCGCGCCCCTCCATGACCTCGCGCATCGCCGCCGAGGCCTCGGCCTCGGTGAGGTCCTCGTGGCGGACCACCTTCTCGACGAGCGCAATGAGCGAGACGGGGCTGGTCAGCGGTGTGGTGTCGGGCATGGCCGCCGTCACAGGTCCAGGAAGTTGCGCAGGATGCGCTTGCCTTCGTCGGTCAGCACCGACTCGGGATGGAACTGCACGCCGTGCACCGGGTACGACACGTGGCGCACTCCCATGATCGTGCGGTCCTCCTTGGTGTGCGCCGACGCCTGCAGCTGCGCCGGAAAGCCGTCGACCGACACCACCAGCGAGTGATACCGGCCGGCCTGGAACGGCGACCCGACACCGTCGAAGATCCCCTTGCCGTCGTGCACGACGGTGGACGTCTTGCCGTGCATCGGCGCGGTGGCGCGCGTCACGACGCCGCCGTAGACCATGCCGATCGCCTGATGGCCAAGGCACACACCGAGGATCGGCGTCGTCGGCCCGAAGCGGCGGATGACGTCCATCGAGACGCCGGCGTCCTCGGGACGCCCGGGGCCGGGAGAGATGACGATGTGCTCCGGCGTCATCTCGGCCACCTCGTCGAGGCCCACCTGGTCGTTGCGGCGCACACGCACTTCGGCCCCGAGCTCGCCGAGGTACTGCACGAGGTTGTAGGTAAACGAATCGTAGTTGTCGATGACTAGGACCATCTCGCGTTCCGTTAGGAAAGACCGTTCTGCGCCAGTTCCAACGCGCGGAGCACCGCTCGCGCCTTGTCCTTCGTTTCCTCGTACTCCGCCGTCGGGTTCGAATCGGCCACGATGCCGGCGCCCGCCTGCACGTAGGCACGGCCGTTTTCGATGAGGACGGTCCGGATGGTGATGCAGAAATCGAGGTTGCCCGCGAAGTCGAGATAGCCCACCGCGCCGGCGTAGACGCCGCGCCGACTGGTCTCGAGCTCGGCGATGATCTCCATCGCCCGCACTTTCGGGGCGCCCGAGACCGTGCCGGCCGGAAAGCACGCCACGAGTGCGTCGAGGCGGTCGTGCTGCTCGTCGAGCCGCCCCTCGACGATCGACACCAGGTGCATCACGTGCGAGTAGCGCTCGAGCGTCATGTAGGTCGGCACGCGCACGGTGCCGTACTTCGCCACCCGGCCGATGTCGTTCCGCCCGAGATCCACGAGCATCACGTGCTCGGCGCGCTCCTTCTCATTGCGCTTCAGCTCCTCGCCGAGCCGCACGTCCTCTTCTTCGGTCCGGCCGCGCGGCCGCGTGCCGGCAATCGGGTGCGTCTGCACCTGCCGCCCCTCGACCCGGACCAGCATCTCGGGCGACGACCCGACGATCGAGCGGCCGCCGACACGCAGGAAATACATGTAGGGCGACGGGTTGACGTGCCGCAACGCGCGGTAGACGGTGAACGGGTCGGCGTCGATGGCGGCCTCGAAGCGCTGCGACAGCACCACCTGGTAGACGTCGCCGGCCGCGATGTATTCCTTGGCCGTCTTCACCGTCGCCTCGAACTGCTCGCGCGTGACGTTGGACGTCACCTCGAGCGGCCGGCCCGACGGCGGCACGGTCTTCGACAGCGCCCGCTCGAGCTCGCGTTCGACGAACTCCACCTTGGCGCACGCGAACTGGTAGAGCGACTCGAGGTCCTCGTCGCCGCTGATGCGCGCGTTGGCGATGATGAGGATACGGTGGCGCACGTGATCGAACGCCAGCACCGTGTCGAACAGCATGAAGCCGGCTTCGTCGTCCTCGCCGTCGGCCGCCTGCAGCTCGACGGGCTCGAACCACGCCGCGGCATCGTAGCCGACGTAGCCCACGGCGCCCCCCGTGAAGCGCGGCAGCCCGGGCACGAACGGCGAGTGGAACCCGGCCATCAGCTCGCGGATGGTGGAGGTGAACGACTTGTCGGACTCGGTCGTCTCCCCGGCGCGATCGATCAGCACCTTTCCGCCGCGCGCGCGCACGATCAGGAACGGATCCTTCCCGAGGAACGAGTAGCGCGCCACCTGCTCGCCGCCCTCGACCGACTCGAGCAGGAACGCGTAGTCGGCGTGCTCGGCCACCTTGAGGAACGCCGACACCGGCGTCAGGAGGTCCGCGACGATCTCCTTGTAGACCGGCACGAACGTACCGCGCTGTGCCAGCTCCTTGAATGCGTCGAAGGTCGTGATCTGCATCGCTACGCCGTTGCCTCTGTCGTTGTCGCCGTTCGTCCAAGCGCGTTGAGCGCCGCCGCCTGCATGATGCCTGGCTCCGGGCGCTGCCCGGTCCACCACTGGAACTGCCGCTCGGCCTGCGCGATGAGCATCGGCAGCCCGTCGAGCACGACGCGGCCGGCGCGCCGCGCGTCGGCCACGAGCGCCGAGTCGCCGTCGCCGTAGGTCAGGTCGTACACGGCGCGGCCGTCGATCGGGGCCCCGGCCATCGGCGACTCGTGGCGGCGGTTCGCGCCGCCCAGCGGCGTGCAGTTCACCAGCAGGTCCCACGATCCCGGCGCCGGAGGCAGCGCCGCCGGCGACGCGCCGAACGCCGCCGCCACCTCGGCCGCCTGCTCGATCCGCCGCGCGTGCACCGCGACGCGGGCTCCGCGCGACGCGAGCGCGGCCACGACGGCGCGGGCCGAACCACCCGCTCCCAGCACGGCCACCCGCACGCCGGCCAGCCCTTTCGGAAAGAGCGGCTCGAGCGGCGCCAGGAAGCCGTCCACGTCGGTGTTCGTCGCGTCCCACGTACCGTCCACGCGGCGTCGCAGCGTGTTGGCGGCGCCGACGGCCGCCGCCAGTGGCGTCTGCACCGCCGCGGCCCGCAGCGCATCGAGCTTGAACGGAATCGTGACGCTGGCGCCCTCGAAGCCCATGGCGTCGGCGTAGGCCAGGAAGTCCGCGAAGTCGTCGGTGCTGAGCGGCACGTACGCGGCATCGATGCCGGCAGCCGCGAAGGCCGCGTTGTGCATGACCGGCGACAGCGAGTGCATCGCGGTGCGGCTCACGACGCCGAAGAGCCGCGTCGAGGGACCAATCGAGGCGAAGCGGAACACGTCGCGCATGCGTGCCGCCGGCATCTGCCCCGGCGCCACGGCGTTCCCCGCAAAGGTCCACCGCGAGCCGTAGCGCGACGCGAGCAGGCGCGACGGCACCCCCGGCTCGCCCATGCCGACGACGACCGCCTGGCCCTGCCCGCCGATGGCGCGCAGCGGCAGCGTGTCGCAGAGCCGGTGCGCCGCATAGGCCACCTTGATGGTGCCCGCGCCGGTGCGGCGCATCGCGGCGACGCGATCGTCGAGCCCGGCCGGCGTCCCGGTGAAATCGTGGAACGACACCACGACTCGCGACGGATCGTGCGCGATGACGTCGTCGAAGCCCGCGCGCCACTCGACGTCCACGAACTCGGCCCCCGCCTCGAGCGCGCGGTGCAGGATCGCCCGCTGCTCGTCTTCCGACCCGTCGAACCGGCCGCCCTCCCAGGAGGCGCGGCAAGTGACCACCGCCGGCATCTGCCGCCCATGAAGCGCGGCGGCCACGTCGAGGTCCCGGATGCCGTCGAGACGCAGCTCCACCATGCCGCCCGCGGTGGCGGCGTCGCGGGCCGCCAGCAGCTCGCGCATCGTGGCGCCCGTCACGGTTTCACACAGAAGTGCCATCCCAGTCCTTGCCAGCCCAAAAAACAAAACGCCCCTTCAACCGCGAGGCTGAAGGGGCGTGGAATCCGTCTTACTTCTTGCGAGTGCCGAACG
>Ga0209486_10001135_pt1 | contig 11579 bp, 6 predicted proteins | sample NCCompost_FD_187518 | JGI IMG/M metagenome (GOLD analysis project Ga0209486, IMG submission 187518) | Agricultural soil microbial communities from Utah to study Nitrogen management - NC Compost (SPAdes) (version 2) | ecosystem: Environmental > Terrestrial > Soil > Agricultural land | place: USA... | reverse complement strand
CTTCGGCAACATGAAGGTGGTGCCGTCGCCCGACGCCAAGCTGAAGAAGAGCGGCGAGCTGCAGGTGCTGTTCTGGGTCTACGGCACGCAGGCAAACGCCGGCAAGCCGGACGTGCAGATCGACTACAACTTCCACCAGAAAACCGCCGAGGGCGAGAAGTACTTCAACAAGACGGCGCCGCAGGTCCTGAACGCCTCGACGCTGCCGCCGCAGTTCGACGTCGCCGCCGGGCATCAGCTGCCGGGCAGCCTCGTCGTGCCGCTTGCCAGTTTCCCGGTCGGCGATTACCGCCTCGAGATCAAGGTAACTGATAAGATCTCGGGCAAGACGTTCACGCAGAACGTCAACTTCACCGTCGAGGCCTGAGCCGAAAGGAGGCCGTGCCGCCTATGACGTGCCGCTTCACCGTGTCGTTGTCGACGGCGGTGATGTGTGTGGCGGCGTTGGCGTCGCCCGTCTCCGGCCAGGTGCGCGCGGTGCGCCCGGTGGCGCAGATCGCGGCAATTCCCCATGCGGAGCTGCGCGGGATCGTGCTCGACGAGCAGGGCCGGCCGCTGGCCGGCGCGGTGGCCACGGCGCTCGGATCGACGACTGCCTACGCCGTATCCGACGTCGAGGGTAAGTTCCTCTTCCAGACCCTTCCGTACGGTCCATATCTACTTCGCGTCCATCTCCAGGGATACACACCGGCGCCGTCGCGGCTGATCCAGGTCAATCGCGAGACGCTGCCGGTATCGTCGGTCGTGCTTACCCGCCGGAGCAGCGGCGAGGAGCCCGTGGGGGTACTCGCCGCAGGCGTTGGACCCACCGACGCCGGCAACGCAGCAGCTGGCGACGGCGAGACGCACGACCACGGCGAGGTTGCCTGGCGATTGCGGCACCTGAAGCGCAGTGTGCTGAAGGACGCCGCTGTCGGCCTGGTGGGCGTTGCAGGCGCAAGCGGATCCTTCCTCGACGACTCGCTCGACGGGCTCGGATGGGCGGTTGGTTCGCCGGCGCGGTTCGCCACGTCGCTCCTCGCCGACGTGCCGTGGAACGGCCACTTCGACCTGCTGACCAGCACGTCGTTCGACCGGCCGCAGGACCTGTTCTCGCTCGACACCATGCCGCGCGGCATGGCCTATCTCGCCCTCGAAGCACCAACCGCGGGCGGTCAATGGGCAGTCCGCGGTGCGATGACGCAGGGCGATCTTTCGTCCTGGATTGTCGCTGGTTCGTATCGCCGCGCGCCCGCATCGCACCGCTATGAAGCCGGATTGTCGTACGGGATGCAGAGCTACCTGGGCGGCAACGCCGAGGCGCTCGCCGCCGTCGCCGAAGGTGATCGCAACGTCGGCGTGCTCTATGGCTACGACGACTGGACGATTACCCCACGGGTCCGCGTCAACTACGGCGCGAAGTACGCACGCTACGACTATCTCTCGCACCAGGCACTCGTCAGTCCCCGCGCCAGCGTGACGCTGAAGCCGCGCCTCGACGACAGCTTCCGGATTCGGGCCGCGGTATCGCGGCGCGTCTCCGCTCCCGGTGCTGAGGAGTTCGCCCCGCCGTCGACCGGCCTGTGGCTGCCGCCGGAACGCACCTTCTCGCCGTTGACGGCCGCCCGTGGGTTCGTTCCCCAGGAAATGGACCACGTCGAAGTCGCCGCCGAACGCGAATGGGCGGGAGGACTGGTGACCGGCGTCCGCGCTTTCCACCAGGCGGTAGACGACCAGATCGTCACGCTGTTCGGCGTCGTCATGCCCGGCGCGGTGCCATCCACGCTCGGCCACTATTACGTCGCGTCGGCGGGCGATGTGGATTCGAGCGGCTGGGGCGTCAGCGTCAGCCGCGCGATGCCAGCCCGCGTTCGCGCCTCCGTCGACTACACCAATGCGCAGTCCAGCTGGTTGACTCGCTCACCTGATGCCGACGCGTTGGCGCTGGTGGCGATAGCCATGCGACGGGATGCCGGGCAGCGTATTCACGACGTGACCACGTCGATTGAGAGCACGCTTCCGGTCACGGAGACGCGGCTGTTTGCGATTTATAAAATCAATTCGGCGCTCGCTGATGCCGACGCGGGCGCGCCTGGCGCCGGCGCGCGCTTCGACGTGCAGGTGAACCAGTCGCTGCCGTTCCTCAATTTTTCCGGCGGCCAGTGGGAGATGCTTGTCGCTGTCCGGAGCCTCTTCCGCGACGATCTGCTCGACGCATCTGTCTACGACGAGCTGCTTGTGATGCGCTCCCCCAAGCGCGTCGTTGGCGGCGTTACGGTTCGTTTCTAGAAAGACCGGGCCAGCGTCAAAAGCTGCATTTTTGACGCCTGGCCTTTTTCTGTCGCCGTTTTTGTCGTCCATTTGATTGAACGGCAGGTCCTTTTGTTTGGATCGCCGGGGTCGCTCCCGTTGCTTCAGAGGCGTAACGATAGCAGTGTCAATGGTTTACGAGCACGATAGTTCGCCGCACCGCGGTATGTCGTTTGCTCCCGCAGGGGACGTCGCGGCCGTGCAGGTGTCCGTACGCCGCCCCAAACCCATGACGCCCCCGAAACTCGGCAGCGCTGCGGTCTGGATCCGCTGGAGCGGACCCAGTCTGCCGATCCTCGTGGTGGCGTCGCTGCTGTGCCTCGGCGTCGCGAATATCGTGGCCCGCGCGAACTTCAACGAAGCCGAAGATGGCGTGCTCTGGGTACAGGGACAGGAAGGCGTCGTCGCGTCTGAGATCGCCGATGGCACGCCAGCTTCGGCGGTCGGGCTGTCTCGCGGCGACGTTCTGCTGGCGATCGACGACGTGCCTATCCAGGAAGTGGGCGACGTCGTCAAGGCGCTTCACGAGTCGCACGAGGGCGCCGCGGCCCGGTACACGGTTCTGCGGCTGGGCGCACGGGAAGTGGTGCAGCTCAGCGTCGCGCCGATTCCGAACGGCGCCCGGGCGTTCTATTTCCTGCTCGCGTCGATCGGCATCTTCACGCTGCTGGTCGGCGGCGCCGTGCGGCTTCGCCGTCCCCGCGATCCAGCCACGCTGCATTTCTTCTGGTTGTCGGTGGCGTTCTTTGGATTGTTCACCTTTTCGTTCAGCGGCAGGCTCGATCGCCTCGACTGGATCTTCTACTGGGGCGACGCCGTATCGATCCTCCTGCTGCCGTCGCTGTTTCTTCACTTCGCGCTGGTCTTCCCCGAGCGGAGCCGGCGGTGGACCGCAGGGGGCGCCGGCCGGCTGCTCGTCCCGCTGATCTACGTGCCGGCGGTGCTGCTGGGCGCGGCCCGGGCAATTGCGCTCGCGCGCAGTGCCGACAACGCCGAACTTTTCGTCGGCGTGATCGCGACTCTCGATCGTCTCGACTACGTCTACCTGATCGGCTGCTTTATTGCCGGACTGTTCGCCTTGTCGCGGGCGCTGGCCGAGGTACGGTCGATTACCGCGCGGCGGCAGCTGCGGTGGATTGCGTGGGGCACGGCGCTGGGTGTTGCGCCGTTCGTGTTCGGCTACGCCGTGCCATGGGCGATGGGCGTGGAGCCGTCGCTGCTGATGCAGTTGTCAGCGGTTCCCCTCAGCTTCATCCCGCTGGCTTACGCGTCGGCGATCGTCCGCTACCGGCTGCTTGACGTTGAAGTCATCGTCAAGCGCGGACTTGTCTATGCCGCGGCGGTTGGCGCGGTGATCGCCATTTACGCTGCGCTGCTCGAAGCGTTCGACCGGATGTCTTCGACCGGCGCGGGCGGCAATAACTGGGTGCTGGCGATGGCGGTGACCGCCATCGCGCTGGTGCTGGCGCCGCCGGTCAAGCAGGCGATTCAGAACGCGCTCGATCGCGCGTTCTATCGGGATCGCTACGACTATCGCCGCGCGCTGGTCGGCTTCGCCCGCGACCTCAACACCGATCTCGACCTGAACCGGTTGGCTGATCGCCTGGTCTCGCGCGTGATGGAGACGCTGCTGGTCGACCGGATGGCGCTGATGCTGGCGGACGAGACCGATACCCACTTCGCCTCGCTGCGCGCGTCGGGCTTCGACGGCAGTCAGCCGCCGGTGCTGCCGCGCGGGTCGAGCATCGGCGAACGGCTCGACGAAGGACATACCGTTGCGCTCGACGACCCGATCGCCGCCGCGCGCATCGCCGCGGAAGACGTCGAGTTCTGGCGCGACGAGGGTCTCTACTACTTCATTCCCTGCGTGTCCAACGAGGGCACGATCGCCCTGCTTGCGCTTGGCCGCAAGAACAGCGGAGAGCCGCTGCACAGCGAGGATACGGCGCTGCTGTCGGCGGTGGCCGGCCAGATTGCCACCGCGCTCGAGAACGCGCGCCTCTACCGCCAACTGCACGTCAAAGCCACCGAGCTGGATCGTCTGCGTGCGTTCAACGAGAACATCCTCGAATCGCTCGACGACGGCCTGCTGGTGCTCGACCTGGCGGACCGGATCGTCTGGTGGAACAAGGCGCTCGAGCAGCTCTATGGCGTGCCGCGCGTCGCGGCGGTGGGCCGGCTGCTCCGCGACGTCTTCGACCCGCCCGTCGTCGAGGCAATCTGCGCGGCCCGGCGCGATACTCCCGATGGCGCGGTGTTGTCGCGCATCCCGATTACCCGTCGCGGCGAGGAGGCACCTGCCCGGTCGATCATCGTCAACGCGGCGGTGGTTCCGCTTCGCGCCGCCGGCGACGAGGCCGCGACTGCCGTCGGCAGTATCGTCATCCTCGAAGACATCACCCAGCGCGTCGAGCTCGAGGAGCAGCTGCAGATTTCCGAGAAGATGGCCTCGATTGGTCTGCTGGCGGCCGGAGTGGCGCACGAGGTGAACACCCCGCTCACCGGCATTTCCAGCTTTACCCAGATGCTGCTCGACGGCGCCGACCCGCAGGATCCGAAGACCCGGCTGCTCGAGAAGATCGAGCGCCAGACGTTCAGGGCCGCGAAGATCGTCAACGGGCTGCTGAACCTTTCGCGGCCGCCGTCGGCGGCGGCGTCGGAATTCTCGCCGGTCGATCTGAACTCGGTGATCGGCGACGTGTTATCGCTGTTGGAGCATCAGTTCGAGCTTCAGCACATCAAGGTCCGCCGTGACCTGTCAGGCGAGCCCGTGACCGTGCTCGGATACGAGCACAAGCTGCAGCAGGTGTTCCTCAACCTTTTCCTGAACGCCAAGGACGCGATGCCGAAAGGCGGCTGGTTGTCGGTGACCACGCTGTTCAAGGACGGCAAGCCGGCGGTCGAACTCGCGGACACCGGGTCGGGAATCCCGAGCGAATATCTCGCCCGGATCTACGACCCCTTCTTCACCACCAAGTCGATCGGCCACGGCACCGGGCTGGGGTTGTCGATCACCTACGGCATCGTTCGCGAACACCACGGTTCGATCGACTGCGAAAGCGTGGTCGGGCAGGGCACCCGCTTCGTCCTGCACTTCCCGCCGCTGCCGATCGAGCGGACCGCACGCGCCGCTCATTCCTAGAAGAACGCCCATGCGCCGGAACGCCTCCATCCTGGTGATCGACGACGAAGAAATCATGCGGGAGATCCTCGACGCGCTGCTGTCGCGCGAGGGATATCACGTGCGGCTGGCGTCGTCAGCCGCCGAAGGCATCGAGCTGGCGCGCTCGGTGCCGTTCGACGCGGTGATCGTCGACGTGATGATGCCCGGCATGGACGGCATCGCCGCCCTCGACGAGCTGAAGAAGCTCGACGAAGAACTGCCGGTGCTGATGATTACCGCGTTTGCGTCGGTCGAGACCGCGATCTCGGCGATGAAGCGCGGCGCATTCGACTACATCACCAAGCCCTTCAAGAACGACGAGGTGCTGGTGGTCGTCAGGAACGCGGTCGAGCGGCGGCAGCTCAAAGCCGAGAACACCGCGCTGCGCCAGACCCTGCAGGCACAGCAGCACAATTTCGCCGGCATCATCGGCCGGAGCCCGCGGATGAAACAGGTGTTCGACCTGATCATCCAGGCCGCGCCGAGCCGGTCGACCATCCTGATTACCGGCGAGAGCGGTACCGGCAAGGAGCTGGTGGCACGGGCGATCCATACGAATTCGTCGCGGTCGGATCGGTCGTTCGTGACGGTGAATTCCGGCAACCTGCCGTCAGACCTGCTGGAATCGACGCTGTTCGGCCACGTCAAAGGCGCGTTTACCGGGGCGGTCTACCCGAAGAAAGGGCTCTGCGACCTCGCCGACAAGGGCAGCATCTTCTTCGACGAAATCGGCAACATCCCGCTCGAGACGCAGGCCAAGCTGCTGCGCGTGATGCAGGAGCGCGAGTTCATGCGCCTCGGCGGCATGGAGACGATCAAGGTCGACGTGCGCATCATCGCTGCCACCAACTGCGACTTGAAAGAGATGGTCGAGGACGGAACCTTTCGCGAGGACCTGTTCTACCGCCTGCACGTCATCAGCATCTACCTGCCGCCGCTGCGTGAGCGCAAGGACGACATCCCGGTCATCGCCCATCACTTCCTCGCGAAGTACAGCGAGGAGAACCGGAAGCCGGGGCTCGAGCTGACCGCGGCGGCGCTCGACTTGATGATGGAGTACGACTGGCCCGGGAACGTCCGCGAGCTCGAGAACGTGATCGAGCGCGCGGTCGTGCTGGCGACGGGTTCGCGCATCGACACCGAGCTGATCCCGGAGAACGTGCGGTCATCGCCGCGGTTCCACATTCCGCGGTTCGTGGTGCCGCCCGAAGGGATTTCGTTCAAGGACGTGATCACGTCCGTCGAGAAGCGATTGATCGAGGAGACGTTGGAGGCGGCCGGCGGCGTGCAGAAGAAGGCGGCGGAGCTGCTGAAGATCAAGCCCACCACGCTGAACGAAATGATCAAGCGCTACGAGATCGGCCCCCGGCGCAAGAAGGACGGGGATGAAGAACCGGAGGAGCGTCGCTCGGGCCAGCAGCGACGCCAGTCGTTCCCGGCCACCGAGCTCACCCGCGAATAGTTCCCGCGCGATTCAGGGTTTTCGTACGCGCATGACCAGGCGCTCGAACCGGCCGAGCACGGCGTCCCAGCGATGGTGCTGGCGAATGTACTGGCGGCCGTTTTCACCGAGGCGTTCCCGCAGCCTCGAGTTCGTCATCAGCATTTTCATGCCCTCGACGAACTCGTTCCGGTTTCCGTAGTACAGCCCGGCGTTCGCCCGTCGGCAGTGTTCGACGGCCGCTTCGTTGCGCGCGCTGGCGAGCACGGGCGTGCCAACGGCAAGGCTCTCAAGCACGCAGAGTCCCAGCAAATCTCCCGGGTCCGGCGCGATCGTCACTTCCGCGGCTTCGTACGCAATCATTCGTTCCCGATCGGGCAGGACGCCGGGCATGCGGATGTACGGCTCGTCGGGCACCTTCATCATCTTGACGCCCATCAGCACCAGCGACGTGTCGCCGTCGGTGCCGACGTAGCTGTCGAAGTACTCCAGCATCTCTTCGCAGCCGTTGTCCGGTTCGACCCGCCCGCCGTACAGCGCAAACGATCCGTACAGTCGATGACGGCGGCGGAAGGGGATGCCGCGGCCCGCAAGATAGTCGGGCGATTCCATCTGCCCGGCGTCGGCGGTGTCATCGTCTTCGCGGATCGTATCGGCCGGATCCTGCTGGTGGCGCGGATAGGTCTGCTGCGCCGGCGTGTCGACGCCGACGCCGACGACCTCATCAGCCGGATGAAAGAATCTCAGGTAGCCGCGCATCAGGCGCCGTTCGGCGGCGGACGCGAAGCCGACGCCGCGCACGGACTCGAGAACCTCACTCCACAGTCCAAACCGCAGGATTGGGTCGATCTGCAGATGCGGAAACAGCACTGCCCGTTCGGGTGCCACCGCGATCCCCTGCACGGTGGTCGCGTGGTAGAGCGAGAAGAACACGACCGCGTCATAGTTGCGGTGGTGACGCTTGAGGAAATCGATCAAACCGGGGGACGATGGCCCGAGCCGCCGCACCCATTCCTGTTCGTCCGCGCGGCCATGCGGCTCGGCGATCAGACGGACGGTGAGCTGGTCAAGCGCGTCGGGGTCATGCGGCTGGTTGACGGCAAACCGGCGAACCAGCACGCCGCGAACGCGATCGGCGCCTTCGGTGGATTCGTTCTTCCAGGTGAAGGAGTCACGCGCGCACGTCGTCAGCACGTCCACGTCGTGGCGCTCGCAGACCTGTTCGGCCAGAAGCCGGCAGGCGTGCTCAGGACCGAACGAGATATCGGCGCCATACCGCGGCGTGACGAAAGCGAGTTTCACGCGTGCACCTCGGCAGGCTGATCCAATCGAGCTGGTCCGGACGGGAGGCTGGCCAGCAGGTCGAGCGCCGCCGGTACGGCGGGGCGGCGCCTGGCAAACCAGCCGGGCAGCGGCTCCATCGACTTCTGGTGCGGCGTTGCCGCCAGCCGTTCGAACATATCCATGTACTTCCGTTCGATCACCGGCCAGCTATAGTGCCGCTGAAAGTAGTCAGCCCCATTCCGCCCCATCGCCTCGGCGAGGGCGGTATCGTCGAGCAGACGCTCGAGCGCGGCGGCAAAGTCGCCGGCGTTCTCGTAGTACAGCCCGGCATTGCTGCGAACGCATTGTCCTCTGAGCACATCACAGCGCCCGTTGGCGAGCACCGGCCGCCCAAGCGCCCACGCCTCGAGCGCGACCATCGACAGGCTCTCGAAATAGGACGGCATCACCAGCGCCTCGGCGGCGGCGAGGACGTCGAACTTGTCCTGGTCGGACACGAATCCGAGGTGTTTGATCCTCGGATGCGGCGGAATCGGCATCGCCGGAGTCCCAATCAGTATCAGGTCGAGCTCCCGGCGGGAGAATTCGAGGTAGCGCAGGAAGTAGTCGAATAATTCGGCGCAACCTTTGTTTTCCTCGATCCGTCCCACATACAGCACGAACGGGCGCGACAGGTTGAAGGCGGCCCTGGCGCGGGCGGCGTCGGCGACCTGAGGAATCATCGAGCCGATGCCGACGACGACGCCAGGCACGTCCTCGTTGTGCGCCAGCCCGTGGATAGCGGCGCGTTCCTCCGGCGAGTTGTACATGATCGCGCGCACGCCGCGGAAGATCGGCTGGAAGATCGCGAGTGCGAGCGCAGGTTCCCGTTCCGCCGTTGGCACCAGGACAGCGCGGCCCGGCACCGCGCGCGCACCGAAATACGCATGGTGATAGCGGACGCTGAACAGTACGACCCAGTCGAATTCCGCGGCAGAGCGCTGCAATCTGGCAATGAGGCCCGCGCTGACCGGACCCTCGCTGTCGAGCCAGTCCAGCTCCTCCTGGAGCGAATGGTACCGGGTGAAAACCCGGCGCGATCGGATGCCGAAGTCGCGGATGCTTCGCTCGCGGTCAACGGGAAAGCGTTCTACGGGAACTCCGTTGACCTGACTTTCGCCCGCCGGAAACTCGTTCTTCCATGTCAGGTGATCGCGGGCGCAGGTCGTCAACACGCGCACCTTGACCCGCGGCGACAACAGCTCGGCGATGTACCGGGCATGCAGTTCGGCGCCGCCGCTGATGTCAGCGCCGTATCGCTGCACCACGATGGCCAGGTTCATTGCCCGCGTCAGTACTCGTGGCGTTCCGGGTCCGGCGCCGGCTGCGGCGGTTCGGGCGCGCCAGGAGCCTCGCGCGTGGACGCCGGGGCCGGTTCGGGTTCCGTGGCCACGATTGGCGTGTATTCGACCACTGGCGGCGGCGCCTGCACGGGAGGCTCGAATGCCGTCGGCACGGGGTGTTCGAACGGGGCCGGATGCTCGGGCGGCATCGGCGCCGGATGTTCAAGCGAAGCAGGGGCGGCGGCCTGCTCGTACGGGACGGGCGGGCTTTCCACGATGCCCGTATCAGGTAGTTGTTCGGGCGGTGGCGCGGCGAACCGCGTCTCCCCTTCGGCTGGCGCAGGCTCCGGGCGTTGACCGCCGCTCATCGGCTGGCCGTCGCCCGGCCCCATGCCGGACCTGCGGCCGCGGCGGCGCCGGCGCCGGCGGCGGGCGCCCTCTGATGTCGGTGCTCCTTCGGCTGCCGCCGGAGTCTGAGTGTCCGCCTGTGGCGCTGGCTCGGCTTCGACATTGGAAACCGCGGCGGCCGGTTGCGGTTCTGCCGGCCGCACCGGGCCACCCTGCGGACGCGCCCTGTGCGCCGATCCTTCCATCGCGCGGACACGGCGCTCGTTGAATTCCACCTTGGCGTCGAGCGACTCAATGCGCAGCGACAGTGCCTGCAGCTCGAGGCTGGCGCGCGACACTTCAGTGACCAGGCGCTGGACGATCTCGTAATGCAGCGCGTTCCATTCAGTCTGGCGCCGGTCGCGCTCCGCGTCGCGCTCTGCCGCTTCGACGTTGAGCTTCGCCTGGATATGCAGCGCCCGGATCAGGGGGTTCGGGTTGAAGAACAGCTTCAGCAGCGGATTCAGCAGCCGGCGGATGAACCGCATCAGCCCGCGATGCGAGTCGTAGATGGTGGTGTCTTCGAATGAGAACGCCGGCTCGTTCGGCACCTTCTCCGCGGCGCGTTGCGCCTGCGCACCGGCCGTGCGGCGCATCGCTTCGAGCAGCGAGGGCTTGACCGCGCGCGGATCGAGGATCGACTCGAGCCGGCGCGCCGCCAGGTCCTGGATCTGCTGATTCGACAGTTCGATCCCCTGGCGCTGAGCGATCCGCCCGCGGATCTCCCGCATGATCTGCTCGACATCGACCGGGTTGCCGCCGCCACGCTCGGGCTGCGGCGCCGGCTGTGTCCGCCGATCCAGGCCGCGCCTGTCGGAGCCGCGCCGGCCGCGATGGAAGTGGCCCCGCCGCTGTCCCTGATTCTGGTCCATCGTCTCAATACTTTCTGAACAACTGGCCCCACTCCGTCCGCATGAACGAGCGAATGCGGGACTGGCCGACGGTCGGGTACCAGAAGACGTCGTGGTACACATTGGACGCGAAGGGCGCCCACACCATCAGCGGCGAGTGAAGCAGCAGCCGTTCGAGCGGCCGCAGGAAGCCCCTGCGGATCATCTGGTCACCCCAGATCACCAGGGATCGGCGAGTCTGGAATCCGAAATTCTCTCGCGACACGTCGTCTCCGACGAGCTCGATCTGGCGCGGGTCGGCGATGCCCAGACCGCGTTCGTGCGCCATGCGGAGAAACGGTATGGATAGAGGATCGAAACCCATCAGACGTGCGGCGGTGGCGTCGATCGCGACTGAGTCGGCTGCTGCCAGCAGCAGGTTCTTGGTGCGGGGGATCATGGTTCGCGGCCCGGCGCCGTCGCCCGCCACCGTTCCGTCCATCACGGTGAAGACCGCCGGATGCAGCTCGCGCTGCATGTAGAGGAGGTCAACCAACACCTCGTGCATGTGCTTGTGTGCGTAATGCCGCACTTCCCGGAGCAGCCCCCCGAAAGAGTTCTTGACCGCGCCGGTCATCACGGCATGGCCATGCGTCTTCACCGTCGGCAGGTGCACGATCTGCTTCCCGGGATAGATCGACGGGATCTGGATCCCGTCGGGGAATATCTCGTTGAGTTTCAACAACGGACTCTTGAACGGATACACACGCCACTCGACGTCGGGCAGCGGAATGAACGTCAGCCCCTCACGCTTCAGCACCTGCTCCCAGCGGTTGTTGCGACAGCCCTTCACCGGGTCGGTG
>Ga0209486_10001134_pt1 | contig 11582 bp, 7 predicted proteins | sample NCCompost_FD_187518 | JGI IMG/M metagenome (GOLD analysis project Ga0209486, IMG submission 187518) | Agricultural soil microbial communities from Utah to study Nitrogen management - NC Compost (SPAdes) (version 2) | ecosystem: Environmental > Terrestrial > Soil > Agricultural land | place: USA... | reverse complement strand
CTTGTCTCCCGTTCTCCCCGTCTCCTTGTCTGCCCCTTTCTCCTTGTCTGCTTTTTCGATTGGCAAATACGCCGTCGCCGGCATTCCCAGACGCAAGTTGTCGTCAGGATCTTTCACGAAAACCCGCACTTCGTAGACGAGGCTGCTGCGCAGCTCTTCGGTCTGAACCGATTTCGGGGTAAACTCGGCGACCGGTGAGATGAAACCAACCCAGCCTTCGAAACGGCGCTTGGGGAAACTATCAACTGCCACAGTAGCCGGCATACCATGACGAACCTTGCCAAGATCCGGCTCCGAGACATAGACTCGCACCCACTTGGGATCGGTGATCGCGAGCGCGAACACGCTCTTCTGCGGCGATGCCATCTCGCCGGGCTCCATCACGCGGGTGCGTACCACAGCGTCGACCGGCGCAATCAACTGCGAATCAGCCAGTTGTTGGCGCAAAAGCGCCGCCTCGGCCTCGCTGGCGCGTAGCCGAGCCTCGGCCTCCGCGACCTCTTCCTTGCGCGGCCCCGCGACCGACAGTTCCAACGCTCTTTGATTGACGGTAAGTTTTGCTTCCGCTACTTGGAGCGCCGCCTTGGCGTTGTCGACATCCTGCTGGCGCACCGCGCGGCCGGCGGAGATCTCCGCCGCGCTTTTGAGCCGCTCGTGTTGCAAACGCGCGTTCACGACTTCGGCTCGAGCCGATTCGATGTTCGCCCGCGCCTGGGCGATTTCTTCGGGCCGGCTGCCGTTGCGCAGCCGCTGCGCGACTTGGCGCTGGGCCGCCGCTTGGGCTTCTACTTGCGCCAGCCGGGGTTCGAGCCGCGCCGTATCCAAGCGCGCGAGCAACTGCCCCTTGCGGACGCGCTCGCCCTCTTGAACGAGAACCGCCGCGATCCTCTCGCTGTTGTTGAAAGCCAGTTCGACTTGTCGCAAATCGACGTTGCCGTAAAGCACCAACTCCTTGGCGTCATCGTCATGCCGCGCCGACCACCAAAACCACCCGGCGGCGATGAACGCCAGCACCACCACTACTGCAATCCAGACCATTCGCTTCATGATCGATCCCATCCGGCCGCCGCTCGCCCAAGCAGCAGCGCCTTACGTTGATCTACCTTTTTCCGTCAACAGCCCTTCCAGCATTACGGTTACGACACTGACATAGCCGGTCTGCGGCGTGAGCCCGAGCTCGGCCATCTTCGGCGGGTTCATAATCGCCTCGGTGACCCCCACGAGCATTGCGATCATCAATCGAGTGGGAATATCCTTACGGATGATGCCGGCGCGGCGGCCTTCTTCGAAAATCTTGCCAAAATAACGCTGGATGATCTTGCGGCGCTGATCTTCCACCGTCTTAAAAACTTCCGGCGCTTCGCGCCGGATATCGCGCACGAAGGGCGGCTGGATTTCGCCTGCATGCCGCTGCATACAGGCCAGCAGGTGGTGGAGCGCGCCAAGCACATCCGACGAAACCGTGGACATGACTTTATCGAGATCCGCTTCGACGTGGCGGAATTTTTCCAGCAGCACGGCGCGCAGCAGGTCCAGCTTGCTCGGAAAGGCGACATAGAGCGTTTTCTTGCTCATGCCGAGCTCGTCGGCAAGGTCGTCCATAGTGACGGAGCGAAAACCGTGGGCAAAGAAATGGCTTCGTGCAGCGACGACGATCCTGTTGGCAGCCAGATTGTCGATTCCCGTGTGGGCGGCTGGTGCGTCTTTTTTCGCGGTTCGGCGACTCATATACCTAGGAAACTATTCTCGTACTAACAGTTTCCGGCGGGATTGGCAATCGGCTTCAGTGGAGGTCGTCCACTCTGGTCAGTCTTGCTGCTGCCGGGGTGCCAATTATTACCAATTATTATCGGTCGCGCGCGAGGGTCGGCCCATCGCCGGAACGTGACGAGCGGAAGAAGGACGTGCGGTCCAGGACTTTTTCCTGGAAATCCTCGAGATACAAGTAAATCACGGGAGTCACGAACAAAGTGATGAACTGGGACACGATCAAGCCGCCGACGATGACGAGCCCCAGCGGGCGACGCGAAGCGCCGTCCGCGCCCCAGCCCAGAGCGATCGGCAGCGCGCCGAACACGGCGGCAAGCGTGGTCATCAAGATCGGCCGGAAACGGTCGATGCTGGCGTCGTGGATCGCTTGCAGCGCAGGTTCTCCCGAACCCACGCGATGAATGGCGAAATCGATGATCATGATGCCGTTCTTCTTGACGATGCCCATGAGCATGAACATGCCGACGAAGGCGTATAACGAAGCTTGCTCGCCGAACAGATAGAGGGTGAGCAGCCCGCCGACAAGCGCGGTCGGCAAAGTCGACAGCACCGTCAACGGATGAAGGTAGCTTTCGTAAAGAATCGCCAGGATCACGTACATGACGAAGACCGCCAGGGCCATAAGAATCGTCAGGTCCCGCACCGTGTTTTGAAAGGTTAGCGCTTCGCCTTGTAAGCTCGCGCGCAAAGCCGGCGGCACGATCTCCGCCGCGGCTTCGTTGATAAAGTCCGTGGCGTCGCCGATGGCGACACCGGGCTTGAGGTTAAAGGACAGCGTGACGCTGGTGAATTGATTGAGATGGTTGACCGATTGGGGCCCCAGAGAAGTTTTCCAGTTCACCAGCGCATCGAGCGGCACGAGCCGCTTGCCGTCGTCGGAGCGAATATAGAGCAGCGTCAAATCCTCCGGCGTCGCGCGGGCGGCATCTGCGGCTTCCAAAATCACTTGATACTGATCCGCCGGCTTCTTGATCAGATACAGGTAATTCTGCGAGTAGGCATTGCGTAGCAGCGCAAGAATCCGGGCCTCGGATACGCCGTTCATCTTCGCTTCTTCGCGTCGCAGTTCGATGTCGAGGCCCGGCGTGTTGTGATAGTAGTCCGATGAAACGGTCAGAAAGCCGGGGAACTCCTGCAGCTTGCCCAAGAGCTGGGCGCCCGCGTCGTAAACCTGCTGCGGGTTCACCCCCGAGATAGAGAACTGATACTGCCCCTGATTTTGGTTGGTCGCGCCGGTGCTGATTTCCAGCACCGGGAATGGTCGTAAAAACGCCATCACGCCGGGAATCGTGCTCATGGCCCCCATGAGTTTCGCCGTCTCTTCATGGATCGGCGGGCGCTCCGCGGGCGGCTTGAGAAACGTAAACAAAATCCCCTGGTTTGAGGCGATGAATTGAGCGAGCCCGGTGACCTCGATGGTTGCCATGACGTTGGGGTTCTGCAAGAGTACGGCATCGACCTGCTCCTGGATCGCATACATTTGCTCGGGGGAAGCGCCCTCGCGACCGATGAAAACGCCGGTCACGACGCTGCTGTCTCCCGGCGGCAGGAAAGCTTTCGGCACCAGCATAAACAACCCAACCGTGCCGGCCAGACAAATGACCCAGACGACCAGCGAAATCCAACGGCGCGCGAGGAACCACGAAAGCGATCTGCCGTAACCGCCGAGCACGCGCTTTTCCAATCCGCCGATCCTGCGCTCCATCCACGTGCGCCGCGAGCCTTCGCCGCGGTCGCTGAGCAGCCGCGCGCACATCAGCGGCGTGAGAGTCAGCGAAACCACACCGGAAGCGATGATCGAAACTACAATGGTTACCGCAAACTCGCGAAATATCCGGCCCACCAGACCGGACATAAAGACCAAGGGTATAAACACGGCGGCCAACGAAATCGTCATGGAAAGAATTGTAAAGCTGATTTCTTTGGCGCTATGAATGGTCGCCTCCAGGGCGCGCTCGCCCTTCTCCATGCGTCGCACGGTGTTTTCCAGAAACACGATCGCGTCGTCGACTAAAAAGCCGATCGCGAGGGTAAGCGCCATCAGCGAAAGGTTATCCAGGCTGTAACCGAGAACATTCATCACCATAAAAGTGATGAGCAAGGAAATCGGCAGCGCGAGCGCGGGAATCAGGGTGTCGGTGGCGCGGCCGAGAAAAAGAAATATGACCAACACCACCAAGACAAAAGCGATGAGCAGGGTTTCCTGAACATCCTTAACCGAATTCACGATGCCGCGCGAGCGATCATAGAGCGGCGTGATACGCACCGAGCCGGGCAACTCCGCGCCGATCTGCGGCAGTACGGCGCGGATGCTATTGGCGACTTCGACGGCATTGGCGCCTGCCTGCCGGAAAACCGCCAGAACGACCGTCGCTCCTGGTATGGGATAGCCCCGCGCCCAAAAACGCATGTTCAACCGCTCGTCTTGGACCGACTCACGCACCTCGGCGACGTCGCGTAGATAAACCGGCGCGCCGTTGCTTGAACCGACGATTAGATCGCCGTAGGCTGCAGCGCTGTCGAGCTGTCCCTGGGGTCGCAGCAGCGTCGTGCCGCTCTTGTCGTCGAATTGCCCCGCTCCCGTGTAGCTCGTGCCGTTCTTGACCGCGGCGGACAGATCGTCCACCGAGATACTACGCGCCCACATAGCGGAGGGATCGGCCTTGATGCGGATGGCCGATTTGGTGCCGAATACATTGACCCGGGAAACTCCCGGCAAAATGCTGATCCGTTGGCCGATTTGCGTGCTGCCATAATCGTAGAGCTGGCCGCGGGTCACCGAATCGCTGGTGAGCGCGATGTACATGATCGGCTGATCGTTCGGATTGGTTTTTGAAAAAGTAGGCGGCGACGGCAAATCCACCGGCAAACTGCCGGTCGCCTGCGATATCGCGGTTTGCACATCGGTCGCGGCGGCATCGATGCTTTTGCTCAGCGCGAACTGGAGAGTCAGACTCGTTTGCCCTTGAGTGCTCTTGGAAGTCACCAGCTCCAGTCCGTTGATTTGCATGAACTGGCGCTCGAGCGGCGTCGCGATGTTGTTGGCGACGGTCTCCGGGCTGGCGCCCGGATAACTCGCTTGAACCTGAATGACCGGATAATCGACCGCCGGCAAGTCGTTCACCGGCAGCCGCAGATAGGCAAGTATGCCGAACAGTATCACCGACACGGTCAGGACCGTCGTCATGACCGGTTGGTGTATGAACCGTTCTGAAAAATTCACGACTTGGTTTCCGGCGATGGTGTCGGGGGTTTTTGTGGCGCAGCGGGTTTGGCGATGGCCACCTTTCCCCCCGGTGTCACGCCGAGCTGGCCCTGGACCACGACGCGCTCGCCGGCCTTGAGGCCCTGACTAATGACGATCCGGTCGCCTTGCCGCTGCCCGGGAGTGACCGGCCTGAGCTCGGCGGTGGAATCTTGTTTGACGACGTAAACAAACGGGCCCTTCGCCGACACCTGCGGCGCGTCGGCTGGAACCAAAACCGCGTCTTGCTGGGTGGCCAGGATCAAGCGTACGCTGGCGAACCGTCCCGGCCAGAAGCGGCGGTCGCCATTCGCCAGGGTGGCGCGGAGCTTCACGGTCCCGGTGCCCTCTTGGACGGAGTTATCGAGAAATGTCAGGGTGCCTTGTCGCGGTGGATGATTATCATCCGGCAGGCGCACCTCGGCTTTGAGCGTGCGACTCGCCATGTTGCGCTGCACATTGCTCAAATCTTTTTCGGTAATCGTGAAATCGGCGTAGATCGGGTCCAATCTTTGAATCACCAGTAGCGATCCGTTGTTCGGTGACACGACATTCCCGACATCTACTTGCCGCTGCCCGGCCCGGCCGTTGAGCGGCGACCGGATCGTGCAATATTCAAGATTCAAGCGCGCGGTCTCCACCGCGGCGCGGTTTTGCCGAACCTCGGCCTCGGCGCTTTGCACCGCGCCTTTTTTTGCGTCGTAATCTTGCCTCGAAACAGCCCGCGGATCGCTGACGGCTTCCACCCGCGCAAAATTGGTTTTGGCCAGATTTAACGCCGCTTCCGCGCCGGCGAGATTGGCCTCGGCCTGATTGAGTTGGGCCTGATAGGGGCGCGGATCGACGGTAAAGAGCAACTCGCCGACTTTAACGTCGGCGCCGTCGGTGAAATGAATCTTGACGATTCGACCGGATACCTGCGGCTGGATCGACACCACTTCGCGGGCAACGACCTTACCCACGGCATCGATGTAGATGGGAACGTCTTCGGCGGCGGCCGTCGCCACCGTTACCGGCGCCGGCGGCCGCTCGAACGAGGGCTCAGTTTCTTTACCGCAACCAGCGCTTAGGCCGGCCGCGAGCAACGCTAGCGCGAGCGTCGCGCTTCTCATCCATGCTTGCGTGACTCTGCCATCCGTCACGAAGACCTCGAACTTATGCGACGAGACGTTGCTCCACAGAACCGTTTGCCTGATGCTTGGCCGGCGCGGCTTTACGGGCGCGGGCTTCCCATTGCCGCAAGCCGCGGCGAATGTAGTTCGGCTCCAGATTCAACATGGTGCAAATGGAAACGAACGAGCAGAACCAGCTCCCATCGTCGCTGAACAACCATTCCTTGGCTTCGTCGAACAAAAGCCGCCTCTTGCCGCCGGAAACGAGCAAATTTTCCTGATAGCAGCGCACGCCATCCTCGAGAATTGCAAGCAAGAGAATTCGCTCCGGTTCCAAGGGAATTTTCCGCCGAAAGTTGGCGGCGTAGTCCTCTCCCAAAAGAGTGTCCGGCTGGAACAGAGAACCAATTCTCTCGTCCATTGCGTGACTCCGTTGCGGGGAGCCATTTTCATTACTATTACTCTGCGCTTTCATTTTTCCTCCAAAAACATTAAATAGAAAATCAATTAGTAAACCTTTACTTACTTAGTGTGAAAACTAAGGAACCCTAACTGGCGAGCAAGCGTAATGCCTTAGGACTATAGTAACGCCGAACCGCGCCGGGTTTAAGACCGATGCCCAAAAGGCCGAACCAGGTCGCCTGCGATACCAAGTCTTCTCGCGATACCTTGTAATCGATCGCCGGCGTTTTCGGCTGCAAGTGCAGCATCAACGAAAACGCCACATGTTGAACCAGCCACACACAGAGGTCGCGCCGGATCGGCACGTCGTGCATCTCTCCGGCCTTCGCCGCCGCGTGCAAACATGCTTCAAATTTCTTGACCCACGCCGCCGCCAGCTTCTTGTGCATGAGCCTGACGAACTCGCCGTCGCCTAATAGGCTACGCACGAGGAGCGCATTGAGCGCCGCGCGATGCAAATCTCCACTGCGCCCGAGCACGTAGTGAGAGATCATAAAATGCGCCATCACCACCAAAGTCGATGTCGACGCCTCGAGCTCAAGGATTCGACTCGCTTCAGCGAACGTCGGACCCTTGGCGCAACCATCGAGCATGGCCGCGTAGAGCGACTCTTTGCTCGGAAAATGTTTGTAAAGTAACGCTTCGGAAACGCCGGCGGCCTTGGCCAATTCTCGCGTGGTGGTGCCGTCGAACCCCTTCTCTGCAAACACGTCTCGCACCGCCTCGACAATCGCCTCTTTCCGCTCCTCCGCGGACAGCCGTGGTGCGTTCGACATTAGTGGTTAGTTAGCATTTACTCACCGATTAAGTCAAGAGCGTTTTTTGAGATAATTTCAGTTTTCTCAATGACGAGATAATTCCTTGTTTTAAGGTGGAATTATCGGCTTGCAACTTGCTAGTTTCTCGTTTGCCACAGCAAATCTTAGCGTTATCAACCTGCCGGCGAAGTTGGTCATTCCCGCGTGCTTCTAGCGGGAATCCAGGCGATTCCGAGAAACTAAGAGCGCAATAAATGTCTCCATCGTTGCTGCGACAAGACCGCTACCCGCAGCCGTTCCAAGTGCTGCTCCATCTGCTTGGCGCCCTGCTTGACCGGATGTTGGGCGAAAAATTCACGGGCATCGGCTTCCAGCGCGGGCTCGACCAGACCGATGATGCCTTCGCACATGCGCGGAATCGCATTGTCGGGGTACTGCTGCAACATTTCCGCCCATTGGGACTTCATGAACGTCCACGCCTTTTCGCGCGCGTGCCGGTTAAGCAGAATGCCGCGCATCAGGTAGGGAGAATTCTGCGTGCGCACTTCACCGTTGATCGTCAGCTCCAGAGTTCGGTCAATCAGCTCCGGCGCGCGGAAGTTCGCCAAGGCAAATAGATAGCGAGTTTCGTCCTGCGGCGTCTTGGCGGTTTTGAATTTGTTGTAGAACTTTTCGTAGTCCGCCGCCGCTCCCGTATGCGCGACAATGGCGACCAGCGCCGGAACCAGGTTGCGATCGACGCTGTTGGTCGCATTTTCATATTGGGTGAATAATTGCCTGGCGCGCTCCTGGCAGGCTTTGTCTTCCGCCACGGTGCCCAGCGCGCCGATCAAGTCGCCGCGCAGCTGGCTCTCCAGTTCACTCTCGCCTTTTCTCGGTGTCCAGGCGAGACGCGCCACCGCCGGCGCGAACAGTTCACGCAGGTGCTTGTCCAATACCGGACACTGCCCATCGTCGAGAATCCGCTGCAAATGATGGCCGGAACCGATCACCGTGGTCCAGACATTGACGTCTTTTTCATCGGCTAGAAGCTTGACCAATCCCAAATAATCGGTAAGCGACGTGAGACCCGCGAGCGTCGCCGCCCAGGTGTCGTTCACCAGACTGAATCGTTCCACGGCGGACAAACGTGTTTGCAGTCCTTGCTTGAGCGCCTCCAGCAATTCGCCGCTGTAACGGACGCGGTAAAAGCCGTGGCCGCCGGCGTTGACGACCACCCAATCGGCCGTATCGTCGAGCTCGATGCACTGCTCGCGCTCGGTCAACAATAAAGTCTTGTTCACCACACCGGACGGGGTGCCGGCTCGCAGAAAGATCGGCGCGTGCCATTTGCGTTCCTTGTCGGAGCCGTCCTGAAGGTAGCGGAAAATCTGTTGCGTCAAACGAATACTCTTACCGTCTTTTTCCACGCCGATCAGCGGATAACCTGGCTGAAAAATCCAGGTATCCATCAGCGAGCGCGCCGGCTGCCGGGTGGAGTCCTCGAGCGCATCCCAGAGATCGGTGGTCTCGGCGTTGCCGTAAGCATGGCGCCGCAGGTAAAGCCGAATACCGTCGCGAAACGCTTCGGCGCCGAGATACTGCTCCAGCATGCGCAGCACCGAGGCGCCCTTTTCGTAGGTCAAGACGTCAAACATGCCGGCCGCCTCCTCCGGGCGCTCGACCGGGAACTCGATGGGCCGCGTGCTCTTAAGGCCGTCTACCTGCATCGCCGCGGCGCGCGATACGGTGAAGCTGTCCCAGCGCCGCCACTCGGGCTTCCATGCGTCCACCGCGAGCATCTCCATGAAGGTCGCAAAGGCTTCGTTGAGCCAGAGTCCGTTCCACCATTGCATCGTCACGAGATCGCCGAACCACATGTGGGCGTTCTCGTGCGAGACTACATCGGCGACTCTTTCCAATTCGGTGCGCGTGGCTTTGTCGCGGTCGACCAGTAGCGCGGTTTCGCGAAACGTGATCGCGCCCAGATTTTCCATGGCGCCGGAGGCGAAATCGGGAATCGCGATCAGATCCAACTTGTCTCCGGGATAGGGAATGTCGTAGTAGCGGCTGAAATGCTCCAGCGAAGCCTTGCCGATATCGACGGCGAAACCGGCGAGTTGTTTTTTCCCCGGCACCGCGCAGACGCGCAGCGGCGCAGCGCCGGCCAGCACCGGCTCGGTCGCCTCGAACTCGCCGACGATGAAAGCAACGAGATAAGTGGACATCTTTATCGTGTCGGCAAACACGACGCTCTTTTTACCGCTCTCCGGCAGGGCCGCTTCGCGCACCACCCGCGCGTTGGAGATCGCCGTGAGCTTCTCGTCGACCACCAAGGTGACTTGGTAGACCGCTTTGAACGCCGGCTCATCCCAACACGGGAATGCGCGGCGCGCATCGGTGGACTCGAATTGTGTCGAGGCGAGCCGCTTTTCCTGCCCGTTGGCGTCCTTGTAGGTGCTGCGATAAAAACCGTGCAACTTGTCGTTTAAAATGCCAGAGAACTTTATCTGCAACTCGTGGCCGCCCGCCGGCACCGTTTCGGCAAAACCCAGCGTCGCCTGCTCGTTCTCAGAATCGACGCCAGGGTTCCCGTGTAACACCTTGCCGTCCGCCAGCCGCAAAGACACGGCGTGCAGCTCGAGCTCGGCGGCGTTGAGAACGATTTCACGCACCGGTTCCTGGACATTTACCGAAATGGTTTCTTCTCCGGTAAAGGTCCAGTTCGACAAGTCGGGCGCCAGCGTGAGCGAGTACCGCTCCGGTCTAACTGTTGTCGGCAATCTGTGAGATTTTAGTTTTGACATCGATGATTCCTTTACTTGGACTAGGAATGAGAGAGCCCTGAGAAAATCCTATGTCGAAAAGCCGGCGGTCTCAACGAGCGTGGTGCGGTAATTTTTAAACTGACGACAGCCGCTAATGGGCCGTCTTCACCCGCCACTGCTGTATCAGCAAGGCGGTCAAAAGCGCGGACAGCATGAGGCCTCCGGCCGCGCCCCACAACACCGAGGTGTAACTTTGCGATTGATCGTACAGGTAGCCCGCGATCACAGGTCCGAGCGCGCTGCCCCACATATAAAAGAAAGTCATATTGCCGCGAATCGTGGCGAAGTGTTTTCGGCCGAAAAAATCGCCGCTGATCGCCCAGGTCACGGGAAAAGCCGCATCCAGAGTCGCGAACAGCAAGGCAAAGATCCACAGCGAAACAATGGATTCGCTTCCGATCAAAATGAAAAGTGCCGTTACCGGCAATAGCATCCACAATGAAATGAGCCGCGGCTTGTTCATCCGGTCGGCGATCCAGCCGAGCAGAAAGTGAAAACCGAGATTGAGCAGAGCGAAGGCGCTGAGCAGCAGCGCGGCGCGCTCCTGCGTGATGCCCTTCCAGACCATGATCGGAATAAAGTGAACCATCATGGTGCTTTGGGTTCCAACCCGAGCCAGCATGGAAAATGCCAGCGACCAGAATGCCAGAGTCTTTAACGCTCCCGTCGCGCTTACATCTGCGGAAAAAGAGTATTGGCTCGCAGCGTAAGCCGGCGTCGCTCCGTCATTTTTTTGGACCGGCGGCGCATCGCCATCCGGCTGCAAGCCGACACTCTCCGGGGAACGGCGGATTTGCAGACTGAGCGGAATGCAGACGAACAGAAAGGCGCAGCCGGCAAGAAACGCACCCCAGCGCCAGCCCCAGCGGTTGACCACGCTCGCCAGCAGCGGCGTGATCAACGTTCCGCCGACCGTCACCGCGGCGCCGACTGTCGTCATCGCGCGCGCTCGCCTGCGAATAAACCAGCTATTGGCCACAACCATCGGGGTTTGAATGAACCCCGCTGAGTACGCCAACGATATGAGGCACAGGTACGTGATCAGAAATCCCGTGTAGCTATCGATCCAGGAAAGCGCGATATAACCGAGACCGGCCAAAAGAGCGGCCGTTACCATCAACGGCTTCGGTCCGAAACGGTCGACGAGATAGCCCACCACCGGCGCCTCGATGGCGCCTTCGGCGCGCGCCAAGGAAAAAACCAGCGAGGTCTCCGCTCTGTTTAAGCCGAGATCCTGGCTGACGGGCAGAAAAAACACCGTGAAGCCGTAGCCGTGCAGGCCGCCGCCCAACACGCGCATGGCCGACACGATACCGACCATGAACCAGCCGTAATAGATGTTTGAGAAAAAGCCGCGGAGCTGAGATGTCAATTTCACGATGTTGCAAAGTCCGCGGCAAACGCCGCTATAGAGGAACGAACATTTTCA
>Ga0209486_10001133_pt1 | contig 11590 bp, 9 predicted proteins | sample NCCompost_FD_187518 | JGI IMG/M metagenome (GOLD analysis project Ga0209486, IMG submission 187518) | Agricultural soil microbial communities from Utah to study Nitrogen management - NC Compost (SPAdes) (version 2) | ecosystem: Environmental > Terrestrial > Soil > Agricultural land | place: USA... | reverse complement strand
TCACCACCAACCCGCAGGGCCAGGAGATGACGACGCTCGTGACCATGAAGCGTTTGAGCGGCGAGCGCGACATGCTGTCGAAGTAAGGCGGGTCTGAAGACCCGCCTCTACTGACGGCGGGTGACAGAACGCGCCATCTCTTCACGGCATTCCCCTGACGCCGCTCCGTCACCGGCCGCTAACAGGTTCGTCAGTTTCCCGCCGCCTCTGTAAGCCGAATCCCCCGGATTTTTCCCTAAATACTCGACAGCACTGATCCGTCCAACCGACGGCGAATCAGCAACTTACGTCGGGGAGGCGCATGCGCCTCCAGCCGTGGCGTTTGCCTTGCTCAATTCAGGGCCAGTGAAGGAGATCTCCTCGATGAAAAGCTGGCTTGCAGTTGCCATGGTGTGTGTCTCGGCGTCCACGGTGCGCGCCGAAGTCGGGCCGCCAACCGATATCGCGGCGCATTCGCGCGGGGCCGGCAAGGTTGTCGTCGCGCGCATTTCCGGGGTGCATTCGGTCTTTGCCACCAACCGCTTCGGCGACCAGCTGATTGTGTCGAACGCGGTCCTCGAGGTGCTCGAAACCCTCAAGGGGGCGCCGCAGGCCGTCACCACGATCACCGTCGAGGGCGGCACCGTCGGCGATTTGACGCTGCGCGTCTCGGACATGCAGGAGCTGAAGGAAGGCGAGCGTGCCGTGTTCTTCCTCGACGCCGACGGCGTCGGCAACGTCCCGCACGGCCGCGGCCGCGGGATCCTCAAGCTCGATGACGACGACAACGTCGAGGGCAGCTCGCTCACGCTCGAACAGGTGAAGAACGCCGTGCGCGGCGCCACCGCAAGGGGAGGCCGCTGATGCGCGCCGTTACCGTACGCACGATCGCGGCAGTCGCCGTCGCCGTCACCGGCGCCGCCGTACTGCACACGGGCGTGGGCGCTTATGCGTCCTTCGCGCGCTGGACCACGACCCCCGTCCCGTTCTACGTCAACCCGACCAACGCCGACATGAGCGCCGACGCGGCCGCCATGGCCGTGCAGGCCGGCATGGACGTATGGAACACGCAGTCGGGGACCTCGTTCCGCTACGAGTACGGCGGCACGGTCAACGACACGGCGACCGCGCACGACTACCGGAACGTCGTCATGTTCCGCAACGTGGCCAACGGTGGCGTCCTCGCCACCACGTACTCCTGGTGGACCACGGGTGGCAGCCTCCTCGACACCGACATCGTGTTCTGGGACGGCGGATTCAAGTTCTTCACCGGTGCCACCGGGTGCTCGTCGGGCGCCTACATCGAAGACGTCGCGGCTCACGAGCTCGGCCATGCGGCCGGATTGAGTCACTCGTCGGCCTCGGACGCGACGATGTATCCGACGTACACGCTGTGCACCACGTCGGGTCGCACGCTTGCCTCGGACGATATCGCCGGGATGAAGGCCCTGTACCCGACGGTGAGCAACACGGCGCCCTCGGTGACGATCTCGAGCCCCGCCAGCGGCAGCAGCTATGCGAGCGGCACCGCCGTTTCCTTCACGGGCTCGGCCAATGACACCCAGGACGGCCTGCTGACCTCGGCGCTGGCGTGGACCTCGACCATCGACGGCTCCATTGGCCTCGGCGGGTCGTTCACCCGCGTGCTCTCGCCCGGCAGCCACACGATCAAGGCGACGGCCGTGGACGCCGGCGGCCTCACGACCGTGAAGCAGGTGAGCGTGACGGTGACGTCGAGCAACACCGCGCCCTCGGTCACGATCTCGAGCCCCGCCAGCGGCGCCAGCTATAGCAGCGGCACGGCCGTGTCGTTCTCGGGCTCGGCCAGCGACACCCAGGACGGCTCGCTGACGGCGGCGCTCGCCTGGACCTCGACCATCGACGGCGCGATCGGCACGGGCGCCTCGTTCACCAAGGTGCTGACGGCCGGCAGCCACACGATCAAGGCCACGGTCACCGACAGCGGCGGCCTCACCACCGTGCGGCAGATCTCGCTGACGGTCAACGTGGCTTCGAGCAGCGGCGGGACGCTGACCGCCAGGGGCCGCAAGATCAAGGGCAACCAGGCCGTGGATCTGTCGTGGAACGGCCTGAGCGGCACGCTGCTCGATGTCTACCGCGGCTCCACGAAGTGGGCGACGCCGAACGACGGCAGCGAGACCGACGCGATCAACAAGAAGGGCGGCGGAACCTACACCTACAAGGTGTGCGTCGCCGGCACCACGACCTGCTCGAACACCGCCACGGTGACTTTCTAGGCCGGGTGGGCCAGGTAAGCCAGGTAGGAAAGAGCGCTTGATTCGTAGAGGCGGGCCTTCAGGCCCGCCTCTCGTTTTTTACAGCAGCGTGACCTCGCTCGTCGCGGCCGTGACCACGTAGCAGCGTTCGATGTTGTTGTCGGCCTGGTCCGCCGGCACCATGAAGAAGCCGGGCCGGCCCGGCTGATAGCCCTGCGTCGTTCCGACGATGATCTCGCCGTCGGCGAACACCACCCTGATCTTGCGCCCCGCGGGCGTGCGCTCGCCTTCGAACTCGTTCTTCGGCTGGTAGTCGGGCCGCCCCGCGAAGTCCTTCACGAAGAAGATCGCTTTGAGGTCCTTGACCTGCACGAGCGTCGGCTTGGAGCCGGCGGCGTCGGTCGACGCCACGTGGAAGAACTCCTTGGCGGGCACGAAGTCGCTCGTCGAGCCCTTGATCATGCGTCCGTCACTGAACCGCGCCACCACCTTGTTCAACAACGCCGTGTCCTCCTAGTGAGTCGCCGGGACTCTCACCGGCGACTCCACGAGGGCCTGATACACCGCCGCCGGGAAGGTCGTCCGGATGTCCGTCGCGTTGGGCATGAGCTGAATCATCAGCACCATCACCAGACGCGCCTCGGGATCCACGCGATACATCGTGCCGTACGCGCCGCTCCAGCCGAACGAGCCCACGCTGTCCATGCCGTTGGCGCCGTAGCGGTCCGTCGTCTCGAAGCCGAGGCCGAAGCCGAGCCCCGTGGCCGAGTGCAGCGTGCCGACCTGGTTCGTGGTCATGAGCTGCACCGCGCGCGGCGAGAGGATGCGGACGCCGTCGATCGCGCCGCCCAGCCGCATCGCCTCGAGGAAGCGGGCGTAGTCGCGCGCGGTGGAGAGCAGCCCGGCCCCGCCGGAGAAGCCGCGCCGCGGGCCGTCCACATAGTGGCCCTGTCCCGACGCGCCTTCGGCGGCGCGCACCGTCGCGCCGTCCGGTCCGCTGGCGTAGACCGCGGCCAGCCGCGTGCGCTGTGCCGGCGGGAGAAAGAACTGCGTGTCGCCGAGGCCGAGCGGGCCGCTGATGCGCGCCTTGACGACGGCGTCGAGCGACTGACCGGTGACGCGCTCCACCACGCACCCGAGCACGTCGGTGTTGTAGCCGTACACCCACTCCTCGCCCGGCTGCGCGAGAAACGGCACCGTGGCCAGCCGTTCGATGCTGGGGCACACCCCGTCGTCCTTGTCGGCGAAATACCAGCCGCGGCCCGCCGCGGGCCCGAGCCCCTTGGCTTCGTAGGCCGCCGCCACGCGCGGCTCGGTCCCGTAGGAGATGCCGGCCGTGTGCGTCAGCAGATCCCGGATCGTGATGGCCCGCCTGGCCGGCACGATCGACGGCCCGTTCGGACCGGCCACCTGCACGGTGGTCGTGGCAAACGCCGGTACCCATTTGCTCACCGGATCGGCGAGCCCCAGCCGGCCTTCTTCCATGAGCTGCAGCACCGCGGTGCTGGTGATCGCCTTGGTCTGCGACGCGATCCGGAAGATCGTGTCCATCGACATCCGGCGGCCGGCTTCCTTGTCGCTCCATCCCACGGCGCGCTCGTACACGGGCTGGCCGTCGCGCAGCACGAGCGCCACGGCGCCGGCAAGCTTGTTCTCGTCCACGTAGCGCTGCAGCAGCGCATCGACGCGGCGCAGGCGCTCTACCGAGAAGCCCGCGCGGGTCGGGGAGGCTCCAGCGGGGCGTACCGCCGGTGCCTGGGCCAGCGGGACGGCGGCAGCAATCGCCACCGCCACGAGCGACGCGAGCCACAGGCGCGCGCGCAACACCGAAGCCGACGTTGTCATGGGTGCCATCCTACTAGCGAGGCTTCGCCTCAGGCTATCCCGGCTGCGCCTCGCCAGGCAGTATCTCCTTGCCCCGCCTTCGGCGGGGGCCTCGTCGCGCGCCCTCGTCGAGCGCCTCCAGCATCCGTTTCAGCGCGACGACGCGGTAGCTTCGCTCGGCGAGGCCGCCGATGAGCGGCCAGTCGAGCGCCTCGTCGGCCCACGCGCTGACCCACAGGCCGCGGCCGTACGGCGTGGTGAAGAACCCCGGGCGCCGCAGCAGGAGATCGACGTCCACCGGCGCGAGCCGGAACGCGATCGACGGGCGCCCTTTCACGGGCTCGATGGCCGCGAAGGTCTTGGTGCCGGCCTTGAAGACCGGATGGCCCCATGCGACCGTCTCGCGAGCCTCAGGCAGCGCCAGGCACAGCTGGCGGAGGCGCTCCAGGGCCTTCTCCACTCCGCCTGCTCGGCCAACTCTGCCCAGTCCGCCTACTCTGCCCACTCTGCCCACTCTGCCCTGGCGCGGCTACCCCAAACGGGCAAGGAGCCGGAGAAAGGCGGCGCAAGTATACTCGCCGAAGCTGTGAAGCGCCTGCTGATTGCGGCATTCCTGGTGGGGCTCGGCGCCGCCGCGTCAGCGGCAGGCCGCTCGCTCGAGATCTACTTCATCGACGTCGAGGGCGGCGCCTCCACGCTGCTCGTCACCCCGGCCGGCGAGTCGGTCTTGATCGACGCCGGCTACGGCCAGCGCGAGGGGCGCGACCCCGCCCGCGTGATGGCGGCCATGCGCGAGGCCGGGGTGGACCACCTCGACTTCTTCGTCGCCACACACCTCCACAACGACCACGTCGGCGGCCTGCCCGAGCTGGCCGAGAAGGTGCGCATCGGCACGTTCGTGGACTACGGCGACGCGCTCGGCACCGACCGGATGGCCAATAACGCCATCCGCGCCTACAAGCCGGTGCGCGACGCGCACACCGTGCTGGAGGTGAAGGCCGGCGACCGGCTGCCGTTGACGGGCGTCCGCGCCGACGTCGTCAGCGCCCGCGGCGAGCTGATCGAGACCCCGCTCGCCGGCGGCGGCGGCGCCACGGCGGGCTGCGACCGGGCCGAGGATCACATCGAGGACGGCACCGAGAACTACCGCAGCGTCGGCGTCATGTTCGAGCTGGGCGCGTTCCGGTTCCTGGCGCTCGGCGACCTGAGCGGCAACACGCTGACGCGCCTGGTGTGCCCCATCAACCGCGTGGGGACGGCGTCGGCGTATCTCATCGCGCACCACGGCGACTACGACACCAACGTTCCGGCGATCTACGAAGCCGTGAGGCCCCGGGTCGCCGTGATGAACAACGGTCCGTCGAAGGGCGGATGGGCCGTGGCCTTCAGCACCCTGCACGGGCTGCCGGACCTCGAGGATCTCTGGCAGCTCCACTCGTCGCGTGTCGCGCGCAACGCCGGCGACGACTTCGTCGCCAACTTCGACAACACCACCGACGGCAACTGGGTCCGGCTCAGCGCGCAGGACGACGGCAGCTTCCAGATCACGAACGGGCGCAACGGCTTCTCCAAGTCGTATGCCCGGCCGCAGCCCCCGGCGGGCGAGTCGAGGAGCGGCACATGAGAGGCGCTGCCGCGGTGGCCGCGGCTGTCTTCTGCGCGGCTTCGGCCCTGGCGGCCGCGCAGTCGCCCGCGCCCGCGCCGCCCGGCGGGGCTAACTTGTCCGCCGTAGCTTCAGCGAAGGCGGAAGCCCCGCCCCACGGGTCGGCGTCTGCCGCCGACACCGCGCGCCGCGAGGTCTTCGCGCGCTACTGCGTGTCATGCCATACCGAAGCGCAGAAGACACGCGGCACCGTGCCGGTGGCGTTCGAGGCGCTCGACCTGTCGAGGGTCGGCGCCAGCCCGGCGATGTGGGAGCGCGTGGTGCGCAAGGTGCGCGCCGGCGTCATGCCGCCGGCCGGCATGCCGCGGCCCGACCGCGCCACGCTCGACGGGCTGGCCGGCTGGCTCGAAACGCAGCTGGATCTGGCGGCCTCGGCGCGTCCCGACCCCGGGCGCACCGAGTCGCTGCATCGTCTCAACCGCGCCGAGTACCGCAACGCCATCCGTGATCTCCTCGGGCTCGATCTCGACGTCTCGGCGCTGCTGCCCGCCGACGACTCCAGCTACGGGTTCGACAACATCGCCGGCGTGCTCAAGCTGTCGCCGACGCTGATGGAGCGCTATCTCTCGGCGGCCCAGAAAGTGAGCCGCCTCGTCGTGGGCTCCGCGGGACCGACGGCGGCGATCGACTACTTCCGCGTGGCCGACGACCTCTCCCAGGATCGGCACGTGGACGGGCACCCGCTCGGCACGCGTGGCGGCATGCGCGTGAGCTACGTCTTCGCGATGGACGGTGAGTACGAGTTCCGTCCCCGTCTGGCGCGCGATCTCAACGAGCAGTTGCCGCTCTATCCCGACGATCAGGTGGTGGAGGTAAGCGTCGACGGCGTTCGCGCCGGCGTCTTCACCCTGGCGGGCATCGGCCGCGGTGAAGCACCGCCGGCGCCGCCCGCGGCAGCGCCCGCGGCGGGGGCTGCCGCGCAGCGCCCGGCCATCTCGCAGATTGCCACCGGCCCGCGGCTCAGCGCCAAGGAGCGTGAGGCACGCAACCGCGCCGACGAAACCTGGAACCTTCGCGTGCCGGTGAAGGCCGGGCAGCGCGAGGTGGTGGTGGCCTTCCTCAATCGCACGGCCGCGCTCGACGAGTCGCCGCGGCTGCCGTTCCTGCGGCCCTATCCGGCCGGCGTGAACATTCCCGAGACCCGCCTCGGCGCGCACCTGCGCAGCGTGGAGATCGAAGGACCGCTGAACCCCACCGGGCCGGGTGCCACGATCGAACGCGACACGCTGTTCCAGTGCAGACCGCCCGAGGGGCCTGGTCGCGCCGAAGCCCAGAGGGCGAAGGCGGACGAGCTCCCGTGTGCGCGCCGCATCCTCACGTCGCTTGCGACGCGCGCCTACCGGCGTCCCGCGCGTGCCGCCGATGTCGAGCCGCTGCTGGCGTTCTACCGCGAGGGGCGCGAGGGCGCGACGTTCGATCGCGGCATCGAGCGCGCCGTCCGCCGCCTGCTCGTCAGCCCCGAGTTCCTCTTCCGCGTCGAGCGCGATCCGGCCGGCACGAAGCCCGGCGCTCCGTACCGCGTGAGCGATCTCGAACTGGCGTCGCGGCTGTCGTTCTTCCTGTGGAGCAGCATTCCCGACGACGAGCTGATCGCGGTGGCCGCGCGGGGCGAGCTCGGACGTCCGGCCGGGCTCGACCGGCAGGTGCGCCGCATGCTGGCCAGCCCCAAGGCCGAGGCGTTCGTCCGCAACTTCGCGGGGCAGTGGCTGTTCCTCCGGAATCTCGACGCCAGCGCGCCCGTGCAGAGCATCTTCCCGGACTTCGACGACGCGCTGCGTCAGGGCTTCCGCCGCGAGACCGAGCTCTTCGTCGACAGCGTCCTGCGTGAGGACCGCAGCGCCCTCGACCTGCTGCGCGCCGACTACACGTTCCTCAACGAACGGCTGGCGCGGCACTACGGCGTGCCGAACATCACGGGCAGCCACTTCCGCCGGGTGACGCTGCCGGCCGGCAACCCGCGCCGGGGGCTGCTGGGGCAGGGCAGCGTCCTCACGGTGACGTCGTATCCGGACCGCACGTCGCCGGTCGTGCGCGGCAAGTGGATTCTCGAGAACCTGCTCGGCACACCGCCGCCTCCGCCAGTGCCCAACGTGCCGCCGCTCAAGGCGACGGGCGCCGCCGGCACCGTGCTCTCGATGCGGCAGCGGATGGAGCAGCATCGCGCCAGCCCCGTGTGCGCGAGCTGCCACGCGATGATGGATCCGCTCGGCCTCTCGCTCGAGAATTTCGACGCGATCGGCCGCTGGCGCGCGCTCGGCGAGTCGTCGGCGCCGATCGACGCCACGGGCCGGCTGCCCGACGGCACCCCGTTCGAGGGGCCGGCCGGGCTGCGCGAGGCGCTCTTGCGGTCGGACCTGTTCGTGGCGACACTGACAGAGAAGATGCTGGCCTACGCCCTCGGCCGTGGCCTCGAGCACTACGACGCCCCCGCGGTGCGCGCGATCCTGCGCGCCGCGGCGGGCCAGGACTACCGTCTGTCGTCGATCGTGGCCGGCGTGGCGAAGAGCGCGCCGTTCCGCATGCGGCGCGCGGCTGACGCGACGGCGCCGGGCGCGGGCGCGAACGACCGGACCAACTAGGAGCCGAGACGATGTTTCTCACCCGTACGGCGCTCCCGCGACGAACGATTCTTCGGGGCCTCGGCGCGTCGCTGGCGCTGCCGTTCCTCGACGCGATGGTGCCCGCCGGCACGCTGTTGGCGCAGACGCCGGCGCGTCCCACCCCGCGCCTCGGCTTCGTCTACATGCCGAACGGCGTCGCCCGCAACTTCACCGGCATCAACTACTGGACGCCGGCGGGGGAGGGCACGGCCTTCGAGCTGTCGCCGATCCTGGCGCCGCTCGCCCCGTTCCGCGATCGCACGGTGGTCGTGAGCGGGCTGGCGCAGCACCAGGCGGACGCCTTCGACGACGGCGCCAACGGCGATCACACGCGCGGCACCAGCTCGTGGCTCACCGGCGTGCACTGCAAGCGCACCGAGGGCGCCGACGTCCGCAACGGCGTCTCGGCCGACCAGATTGCGGCGGCTGCCATCGGCACCACCACGCCGCTGCCGTCGCTGGAACTGGCCATCGATCTCAACTTTCTGGCCGGCCAGTGCGAGAACAGCTACAGCTGCGCCTACCTCAACACGCTGGCGTGGAGCTCGCCGACGACGCCGCTGCCGACCGAGAACAACCCGCGAATCGTCTTCGAACGGCTGTTCGGCGAGGGCGGCACGCCCGCGCAGCGGCAGGCGCAGAACCGCGAGAACCGGAGCCTTCTCGACTCGGTGATGGCCGACCTGGGCCGGCTGCAGAAAGAGCTCGGCCCGGCCGATCGCGCGACCATCAGCGAGTATCTCGACGCGGTGCGGGAGATCGAAGGGCGCATCCAGCGCGCGGAACGCCGCACGACCGATGAGTCGCTCGCCCATCTCGATCGGCCTTCTGGCATCCCGACGCGCTTCGACGAACACGTGCGGCTGATGTTCGAGCTGCAATGGCTGGCGTTCCGCGGCGACCTGACGCGCGTCACCACATTCATGCTCGGACGCGAGCTGAACTTCCGCACGTATCCGGAGATCGGCATCAACGAAGGGCATCACGGCCTGTCGCACCACCAGGACAACCCGGCGCAGCTGGCCAAGTACGCGCGGCTGGGCACGTATCAGGCGCAGCTCTTCGCGGCCTTCCTCGAGCGCCTGCGGGCGACACCCGACGGCGACGGCACGCTGCTGGACCACTCGCTGTTCCTGTACGGCGCCGGCCTCAGCAACCCGAACCTGCACGCCCACTACGATCTGCCGCTTGCCGTCGTGGGCGGGGCCGGTGGCGTGCGTGGCGGCCGTCACGTGATGTTCCGGCAGGAGACGCCGATGACGAACCTTCTCATCTCGATGCTGGACCGCGTCGGGGCGCCCGCTGAAAAGCTTGGGGATAGCACGGGACACTTGACGGAGGCGCTCTAAGACGGTGGAGGCAGGGTGGGCAGGGTAGGCGGAGTAAGCAGGGTGGGGAAAACGCTTGTTATCGGCGTCGCAGCGTTGCTCCTTCTAACACTGGGGCTCAAAGCGGCCACTGAAGCGACGTTGCTCGACGCGGTGAAGCGCGGCGACGTGGGGGCGGTGCGTGCGTTGCTGCGTGCCAGGTCGGACGCGAACATGGCCGATCCGGACGGCACCTCGGCGCTGCACTGGGCGGTGCGGCGCGATGACGTCGCGGCGGCCGAGGCGCTGCTCGGAGCCGGAGCGAACGCGCGCGCGGAGAACCGCTACGGCGTGACGCCGCTGGCGCTCGCGACGACGAACGGCAGTGCGGCGATGATCGAGCGGCTGCTCGCGGCAGGGGCGGACGTGAACGCCGCCCAGCCCGGCGGCGAGACGGCACTGATGACGGCCGCCCGCGCCGGCAACGCCGGCGCGGTTCGCGCGCTGCTCGCGCGCGGAGCCAACGTGCGGGCGCGCGAGTCGGTCCGCGGACAGACCGCGCTCATGTGGGCGGCGGCCGAGAACAACGCCGCGGTGGTGAAGCTGCTGATCGAGGCGGGGGCCGACGTGCGCGAACGTTCGCGCGCCGGCGCCTTCTCGCCGCTCCTCTTCGCGGTGCGCGGCGGCCACGTCGCCACGGCGGTGGCGCTGCTCGACGCCGGCGCGCCGCTCGACGACGCGCTCCCGGACGGCACGTCGGCGCTCGTGCTGGCCGTGATCAACGCGCACTACGAGCTCGCCGGGGCGCTGCTGGAACGGGGGGCCGATCCCAACGCCGCCGCGCAGGGCTGGACGGCGCTGCATCAGATCGCGTGGTCGCGCCGGCACAACGCCGGGTTCAACCTGCCCGGCCCGGTGCAGACGGGCGCGCTCGACAGCCTCGACCTGGTACGGAAGCTGGTGGCGCGCGGCGCCAACGTCAACGCCCGCGTCACCAAAGAGCCGAAAGACGGCAACCGCAACATGCTGAATCGCATCGGGGCGACGCCGTTCCTCATGGCCGCCAAGTCGGACGACGTGGCGCTGATGCGCGTGCTGCTCGAGGTGGGTGCCGACGCGTCGCTGAAGACCAACCTCGGCACCACCGCGCTCATGGTGGCGGCGGGAGTCGGCATCTGGGCGCCCGGTGAGAACCCCGGCACCCACGAGGAAGCGCTCGCGGCGGTGACGCTGGCGCTCGAGGCCGGCGGCGGCGCCGTCAACGACGTCGATCAGGAAGGCGAGACGGCGCTCCACGGCGCCGTCTACCGGGGCGGCGCGATTCCGGTGATTCAGTTCCTGCTCGATCGCGGGGCGGCGCTCGACGTGGTCAACAAGCGGGGGTGGACGCCGCTCACCGCCGCCGAGGGCGTCGAGTACACGCCGGCGGTGCTGAAGCGGTATCCCGAGGCCGCCGACCTGCTGCGGGGCGCGGCGCGCGAACGGCCAGCGCCTGCGGCGGCGGCACGCGCGCAGGCGGCCGCGCCGGCGAAGTCGATCTGGGACGGCGCGTACACCGAAGGCCAGGCGGCGCGCGGCCAGGAACGCTACCGGACGGCCTGTGGCGCCTGCCATGCCGAGGATCTGCTCGGCGCGCAGGGGCCGGCGCTCGCGGGGCAGGCGTTCCTCGATCGCTGGGCGGGGTCCACGGTGTTCGACATGGTGCAGGTGATCAAGCAGTCGATGCCGCAGGAGGCGCCCGACAGCCTCGGCATGCCGGCCTACGTGGACATCGTGGCCTACCTGCTGAAGGGCAACGGCGGCCCGGCGGGTTCGTCGGAGCTGCCCACGGAAGCCGACGCGTTGCGGCAGATTCTCGTGGCCAACCGCGCCGCCGGAAGATGATCATGAGGCGGGCCTGAACACCCAAGGTCACGTACGCCAGGAGACTCGATGAACCGGATGCTCACGCGCGCCCTCACGGCGGCCGTCACTCTCGTG
>Ga0209486_10001131_pt1 | contig 11601 bp, 6 predicted proteins | sample NCCompost_FD_187518 | JGI IMG/M metagenome (GOLD analysis project Ga0209486, IMG submission 187518) | Agricultural soil microbial communities from Utah to study Nitrogen management - NC Compost (SPAdes) (version 2) | ecosystem: Environmental > Terrestrial > Soil > Agricultural land | place: USA... | reverse complement strand
GCGAAGTCAGAAACGTCATAGTCTTCGTTGTTCAGACTCCCAGCGGTCTATTGCGGCTGCGAACAAATAGTTTCACTGGTATCAACATCGTGACTTACACATCAGAGGTCACTGGCGACATTTCCTGTGGACCTCGCAAGCCAGTGAACGCCGTGGTTATCAATTACATTTCGAATACGGACAAGCGCTCAAAGTCCGATGGTATTTTGAAGTCGGTCGAGTTTGTTCCAAGTGACTTCAAACTCACGCCCGAAAAATCCTGACTCAATGTCCTCAACTACCGATCAAAGGAGACTCCCATGTACGACGAAAACGAAACCCGTCGTGAAGAACTGACGCAACGCTACAAGTCGGGCGCAAACTGGTTTTACTGGATTGCAGGTCTTACGCTCGTCACGTCCTTCTTGTCGTTTAGCGGGACCGATTGGCGGTTCCTGATTAGCCTCGGCACGACGCAAGTCATCGACGCTCTCGCGGCTGAACTTTCCGACGAAGGCGGTGGCGCCCCGAAAATCATAGCGATTGTCCTGGATGTTATTCTTGCCGGAGTTTTTGTTGTGTTTGGTGTGCTCGCCAACAAGAAGCTTCTGTGGGCTTACATTCTCGGAATGACGATTTTTGTTCTTGATGGGGTCGTCTCTTTGGTGGTCGAGGATTGGATCGGCGCGATCGCGCACGTTGTCGTGTTGGTCTTCATGGTTCCCGGTTTTCTCGCCGGCCGCGAGTTAGTGGACCTCGAGGAACGAATGGCGCGTGCCGAGTCTCAGGCCACCACTTCAATCTAAACACGAATGGCACAGATCGTTATCGATCTGTGCCATCCGAGGTCGTCTACTTCTGTCCGTCAGTCGTGGTGCTGCGTCGCGTTCCGTTCAACTGTTTCATCAGTTCTTCAACCGCTGCTTCCAATTGCCGATCGCGTCCGGCGAGCGTGTCTTCCGGCCGGTTGTCGACGAGCATGTCAGGCTGCACGCCGTAGTTTTCCATGTTCGTGCGTTTTGCGTCGGCGAGGAAAACACCGACTCCCGGGGTGCGAACAGTCGAGCCGTCGATCAGACTGTAACTGCCCGTGCCGATCACCGCACCCATCGTTGGCGTTCCCACCACCTTGCCGAGACCTAACGCTCGGAAGCCTGCTGGAAACATCTCCGCGTTTGAAGCCGAGCGCCAGTTCTGCAACACGATCTTTGGTCCAAAGAAACCGGCGAATGGACGGCCGGACGCTTCGGTGCCACGCGGTTGCCACACCTGGTACTGACGTTGGACCAGGATCGCCAGCAACTCCTGTTCGATGTTGCCGCCACCATTCCAACGTTGATCGATGACCATCGCTTCCTTGTTGCGAAACTCGCGAATCTCCTTTTCGAACTTGCGGAGCGACGGTTGGTTCATCGCCTGTATGTGGATGTAACCGATGCGTCCGCCGGAAAGTTCGTCGACTTTCTGGCGTCGTTCTTTTACCCAGCGCTCGTAACGCAACTGGCTGTACGCACCGCCCGAGATCGCTTCGATGCGTGTGGTCCACGCGCCGTCTTCGGCGGGTTTGCTGTTGAACGTCACGACAACCTTGCGATTCAGACGATCGTTCAGGATGTCCCAGTACTCGTCTCCTGCTTTGACCGGCTTACCGTTGATCGCTAGCAGGTAGTCGCCGACTTTCACGCGTACCCAGTCTTTATCGGCTGGTCCATCTTCGTAGATGTGCGTAACGCGATAGCGACCCGCTGCCGTGTCAGGTTCGAGTTCGACGCCGAGATGCGCGGTCGCAACTCCACCGCTGCCTGGACCACGCGGTGGCGGCGCGGCGCCCGTGTGCGAAGCATTCAACTCGCCGATCATCTCGTTTAGTAAGTTAAGCAACTCCTGACGGTCGCCAACGTAATCGACGAGTGGCCGGTACTTCGCGCGCATCGCATCCCAATCCATGCCGTGCATCTTTGGATCGTAAAAGCGATACTTCATCGTTCGCCATCCATCGTCGAACATCTCGGCCCATTCCGCGGGTCGATTGACTTGAACACGAACGTTGAAACTAATCCGCCGTCGACCGGCTTCACGTGGTGGACCAGCCGCTGCTGCCGCTGCTCCCCCACCAGCGCCCGCTGCCAATGCAACTGAATAGACATTGTCGCGCTCGCGGAAGAACACAGTGCGTCCGTCGCGCGAAATGTTAAGGCCGCTAATGCCACCGCCGAAACCACCACCTCCACCTGGACCACCGCCTTCACCGCCTTCAGGTGCTTGACCTGATGTGATTCGTGCGAGTCGACGTCCGTCTTCCTGAATTGAATAGATCACGGGAACACTGGCTGTCGCGGAAGGCTCGGTTGTTACGAAAACGATCGTGCGGCTGTCCGGCGTGATCGCGTAATTGATCACAGGGAACGGCATGCGCGTAACCTGGCGCGTACGACGTTTCATTCCCGCCCAATCCATTTTGGTCTCGCGCGGCGGACGATTCGCTGGCGGGCGACGCGCAGCCGGAGGAGCGCCTTCCGCGCCTTCCGCTGCCGGGGCTTCGCGTTGGGGTGGTTCTGATTCAGCGCGCTCTTCCGCGTCGTCCGGATCGCGTTCCTGACGCTCGAGAAGCACTGAATAGACCTGAACTGAGTTTGGTGTTGCTCCGCCGGTTGGTTCGATCCGCTGGAAATAGAGCTTGCGACCGTCGGCGGAAAACTGTGGATTGCTCTCATTGCTGGAATCGAAACTGATCTTGTGTGGCGTCTTATCGTCGCCTGCTGCCGCAATGACGAAGATGTCAGAGGTCCGCGACGCATCCGGTTTCGAGTATGCGAGCCACTTGCCGTCAGGTGACCAAACCGGAACGCTGAATCCGCCGTAGCGCGACGTATCCAGTTCGACGATCTGTTTCGAAGCCACGATGAGTTTGCGCAGTTTGTCGTCGGACGAGTTGAAGGCGATCTCCTTCGAATCGGGAGACCAGTTGTAGCCTTGTTTCAACGCGTCGATATCGGTGAGCTTTTGCGCCGGCGCCGAACCATCGATTGCCACGACCCAGATTTCTTCGCGTCCACTTTGGTCAGAGACGTAAGCGAGCGATTTGCCGTCCGGCGAATATTGGACCAGACGATCGCGAGCAGAGCCGTCGGTGAGTTGTTTAAGATCGCCTTCTTCAACCGGAGCGGTAAAAACCTCGCCGTGAATTGAAAACGCGATGCGGCGTGACGACGGCGCAAGATCGTAATCGTCGACCTGCGAGTTGAACGACATCGTTTCGGTCAGGTTCTCCTGCGTTTCGGCGTCGATGTTCAACGTGATCGGCGTTGCTCGTTTCGTGTTGACGTCGAGTTTCCAGATGCCGAAATCGTGCTCGAAAACGAGCACGCGGCCATCGGAACTGATCGCGGGCCAACGCACGTCGCCTGACTTGAACGTCGTAACGCGCTCGGCCTTACCACCGCTATCCGAAACGCGCCAGATGTTTGTCAAACCGTTACCCTCGCGATCGCTGACAAAGTAGATGAAACCGTCACGCCCCCACATGGGCCATGAATCGAGTCCATCGAAATCCGTAACCTGCGTAAACTTCTTCGCGGCGACGTCCATGATGATGATGTCGCTTTGATAGGAGCCGCGATAAAACTTGCGCCAGTAAGTCTGCGCCTTCTGGTTGTAAGCGAGTCGCTTTCCATCCGGCGAGTACGAAGCCTGGACGCCCATGTCGGTCCCTGCTTTCACCGGCATGCCGCCTTCCGTGCTTACTAGATAAAGCTGCGGCATGAAGTCTTCACCACGATTACTGCTGAAGATGATCGAGCGTGAATCCGTGGACCATCCGAGGACGGTGTCGTCGGCGGAATGATTGGTCAGTTGTTTCGCGGTCCCACCGCCGGCGGGTACGAGAAAGACGTCGAGGTTTCCGGCGCGATCGCTCGAGAACGCGATCCAGTTCCCGTCCGGCGAAAAGCGGCCGTAAACGTCGCGAGCTCGATTGACGGTCAGACGCTGGATGTTCTGTCCGTTTTCGTCGGCCGTCCAGATGTCGCCCAGATAACTGAAGACGACGCGGCCGTTGTGATAATGCGGATAGCGCACGAGCCGCGCTTCGCGGCCAAACGCCGAGATTGCAACGAAGAGAATTATCGCTGTTGCGAATAGAGATGTTGTCTTTTTCATGGCTCCTGACCTTGCGCGAATGGGTTGGAAATTACGGTTTGCGGAGGTTGGATTATAGCACCGGAAATCTCGAATTTCGAATTTCGGATTGCGAATTTCGGACTCAGCGCGCCTTTAAATTCGCAATTCGCAATCTCGCAATTTCACAATTCTTTTGGCATCATTGCGCCGTGCCGATTACCTGCCGAAAGATGCACGCGGGCGATGTCCCCGAAGCGTTTCACATGCTCACCAATTTCCTGAGCGAGGACGAGCACTACCTCGCGAGCAGTCAGGCGTATGGCGATTCTGGGTTAAAAGGTCTGAACGATGCGCTTGATCTCTTCCTCGAGCGGCCTGAATTGGGGTTCGTTTGGATGGCCTACGACGAGAACGGCGGGGCGGGAATCTGCGTCGTGTGTTATGCGATCTCGACGTCGATGGGTACGGTTGTCGCGAAACTCGACGATGTTTCGGTGAAGGCTGATCGTCGTAGTCACGGCGTGGGTTCCGAGATGCTCGAACAGTTGAAGGAGCAGCTACGAAAGGAGTCGGTCACACGGATCGACGTCGCTGTGCATCTCGAAAACCCTCAAGCGCGCCGCTTTTATGAAAAACTCGGCTTCGTTGCTCTGAACGAAGAGCGTCTTTCCTGTTTGATCTAGTCATTTTCCGTTTGTCATTTGTCGTTTTCCATTTTCCATTTTCGAGAGTGCTTACGGCTTCGCTCAACCAGGCGCAGCAAAATGCAGTCAATGGAAAATGGAAAACGACAAATGACAAACGGAAAATGCTCACCGACTCAGGTTCGCGATCTCTTCGAAGTACTTCGCGAACGCCACCATCCCACCGGAAGCTTGCTGCCAATCGAAGTTCTCGTTCGGTGCGTGATATCCATGCTCGGGTAGCGACAATCCGAGGAACAGCACCGGACACTTCAAAACTTTCTCGATACTCGTCATCGCACCAATCGTTCCACCGTCGCGCACGAAAACGGAGTCCTTCTGAAAAGCGAACTTCACGGCCCGTTTTAACGCCTCCGGCAAGGGTCCTTCGACTATTGTTCGAAAGGCCGGCGCGGCGTGATTGAATTGAATTTGCACGTCCGGGTTCTTCTCTTTTACCGCAGCGGCAATCAGTTTTTGAAGTCTCTTTGGGTCCTGCACCGGAACTAAACGACACGAACACTTCACTTCCGCACGCGGTGGAACGATCGACTTCAAACCCGGTCCCTGATAACCACCGACTACGCCGTGAATCTCGAGTGTTGGCATACCCCAGATTCGTTTCATTACTTCGAGCGGATCCTCCGTCCGCATTTTCTTCAGGTGGTGAGCTTTCTTGTAAGCCTTCGTCGTGAAGCCGCTGTTCGCCCAGTCCTGCAGCTCTTTCTTCGTTGGCGGAATAACGTCGTCGTAAAAACCTTTGATTTTGATCTTGCCGGTACGCGGATCGTAGATGTCACAAATGAGCTGCATCAACTCGGCTATTGGATTTCGCGAGGCGCCGCCCGTTTCGCCGGAGTGTGTATCGACCGTTCCCGTTTCCAGACTCAGAATGAAACCCATCAGTCCGCGAAGTCCGGCGGAGTTTGCCGGCCGGTTACGTGAAACCCACACCGTATCGGAAACGACCACCGATTCGGTCTTTAGCGAAGGTGCAGCTTTGGTGATGATCTTTTCGAAGTTTGGCGATCCGATTTCCTCTTCAAACTCCCAGAGGAAACGAATGTTCACAGGGACGTCTGCTTCGATTGCTGCGCGTGCGCCAAAGAGGGCACTGAGCGCCGGCCCTTTGTCGTCGGTCGTGCCGCGGCCGTAGTAAGTGTCGCCTTTTTGTGTGAAGACGAATGGCTGGGTGTCCCACGGTTCGGTTTCTTTCGACGCGGGTTGAACGTCGATGTGGTTGTAAACCGTGACGGTCGGATACTTTGGATTGTTTCCAAACACGCCGTGAATGACGGGATTGCCCTTGTCGGCGTGGTAAACCTCGGCTTTTCCGCCGAGTGATTCAAGAGTCTTGACGGTGAGTTCGACACCTTTTCTGATGTCGTCCAGATGGTTTGGGTCGACCGAAACCGTGGGTATTTCGACAAAACGACGGAGCAGCGTCTCATATTCAGAGCGGTGTTCATTAGCGAAAGAGACGAGACTATCCCGTTTCAATGATGTGGACATTAAAGATCCTCCGTCGAATTGTCGTGTGAAAACTTGGCGGCCATAATAGCTACAAAAAGGCTCAAAAGACAGATCGCAAAAGTCAACAAGAAACGAAAGTTCGCTCCGGCGCATCTACTCCCCTGCCGTGATCTTGCACAAAACTCGGAGAATGGCCGCTGCGTACATTCAAAAGCAGCGGTGCTTCGTGTTATTCTGGCGTCCCCGTTTCCGCACCGAACGGATCGGCCCTGTACTTGCAATAGTTGGTTTTAGGAGGGTTGCGTGAGAAAAAGCTCTTTTGCCCCGGCAGGTTTATTCGTTGTTTTCGCCCTGGTACTCCCCGCCATAATTTTTGCCCAACAGAACCGTTCGGCACGCCGGGCGACAGATCCTAATCGCTCCGCGACTACGACCACTCCGGGGACCAGGCCCGCACCAAGTGCTCCGGCAATCAAAAGCGACCTTTCTGAAGCCCTCGCCGTAATTCAAACGAACCATATCGACGGCCGAAGTCTCGACTACAACGGGATTTTCAAATCTTCAATCAGTGGAATGCTCAGCGTTCTGGATCCGCACTCGACGTATTTTGATCCAGCAGAGTATGCGGCGTTTCGCACCGAACAACGTTCTGAATACTTTGGCATCGGCGCGACCATCGAAGATCTTCGCGAAGGTTCCGACGTCAATACTTTTATTCGTGCAACGTTTCCCGATGCCCCAGCCGCTCGCGCCGGACTGCGATATGGCGATCGTATTCTTGCCGTCGATGGCAATTCGATGAAGGGCAAAACCTATCCCGAAGTGCGAAAGTTTTTGTTGGGACCGCGCGGGTCGACGGTGAAAGTGACAGTTGAGCATGCGAGCAACAAACAAACTGAGACCGTGGCCATCGTTCGCGATGCAGTATCGTTGCCGTCAATCGCACAGGCTTACATGTTGAAGCAGGGTGTCGGTTACGTTGCGATGACCGGCGGCTTCAACCTTACTACTGACGACGAGTTTGGCGACGCGCTCAGACAACTCCACAGCCGCGGCATGAAGATGCTTGTTCTGGACCTGCGTGGCAATCGCGGCGGTTTGTTGATTCAGGCGGTGCGTGTGGCGAACCGGTTCCTGCAACGCGGTCAGATGATCGTGACGCAGAAGGGCAGAATTAAAGACGCCACGCAGCCTTACGCCGCGGTGAATGACAACCCTGACAGTGTGCCGCTAGTTGTGCTGGTCAACGGTGATTCCGCGTCAGCAGCTGAGATCGTTGCAGGCGCGCTTCAGGATCACGATCGCGCGCTGATCGTCGGCGAGACAACGTTTGGTAAAGGACTCGTTCAGTTCCCGTTCCAGTTGGATTACGACTCCGCGTTGTTGCTGACAATCGCGAAGTACTACACGCCGTCGGGCCGGTTAATTCAGCGTGATTATTCAAACGGTGGAAACTACGACTATTACTTCCCAGGTGGTCTTGCATCCGACAAGAACAACCAGGCGAAGCCGCAGCAGAATGGACCGCAGAGCCAAACCGACGCGGGTCGAGCGGTTTATGGTGGCGGCGGAATCGCGCCGGATGAAATTGTTAAGCCGGGCACGATCAGCGCCGCCGAGCGGCATCTGCGAGACATCCTTTTCGCGTTCTCACTCGAATTAGTGAGCGGACGCGTCAAGGGGTTTGAGTCGTACACGATTCAACGCGCGATTGAGTTTGATCACGACCTGGTGAACGAAGACTATCCGATCACCGACGCGCTCTTCAGTGAAGTTAAGAAGTTTGCGGCGGCCAAGACGATCTTTAAGGTAACGCCGGAGCAGTTGGACAAGTCGCGCAGCTTTGCTGAAAGACAGTTGCGTTACAACGTTCTGTCGGCGGCTTATGGATATCGGACGGCGACGCAGGTCTTCAACGAAGCGGATCCGCAGATTGGCAAGGCCGTGGATGCGATGCCTCGCGCCCGTGACTTGGCCCAGGCGGCAAGTAGAGCTCGCGCTCGCGGTTAAGATTTAGCCGCGTCTGATCCGTGGTTACAGTTCAAACGCTCACGACGATAGTGGTGAGTGACCGGCCGGCGACGCCCGATGCCAATCGCATTTCTCGAAATGATTAATGTGGGCGGGAGTTGCCGGCGTTTGAATTCATTCGCCGGCGACTCCACGCGGTTTAGAATTTCGTTTATAAAACCTTCCTCGAATCCCGTCGCTACAATTTCACTCGGCGTTGCCTTCTGTTCAAAATAGAGTTTGAGTATTTGATCGAGTTTGTCGTAAGGCGGCAACGACTGATCGTCAAACTGCCCGGGCGCTAGTTCAGCCGACGGGCGCTTGCTGATGATTGCTTGCGGAATGATCTCGCGAGTTCTGTTTAAGTAGTTTGCGAGGGCATAGACTTCCGTTTTCAGCACGTCGCCGATGACCGCCAGCCCACCATTCGTGTCCCCGTAAAGAGTGCAGTAGCCGAGTGCGAGCTCCGACTTGTTTCCGGTTGAGAGCAGTAGACGATTTTCCGCGTTTGAAATCGACATCAGAATGTTGCCGCGCAGACGCGATTGAAGGTTCTCCGAAGCGACCGCGTGACTCGAGCGGCTTGCGGCCGCTGGTTCTGGGAGGTTGAGTTGTTCGCGCAGCGTTTCGTACGCGTTCGAGATCGGATGTTCGATGACGGGCATGCCCAGACGGCGTCCGAGTTCGACTGAGTCGTCGACACTAGAACGTGACGAAAACGGCGACGGCATCATTACGCTCAAAACGTTTTCTGCGCCGACAGCTTCACACGCGAGCGCTGCTACGACTGCGGAGTCGATACCGCCGGATAGTCCGAGTACGACGCGCGTGAATTTGTTTTTGCGCGCGTAGTCGCGGATGCCGAGGACGAGGGCGTCGTGAATCGTTTCGATATCGTCGCCGGGCAGGCAGTACTTGTCCGCGATGTCGCAGTCGAGATCTACAGTGCCGGTGAACTCCTCGAATGGCGGCGCTTGCATGATGATCTTGCCGCGAGCGTCGGCGACGATGCTTGCGCCGTCGAAGATGATGCCGTCGTTTCCGCCGACGAGGTTGACGAAGATGATCGGAACCTTGGCGCTTCTGGCGCGATGCGAAACCATCTCGCAACGCTGGCCCATCTTGCCTTTGTTGAATGGGGAGGCGTTGATCGACACGAGGACGTCCGCGCCGAGGGAAATCAATTCGTCGGCGGGATCGTGCGCGTAGAGTCGTTCTTTCCAGAACGTCTTGTCGTTCCAGAAGTCCTCGCACACGGCAACGCCGAGTTCTCTACCGGGTTGGTCTTGTAAAGTGAATAAATGTCGTTGAGGGGACGGCTGGAAATATCGCGGATCGTCGAATACGTCGTACTCGGGTAAGAGTGTCTTGTCTGCGAATCCGAGTAGCTCTTTATTGCGTATGACCGCAGCTGAGTTGTAAAGCCGTCGTCCTGTAGTTAATCCAGACGGGCGGACAGTGCCGACGATTGCAGTTATGCCTTCGGTAGAGTCGATGATGCGTTGCAACGGCTCGAGTGCGCACTGCTGTACGTCGCGATCGAGAAACCAATCGAACGACATGTATCCCTGTATGCACACCTCGGGCAGGACCACCACATCCGAGTTGTCTTTCTTTCCCTGTTCGATTGCATTGATAATGCGAGCAGTGTTGCCATCGAAATCGCCGTTAGTAGTATTGATTTGACCGATCGTTACGCGCATTACATCAGATCGTGCACGATCTACGTCCGTGGCGCAATTGCGCTTGATTTGGTCGTAAATGAGACGATGCGCTATATTCTTGGAGCCACCATGCGGAGGGGTCGCATAATGGTAGTGCAGCGGTCTTGAAAACCGCCGGCCGAAAGGCTATGCAGGTTCGAGTCCTGTCCCCTCCGCCATTTCTTTTAAACAACTTACGCTCACCAGTGTAACTTCCAATAGCGCCCGGCAATTAATTGGTTCCAATTTCTGGAAAAGTACAAACTACGCCCAAATTCCTTCGTAAATTGTTACCCGCTCGCTCTGCACGCCGCTCTCGGCAAGATATTGCTTGGAAAACGGCCGGCAATTAATTGGTTCCAAGTCTTGGAAAAGTACAAGTAAACGTTCGATTCGGGCGAAAGGCGATGGCATACCGGTGATTGGTGCTCAGATTTACTTAACCGATCACTCTGGAAGGCTTAGCTTTGAAGAAAAACTAGGTGAGCCGGCAAACTCATCCTCATCAATGGCGGCAGGCGTTTGGTGGTTGCCATCGCCTAAAGGCACCGTAGACTTGGTACTCTCAAATACTACTAGCGAGACATTGTCCGTAACAGCGACGGTTCGCGGCGAGGCACCGAAGGTTGAAAAAAATCTCATGCTACAACTGTCGCCACATGAAACCAAGATGGTGGACCTAAAGAGTGAGCTCATTGGAAAAGCGCCAGGCGCAATGTCCCGCTTTGGGGCTATCTCGATCGAATACAAGGGACTGCCAGGAGGTCTCGTCGTCCGCGCTATGGCATACGAGGCGGCTGTTGGTTACTCATTGCCTATCCAGTTTTCGGATCCGATGGGTGGCAAATCTGCGTCGTTGCAGGGTGCAGGGTTGCGTGTCGGTAGAATCGGCCGCGAGGCGTTGTCACCAAAGGTGGTCGCGTACAACGCAGGTGATACGAGCACGATATTGAATGGCCGTGTCCAGTATTCAACCACAGATGGCACAAGTGGTGTCGCTTACGTTCCTCAGATCCAATTAGCCCCGGCGACTCTAGAGCTGATTGATATTTTGCCGGCGTTGAGAGCTCACAACGTCGAAAGCAGGATTGCCACTGCCAGCTTAGAGTTTGAATATACTGGCAGTCCGGGACGCGTGATTACATCTGCGTTCAGTGTCAGCGAGAGCGGCGAACAGGTCTTTCGAGTCCCACTCTGGGACATCGGCGCGCAACGCAGCGCAACAGGTGGCTATCCGTGGTACATCGAGGGAAGCTCGTCCACCGTGGTCTACATCAAGAACGTCACGGATGAAGAGCGGCAATATACTTTACAGCTTCGGTATGACGGTGGTGTTTACGCCCTCGGTGTGCAAACAATTAGGCCTCGACACACCGTAGCTTTTGATATCCGTTCATTGCGTGACCAGCAAGTTCCGGATGCCAACGGGAACACACTTCCGTTAGACGCGAAAAGTGGACAAGTCAATTGGTCCATGCGGGGCGCACAAAATCAGGTACTCATCGGTCGTTCGGAGCAAGTCGACCTCGCAAAGGGGGTAAGTAGCAATTACGCTTGCCAGAATTGTTGCCCCGACTCGTTCGACAGTGGTTGGGTCGATCCGGGCGGTGGCTTCGGCTTCGTCGGCGATTGGT
>Ga0209486_10001129_pt1 | contig 11603 bp, 5 predicted proteins | sample NCCompost_FD_187518 | JGI IMG/M metagenome (GOLD analysis project Ga0209486, IMG submission 187518) | Agricultural soil microbial communities from Utah to study Nitrogen management - NC Compost (SPAdes) (version 2) | ecosystem: Environmental > Terrestrial > Soil > Agricultural land | place: USA... | reverse complement strand
CTTGTCCTAATTCAGCAATCAATTCAGTATTCACTTCAGAAAAATTATTCACAAAGTTTAACGGGTTTTGAATCTCATGTGCAATTCCGGCAGTGAGTTCACCGAGTGAAGCCATTTTTTCTGATTGGATGAGTTGTTGTTGCGTTAATTTTAGTTCCTGTAAAGTGTTTTCAACTTTCTCTTTTTGTAATTGCAGGTTTGAATTGGCTTTTTGTTTTTGCCGGTTATTCCTGTAAAGAAGAAAAGCTACAATACCCAGGATCGCCAACCCGGTGATTAAACCGTACACCTTTATTTTATTTTGAAAGTCAAGTTTCTCGTTTTCCATTTCCTGCAAACGTGATTGCTCTCTTGCAATGACCCCCTGCACTTGCCTTGTTTTATCACTGCTATAAAGCGAGTCTTTGACCATTACGGCTAATTGGAGGTATTTGTATGCACTGTCAGGCTTGTTTGTTTTATCGAACGACCGTGCAAGGTATTCATAGGCCCTTTGCAATTGATCTTTAAATTCAAATGTCATAGAAATTTCCATTGCATTATTTGCATAATATCTCGCACTGTCGTATTGATTTGTTTCCAAAAAAACCTTTGAGAGATCATTCATTGTCCAAACCCTTATTAGGGCCTCTCCTGGAAAAGCAGCGGCCAAACTTTGCCTGGCATAAATAAGTGCTGAATCATACTGCTCGCCTGCAATAAAAGCTTCTGCAAGCGAGCCTAATGGAACAGCAACTGAAAAAGCGCCACCGGATTTTCTTGTATAGATCAATGACTGCCGGGCATATAGCAATGCAGAATCAGGTATATTGTTTTGCGAATAGGAGGTTGATATATTATTGGTAATATTTGCTAGAGCAACTGTATCATTAAACTCCTTCGCGATCAGGAGTGCTTTTTTACCATATATAATACTTTTTTCTTTTTCACCGGAATAAAAGTAAATAGCACTTAATAGATCATAGACATACAAAATGTCATTCTTGTCTTTCCCCTGTTCAAATCGATTGGTAATTTCCAGGGTAGAAGCTAGGGCATTAATATATTCTCCCTTTCTTGACAATTCATCGTTTATATTTAACTGAACAAAGTCCCGGCTCCGGGTATCTTTCACTGATTGCAGGAATTCAATGACTGTAGTTACTTTTGAAAAAAATAATGTGTCGCTCCTGAGTCTATGCAAATAATTACTAAGGCGGTTTATTTTTTCCTTTTGTGTTTTTGCAGATTCGTATTGCCGGATTACGCTATCTGGTAATGATTGTGCGGCGGCGTGCCAATACAAGGCAAAAACCAACGTCAATAAAAGTAAGTGTCTTTTTAAATTATGCATTGCTAATTGGTAATTGGTAATTGAATGATGAATGCCGACCCCTCTCCTTCTTTTGTTTCTACCTTCAACTCACCACCATGTGCTTTTACAATATCATAGCTCAATGACAAACCCAATCCAGTTCCTTGTCCTGTTGGCTTTGTTGTAAAGAATGGCTGAAAAATTTTATCCAATACTTTTTGAGGAATACCATTGCCATTATCCTTAACCTTAATCTCTATTTTACCCTTTTCCTTCCTTGTATTTACTGAAACACTTGGTTCGTATCCGTTTAAATTCTGTTTCCTTTTTTCATCAACAGCATAAAAAGCATTGTTGATCAAATTGAGAACAACCCTTCCGATATCCTGCGGAATGATATTGATCTTACCAATACTTTCATCAAATTCAGTTTTCATGGTTGCATTGAATGATCTGTCTTTTGCTTTTAAGCCATGATAAGCCAATCTCAAATACTCATCTGCCAAAGCATTTATATCTGTAGGTTCTTTTTGTCCGCTGCTTGTTCTCGAATGCTGTAACATTCCTTTTACAATGGCGTCGGCTCTTTTGCCATGATGGTTTATCTTTTGCTCATTGTCTTTTATATTGTCAGCGATCTCTGTCGCGGATTGGGTATTGCCTGTTGCCAATTCAGTTTTTAATTCGTCAACTAATTCTGTATTTACATCGGAAAAATTATTGACGAAATTCAACGGGTTTTGAATTTCATGGGCAATTCCTGCAGTTAATTCACCTAGCGATGCCATCTTTTCTGATTGAATAAGTTGGTGCTGTGCTGCTTTCAAATTATCATAAGCCTGTTCGATCTTAATTTTTGCTTTATGTTTCTGCCGGTTATTTCTATAAAAAATTATAGCAAGCAATAATAAAACGCCAATACCTGCCAGTAAGAAATAAGTTCTGATCTTATTTTGATATATTACTTTTTCTTTTTCGAGATTTTGCAAACGAAGCTGCTCGCTGTAAGTCAGGTTTTGAAATTCAGACAGATTTTTTATTCTATCTTTTGCAAAACTGTCTTTTGCAATCAATGCAAGTCCCTGGTATTTGAATGCGCTGTCAAACTGATTATTTAATTTATAACTCAGGTAAACATTTTCATAACCATTACCAAGATTTGTTTCGAGCCCCGTTACCTTACCAAGCGATTTTAGAATCTCAATAGCTTTTAATGAGAAATATAGAGCAGAATCTTTACTTGTCTTTTCAATATAATACCTACTTAGCCTGAGACAAACCCTGCATAAGGCTGTGAAATTATTATTCTCCGAAGTTGTTTGAAGACTTTTGTAATAATAAGCCTTCGCCTTAATGTCATCGCCCCGTGCTTTATATATATCGCCCAAATGCATTTGAACAGTACCTAAATAAACCAGGCCCAGCCTGAGGCTGCTGTCAGTTGTCTCCAATGCAATGCGCTCAGCTTCCTTTTCATAATATAACGCAGAGTCAAGTTTGTTTGCATCCAGATAACTCTGTCCGAGATTCAGATTTGCAAGTTGGATACGGGGCGCATAGCTTATTTCTTTCCCAATATTGCCAGCGATCCTGAAATGATAAATTTGTTGTTCCAGGTTTCCCGTGGCCAGCATCAGTAATGCATACATATGATGAGAATAAGCAAGCAGCAATAACCTGTTATTACCGCTGAAAGGTGTTAGAAAATAATCCCATCTTTCGTAGTTATTATTCCGCATATCCTCGGCAATCTTAAATGCTGTTTGCAGGCATTTAAGTGCATCACCATAATTACCTAATCCCATCAATTGATAAGCCTTCGAAACAGAACCAATTCCTTCAGCAATTTTATTATGATTGCGCTTACCTATTTGTAATTGTTGCTCAGCATAAAAAAGCGCCGAATCACGATTCAATTCCTGGTAATAGTAGTAGACATTACTGGCTGTTTTGAATTTCAAAGGACCATCGGGTGCATCATTAAAAGCAGCTCTTAAACTATCAATATTGTTTAATTGCGAATCAGCCAAAACGGGCAACCACAAAAACAAAACAATTTTTAATAGAACTTTCATCCTTTCATTTTAATTGACTGGCAATTGAATAGTGAATTCCGATCCTTCCCCCTCTTTTGTTTCAACCTTCAACTCACCCCCGTGGCCTTTTGTAACAATATCATAAGCCAAACTCAAACCCAAACCAGTTCCCTGTCCTGTTGGCTTTGTGGTAAAAAATGGTTGAAATATTTTATCCAATACTTTTTGCGGAATTCCATTGCCATTGTCCTTCACTTTGATCTCGATCTTCCCATTTTGCTTTTTAGTAGTCACAGTGGCTGTTGGTTCATAGCCATTGCCTGCTCTTTTTTTCTTTTCATCAACAGCATAAAATGCGTTGTTGATCAAATTGAGCATCACCCTACCTATGTCCTGCGGAATGATATTGATATTACCAATGCTTTCATCGAAATCAGTTTTCATGGTTGCATTGAATGAATTATCCTTTGCTCTCAAACCATGATAAGCTAATCTCAAATACTCATCAGTTAAAGCATTAATATCTGTTGGTTCTTTTTTACCGCTACTCGCTTGCGAATGTTGAAGCATGGTCTTTACTATTGCATCAGCTCGTTTGCCATGATGGTTTATTTTTTCTTCGTTCGCTTCAATATCATTAGCAATTAGTTTTACTTCCTCCATATTTCCTTTCCCGATCTCTCCTTTCATTTCCCCGATCAGTTCTTTATTTACCTCGGAAAAATTATTAACGAAGTTTAAGGGATTCTGTATTTCATGTGCGATGCCTGCTGTCAATTCACCAAGCGATGCCATTTTTTCTGATTGTATAAGTTGTGATTGAGTTGCTTTTAAATTATTGAGCGTAGTTTCTAATACTTTATTTGTTTTATGTTTTTGCCTGTTATTCCTATAAAGTATCAATGCAATAATAAGGAACGCTCCTACTCCGCCCAGCAAAGCCCATTGACGCATCTTATTCTGATAAGCAAGTTGGGCAGCTTCCAATTCATTTTGTCTCTCCTGTTCTTTCATTGTTGCAGACTGAAGCTGCTGAACTTTTTGTACTCCATATAAACTATCTTTTGCTGCAGAGGCAATCTGATAATATTTTATGGCTTCCTTAGGATCTTTTTCTGCATATAGTTCCGCTAACAAACTGCTTGCTGCGAGTATTCGGTTCCTATACTTAAGCATTTCACCAAGCTTCAATCCTTCTTTTGCATAAAAAATTGCAGAATCAGGTTGATCAAGCTTTTTAAAAACCTGGGCCATGGCATTGATTGCAGTAGCTGCTTCCCTGAATGTTGTCCCCGCCATCGCTGCTTCAATGCTCTTACGATAATATTCTATAGCAAGCGGAAGTTCATTTCTCTTTGCCGCTATATTTCCCCGCAACCTGTTATTTATAACTAACCAGGCCTGCTCTGAGGGATGTTTTTCCTCAAGCATTTGCACCAGCCTTTCGGTACTATCCAATTTGTTCAGCTGCTCATATCCGTCCGCGAAAAAATATTGTGTAACGTCCCATTGCCAATCATCGTAGTTCTTCTTTAAAACTTCTTCCGATCTTCTAAGATAAGTCATTGCTTTTGGCGCATCCCTGACAGCAAAGTATACCGCCGAGATACGAATAAGACTATATACCTGTTCATAAGCATATTGTTGTTCTTCAGAAATTTTTAAGGCTTTTAATCCAAGTTCGAGTGCATAAGGCAGATCTCCTTTTTCTCTATTCAAAACACATAATACCATCAATGCATGAATCTCACCTTTTTTAAATTTTATCTCTGTTGATCTTGATAAAGCTTCGTTAGCAAGCAACAACGATGTATCAGGATCATTAGCTCTATAGGCTTCACCCAATTTGCATTTTAAAATTATTCTGGCAGTATCAGATGTTGCTGTAGAAAGCTTTTTCAGTAAACTGTCCACATCTTTAAAAGCTTCCTGCTGAGCTGAAACAGAAATAAATGAGATCACTGATAACAAAAAAATCAAATAGAATTTCATGATTCGGTGGGTTTAGAAACAGGTAATTGAATTATGAATTCACTTCCTTCTCCTTCTCTTGTTTCTACTTTCAATTCACCACCATGTCCTTTTGTAACAATATCATAAGCCAGCGATAATCCTAAACCGGTTCCTTGTCCTGTGGGTTTGGTGGTAAAGAATGGTTGAAATATTTTATCTACTATCATATTTACATTTTTAAAGGCAATAGTCCCCTTATTTAAATCATAGCTTGAAAAAGATATTGTTCATCATATTCCACTTTAAACTCTTTTAATAAATCCAAATACTCGTTCCTGAAAGTATGAACTTTATGATGCTCCTCCTGATTTTGTATATACTTATAAATTGTATCCACATCATTTTGCCTATAAGAAAAAACCCCATACCCTTCCTGCCATTCAAATCTATCTGGCGTTAGCTGATGGTCATTGATATACTTTGATGATTTTGCTTTTACTGTTTTCATTAATTCAGAAACCGAAACGACGGGCTTCAATCCGAAGAAACAGTGAACATGATCATCCACACCATTTACAATAATGGTTTTACAATTTGATTCATTGATCAAATTACCTATGACACCCAGAAGTTTTGGCCGCCACTCTTTATTGATAACAGCATTTCTGTATTTTACTGCGAATACAGTTTGTAAGTAGATTTGGTGGTAGGTGTTGGCCACGATGTTTATTTTTATATCTATCGAGCCTATGGCTCTTTATATATTGTTTTTGCTTCATTGCCATGGACTGAAGTCCATGGTTACAAAATCCAACCGAGGCTACGCCTCTGGTGTCATTATAGTTTATCATAGTTTCATCGGATGCAGAGCCGAAGGCTCGGATTTATTTTATTACCCCGGATTTAAATCCGGGGTAAACAGCTGCAATTAGCCCGGAGTGCCTTAGGCACGGTACATCATATCAAGCCGGCAAATGAATGATGAATTCACTTCCTTCACCTTCCTTTGTTTCTACCTTCAATTCACCACCATGTCCTTTTGTAATTATATCATAAGCTAAACTCAAACCCAATCCCGTCCCTTGTCCTGTTGGCTTGGTAGTAAAGAATGGTTGAAATATTTTATCTAACACTTTTTGTGGAATACCATTGCCGTTATCCTTCACTTTGATCTCTATCTTACTACTATCTTTTTTTGTGGTTACCGTAACAACTGGTTCATACCCGTTGGTGTTTACTTTCTTTTTTTCAGTAACTGCATAAAATGCATTATTGATCAGGTTGAGAATTACCCTGCCAATATCCTGGGGAATGATGTTTATTTTCTCAATGCTATTATCAAATTTCGTTTCAAATCTTGCATTGAAAGATTTGTCTTTGGCTCTTAATCCATGAAAAGCAAGCCGCAAATATTCATCTGCAAGGATATTTACATCGGTTGGTTCTTTTTGGCCGCTGCTTGTTCTTGAGTGCTGCAACATTCCTTTTACAATGGCGTCAGCTCTTTTACCATGATGATTTATTTTTTCAGAATTGAACTCAATATCTTTTGCAATTGCTTTTACTTCTTCCAGGTTTCCTTTCTCTGCTTCTGATTTTAATTCTTTGAGAAGTTCATCATTTACTTCAGAAAAATTGTTTACGAAGTTCAGCGGGTTTTGAATTTCATGTGCAATGCCGGCGGTAAGTTCACCCAATGAAGCCATTTTTTCTGAGTGGATAAGTTGCACCTGCGTATTTTTAAGTTCATCTAACGTTTTCTCAACTTTTGATTTTTGTAAATCTATTTCCTGTTTTTGTTTTTGAAGCAGTGCAAAAGCTTTTTGCCGACGGCGGTTATTTCTTAATAAGATAAAAGCAATAACAAGCAGGGCAGTAACGCCTCCCAGCAAGACATACATTTTTAACCGGTTCTGATATTTTAACCTTGAAGCTTCAATTTCCTTTAGCTTTTCCTGCTCTTTAAAGGCGAGATTTTGGATGGCTATTGTTTTTTCCCGGTTAAATAAACTGTCTTGTAAACTGATAGAAGTTCTTAAGTATTTTAAAGTGCTGTCATCTTTACCCTGTGATTGATAAAGGTCAACCAGCATATTAGCCGACCGGAGCAGGCCCAAAGGATAAGTATTCCCAACTTTTTCAGCCAACGCTTTTTTTGCATACCATGCTGCGGACTCAATATCACCCTGTGCTTTTTTTACAATGGCAATACCATTATAAATATCAATCAGATCTATTTCAGTATGATTCTTGACAGCAGCCGGTAATCCAGCTCTATAAAAAAACATGGCTGAATCATAGTTGTTCTTTTTTGAATAAGCGCTTCCCAAAGTATATAATAGTCCACTCCAGTCATTTTGCAACTCATAAGCTTTCCTGGCATACAGTATACCTGAATCAGGCTGGTTATTTTTTTCATAAACTGATCCGACAACGCCCCATATAGAAGCATGATCGAAGTTAGCTGACTGAATTGTATCAGACATTGCTAAAACTTTCCGGCAATAAACAAGGCTGCTGTTATAATCTCCCTGCTCCCTGTAGCACATAGCTATTGCAACATTGGCAAAGCTTTTAGAATTGATTGAACCATGCATTTCAGTCCATCGCAAAGATTTAAAAGCATAGTCTAAAGCGAGTGGATAATTACCTAAGGTTATTAATGCCATGCTTATCTGCCCCTGTGATGAAGCGATCCCCTGCTCATAATTTAATTTTTGTGCCAGTTCCAGAGCCTGTTCCGCATACATTATACTTGTATCAGCATAAGACCATGTATAACTATAGGATATTCGGCTGAGCAAAAACAATTTATTCGTATCCTCCCTGGCATAAGCAAGTTGTTGTTTCAAACTATCTATATTATAAACCTGAGCATTTGCTTTTATCCCAATAAGCAATAGTACAGAGAAGATGAAAAAAACATTTTTCATTAAATGTGGTTTAGTGGCAGTTGAATTATAAACTCCGACCCTTCTCCCTCTTTTGTCTCAACTTTCAATTCACCACCATGCCCTTTCGTAACAATATCATAAGCCAAAGACAAACCCAGCCCTGTTCCCTGCCCGGTTGGCTTGGTTGTAAAGAATGGTTGAAATATTTTATCCAATACTTTTTGCGGAATGCCATTGCCATTGTCCTTCACTTTGATCTCTATCTTACTACTATCTTTTTTTGTGCTCACGGTAACAACTGGTTCATACCCGTTAGTGTTTACTTTCTTTTTTTCAGTAACTGCATAAAATGCATTATTGATCAGGTTGAGTATTACCCTGCCAATATCCTGGGGAATGATGTTTATTTTCTCAATGCTATTATCAAATTCAGTTTCAAATTTTGCATTGAAAGATTTGTCTTTGGCTCTTAATCCATGAAAAGCAAGTCGCAAATATTCATCTGCAAGGATATTTACATCGGTTGGTTCTTTTTGTCCACTGCTTGTTCTTGAGTGCTGCAACATTCCTTTGACAATCGCATCAGCTCTTTTACCATGATGTAATATTTTTTCCAAATTCTGTTTTACATCTTCCACGATTGCAATTGCATCTTCCTTATTTCCTTTTTCTAATTCAATTTTCATTTCTTCCAGCAATTCACTACTTACATCAGAAAAATTGTTGACGAAATTCAAGGGGTTCTGAATTTCATGTGCAATGCCAGCAGTTAATTCACCAAGCGACGCCATTTTTTCTGATTGCACCAATTGCGTTTGTGCCTGTTTCAGATCGGTCAATGTTTTGTCTACCTGTTGCTTTGCAGCTTCCAGTTTATTAAAATCCTCATAACGGGCATAGGCAGTTGAGAAAGCATCGGCCACATGTTGGATCAATTCTATTTCATCATTATTTAACTGTGTTGTGTTTCCTACATACAACATTCCCTGTAAGAAAGGAAGAAAGTGTAAATAAAATCCACCAGGAGGAATTGTTTTCAGATATTGTTCAGCCGATGCAAGTGTTCCCTGCTCTACCAATATATCTGCGAATTGTTTGAATTCTGATTCATCCCAACGATCGATATATTTTCTATTTTCTTTCCAATTAATTAATACATGATTGAGATTTCCTGGTGTATCATAAGGCAAATGAAATGCGGCAATCGCTTTTCCATCAGGTGTTGAAAGAAAAGTATGAATGAGTTCTTGCTCTTCATCCATGATAAATACGCCGCAACGGATAAAAGGAATACCAAGCACAGTAAGTTCATTCCATATTAATGGTGTGATCCGGTCAAGATCATTGATCGTACGCATAGAAGCAATGTCTGCACGAATACGATCAAGCGCCGCATCTTTGATTGCTGCATGTGTTCTCGCTTCAGAATCTTTCAGATCTTTGTATCGTTTATAAGTAAGGCTAAGTACTGAAGTGAATCTTCTATAGATCTTTAATTCATCTTCATTTAATTCTTTTTCTGTCCATGTATATACACCGCCTTCTTCAAAGAAATAGAAATAACCATACTGAACTATGTCATTCGGATAATCTGGAAAATCTATCTGCGGTCTGACAATTTGATAATACTCTTTTATTTCATTGCCGCGAAGTACAGGATGGTATTCTGTTTTGGTAAGCCAGTTATTATATACACCTGTTAGAACCGGGTGACTTCTAAGATCCAAATTACCGACCAATTCAATGCCTTCCCCATCGGCTGAAGCGTTCATAGTGGAGATCTCGGCCATCATTGTTTCTTTATTAATTAAACCTACACCGCATCTGCGTGGTGTTAAGTTCAAACCCTCCAACTCATGATAGAATATTCCGATCGTAGAGGCAAGATCTTTTGAGCTGTGCATAGCCATTGCTTTACCACGAACTCTTTCCAATGCAGCTTCAATGGTTGCTTCTTTTGCCTGTGCTTCAGCTTTTTTCAGATCCTGGTACCTACGGTATGTTAATGAGAAAACAGAAGTGAATCTTTTCATCACCTGCTTATCTTCTTCCGAATGAGGTTGCAATGAATTTGTCCACACAGCGCCTTCATTAAAATAATACACCTGGAAATGAAGATCAGGATATTGCTGAAAGTTCTGAGGTAAATAGCCCTGAATAGCATTTAATACTTCGAAATAATTCTGTTTGTCCTCGCCAGCGAGGTAATAATGAATGAAATCTTTTTTTGCTTCCCATTCTTTATACATCAACTGCCAAAATGGATGTGCATCAATATTAAATGTACCTACTGATTTTAAAACCTTACCTTCTTCGAGATTATTTACAGACCAAACATGCTGGGTTCGGTTGGGCATGATATTAGTGATGCCTCCCCGGAAATTTTCTATTCCTAATTTCTCAAGTTCAGTGAACATCGTTGCAGTTGCTATACTTACATCTTCGCTACTATGCATAGCCATTGTTCTTGCACGAACTCGTTCAAGTCCTGCTTCTATTTGTGCTTCTCTTGCATTTGCTTCTGCTTTTTGCAGATCCAGGTATCTTCTGTATGTCTGGCCGAACACACCTGCAAATCTTTTAAATATCAATGCGGCTTCTTCTGCTATTGGTTCTGATGTAAAAGCAAACACCGCACCTTCAGGAAAAAAGAAATCACTGTGAATTTCTTTTTCCGGCAAACTATCCAGGTTAAAACGGGTTGGATAATCACGATAATTATTAATGGTGCTGTAATAATTTTTTATATCATCGCCGGCCAATTCATAGGAGTAAAAAGTTTGTTTGTTTTTCCATGCATGGCTTACACCCTGCAGCATTGGATGAATAGTAACATCCAGATGCCCGATGATCAACGCAGCTTCACCTGTTTGGTTTGACTTTGCCGTCCATACTTCGGTATTGTTTGTATCGCTGAAAATTAAAATGCCGCAGCGGTTTGTTTTTACACCAAGATGAACAAGCTGATCAAACATGGTGGCAACGGTATTTCCAACATCCTGGCTATTATGCATCGCCATTGTTTTGCTTCTTACTCTTTCCAGTGATGCTTCGATCTGTGCTTCTTTTGCCTGTGCTTCGGCTTTTTGAAGATCAAGAAAACGTCGATAAGTCTGGCCAAATATTCCTGCGAAACGTTTACAAATTTGAGAGAATTCGACACGCAGTTGTTCTAATGAAAAAACATAGAGAACCCCTTCTGGGAAATAGAAACTATTGTGAAACTGTGTAGATGGAAGCGAGCTGATTTCATATCTCATAGGATATTCGGAAGAACTATTGAGAGCGGTAAAATATTCTATCAAATCATCATCTTTCAATTCATATGAAAATGACTGTTCCTTGTTCCGCCATCCACTATACACACCTTTCGTTAAAGCATGCATTCGCATATCCATCTGCCCTATAACTAATTCAGCCTTTTTA
>Ga0209486_10001128_pt1 | contig 11610 bp, 12 predicted proteins | sample NCCompost_FD_187518 | JGI IMG/M metagenome (GOLD analysis project Ga0209486, IMG submission 187518) | Agricultural soil microbial communities from Utah to study Nitrogen management - NC Compost (SPAdes) (version 2) | ecosystem: Environmental > Terrestrial > Soil > Agricultural land | place... | reverse complement strand
GTAATAGACCGAAACGAGATTGTACGATTGCGCAGATTAGAATTAGAATTATTGTCCATGAACAGACAATTTCCAAGGGTCCTTTGAGTGGATTCTCTGATAAATAAAGTAAGGAGAGAGGCAACGTTAGAAATGGTTCCATCAGAATAAAAAAAATAAAAGCTGTAATCATCATTGCCGATTTTTTCTTCTCCGTATGTAAGGGAATGATAATACGACGCAATGCATGCCATAATGAACGTGGGTCTCTGGCCCACAATGCCTCAACATAATTTTCACCTCTGACCAATCTTAAGTTCATTCCTTGTTCTTTTACAATCCTGCCTAGCGCTCCATCTTCAACTAACTCTCTACGAACCTTCTCATGTGTTCCAATTTTCTCGTAGTTTGTTTTGGATATTAGGTAAAAACTACCGAAAAAATAACCGATCTTGTTATTTGGATTATTTACTCGAAGGGGTGAATATCTTGAATGTAGAAATACAGAAAGAACGGGCAACGTGAATTTTGTAATTATATCTTGACACAAAAGTTTGGGTACTAAAGTGAGTGCATCTATTTTATCATGCATCATAGTATTGATTGCAGACGATAATACATCTGGTCTGTGTACTGTATCAGCATCAGTAAACAAAAGAATTTCTCCAGTTGATTTTTTGTAACCTTGAAAGCATGCCCAGTTTTTTCCAACCCAATCATCCGGTCTGGGTGGACACTTTATTGGTGTCAATGTGTGGTTATTTTTGGACAAATCTGAGATAATTGAAAATGTATTATCTGTGGAGGAATCATCAACTGCGATTACTTCGTAATTGTCATAATCTTGAGACAACAATGACTGAAGACACTTGGATATTGCTACTCCTTCATTTCTTGCAGGTACAATAATGCTAACCATGGGTTTTGATTTTATTCGATATCTTGCTGACCATTCTAATTTGGGTGATTTTGAAATTGACCACGAAATTAAAATAAGAAAATATACCCAACATGCAAGGATTCCAATATTAATTGCTAATATGATACCAAGTGGTACTAAAATAATCAATTGATACCGTTGACCTATTCTAAATATAGACTATACGATGGATACTATTCTGGATGACAACTACTTCCCCTATCAAATTAATAAATTCAGATTGTTCTGTGTAGGCAGCTATTGTCAAATAAATTATTAAAGAATCAAACACCCAAAATCTGTTTTAGGAGAGCTCTATAATCTACACTTCCTTTACTGCTTCCAGGTGCAGGTAATTCAAAAATCAACGGAATTGGGCGATTGGCTCTAATACTAGTCAGTTGGCTTCGGATTTCTTTTCCAATGTCTTCACTGATAAGAACAAGTCCTACATCGCTGACATTATCTAGATTATTGATATGGTTAAGAGCTTCGGTGGCTGACTCGACCTTAACACCTTCGACACCGGCTAATTGAAAGCTTGTTACAAAAATTCTACTTCCAACAGCCATAATTCTCAATTGTCTTACACTCCTAATCCCGTAGTTCTTTTTAATCCTTTGTATAATAAATGAAGGAGAGAGATCTCGAATTTTTAGGACATTACAGATAAATCATGGTTTTTTAACTCCTTTCAACATTGTCTGAGAACCAGGATCTTAGGATATTGTATGTTCTTTTAGATGGAATAGGTGATTTGCCAAACCCTGAGTTAGACGGTAAAACTCCATTAGAGGCAGCTAATACTCCCAATATTGATATTTTGGCAAGAAAGGGGAAAATGGGTCAGGTAATAAGCGTTGGCGAAGGAATATCCCCTCAATCTGATATCGCTGTATTCAATATGTTAGGTTACGATTTTCAGGGAAAAAAATATGCCGGGAGGGGAATTGTGGAAATAATTGGATCAGGGGTTGAGTTCCGCGATGGAGACCTGGCTCTAAGAGGTAACTTTGCAACGCTAGATAACAGCAAAATAATAGATAGGAGAGCAGGTCGAGATATCATTAAGCAAGAAGCAAGTACCATTTGTTCATTTCTTGAAGACAATGTAAAATTTGACGATCCGGATGTCTCTGTTAAGATAACTCCTACGATTTCTCACCGTGTAATTATTAAATTTAGACACAATAAGAAATCCCTATCTGATAAAATAACTAATACAGATCCTGCATATGGTAAACTAAATGGTATCGGGATTGCTAAAACTGACATTGAAAATATGGCTGTACAGGAATCTACATCAGAAGACAATTCTGAGTCATCCATGCTATCAGCAAAAATTGTTAATGAATTTACTAAGAAATCTATTGCTTTAATGAAGGATCACCAAGTAAATCTTGACAGAATTTCAAAAAACAAGAAACCAATGAGTGTTATACTATTGCGAGATGCAGGGAACAGCGTTCCTCATCTTCAACCGATAAATGAAAAGTATGGGATTTCTACTTCCTGTCTTGTTGACATGCCCGTAGAAATCGGAATTGCGAAAATAATTGGTATGGATTTATTTTGTTCACAAAAAATTGATGAGTATAGACAAAAGGGAACAGAAGCTGCAAAAATCCTTGACTCGTATAATCTAGTGTATGTTCACATAAAAGGGCCAGATGAATATGGTCATGATGGCGACGCACTGGGTAAAAAGTCCAATATTGAACTAATAGACGAAAATTTCTTTGGTGTGTTCTTAAAATCAGTAACTGGGAAGCACGTAGTGGTAATTTCAGGTGATCATTCTACACCTTGCATTAAGAAATCACATACAGATGACCCAATCCCATTATTAGTATCGGGGAATGGTATCAAAAGTGATGGGAGTCAACGCTTTACAGAATCTTGGGCAAGTAAAGGCTCTATGGGCACTTTGAAAGGATCCCAAGTAATTTCATATGTATTGAAAATGATCAGCAAACAAAAGAATAATTAGAAATGTAGTCTCACAAGATATTCATTGCTGTGTTCCAGTCAGGGTTATCTTGCACTGTTCGCATACCTTTTCGTCAATATTTCTCTCAAGACTATGATGTGCATCGCATATGATAAGTGAGTACCGCATATAATTACACAGCCCAATAAATTTTGAAAGAGTTTTTGCCGTATATGCCCTATTAGTTGAAAGATCATTGCTGATTTCTTTAATCATGCTCATGATTTCACTGAGGGACATGAGTTTTGAAATTAACTCGTTATCTCCACGAGTACCTCTCAGATAATTGCTTACTGCTGCTTGAGTAATTCCCAACATTCTAGCTACTTCTTCTTCCTTTAACCCTTTTTCGATCACCAGCTCTTTTGATAATATTGCTCTTATTGCAGGGATTAGTAATTTGGACTCAATTTCTGATGGAAGTAGCATTAGGTGAGCCTAAATATAGCTTTGTTAAATATATATAGTTTCTTTCGCACATTCACAAACAGAAAGGATTCATCATACCTTTTTCGGTTCGGTTTTTAAAATTACTTTGTTGTTAAGGTATATTTGATTAAATTCGATTTTCTAGAGGTCTGTTTCTTTAAACTAGTTTAGTGATGGGCAATTTTGATCAAAAATTACATTTATTAATACTATAATATTATTGACTAGAAATTGCAAAAATTCGACGATTTAGACATGAAAATATTGTCAGAACTTTGTAAGAATGCTAATATTTCTGTGCCAAGACTGAGTAAATTATTATCCACTAATTCGTCTGTACTATATAGTAGAATTAAGCGACTATATAAGAGAAATTTGATCCAAAAATCAACCATAATTGTGAATGAACCTCTTTTAGGAATCAATGTAAAGGCCGTGGTTGGAATAAACAGAGATCCAAAATTAAAAGAGGAAATTCACACTGCGTTATTGAAAATATTTCAGGTAATATCGATTTCTGAAGTAACAGGAAGGTTTGATATTCTTGTCACTATCAGTGCAACCACTTTGGAAGAACTCCACAATGTTGTTATTAAACAGATTGGGAAAATTGAAGGAGTTCAGAATACTGAAACCTTTGTAGAAATGCAAAGAACAGAGAAGGAACGTATTTTTACCGCATAACTATAATAATTATGCCTCAAGATTGGTAGAAAATCATTGGCATCATATTTTTTTTAATGCTATTTTATAGTAACGCAATAAAATTGATTTTTAATGCATAACCATTTTGATTAAGCATTTTTTTACTACATATTGCTCTAGAGCGTGCGAGAAGTATGATCTATTTGAAAGGTCTACTAGCAAATGGATATATTTGGGTATGAGTATCTTGGATGGTTAGTAATTCTCGGTACTGCATGATCTATCTTACCTGAGTTGTCCGGTCATGACTTCTTTTTTGGCCAATTGTGAGTTTTGTCCATAATATCGATAGATTCAAATATTCCAATCTTGCGATAAAATATGAATTTTTGTCTTTTGTACAACATAAAGTATTGGAAATAATCCAAACTCTGAAACTTGCAAAAAAAACTAGCAAGGATGACTATATGACTCATCTCAGATTGGTGCTATTGGGAATTGGCATAGTAGGCGGAATTGCTTTTGTCATTAAGTTGATTGCAGAATTTCTAACCTTTAACGGAGAGTAAAGGATTATTTTCACACATCAAATCGAAATTCAAATAAGATTAATTTACTAGTCGTAGTAGTCCTTTAGGGTAGCCAAAATGCAAAAAATAATAGGGACTCTTGGATCTCACTGCTCACTTCAGGTGTTAAAGGGTGCAAAGGATGAAGGTTTTAAAACTCTATTGATAACGGAAAAGAAGCGGTACCGTGTATACAAGAGATTTAATTTTATTGACCACATTATACTGGTTGACAATTTTAGAGATATTCTAAAGTCAGATATTCAAAAAAGATTAAACCAATTAGATTGTATTCTGATACCTCACGGTACTCTCATTTCTACCTTAACTTCAGATGAAATAGAAAGTATTAACGTCCCTTTTTTTGGTAATAAATTTATTTTAAGATGGGAGGCTGATCGAAATCTTAAACAAAAACTGATGGTAGAATCAAAACTGCAAGTTCCAAGAGAAATAAATTCAAAGAGTGAAATTAAAGATCTTTGTATTGTGAAGTTACACGGAGCTGCTGGAGGTAAGGGATATTTCCTTACATCAGATCAAAGTGGTTTCGAAGAAGGATTCCATAAACTCTTGAATGATGATGTAGTTACCAACGAAAATGAGCTATACATTCAAGAATATGTGAAGGGAGTTCCTGTGTTTCTACATTACTTTTATTCTCCAATCTCAGGAGAGATAGAGTTTATGGGTGTAGATAGAAGATACGAATCGGATATAGACGGTATTTCGCGAATTCCATCAAAACATCAGCTAAATGTCCCAACGGAACCTACATACAATGTAATAGGAAATATCCCGCTAGTTCTAAGGGAATCCCTTTTGGAGGGAGTATACCAAATGGGTGAAAATTTTGTTGAGGCTTCTGAAAGGCTTGTTCCTCCAGGAATCCCTGGACCATTTTGTTTGGAAGGAGTGTACAATAGGGATGCAAAATTCATTACTTTTGAATTTTCTGCAAGAATTGTTGCCGGGACCAATCTGTATGTGTCTGGTTCACAATATTCGGACCTTCTGTTTCAGAATCATATGAGTATGGGGAGGAGGATTGCATTAGAGATAAGAAACGCATTAAACAAAAGGAAACTTGATAAAGTCCTCACATAGGAACCTATATGTTCCGTTGGAATTAAATTCATTATTGAATAAGATCGATTGAATTAATCAAACCATATATTGGGTTTTTCAAAAAATGCTCCAAGCTTTTTTTATCGTTAATACCCATCATTATTACTTTTTCATTTACAAGTGATACTGTCATAGGAACATCTTTCCATTCCAATACCCCGTTAGTATAAATATCCACATCGCATTTAAAACCTGACGAATTGTTATTTTTATTTTTATACAAAATCCCGAGTCTGTCTTTGATGTCGTGATCAACTGACTCATTTGATACCGGCTTGTAAACAATTGTATGAAAATGAATACCTCTTCCATCAACCTCAATCATTGTAAAGTTGCTTTTGAAATAAGTCAAATTATCCTTTAACACGTCAATCCTCCATTTTCCTCCTAGAAGATATTTGGCAGATGAATTGGTATTGATGTCCTTGACAATGGGTTTTGTACTATTTGATGCATCCTGCAAAAAAATAATAGTATTTATCGTTCCTTCTGCGTTGAAAGACGAATTTGAAGTTTGATAAATAAGATCGGACGAATTTGTCATAAAAGATTGTCCATAAGCATTCGAATCAAAATAATCATATTCACTAGAAATAAAGATTTGAAGACAAATCATAAATGAGATCAAATTAACAGTTGAAAGAATAAGCAAGTTGTGACCCCACATCATTACTCAAGATTAGAAATATAACATAACTTAAATTTTACACTAATATTTAATAATTTAGAAATTCTTAATAGATAATAAACTATGTTGTTCTATCTCGAGTATGAAAGTTCTCAATATCTTTTTGCTTACCCTTTCGGTAATCTTTGCGAGCATGCTAACTGCAACTGTCTCTGCTAGTTTGTCTGATGATTATTGTTACGGTCATGAACTGGAGGATTCCGTTTGTTATGAAACCCAAAAGGCGTGCGAAATTGAGCGAAAAAATGACCTAATGGCAATAGGTAAATGTTTTAAGGCCATAATGTAGAAAATTTTTATTACCTTTTGCGAATATATGTTCCATCTCACAGGACTGATAGGGGATTTTACCAGTATGTTGTAAGTTCCGTCAGGTGGGATTTGCTTGCTAGTAGGTAAAACCCATCTTATTCATTATCATGGGTATTGTCTGTCATATTTGCCTGTTCCAGTCAGGGTGTCGTTTTGTGTGTCATACGTACCCTCTAACCTGAAATAGTAAGTTGGGTCATTCTCCTGAGAATTAGATTTTGACAAATCAGGATACTCGCTGGAGCACTTGTATATTATATTGTTTTCTTGTTTAATGATATCTTTGACGCCATTTACGTCACAAGAGATTGACAATTCGTATCTTTCCACAAATCTTTTCTGTAAAGGAGTAAGGTCCTTGTTTGTCACATTGTCATGAATGTAAAAATATAATGTGGTATACAAACGGGGATCAGTATCCCCCGGTTCCGGAAGTACTACATATGAAGCATATCCATCCTCCTCAATCTGACATTGATTTGAAGGGCAAACTTTTTCCCATACTTCTCCAGATAGTTGGAAGTTCTTAGTGACAGGAGTTGTCCTTAAACCTTGTATCTCAAATACAAGATCGTTCTCTTGACTATTTTCTTCTTGTGAATACGCAGGTGTATTTGTGTCGATTGGAACGAAAAACATTAGACTCGTCATTAGTACTCCTAGAATGAGAGTTTTCAATTTAAACCTGTATATTGCGAGTTGCTTAAAAAGTCTTATCCGCCCTCATTCCATTATCTACTGCTACAAATTGCCTTCCAAACTGACTTACAATCAACTTACAAAATCTGAAATTGTTGTTTGCCTGCTTATTGAATAAAATAACAACATAATTTAATATTATATCGTGATAACTACTTTTACTTTGGATGATTCTTGGACAAATCGGGGATTTTAAACGAAAGGAATTCCAAATATATGTATACAGATCCTTTGTAATATCAAAATTAATATACTATCTTAAAATCAAAGAGACTGATGTTCCAAGTTTCTGTTGACAATTATGGGATAACGGTGGGCACCGAAGATAAGACCATTTACCTTGATCCGAATAAACAGCCTAATTCTGATTTCATTTTCATTTCCCATGCGCATACTGATCATCTATACAAGAGCGTTAAAGAGAACGGTAATAAGATTATCACCTCACAAATAACACACAAGATAGCAAAGCATCGAGGCTACAAATATGGTGATACATACGAGGAACACGATTTCAAATTATTGGATTCAGGACATATTCTCGGATCGAATGGGCTCCTCATAGAAGACGAGTTGTATTACACAGGTGATCTTTCCATACGAAAAAGAGCATTTATGAATCCCGCCGTTATTCCCAAAGCAAAAACCCTCATAATAGAGTCAACCTTTGGTCATCATGATTATATTTTTCCAAAATTTGAAAGCACAATACATAAGGCCAATCTAATAATTTCTGAAATGTATCACCAGGGTATACCAGTAATCTTGTTAGGATATACTCTAGGAAAAGCGCAAATTCTAACAAATGTATTTAGACATTGGAAACCATTAATCATTCACGATTCGATACACGAAATGAACAGGATTTATTCGGAATTTGGTATCGATATGGATAACTATGTTACCTTCTCTGAGGCAGAAAAGAATAACATGTTGTCATCTCATGGCCCGTGGTTAATGATTGCTCCTATTGAATCATGCAAAAACGGATTTCTAAATTATATTAAGACAAAATATGGCGCGCTATCAATTGGATTTAGTGGATGGTCTGTAAAACCTTATTACAAAAACGCAATGGGATTAGATCATTGTTTACCTCTGAGTGACCATTGCGATTACAACGATTTGATAGCAGTAGTAAAAAAATGCAATCCTGAAAAGGTATACACATTTCACGGATTTGCCGATGGATTTGCAGGAGATCTACGTTCAATCGGTTTTGATGCAGATCCACTTGTTTACTCTAGAGGTAAAGCCCGTAAAACATCACTGAAACTTGACACCTTTTTTGGCAAGTCAAGAACTTGAATAATCTGGTTAAATCTACATCCTTCAATTGTAGTATAGCGATCTGCTACCGTGAATCACTTTTTTTCTTGTTCTCTAAAATAGGGAATTACCTTTTTACCAAAGAGCTCAATGTTTTTGAAATAACCGTCTCCCCAAAATCTAATGATAAAATGATTCGTTCCTGCTTCGATAAACCTTTCTAACATTTCGATTACATCATCTGGCTTACCCACTCCTATTGCACTCCTCGCCACATCATCGGGTATTTGCATCGCGGCCCGTTTCATCTGCTCCATCAATTCTGGCTTATTCATTGCATATTCTGTAAAGTACCTCCGGAAATCAAACTCTGAATCTTGTTGAATATTATGCACCTTCAATAATTCAGGTTTGTATAAACTAACCTTGACTGCGTTTTTCATCTTATTCCACGCTTCCTCCCCATCCTCGGTAAAGTAAACATCTACATCATTAGCGAATTGAAAATCGGTGATATCTCTACTATTTTTCTTTGCATGATCCTTTATGACATTTGCATGGTGTTTGAACAATGCGGGAGTATAGCCAATTGGTATCCAACCATCTCCATAAATAGCACACAGCTCCAGTGTTTTTGGCGCTCCTGCCGCGATATAAACGGGTGGCCTAGGTTTCCTGATACTCTTTGCTTGTAAACATGCATTAATCAGTTTATAGTATTCTCCATCATAATTTACTCTATTATCAGGATCAGAATCAAAGAGAGCTTCAATGACTGCTAATTGCTCTTTGAATTTAGTCACAGGCTTTTTGAATTCTATTCCAAAGTCAACTACATTTTGTGCTTCTCCCGCACCGATACCCAATATTGCTCGTCCGTTAGTGAGCCTATCTAGCGTGATAGTAGAAAGTGCGATGGTCGAAGGATGCCTTCTAATCGCATCTGTCACACATGTTCCCAACTCAACATTCCTTGTGACTGCACCAATAGCCGCTAACAATAACCATGCATCGTTTACAACCGCATTCTTCCACTGCGGTACGTTTGAATGATCCATGGACCATATTGAATCAAAATCAAGCCTGTCAGCGATTTGACATGCTGTCATTATTTGGATTTCATCCAGACCTAGTCTGGCAATATTTAATCCTTGGGTAAAGCCAAATTTAGTTCTCATTTTATAATGGAATTATGCGTTCATATGAGTATATAAGGTTTGGATGGTTCGGATTAGGACAACTACTCGCCTAACCTATTAGAAGATTTGAATCTGTTGACAAAATTTTTGTTTGAATATATATAAAATAGCATTATGTTGAAGTAGAATGTGAATTTCAGAGATTCTAAAAATTCAACTCATGATCACAACGAAAAGACTTCAGTTCGATTGTTGGTTAATGGCAAGGTTCAAGGTGTGTATTTTCGAGTCAACATGCAAGAAATTGCAAAGAAAAATTCTGTATTTGGCTGGGTGCGAAATTTAACTGATGGGCGTGTAGAAGCCTTGCTTGAAGGAAATAAAGATGGTGTTGATAAGGTCATAGAGTGGAGTAAAAAAGGTCCAGATAATGCACGAGTAGATGATCTAAAAATAGACTATTTACAATATGAGGGAAAATTTGTTGATTTTGTAATACAACATGACGAGTTATAGCTTCACCATCTATTTCACATTAGATTAAAAATAAATCCATCAGTATCAAAACTACGTAGCAAAGTCATCATATTTTCAATTAATTGGTTTCAAATTATGGATACTATATTAAGTAACGTAGAAAAAAAAGGGAATAGTTGACAAAAACTACACGTTAGATCACTATTCAAAATCCCACCATTATTAGCAGGATAATAGTTACTGACACAAGTATCGCTGTAGAAATTAAGAGATTGGTACAATAAACCTCACACAATTTCCTAAAAATTGTACATTGCAACCTGGTATAGAGTGTAAATATAGGTTGAGACCTCTTGTTCTTTCTTTATATTAAGATCATTCCATTCCACTTTTATTCCATTCCAACCTTGCGTATGCCACTTCCCAATTGGTAGTGGTTGATGAATGATATTTTCACTAAAAGGGTAAGGGTTTACGTATAGATATGGTGCTTCATAACTGTCATCTCCTGGTGAGACACCAACTCCAATTTGGTCTTTGTCTCCATTGATAAAAGATTCAACTGAGAAATCAAAACCATGTGGCCACAGGTGGACTTGAGTGAAATGATCCCTCAACTTCATTCTGAACAATTCAAGACTCTTGTTGACTCTTTTTGCGAATGTGATATATTCAAACAAACACTCCTGTCGCAAAGTCAACGACGGCACTTTTGGCATATTGAGTCCATATTTAGTAACAATTGATTCCAATCTCTCATAAAATCCATCACGAGTCAAGTCAACAAAATGTCCAATCTCATTATGAAAATACAGGAGCTCTCCTGTAAGTAAATGAATTTTTACTTCTGTCTTGTTGTTCAGTAAACCAGTAGTTATTTCATCATTTTGAAAAAAAAGTGCATCATGACCGTAATGTGGTAACATTTCTATCAATTGTGACTTTATCTGAGAAATTATTTTGCATACTGTTTGCAAACCAGAAATCCTCTCTAGGAACTTACGATTATCCATTTATTTTCTATAGGTAAGTATCTGTTAAAAACTATGTTCTCAGGAACACTAGTATAGAATTAGCAACAAGTACAGCTTCTACTTAATCAGACTTTAGCTTCAGGCTAAAAGCTAAAAATAGATTAGGGTGGATTTGCCCATGGACAATACTATAAACTTCTTCTACTGATCCATTTCTATTCAGCGCCAAAACAAGGTTATCTATGCCCTGCCCTAATTCTCTAATTGCATTAATCTTCATCCCCGTTGGAATAGGCATCAATCCCTTAGAATTCTCCAATTTGGCATCTTGTAAATAATTAGTAAACAGTATTTTCAGTGATTTTGCCTGTGCTACGGATGTCTCATAATTGG
>Ga0209486_10001126_pt1 | contig 11624 bp, 10 predicted proteins | sample NCCompost_FD_187518 | JGI IMG/M metagenome (GOLD analysis project Ga0209486, IMG submission 187518) | Agricultural soil microbial communities from Utah to study Nitrogen management - NC Compost (SPAdes) (version 2) | ecosystem: Environmental > Terrestrial > Soil > Agricultural land | place... | reverse complement strand
GTCCCTGACCGGCAGAACCCAGGTGATCGGAACGGGCGGTTCGGGGGGATCCTCGACGTTCCAGAGGGACGCGCCGAGCACCGCCAGGAGGCCGGCGCCGTGGACCGCCAGCGCCGCCGGCAGGAACCCGGACCTCTGCCAGGTGCGGCGGGTCGATCGGTCCGGCATGAGAGTCTTTTCGAACATCTTCCGCCTCCTTACTCAGGGTTGAAACCGCAGCCCCCCGGAAAGTTCCGACCGGGCGGGCGCGTCCCGGGACCGAGGAATCGCGGTTGCCGGAAAAGGGAGTACGACCAAGGTCGGAGCCGGACGGCTATAATGTCGTCCAACCTTGAGAAAAAAGACGGGGCGGCCTCGGGTTCGGCTGTTTGTGCTCCTTTCCGGAGCACTCGTACTCGCATCGCTCGTCCCGCTGCTCGTGTCCGACCTCGCTCTCATCCGGCGCAATCGGCGCGCGCTCGAGGTGCTCGAGGAGAAGTACCTGACGCGTTCCTCGTCGGCGCTCGCCGACCGCATCGCCGCGTACCACGCTTCCGCGCGCGAAGAGGTCGCCAACACGGCCAACTCCGTCCGCTTGGCGCGGGAGCTGACCGGCGAGAACCCGTTCACCTCCGTCAACGGCCCCGAGATTCTCCGCGCCGCGCTGAAGGGCGAGACGCCGCTCCTCGCGCTGCGCGGCGTCAACCGCAAGGGCATCGGCAGCTTCGCCGGTCCGCCCGTTCTGCCGTCCGCCGTCGAGTTCGAGCTGCGACGCGCCTTCGAGTCGGCGCGGGACGGCGCGTTCTACTCCGGCGATCCCTTCCAGGCGGAGGCTCTCGGACCCGTTTCGGTTCTCGCGGCCCCCGTCAGCGACGAGGACGGGCTGATCGGCGTCGTCGAAGCCGTCGTCTCGTGGGAAGCGATCCGCCGCGAGTTCGCGGACGAGTCGCGGCGCGACGTGCAGGCGACGCTCGTGGACCGCTCCGGCCGCATTCTGTTTCCGCTCGCCGCCGGCGGCGCGCGCAAGCATCCCTCCTCGCTCGTCGCGGACTTCGAGCGGTTCCCCGCGCGCGTGACGCGTTCCGAGGTGCAGCCGGGCCGAGGCGTTCTCGCTTCGATCGCCCCGGTCGGCCAGCCGGACTGGGGCGTGCTCCTCGAGCGCGACCTCGACGCGGCGTTCGCGTCGGTCGATCGGATGGTCCGTGACACTTTGCTGTGGAGCGCGGCGGCGCTCGCCGGGGCGCTTCTCCTCGGTCTCTTCTCCGCCCGACGGATCTCCCGACCGATCGCGCAGCTCGCGAGCTCCAGCCGCCTCGTGAGCGAGGGACAGTACGGCACGAACGTCAAGGTGACCGGGACCGCGGAGCTCGCGGACCTCTCCGAGAACTTCAACCGGATGAGCGAATCGATCCGCGACGCGTTCGACAACCTGAAGCGCGCCGCGCGCGAGAACCACGAGCTCTTCATCAACTCGATCCGGGCCCTCGCCGCCGCGATCGACGCGAAGGACCCCTACACCCGGGGCCACTCCGAGAGGGTCGCCCGCTATGCCTCGCAGGTTGCGCGGGAAATGGAGCTCCCGGCCCAAGAGGTCCGGCGCGTCCGGCTCTCGGCGCTCCTTCACGACGTCGGGAAGATCGGGATCGACGACCGCATCATCCGGAAGCCGAGCGCCCTGACGGAAGAAGAGTTCGAGATCATGAAGACCCATCCGGCCAAGGGCGCCGCGATCATGTCGGCGATTCCGGAGCTGAAGGACGTCATCCCCGGCATGAAGCACCACCACGAGCGGTGGGAAGGGGGCGGGTATCCCGACGGCCTGAAGGGCGAAGACATCCCTCTCCAGGCGCGCATCGTCTCGGTCGCCGACACGTTCGACGCGATGACGACGACCCGGCCCTATCAGCGCGCGATGGACATTCGATTCGTCTTCCAGAGGCTGAGAGATCTCGCCGGCAACCGGTTCGACCCCGCGGTCGTGGCCGCGCTGATCCGCTCCTACGAAAAGGGAGAGCTCGTCCCGATCGCGCGGGAAGAGCCGCCGGTCGAGACGCCCGCGCAAGCGCCCGCACCCCTCCGGCTGGTGGAGCCGGGTTGAGAAAGTTCCCGGGCGCTCTCCCACTCGTCGCGGCGACCGTCCTCGCGATCCTTCTCCCCGGCTGCGCGAGCACCAAGAAGACGAGCTCGGCGGAGGTCCTCCTGAACGCGCGGATGGCGGCGGTCCTTCTGCGCGAGGGCCGCGCCGTGGAAGCCGAGCGCGCCTACCGCGACGTCCTTCCCCACGACTCGAAGAACGCGGAGAACCACGACGGGCTCGGCGTCGCGCTCCTCATGCAGGGGAGGTCCAAGGAGGCCTTCTCGTCCTTCGGCCGCGCCGTAGAGCTCGACTCCGAGAAGCCTCTCTACCGGATCCACCGCGGAATGGCGGCAATGGAGCTCGCCCGCTTCGCCGAGGCCGAGGCCGACTTCGCCGTCGCGGAGGCCTCGCCCGCGCGGGAGGATCGGCTCGATGCCGCGATCAACCGCGGCCGGTTGAAGCAGCGACAAAAGGACTTCGGCGCGGCCGAGGCGTTTTTCACGACCGCGTTGTCGCGCGACCCCAAGTCCTCGGCGGCGTTGATCGGGCGCGGCATCGCGCGCGAGTCGAGCGGCTCCCTCGAAGGAGCCGCGGAAGACTACCTGGCGGTGGTGCAGATCGATCCGCAGAATGCCGAGGCCCACCTCCGGCTCGGTCTCACTCTCGTGACGCTCAAGAAGTCGGAGCTCGGACGCCGGTACCTCGAGCGAACGATTCAGCTCGATCCCGGCGGCGAGGTCGGCGCGAAAGCGCGGCTCTTGCTGGAAGCCGGCGCGAGTTCCATCCCCCCGAGGCTCTGAGGCGCCGGCGCGCCAGGAACTCTGCCGCTACCGACCCGCCCGTCCGCGCGCCGCCAAAGAGAGAGGGTCAGTTAACGCGGCGACACTCCGTTCCGGACAAGCACGAGTCCGGTAATAATCCTCTGCGATGAGCGGGAACTTCTTTTCCAAAGTCCGGCGCGGGCTCTTCATGACCCACACCGAGATCCTCGAGAAGCTCGGGACCGCGGTGAAGAAGGGGCTCGGGTTCGACGAGACGGTTCTCGAGTCGCTCGAGGAAGCTCTTCTCGAGGCCGACGTCGGAGCGGAGACGGCGGCGGCCCTGGCCGACGCGGTGCGCCGGCGGGCGGGTTCGACGGGGCGCGGGGACCTTGCCGAGCTGAAGGGGATCCTCGTCGAGGAGATCGAGCGGATGCTCGCCGCCGGCCCGCGGCCGGTCCCGCCTCCGGACGTCCCCCTCGAGGTGATCTTCCTCGTCGGCGTGAACGGGGCGGGCAAGACCACGACGACCGCCAAGCTCGCGGCGCGTGACGTCGCGCTCGGCCGGCCGGTGCTCCTGACGGCGGCGGACACCTTTCGCGCGGGCGCGATCGAGCAGCTGGAGATCTGGGCAAAACGCCTCGGAGTCCCCGTCGTCCGGCACCGCGAGGGCGCCGACCCTTCTGCGGTCCTCTTCGACGCGATGTCCGCGGCGAAGGCCCGCGGCGCGAAGAAGCTCTTCGTGGACACCGCCGGTCGGCTGCACACGAAGAAGAACCTGATGGAGGAGCTCGCGAAAATGCGGCGGATCGCGGCGCGCGAAGTGCCGGGCGCGCCCCACCAGGTGCTCCTCGTGCTCGACGCGACGACGGGGATGAACGGGCTCGCGCAAGCCAGGCGGTTCGTCGAGGCGGCGGGCGCGACCGGGGTCGTGCTCACCAAGCTCGACGGCAGCGCGCGCGGGGGGATCGTGCTCGCGATCTACCGCGAGCTCGGCCTCCCGGTGCACTTCGTCGGCGTCGGCGAGGGAGTCGACGATCTCGTGCCTTTCGACGCCGCGCAGTACGCCCGCGCCCTGTTCGGCGACGCCCCGGAGGAAGCGGCCGTGAGCGGCGCCGCGAGTTGACGCCTCCGGACGGGACGGCTTTTTTCGATCGGGCGCTCGCGCTCGCGGAACGCGGCCGGTACACGGTCTCCCCGAACCCGATGGTCGGGGCCGTCGTCGTCCGCGGAGGCCGGACCATCGCGGAGGCGTGGCACCGGCGGGCCGGGGGCGCCCACGCCGAGGCCGCGGCTCTCGACCGCGCCGGCCCTCTCGGACGGGGCGCCGACCTCTACGTCACCCTCGAGCCCTGCGCGCACTACGGGCGGACTCCGCCGTGCGCTCCCCGGATCGCCTCGGCCGGAGTCCGGCGCGTGTTCGTCGCCGCGCGCGACCCGAACCCGCTCGCCTCCGGGCGCGGGGTCCGGGAGCTCCGAGGCAATGGCGTCGAGGTCCTCTTCGCCGGGGCGGAAGTGCGACGGCGGGCGGAACGGCAGAACGAAAAGTTCCGGACGTGGATCCGTGAACGGCGTCCGTTCGTTCTCGCGAAGTGGGCGGCGACGCTGGACGGAAAGACGGCGTCCGGGACAGGTCTCAGTCGATGGATCACGGCGCCACAGGCTCGCCGGCGCGCGCTCCTCTTTCGCGAGGAGTACGACGCCGTCCTCGTGGGCGCCGGGACTGTCCTGCAGGACGATCCCCGCCTCGACCGCCGCCTGCGAAAAGGGGGCTCCCGTCCGCATCGCCGGATCGTGCTGGACGGGCGTCTGAAGGTTTCCCCCCTGTCCCGGGTGTTTCGGGAGCCCGAGGGCGCGCTCGTCGTCACCGCGGTCGCGGAATCACATCCGGCCGCGCGGAGGCTCCAGGCCCGCGGAGTCGAGGTCTGGAGCGTCCCCGGCACCGGGGAGCGCGTGAGCGTGCGGCGCCTCCTCGCGCGGCTGGCGGGCGTCGGAGTGACGAGCGTCATGGTGGAGGGGGGGGCCGAGACTCTCTGGGGTTTTTTCCGCGCGCGGCTCGTGGACCGGGTCGCGGTCTTCGGCGCCCCGATGGTGCTCGGCGGCCGGACGGCGCCCGGGGGAGTGGGCGGCGAAGGCTTCGCGCTCGAGCGGGCGGTCCGCGTCGTCGACCTCGAGCACGAGCGCGTGGGGCAGGACTGGATCGTGACGGGCCGCGTTTCCGGCGCCGCGCGGCCGGGGAGGCGGTCGTCCCGTCGGTAGACTGTCTCCGATGTTCACCGGGATCGTCACCGGAATCGGGCGCGTCGCTTCCGTCGCGAAAAGACGGGGCGGAGGAACCCGGTTCACCGTCGAGCCGCCGCCGCGTTACGGCGCCTTCCGGCGTGGAGAAAGCGTCGCAGTGGCCGGAGTCTGCGTGACGGCGCTCGAAGCAGGACGGACTCTGGTCGCGGACCTGTCGGCCGAGACGCTCGCGGTCACGACGCTCGGGGCGCTGGCGAGGGGAGAGGTCGTGAACCTCGAGCGCGCCCTCGAGTGGGGAGGGAGGGTTTCAGGCCATTTCATGCTGGGGCACGTCGACGCGGTCTGCGCGGTCATCGCCGTCGTCGACCTCGGCGGCTCCTGGGCCTTCCGCTTCTCGATTCCCCGCGGACTCTCCCGATACGTCGTACGCAAGGGCTCGGTCGCGGTCGACGGAGTGAGTCTCACGGTGGCCTCTCGGCGCGCGCGCGACTTCGACGTCGCGGTGATTCCGGAAACCTGGCGTCGCACGACCCTGTCGCGGCTGAGCCCGGGCGACGGCGCGAACCTGGAGATCGACCTCGTCGCGCGTTATCGGCGCGCGCAGTCGGCAGGACGGCGATGATCGAGTACCAGCCCTCGGGGACTCCCCTCGTGCGCTGCATCGAGTCCGAGGTGGCGGGCCGGCGGGTCGCCGCGCACGCCCTTCCCTACTCGGGGGAGGCGGGGGAGCCGGCCATTCGCTTCGATCCCCTCGATCGCTCGATCGTCCTTCGGCGAACCTCCGGACGCGTGGCCGTCGGTCCGCCCCGCGCGGACGCGTGGGCGCTCGCCCTCGAGCGGTGCCCGGCCGGACCGGTCCTGGTCGGACCCGGCTCACCCGTCGAGGAGATCCGGGGGGCCTATCGCGCCGCCGCGGAGGGCGCGACCGGTACGGGCCGGCCCGTCTACCTCCTCGACCCCGACCCCGCTGGCCTTCCGCCGCGGTCCGGCCGCGCCTGCGTCGCGCTTTTCTCGTGGATACCGGACGGGGGACGCGATCCCTCTGCCGGCGTCCGGGAAGCCCTCGGGCGGGGATTCGCCGCCGGAGGGCTCCTGCCGATCGTCCCGGCATGGACGGACGCCCCCGCGTTCCTCGCGGGATACCTCGACGGCCTGGCCGCGGCAGGCGCGCAGTTCGCCGCGGCGGTCGCGTCGTCGGGGGAGGCGGACGCGCGGCGCCGCCTGGTCGAGGCTCGCAGCCGGGTCGACCCGGAGTCCGCCGACCGATTCTTCGAAAAAGTGCACCACTGTGACTGGCCGGCGGTCGTTCGCGCGGGCCTGAAGCGGTTTCGCGAGGAGGCGGCCCGACGCGGTCTGGCGACGATTCCGCCGCGCCCGCTCGGCGCGGCCGAGCCGCCCGGGAACTCGGCGGCCGCGGCGCGCCTCGAGGAGCGCGCGCGGGAAGTCGAGGAGGACGAGCACCGCTCCGCGCTCTTCTACGCGGCGGCCCGCTGGATCGACGAGTCGCGGCGCGATCTCACCCCGGTCGTCGAAGAGGGCAACTTCGCGAAGGTGTTCCCGTTCGGGGCCCTCGCGGGCGAAGCGGAAGCGGCGTTCCGCGCCGGGCGCGACACGTGAGCGGCCCGGCGGGCATCTACGTGCACCTGCCGTATTGCCGCTCCCGGTGCGGTTACTGCGCGTTCGTCGTTTCGACCGACGACTCGACCCGCGACGACTACCTGACGGCGCTCCTTCGCGAAGCGGCGATCCTCGAGCCGGAGGCGGAGGGTTTCCGCTTCGACTCCCTGTACCTTGGCGGCGGCACGCCTTCGCTCGTTCCCGCGGAGGACCTCGCGCGGCTCCTTCGCGGGCTCCGAAGCCGGTTCGCCTTCGAAACGGACTCGGAGGTCACTCTCGAAGCGAACCCGGAGGACGTGACGGCCGATCGCCGCGACGCCTGGACCGCGGCGGGCGTCAACCGGATCTCCGTCGGGGTCCAGTCCTTCGACGACGGAGAGCTCGCCGCCGTCGGAAGGCGACACGACTCCGCGGGCGCGCGGCGCGCCCTGGAGACGCTCGCGGCGGGGGGGCTCTCCGTTTCGGGGGACCTCATCCTCGGGCTGCCCGGCCAGACCCGGGCGAGCTTCCGGCGGAACGTCCAGGCGCTCGCGGCGGCGGGCGTCGAGCACTTGTCGATCTACCTCCTCGAGACCGACAAGTCCCGCGCCCTGGAGGAGGACCGCCGGGCGCGGCCGGAGCGGTACCTGACCGACGAGGAGCAGGCCGACGCCTGGCTCGAAGCGGGGGAGACTCTCGTCGACCGGGGCTTCCGGCACTACGAGATCTCGAACTGGGCCCGGGAGGGCCGCGAGGCGCGGCACAACGTCAAGTACTGGACTCGCACGCCGACGCTCGGGCTCGGCGTTTCGGCCCACGAGTTCTGGTCGGACCGGAGGCGCGCGAACGTCTCCGCTCTCGCGCCGTACGTGAGTCGCCTCGGAGAGGGGACGCGCCCGCTCGCCCTCGACCTGCCGGTGGAGGGCGAGGCGGCCGCGCGGGAGCGGATCATGCTCGGGCTGCGGCTCGGCGCGGGTGTTCCTGCACCCGAAATCGAGGAGTGGATCGAGGGGTGCGTCGATCCCCTCCTCGCCGGCGACTACGACGCCTGGCTCGAAGCGGGCGTTCTCCGGCGGCAGAGTGGCCGCGTCGGGTTCACCGAACGCGGCTTTCTCCTGTCGAACGACGTCCTGTGCCGGTTCGTCTGACGCGTTAGATGAAGAGCGGCGCGAGCACGAGGGTGATCGTCGCCAGCAGCTTGATGAGCACGTGGAGCGACGGCCCCGCCGTGTCCTTGAACGGGTCTCCGACGGTGTCCCCCACGACGGCCGCCTTGTGGGTCGGGGATCCCTTTCCGCCGAGCGCGCCCGTCTCGATGTACTTCTTCGCGTTGTCCCAGGCGCCGCCCGAGTTGTTCAGGAAGGTGGCCACGACGATCCCCGCGATCGTCCCGACCATCAGGAGCGCCGCGACGGCCTCCGCTCCGACCCCGAAGAACCGGAAGAAGAGCCCGACCGCGATCGGCATTCCGACAGCGACTAAGCCCGGAGCGATCATCGCCTTCAGCGCGCCGCGGGTCACGATGTCCACCGTCCGCCCGTAGTCCGGCTTTTCGGTTCCCGCCATGATGCCCGGGTGCTCGCGGAACTGCGCGCGCACGTCCTGGATGACGACGCCGGCCGCCTTGCCGACCGCCTTGATCGCGAGACCGGAGAAGAAGAAGACGAGCATCGCGCCGAGCAGACCGCCGATGAAGACTTCCGGCTTCGCGATGTTCACCGCCTCGAGCGGCGAACCGTAGTTGCGGAGCTCGTCCAGGTACGCGGAGAAGAGCAGGAATGCCGCCAGGGCCGCCGAGCCGATCGCATAGCCCTTCGTCAAGGCCTTCGTCGTATTTCCGACGGAATCGAGCCGGTCGGTCTTTCGCCTTACCTCTTCGGGCTGGCGCGACATCTCGGTGATGCCGCCGGCGTTGTCGGTGATCGGTCCGAACGTGTCCATCGCGAGGATGTAGGCGGCGGTACCGAGCATGCCCATCGTCGCGACGGCGGTGCCGAAGAGGCCGCCTCCCGGCAGCGCCCAGGCGCCGATCTTGAAAGAGGTGAGGATCGCCGCGGAGATCGCAATGACCGGCAGGAGCGTGCACTCGAGCCCGACCGCGACGCCCGCGATCACGTTCGTCGCCGGTCCGGTCGTCGACGCCTGCGCGATCTCCTGGACGGGCCGGTAACGGTACTCGGTGTAGTACTGCGTGATGTAGACGAAGGCGACGGACGTGAGAACCCCGATGATCCCGCACACGAAGAACTTCCACCACGCGTCGGGCGCGGAGGGGTTGTAGAGGAGCCACCGCGTCGCGAGGCCGAACCCAACCATCGCGAGCCCGGCCGCGACGTAATAGCCGCGGTTCAGGGCCTGCATTGGATCCTGATCCTCCCGCGTGCGAACGAGGAAGATCCCGACGATCGAGGCGAGGAGCCCGAAGGCGCGGGCGACGAGCGGGAACATCATCACTCCCACGATTCCCGCGGAGAAGCCCATGCCGGCGCGCTCGGCGGCCGCGGCGAGCGTCGCGCCGAGGATCATCGCCCCGATGTTCTCGGCGGCCGTCGACTCGAAGAGGTCCGCGCCGCGGCCGGCGCAGTCGCCCACGTTGTCTCCCACGAGGTCCGCGATCACCGCCGGGTTGCGCGGATCGTCTTCTGGAATCCCCGCTTCCACCTTGCCGACGAGATCCGCTCCCACGTCGGCGGCCTTCGTGTAGATGCCGCCTCCGAGCTGAGCGAAGAGGGCGACGAACGACGCTCCGAAGCCGTAGCCGACGATCAGGAGGGGAATCTGGCCCTCGGGCACGTCCGTGAACCGGCTCACGAGCCAGTAGAGGCCGCCGACGCCGAACAGCGACATCGCGACGACGAACAGGCCGGATACGGCCCCTCCGCGCAGCGCGATCCGAAGCGCGTCGTTCAGCGAGCTCCGGGCGGCCGACGCGGTGCGGATGTTCGATCGGATCGAGATCCACATTCCGATGTAGCCCGCGATGACCGAGCAGGCCGCCCCGAGAAGGAAGGAGAGCGTCGTCCAGAAAGCGAGGAGGAGAGCGGTCGGGACCGGGTCGAAGTCGTGGTGCGAGCGGACGAAACCGTACAGGAGGAAGATGACCGCCGCCAGGAGGGCGGCCAGGAGAACGATCGTCGTGTTCTGCCGCTTCAGGAACGCCTCCGCGCCGACCTTGATCGCGTTCGAGATTTCGCGCATCTCGGCGGTTCCCGTGTCTTTCTTCAAGACCCAGGAGATCAGGTAGCCGGCCACGAAGAGCGAGCCGACCGAGAAGATCATGATGAGGGGCAGGGCGAGGTCGTGTGACATTCGTCTGGCTCCTACGGGTTTTTGTTCGGCTGGCCCGCCGGAAGCGGCACCGAGGCCGGCGAAGACTATCAGACCGGACCGGGAGGCCTCACCGTCCGGATCCGGGCTCCCGGGGCGTTATGGGACCGGCGGAGCGGGAGAGGGAGCCGCGGCCGGAGCGGCCAGAGGATCGACGGCCGTCGGAGCGACGGAGACGGTGTCGAGCACGATCCCTATGGTCTTGACGCCCGCCGTCCGCATCAGGTCCATGACCTGTACGACCCTGCCGTAAGTGCTCCCGTCCTCGGCAGAGAAGAAGACGGTCTTGTCGCGCCGGTTCTTCAGGATCTCGTCCAGACGGAGAGCGAGCGTCTGCGGATTCATCTCTTCCTTGTTGAGGTAGAGGCGGTTCCCCGCGGTGAGCGACACGATGAGCTGGTCGGCCGGCGGCTGCGGCGTATCCACCTGGGCTTTGGGCGGGACCTTGACGTCGTAGCCCATCTGGAGGAGCGGCGTGACCACCATGAAGATGATGAGCAGAACGAGCACCACGTCCACGAGAGGCGTGATGTTGATCTCGCTCTTCGGGTTGCCGGTCGGGGCCATCGCCATGGTCGAATTTCTCCTCGGTCGAAGCCTACGTGGGCGTTTTCTGCTTTTTCTCGGCGATCAGGCCGACGTCCTCGAAGCCCGCGTCCTTCGTCATCCGCATGACCTTCTTGACTTCACCGTACGTGAGCCTCTGGTCGGCCTTGATGACGAGCTCGCTCGTCGGTGCGCGCTGGTAGAGCTCGTCGAGCGCACGCTGGAACTCCTCGGGGGGGAACCACTTCGTGTCGATGAAGTATTTGGGAGGCGTCTCCCACTTGACCGAGATGAGCCTCTGTTTCGAGCCCTCCGGTTTCTTGTCGGGGTTGTCCGTCGTCGGCAGCTGGACGTCCATCCCCTTCTGGAGCATGGGCGTGACGACCATGAAAATGATGAGGAGAACGAGGCAAACGTCGACCAGAGGGGTGACGTTGATGTCGCTCTGAAGACTTCCGCGGTCCGCGCCGCCTCCCATTGACATGGAAAGACCTCCGGGGTCAGGACGCCCGCACGCCGAGCTTCACTCCGGCGCCGCGACGCTTGATGAAATAGTCGATGAGCTCCGAAGCGGAGTTGGACATCTCCACCTGGAAACGCTCCACCTTGTTGAGGAAGAAGTTGTACATGAACACCGCCGGGATCGCGACGCCCAACCCGAGCGCCGTTGCGACGAGGGCTTCGGCAATTCCGGCCGAGACGGCGCCGATACCGCCGGATCCTGTCAAGGCCATGCCGCGGAAGGCGTTGATGATACCGATGACCGTTCCGAAAAGTCCGATGAACGGCGACGTCGTCGCAATCGTCGCGAGTCCCGAAAGGCCCTTCTTCAGGTCGGCGGTCGTGATCAGCGCTTCCCGCTCGATCGCCCGTTCGGCCGCTTCGATCGGGTCGTGGCCCTGGATGTCGGCGGTCCCGCTCGCCACATCGTGCTGGAACTCGTACAGCCCGGCGGACACGACGCGCGCCAGGTGGCTGTGCCGGTACTTCTTCGAGGACTCGATCGCCTCGGTGAGCTTGTCCTGCTTCAGGTGGCCGGTGACCAGGCGCGCGAATGCGAGCGACTGCTTCTTGGCTTTCCGGAAGTAGATCAACCGCTC
>Ga0209486_10001125_pt1 | contig 11625 bp, 11 predicted proteins | sample NCCompost_FD_187518 | JGI IMG/M metagenome (GOLD analysis project Ga0209486, IMG submission 187518) | Agricultural soil microbial communities from Utah to study Nitrogen management - NC Compost (SPAdes) (version 2) | ecosystem: Environmental > Terrestrial > Soil > Agricultural land | place... | reverse complement strand
AACCGTAATACCCGCGACGTTCGACTCTGGTCCGTTCGGTCGATAGGGTTCGATTTCTACATCTGGGGGTTCGCCGTTGCGGCTAAATTTAAGAGCGTTTGCGATCAAATTATAGATCGCCTGGGTTGCCCAAATTCTGTCCACACGCAGTCCGTCGAAATTCTTCGCGACGCGAATCTGTGCATGGGTCGTGTTAATCTTGGCGTCCAGACGCTTCAATGCTTCAAGCACGATGATCTCGCCGTCAACGACTTCAGCAGGCGGTCCGATTCGCTGTGACCGGGAAAGCGCCAGGATATCGTCGAGAAGACGATTCAACCTTTGCGCTCCTTGGATCACCCTGCGCAAAAAATCCTGGCCCTTTTCATCGAGCCGGTCTTTGTATCGGTCATGAACGATCCGCGAGAAATTCTCGATTGCGCGTAGCGGCTCCTTGAGATCATGCGATGTGACATAAAGGAGCGTCTCGAGATCGCGGTTCTTGGCGGCGATTTCTGCTCGTGCTCGCCCCCGCTCTGCGATCTCGGTTTCTAATCCGGCATTAAGATGGGATAGCTCCTCTTTCTGACGGGCCATTACTTTAAGCAATTCATCCTTCGACTCGTTTGACTTCTCTAAGGCGATTGCCTGGTCTCGCGTTTTTTCATAAAGTTGTGCATTTTGAATCGCGACTGCGGCTTGGCTTCCGACAACGGAGAGAAACTGAATCTCGTCAGCGGCAAAATGACGCTCTTCTCTCGTGAGGCAAGCCAAAACTCCAAGCACCTCACCGCCGACGAGCAAGGGCGCGCCGATGTAAGAGACAAACTGTTGTCTACGGTAAAACTCGGGATCCAAGGTTCGTGGGTCCGTCTGAATATTTTGCGCCACGACGGGCCGCTTACTGACGATGGCTTCTTTGATTAGCGCTGGAGTATCGCTTAGTTTTCTATGCTTCCATTCAGCTTCATCTAGATTCCAACAGGCTGTTCGCTCCAACGCTCCCGTGGCGTTGTTCGCGAGCCAAATCTGAACGGCAGAATACGGCAGGAGATTTTTGAGTCTTTCGGCCAAAATGTTTGAAGTGGCGGAAAGATCCAACGTAGAAGTAACCGCGACGTTAATCTCATAGAGCGCGCGAATACGATCTAAAGCGATCTCGGTTTCCTTGGCTGACTTCGCAGCCAGAGCGTAAGCTTTTTCGTTATAGCGCCAAGCAATAATACTACCAGCGGACGCCCAGAGGACAAAGAAAGCGTGGATTCCTGCCCACGTCCATGGCGATTCAAAGGCAGCGGCGTGATTGTAAACCTTCTCGGGCCATAACACGCCGACTATGCCGTGATGAAGGGCCACATAAGTAATCGCTACGCCAAACGGAATCCATTCCTGGTAGAAAGCCAGAAAAACGATCATCACAAAGAAATGAAAATGAAGCTCGATATACCCGCCCGAGAGATGCACGAGAATTGCCGATGAACTGGTCAGTCCCAGTGCGACTAAAACCGATTGTAGAGTCGACCCTATGCGGCGCCAATTCGCGGCAGCAGCAAACAGCGCGATTATGGAACTCTCTAGAAGTGCATGAGGTATGGTGCCGTCTTTAAATAATGCATCGAAACTGAATTCCCAGGTGTAACCGAGCAGTGGTCCCAAAAGAGCAATTATGATCGCGTGAAACCAAGTGAGGCCTACTAAAAATCGGTGTCGTTGGAGCCATACTTCTTTCGGCAGGGCACCACCGGAAGGAATGAAGGATCTTAATGATTTGAATAGGTTTGCGAATTTCTGTCGGTCAACGGAATCGAGTGTGACCGAACGCGCACGAAGTAAGAAGCCGCCAACTGCATCACTGATCGCTAAAGCATCCTTCGATTTCATCAGATGGAATGCGGGCTTTTCTCGTTTAAGTTTTAACCAAGTTGAGATGCCCCAGTGGAGCGTTTATGTTTCTCAAGATTGCCTAATACGCCCAGAGAACTCTGCAAAAGCCGGATTAGGTAATGCCTCACGCAATCACAATGCCACTGAACCATTGCCCTAAGTCGCTGATTCAAAAGAAAAAGATCCAAAGTCGATGGATCGTAAGGCACAAATTTGGACAACTAAAGACAAATAGCGGAAGGATCGCGTTTAAATTTTTTGCTCACGGCAATCCGAGGGCCGGGCAGATTCACGAGGAAGAATCGGACTCTCGCAATCAGGGAAGATGGAAAACGTTGGACAGAACACAAGACGCAGCTATATGTTTGAACGCTAAGAGAAAGAAAAGGGTCGGAAGATCTTCAGCGAATTTGGTGTGTGGTTTCGATATTCAACGAGGGATCTCTGGAACGGAATGGAGATCGGAATAGCTAACGGAGAAAACTATGCCTTACGATTGCTGGCGGGGAATGGTCGGCCTGATCAAGCCGACGAAAGGTTCCGGTTCGCTGGTGGAGCTGATCAAGATGCTTCCCGACGGGATCGGTGTGATTCCACTCTTCAACAATGTACGGCATGGAAAGCTTGAGGAGTTTCAGTCGGCAATTCCGGCTTATGAAGCAAAGATCGCCGAGCTGGCCGAAGACAAGGTCGATCTGATTCATCCGGCGGGGACGCCGCCGTTCATGCTGCTCGGCTACAAAGGCGAGGCGGAGATCATCGCCAAATGGGAAAAGCAATTCGGTATCCCGATCTTCACGTCGGGCACAAATCAAATTGCCGCGATGAAAGCGCTCAAGATCAAGAAATTTGTCGGCATCGGTTACGACTTCGACGACACGAGCATCGTCGAGCGATATTTCACCGACGCCGGTTTTAACGTGTTGGAGCTGGAAAAACTTCCCGGACCTTGGGAAGAGGTCGGCCGGCTATCGTCGAAGGACATCTATTATCAAGCGCGGAATTTGTTCTTGCGCCACTGCGGTGCGGACGGGATTTATTTCCAAGGCGGCAAATTGCGCATTCTCGATATCATCGAGCCGCTGGAGCAGGATTTCGGCGTGCCGGTGATTCACCCCGGTGTGACCCAGTGTTGGGAAATTCAGAAGCGCTTGCGGGTAAGGCAGCCGCAGCAGGGTTACGGGCGGCTGCTTGCTGAGATGCCTTGAAAATTGCGCGAATATGAATGCCTCATTCCAGAAAATCCCTCCTAACCTCCCTTTTTACAAAGGGAGGAACCTGTAAGATTTTTGGTTTCTTCTTCTCCCCCTTTGAAAAAAGGGGGATGTAAGGGGGATTTATTGAAGAGAACTGGGCCGCGACGCGCGAAAAATTCGAATTCAGGAATGTCTTTCGGAATCAGACAAGCCCGGTCACTCCGTCGGGAAGATTCTTTTTCCGGTTTCTTCTTCTTCGAGAATGATTGCTTTGGTCGGGCAGATCTTTGCCGTAAGCAAGATCTTTTCGTCGGTGTCGGCTTTGGGGTCGATCACTTCGGCGATCATCTTGGCGTCGAGCTTAAAGACTTTGGGCGCCGCCTGCACGCACTTGGCGTAGCCGTCGCATTTGGTTCTATCGATCGTAATCTTCATAAGACCTCATGTTTCAATTCGATTGACTCAATTCAATCGAATGTTCCAGATGTTCCAACTGTTTCAGGCGTCCGATTTCGTTTCGATCCAATGGAACGACAGGAACGTCTGCAACCCTTGGAACCATTTGTCAAAATCATCACCGGAAAAAGTTTTGGCGTTTTCGCCGAAGAATTTTTGCTTCTGTGTTGCGGAAATATCGGTGCGTTCTTTGATTTTCGTGATCGAGTTGAAAATGGTCGTCCATGCACTGGAGCATTCGCGGATGCCGTCACTTGAGTATCTCTTTCAGCTTGGCGATGAGCGGGGGTTCGACCTTGAAGATCTCCCTAACATTCTGTTCGAGCTCCGCGCCGTCGAGGGGATTGATGTCGAGGTTTGCTTTCTTTGCTTCCGCTAAGAGTTCCGGGTCAGTCATCGCTGCCATGAACGCTTTGCGCAAGATCTGCACCCGCTCCTCGGGCGTACCCGGTGGCGCCATGAAAGGACGGACCGTGGGGCTATTGGCGCGCAAGACTGTCGCCATCAGGATCTTGGCTTCGTCGGTTTTTGCCATTTCGTAGGAGAAGGGAATATTCTTCAACTCCGGGTGAGACTTGAGATTTGCCTGCAAGACGACCTTGAGCATGCCGGAATTGAGCTCGTTTTTCCACGTGGATTTCGTCGACTCCCACGCGTTGCTGGTCGCCTGGACTTCGCCGTTGTTAAACGCCAAGCGCGTGTCCGCGGTTCCTTTGTAGCCGGAAACCACTTGGGCGGGAAGGTTGATCGTTGCCGCTAATATTTTTGGAATATCATCGCTCCCCGCGCCTGGACCGATGCCGCCGAACTTCACCATCTGCTTGGACGCGATCCAGGCGTTGACGTCGGTGATGCCCGTCGACTTATGCACGCCGATGATGAAATTATCCTGCGCCGGCACGCCGATGTATCTGAACCTGCGAGCGTCGAATTCGATACCGGATTTACCGAGCAGTTGCTGCAAGGCGATGCCGCCGAGATAGTGTCCAATGGTCAGGCCATCCGGCTTGGCGATCTTGTATAGATAATTCGCCGCGATAATGCTTCCCGCGCCGGTCATGTTATCGACGACGACGGCGGGATTCCCGGCAATATGTTTGCCAAGGTGACGGGCAAGCGTCCGCGCGTAAAGATCGTAGCCACCGCCCGCTGCCAAGCCGACGATGATACGAACGGTTTTGCCTTCGTAGAAGGTGGTTTGGGCGACAGCCGCAGTTTTTGCGCCGCTGAGCAGCAAAAAGAAAACCATAAGACTCATTCGACCCATAGGTCTCATATTTGTCCTTCTCCTCTCGGCTTTCGCGAAAGCTATTTCAATATTTCCTTGAGCTTGGCGATCAAAGCCGGCTCGAGCTTCAGAATCTCTTTGACGTTTTGTTCGAGCGTCGCGCCGTCGTCGGGGTTGATATCGAGATTGGCCTTCTTCGCCTCGGCGAGGAACTCAGGATCCTTCATCGTGTCCATGAACGCCCTGCGAATGATCTGCACCCGGTCTTTCGGTGTGTTGGGCGGCAAAACGTAGGGGCGCACCGTCGGACCGTGTACGCGCGCGACCGTCGAGATCAGCGTTTTCGCTTCATCGGTCTTGGCGTAGCTGAGCGCCATCGCCATTTTGGGAAACTCTGCATGCGGTTTGAGCGTTGCCTGCAGGATCAGTTTGAGATCGCCGCTTGCCAATTCTTTGCGCCAGGTGGATTTTGTCGACTCCCAGGAATTGCTCAGGCCGGCGACTTCACCGCTGTTGAATGCCAGGCGCACATCGGCGGTGCCTTTGTAACCCGAGACCAGCTGGATGGGGAGTCCAAGAGTCGCCTTGAGTATGTTGGGCACGTCGTCCGAGCCCGAGCCGGACGCGACCCCACCGAATTTGACGACCTGCTTGGAAGCCATCCAGGACTCGACGTCAGTGATGCCGGTAGACTTGGCGACGCCGATGACGAAATTATCCTGGCCCGGGACGCCGACGTATTGAAACTTACTGGCGTCGAACTCGATCCCCGGTTTGCCCAAGAGTTGCTGCAAGAAAAGGCCGCCGATGAAATGGCCGATGGTCAATCCGTCGGGTCTCGCCGCTTTGAACGTGTAGTTCGCCGAGATCATGCTGCCGGCGCCGGGCATATTTTCGACGAGGATCGCCGGATTGCCGGGAATATGTTTGCCCATGTGGCGGCCGATCGTCCGCGTATAAGCATCGTATCCGCCGCCGGCAGTGAAACCGACGATCATACGAATGGTTTTGCCCTCGTAAAAGTTGCTTTGAGCCGAAGTCGCGTCACTTTGGAAAGCGACCGCGCTCAGTATCAAGACCGCAATCGATATCATAAATGTTTTCATGCTTTCGTTCCTTTTGAGTATCACTGGTTTGACGACGACGGATCAGCTTGGATTCAAAATGCTTTTGAGCTTTGCCGCCAATGCAGGATTGAGCTTAAAAATTCCGGCGACGAGCCGGGCCATTTCCTGACCGGCAATCGGCTCGATGTCGAGATTCGCCTTTTTTGCGTCCGCCAGGAATTCGGCGTCTTTCATCGTCGCTTCAAACGCCTGGCGCAAGGTTTCTACCCGTTGCTTCGGAGTGCGCGGCGGCGTGACGTACGGGCGATAAAAATCGGCCGGGTCTTGGACACCGGCCTGAAGAAGTTGGCGCGCTTCTTCGGTCTTCGCCAGACTTTGGGCGAGCGGCACATTGGGTAGATCGGGGTGCGGTTTGGACACCGCCTGGAGCACGACAATGGCTTCGCCGGATTGGATCGCTTTGCTCCAGGTCGAGCGAATCGAATCCCAGGTCCAGCACCCACCGGCGAGCTCGCCGCTCTCGGCGGCGAGACGAATCTCCGCAGTGCCTTTGTAGCCGCTCACCAGTTGGATCGGCAAAGCCGTCGTCGCCGCGAGCATGCGCGCCATATCGTCGGGCGCGCCGCCGCCGATGCCGCCTACTTTTACCGGCGTCTTCGATGCGAGCCAGCGCTCCACGCTGGTGATGCCGCTGGCTTTGGTGAAGGCGCAGGCGCGGCTCTCCTTGATCGGCGAGCCGATGAACTCAAATTGGGTTGCGTCGAACTCGATGCCAGGACGATTGAAAAGTTGATAGAGAAACCAGCCGCCGTGAAAATGTCCGATGGTCAGACCGTCCGGTTTCGCGACTTTGTACATGTGATTGGCGCCGATCAGATGGCCGGCGCCGGGCATATTTTCGACCTGGATCGTGGGTTGGCCGGGAACATGTTTGCCGAAGTGGCGCGCGATCGTGCGCGTGTAGGTGTCGAAGCCGCCGCCGGCTGAAGTTCCGACGATTATGCGGATAGCCTTACCTTTGTAGAATGGGTCTTGGGCGAAACTCGATGTCGAGGCGAAGAGCAGCAGGCTGCTCAAAGCAAAACTCAACGAGACGCATCGCATATTCATTATTCGGGCTCTCCTCTTTTCGCGAAGCTGCGCGAATCTAAGGAAAAGGTCAGTTTGTGTCAAGCTGAATGTAAAGGAGCGGAACTCTACCAGATTTTATATCATTGGACGAAAAAGCAGGCCCTTCACTTTGTTCAGGGCGGGGGTTGCTCGTTTGACAGGGTAGCGGTAGCGCTGTAAATTTCCAGCGATCGAATGTAAGGATTGGACCATGATCAAGCCGCTAGCACTCTCCACGACGCATATGGAATGCCGTAACCTGCAGGATTCCATGGCCGTGATGATCGATTTATTGGCATTTGAAAAGCTTTCTGAAAAGCCCGGCGAAGCGACACTCAAACATCCCAATTCTCCTTGGGTTTTAGTCCTGCATGAGGCTGGGCCCGACGCGCCCGCCAAACCGATGCACAATCACTGGGGTGTGCGCGTGACGACCAAGGAGGAGGTCGACAAAGCCTACGAGTATCTGACGGCGCACAAGGAACAATACAAGCTCGGCGCCATCGGCAAGCCAACCTGGAGCCACGGTTCCTATTCTTGTTACTTCGTCGAGCCTGGCACCAACGGCTGGGAGATCGAATGCTACGAAGATTTCGCTCGCAAAGAAGTGACGGCGCAGAAGTTCGGCGGCGTGAAGCAATCGTACTGGGAAGACGTCTATCCCGAAGCGCGTTTCCCGGGCCGCGGCTACGTGCCCCAGGCTTTCACCCACGGAACTCTGGTGTCTCGCGATATGGAAGTCAGCAAAAGTTTTTATACCGATGTGTTGAAACTCGAAGTGCATCGATTCAGCGGCCACGTCATCTACGTGAAGCATCCGAGCACGAAAACTTTCATAGTCTGCGCCCTGCGCGAAAATCCCAAAGTATTTTCGCCGAATTTTCGCAACACGTTGACCGTGGAGTCCAATGAAGCCGTCCAAGCAGCCTATGATGAGTTCAGCCGATCGGGAGAGTCTTGGGGCGTCACGGATTTGTTTCCGCTGCAAGAACACAACGGCTCCGCTTCATTCTGCTTCAGAGATCCCGGCACCAACTGCTGGGAAATCGCTTCACCGAACTGAGGTTCTATGACCGAAAAACCGCTCGATCAAATGGGCCTGCGCGAACTGCGCGAGATCATGCGCCAGCGGGTCCCGGCCGAAGCCTGGCAGCATTTCAACGGCGCGGCCGAGACCAAGGCGACTTTCCATCGCAACCCGCGTGTCTTTCGCCAGTATCTTTTCCGGCAGAAAATTTTTCACGACGTGAGCGAGCCTGACATTTCCATCGATCTCTTCGGCCATACTCTCCCTATTCCCGCGATCACCGCGCCGGTAGGAAGCTTCAGCTTGATCAGTAAGGATGCTGAGCGGGAAGTGGCCGAGGGAACCGAGCGGGCGGGCGCGATGATGTTTACCAGCCAGGCGGCGAAATTTGATCCCACAGGATGGCGCGGCGCGGCGAAATCGCCGTTGGTGTTCATGGCTTATATGAATCGCGGCAAGGACGAAGTCTCGGAATACGCCAAGACTGCGGAGGACCTGGGTTTCGCGGCCGTGGGTATCACGATGGACACGGCGCGGCCGGTGAAGATCGGCGACGAAGTGCCTCTGTCTACGAAAGACGGCAAGCCGCGCAAAGGACACAGGTCGACGCCGAAAGATATCGAATGGCTGAAGCAGCAAGTGAGTTTGCCGGTGGTTGTCAAAGGCATCATGGGCGCGGATGACGCGCGCGTCGCCATCAACTCCGGCGCCGACGCGCTGGTGGTATCGAACCACGGCGGTCGCATACTCGATTTTAACCGTTCCGCGCTCGAAGCATTGCCGGAAGTCGTCGATGCCGCCAACGGCAAGATTCCTGTGCTGCTAGACAGCGGCATTCGCAGCGGCGGCGACATCGTCAAAGCGCTGGCGCTGGGCGCCAAGGCGGTTCTCGCCGGTAGGCCGGTCGCCTGGGGCGTCGGCGCGTTCGGGGCGCGAGGCGTCGAACGAGTGTATGCGGTTTTTGCCGAAGAGATGCAGCGCGTGTTGACCATGACCGGCGTCGCCCGCGTGCGCGACGTGACCAAGGCGATTCTGTTTCGCGACGAGACGGGAGGTTTACGCGGCTTATGATCTTCATCATTTGGGCCATCATCTTCGTGCTCGGCATCTGGATCATCTCGACCTACAACGGGCTCACCGCGCTGCGCTTGAGAGTTCAAAACGCCTGGCGGCAGATCGACGTGCAGCTCAAGCGGCGTTACGATCTGATTCCGAATCTGGTCGAAACCGTCAAAGGTTATATGCAATACGAGCAGGATACTTTGCAAAAAGTCATCGAAGCGCGCAGCCAGGCGATGGTCTCCAAGGGAGCAAAAGAAGCGGCCGAAGCGGAGAACATTCTCAATCAATCGCTGGGCAAGATTTTCGCGTTGATGGAAAATTATCCGGATCTCAAGGCCAATAAAAACGTCCTGGACCTACAAGAAGAGCTAACGACCACCGAGAATCAGATCACCTTCTCGCGCCAGTATTACAATGACCTGGTGACGCAGTACAACACCAAGCAGCAGGTCTTTCCGTCGAACATGCTCGCGGGATTTTTCGGATTCAAGCCGAGCGAGTTGTTCGAAGTCGTGGAGACAGAAAAAGCAATGCCGCGCGTCAACCTGTCGCTGACCCGTTAGGCCGGGACCGCCTCTGGAAACGCCGCCAGTCTTGGACTTCGTCGCTAGGCAAGTTCACAACCAGCGCTGGAGCGCGGCGCTGGTGGCGCTCTTCATCTTATTTTTTCTGTTCATCGGCGCCGCCATCGATTATCTCTACTTCGATGCTTTTACGCCGGCGGGATCGGCGTTTCCCATCGCGACGATTTTTTCCCTGGCCTTTGCGACATTCTCTACCCTCACCGCCTACTACGGCGGCAGCGATATCATTCTTTCGTCCCTTGGCGCCGAGAAGCTCAATTTGCGGATTCCCGAGCACCGCGAATTGCACAACATCGTAACCGAGATGGCGTTGGCGTCGGGTTCGGCGATGCCGCGGGTTTATGTCATCTTCGATCCCGCGCCCAATGCTCTGGCGACGGGGACTAACGAAAAAAACGCGGCGGTTTGCGTGACGACCGGCTTGCTGACGCTTTTGGACCGAGAAGAAACTCAGGGCGTGGTGGCGCACGAGATCTCGCATATTCGCAACGAGGATATTCTGCTGATGACGCTCGTGAGTATTCTCTTGGGCGGCATCGCGATCCTCGCCGACTGGGGGCGGCGCGGCTTCTACAGCGCGCGCACAGGACGGCATCTGAGCAAGAAGAATCCGGTGGTGTTTATTCCCTTGTTGATTCTAATTGCATTGTCACCGCTGGTCGCCCGGCTTTTGGCGATGGCCGTGTCGCGCCAGAGGGAGTATCTGGCGGATGCCACCGCGGCGCAGTATACCCGCAATCCCGGCGGTTTGGCGCAGGCGCTGGAGAAAATTCGCGACGCCTCGATGCCCTTCCACAAAGCCACGCGCGGCACCGCGCATTTGTTTTTCGTCAATCCGCTGCGCCGGCGCGTCGATGATAGCGACAGCAAACTGGCCGACTTACTCGCGAGCCATCCGCCGATCGTTCACCGGATTCAACTGCTCTATCAAATGGCCGGCATTCCTCAGAAGCTTATGCAAGCACCCCGAGCGTTGGCTCGATAACCTGGAGATAGAATGCTGCAGTGTCCGCAATGCAACCGTGAAATGACCGAGGTAGTGGCGAAAGCGGCTCCCGGGTCGTTGCTTCAACTAGACCAATGCGCCAAATGCGGCGGCATTTGGTGCGATAAATGGGAGCTCTTCCCGGTGGACGGCGATGAAGCCGGCCGATTGGATCCGCTTGATGAAAATCTGCTACGCGATCATATCCAGCTGCAGAAAAAAACTCTCTATTGCCCGCGCTGCGCCGACGAGCTGGAAATTTTCGCCGATCCGATTCTGCCCAAGGAAATTCAGCTGCGGCGTTGTCGCCATTGCGACGGCTTGTGGCTCAATCGCGGCCAGTTTCGACGCTACAAGGAATACCAGAAGAACACGCGGCTCAAGAGAATGAGCGGTGAGAGAATCGTCGCCAAATTGCCGCAGGTCTACGCCGATCCCAAGTCGTGGGTAATGACCGGCACCAAGGGAATTTTCGCCTATCCGCGCAGCGCAGAGGAAGATGACCAGCTCGTGGGTCAGAGCGTAAAGGGCACGGCGAAACTCGTGCTGCAAAGCTTGGCGCGAATGATTCTCGGCATTTAATTCCTGCACCTGCTTGATAGCAGTAAGAGTGCAATAAGAAAAATTTCTCGCTTCGCTCGAATGACAGTTAAATAGACTTCCATTCAAGCAAGCGCGATCAGATCGATTTCGACCAGCGCGCCGCGCGGCAAATCCGCTACCGCGACTGTGGAGCGCGCGGGTTTCGCGGCCCCGAGATATTCCGCGTAGACCTCGTTCATCGCCGCGAAATCGCCGATGTTTTTGAGAAATACGGTGGTCTTCACGACCCGGTCGAGCGACGAGCCGGCGGCTTCGAGCACCGCTTTCAGATTCTCCATTGCCCGGCGGGTCTGGATTTTGATGTCGCCTTCGACGACGTTGCCGGTTTTCGGATCAAGGGGGATTTGCCCGGAAGCGTAGACGAATTCGCCGACCTTGATCGCTTGCTCATAAGGGCCGATCGCCTTGGGGGCGTTGGCCGTGCTGATGACTTCTTTGTTCATC
>Ga0209486_10001124_pt1 | contig 11637 bp, 9 predicted proteins | sample NCCompost_FD_187518 | JGI IMG/M metagenome (GOLD analysis project Ga0209486, IMG submission 187518) | Agricultural soil microbial communities from Utah to study Nitrogen management - NC Compost (SPAdes) (version 2) | ecosystem: Environmental > Terrestrial > Soil > Agricultural land | place: USA... | reverse complement strand
AGGGTCAGTCGACATCGAGAATGCGACGATTCACCTGGCCGAGCTCATCGAGCAGGTCACGGCGAACCCGTATGCGGTCGAAGCGGACGCCGGGCTCGCCGGCGCCGACGAGGCCGCACGCGCGACGCCGCCGTCCGGAGCGGCGGCCGCGCCGAAGCAGCCGAGCCTGTTCGACGCTCTCGATCTCGATGTCACCGTGGTCGTTCCGGACAACATGGTGCTGCGCGGCAACAATCTGCGTCCGGCCAACGCGCCGATCGACATTGGCGATATGAACATCACCGTCGGCGGCATGATTCGCGCGCGCAAGATACCTGGCGCGGAGCTGCAGCTGGTCGGTGACGTCAACACGGTCCGCGGGAATTACTCGTTCCAGGGGCGGCGCTTCGAGATCCTGCGCGACGGCCACATCCGCTTCGACGGAAGCGACGAACTGAACCCGACGATCAACATCCAGGCACGCCGCATCATCTCCGGCGTCGAAACCTTCGTGCGGGTGCAGGGGACGATGAAGCAGCCCGAGCTGTCGTTCACCAGCAACCCGCCGCTCGACCAGGCGGACATCCTGTCGCTCATCGTGTTCAACCAGCCGATCAACGAGCTCGGCGAGGGTCAGCAGGTGTCGTTGACCGAGCGCGCAACGGCGCTGGCGGGCGGCTACCTCGCCACCGGCCTGTCACGGTCGATCAGCAACGCCCTCGAGCTCGACGAATTCGAGATCGAGGCCGGAGAGCGCGGCTTCGGTCCGACGTTGAGCGTGGGCGAGCAGGTCGGAGAGCATCTGTTCTTCCGCATCCGGCAGGGCTTCGGCGATGCGCAGGCGACGGAGCTGATTCTCGAATATCAGCTCAGGGAACACCTGCGCGTGCAGGCCAACGTCGCCGAGACGTCCGGCACCCAGCGCGTGCAGTTCAGACGCGTCGAGCGCGCCGGGCTCGACCTGCTCTTCTTCTTCTCGTACTGATCAGTTCCAGCATCAGCCGGTCTTCTCTCCTCCTGTCTCCTTCCTCCTATCTCCTCCCTCCTGTCACGTCCACGCCCCTCGTCACTCTATTGAGCAGAAGGAGAAGTCCGTCCCATGCGATCAATCATTGCCGCCTCAGCCATGTTCGTCGTCGCGATGGCGCTGGCCTTGTCCGGCCTCGCGCCGGCGACGCAGGCCGAGCCACAAGGTGCTGCGTTCAAGCTCGTTGAGAGAAATCATCTCGACGGTCAGGACGTGTTCCGCTTCGACACCTTCGGCGATGAGCAATTGTGGACGGACACGCTGCGGATGCACGAGGTGATTCCGAAAGTCGATCCTGCCACCGCCCTGGCGGTCGGCCTGAAGGTTGACGTCGAGGCGTTGCCGCCGGCAGTCATCACGGCGCTCGAAAATGGTGACGTCGATCTCAAGAACCCAGCCGTGACCGTCGAACTCCTCCGCCTGAATGCCGTCGTGGGCGTGAAAGGAGCGGTCAGCGAAAGCGGTCAGCTGACAAGCGTGGGGATCACGTGCGCCCTCTGCCATTCGTCGGTCGATGATTCGTTCGCTCCGGGCATTGGCAGACGGCTCGATGGATGGGCGAACACCGACCTGGACGTTGGTGCGATCGTAGCGCTCTCTCCTGTGCTCGACGAGGCGACGAAGGCCGAGTTCCGGACGTGGGGACCTGGCAAATACGATCCGCGGCATCACTACTTTGACGGCACCAACATCGCTTCGCTCCCGATGAACAGCCCTTCGCTGCCGGTCGTCATCCCGCCGATCTACGGATTGAAGGGCGTCGGCTTCGAGACCTTCACGGCCGACGGACCGATCTCGTACTGGAACAGCTATGTCGGCGTCGGACAGATGGGCGGACATGGAAGCTTCAGCGATCCGCGCGTCGGCATTTTCATCTCACAAAGTCCCGATCGAGTGACGCCACAGCTCCCGGCGCTGCTCGACTATCAATTGAGGCTGCGGGCGCCGTCAGCGCCACAAGGAAGCTTTGATCGGGTGGCCGCGGCTCGCGGCAGGAAGCTGTTCAGCGGCTCAGCGGGCTGCGCGTCGTGCCACCAGGGTCCTGCCTTTACCGACGTGTTGAGCGGGCCCGACAAGCGAGTGCCGTTCCTGCATCATCCATCGGAGGTCGGGATGGATCCCGCGTACGCGGCGAAAAGCGCAACCGGACAATATCGGACGACCCCGTTGCGTGGTCTCGTCTATCACCCTCCGTACTTCCACGACGGCAGCGCCGCGGATCTGCCCGCGGTCGTCGATCACTACAATCGCCATTTCGGGTTGAATCTGACGGACTCGCAGAAGGCGGACCTGGTCGAGTATTTGAAGTCGCTGTAATCAGCGAACCCCTTATTTACGGCGCGGGTTCGACCTGCACGCGTGCATCGTTGAAGCAGGCGCCGCCGCCGAGGTCGGTGAGCGTGTCGGGGGCGAGTGCATTTGCCGTATAGCCGTTCGCCGTGTGCTTCCGCCATAACCCTTTCGGAAGCATCACGGTGCCCGTGCGGATCCACGGGCCGACTTGCAGGTTGCAGCGGACCTCGCCGAGCTCGTTGTACAGCCGAACGGCATCGCCGTCCTTCAGTCCGCGTGCGTCGGCATCCTCGGGGTGCATGAGCAGGCGCACCTCTGGCCGCGGCAGCTCGGAGAGCGTCGAGGTGATGGTGCGCTCGCTGGCCGGCGAGATCAGCGTCAGTGGAAATTCCGGTGTCGCCGGATCGCGCTGGTAGCCGTACAGGCCGGCTGGCGCTTCCGCTTCGAGCGCTTCGGGGTACAAGTCCGCCTTGCCGTCGGGCGTCAACGGCCAGACGTCGCCGAACTGAATCGGGCGGCCGCCAAACGGTGGAGTGGCGGCGCCGATGTCGCGCAGGTCCTCGCCAATCGCCTGCGGCATGTGGGCGATGACATCGAGCATCTCCTCCAGCTCGCCGGACGGCTCGCCGGCCTTCATCATGTCGAGGCGCTCGACGAGTTCGCTGAACACGTCCGCGTTCGGGCGCGATTCCGCGACACGCTCGATCACCGGCTGTCCGAGGCGGAGACTGATTGGCCCGTAGCCGCGAGCAAGGTCGTAGCCCTCGAGGAACGTCGTTGCCGGCAGCACGACGTCGGCGTACCGCGCGGTGTCCGTCATCACCTGGTCGAAGACCACGGTGAACAGGTCTTCCCGCTCCAACCCTTTCAGTACGCGCGCCTGGTCGGGCGACGTCACTGCCGCGTTCGAGTTGTAGACGAACAGCATCTTCACCGGCGGGTCGTCGTATTCCGTCAACGCGCGTCCCAGCTGGTTCATGTTGACGATGCGCGTGCGCGGTTCTTCGGCAGGCACCCAGTTGCGCGTGATCCCCCACGCCGAGGTGTTGCTCATAGCGTAGCCCCCGCCGCGGACGCCGAACTTTCCGCCCACGGCCGGGAGCGCGAGGATGGCCAGCGTGGCATTGCCGCCGTTCCGATTACGCTCCTGGCCCCACCCGCATCGGACGACTGCCGGACTGGTGGTGGCGTAGAGCTCGGCGGCGGCCTCGAGGTCGCTCACGGTCACGCCCGCTTCCTCGGCAGCGCGGTCGAACGTCCACTGACGTGCCTTTGCGCGCAGCCGATCGGCGCCGCGCGTATACGTTGCCAGGAACTGCGAGTCGGCTCCGCCGGTCTCGAACAGATGCCGATGGATCGCCAGTGCCACTGGTAAGTCGGTACCGGGGCGGATTGCGAGGTGGATATCGGCGTGTCGCGCGAGCTGTGTCGTTCGCGGGTCGACCACAATCAGCCGCGCCCCGCGCCGCTGCGCTTCGCGGATGTGAGGCACGAGGTGGATGCCCGACGCCGATGGATTGCACCCCCAGACGACGATCAGGCGCGCGTCCTGGAAGTCGAGGTACGTGACCGACGCCATCTTTCCGTACATCGCGGCGTTGGCGGCGCCGGTCGCCGCGGCGCAAACGGTCCGCGCCAGGCGCGAGGCGCCTAGCCGGCGGAAGAGCGTTGCGTCGCTCGTGTCCTGGGTCAGCAACCCGTTCGACCCGCCGTAGGAGTAGGGGAGGATCGACTCGCCACCCCAGCGCTCGCGCGCCTCGCGGATGCGCTCGGCGATGAGCGCCATCGCGTCGTCCCACGTCGTCCGCTGAAACGAGGCGAATCCTTTCGGCCCTTTGCGGACAGCCGGATACAGGAGACGATCCGGACCATACACGCGTTCGGGAAACCTGCGAACCTTGGCACAGATGTAGCCGTCGGTCACCGGATTGAGCGACGACCCGTCGATCGACGTGATCTTTCCGTCCTGGATGCGCACGTCAAGGCTGCACGAATCCGGACAATCCAGCGGGCAGACGGTCGAGACAGCGTGTTCCGCAGCGAACGTGCTCGAGTTCATGGGGTAATTAATAGTGGCACATGTCTGAGCCGCACGTGGTTGTCATCGGCGGAGGCTTTGCCGGCCTGTCGGCGTGCAAAGTACTCCGAAAATCGAACTGCCGGGTCACGCTGCTCGACCAGCGGAACCATCACGTCTTCCAGCCGCTTCTGTATCAGGTGGCCACGGCGACGCTCTCTCCGGGCGACATCGCCGCGCCGATCCGCTGGGTGCTCCGCCACGCCCGTAACATCCGCGTCCTGCTCGCTGAGGTCGCGCGCGTCGATGTCGAGTCGCGCTCCCTGGAACTCTCGGACGGCGATCAAATCGGCTATGACTTTCTCATCGTCGGAACCGGCGCGAGCCATACCTACTTCGGCCATCCGGAGTGGGAACCGCACGCGCCGGGCCTGAAGACGCTCGAAGACGCGCTCGAGATCCGGCGCCGTCTGTTGCTGGCATTCGAACGGGCGGAGCGTGAAACCGATGCCGCGCGCCAGCGCGAACTGCTGACATTCGTGCTCGTTGGCGGCGGGCCCACCGGCGTCGAGCTCGCCGGGACACTGGCCGAGATTGCCCGGCAGACGCTGCGTGACGAATTCCGATCGATCGACACCACCGCCGCGCGGATCGTCCTCGTCGAGGCCGGGCCGACGATTCTGCCGGCGTTTCCTGACAAGTTGCGCGGCGCCGCACGCGACGCGTTGCAGCGCCTTCGTGTGGAGGTGCGAGAGAACGCCGCCGTGACGAACGTGGACGCGCATGGTGTGTGGCTGGGATCGGAGCGGCTTGCTGCCGGCACCGTACTGTGGGCCGCCGGCGTGGCGGCGTCGCCGCTCGTCCGGACGCTCGGCGTGCCGCTCGATCGCGCCGGACGGGTGCTCGTGCAGCCTGACCTGTCGATACCCGGTCATCCCGAGGTGTACGTCGTTGGCGATGCCGCGGCGTTTGTCGAGCCGACCGGCGCGATCCTGCCAGGTGTGGCGCAGGTCGCGATACAGCAGGCCGCGCACGCGGCCCGCGCCATTCTGCGCCGGCAGCAGGGGCAGCCATCGCCGCCGTTCGTCTACCGCGACCTGGGCAACATGGCGATCATCGGTCGCGGATCCGCGATCGCGGACATCGGACGGCTGCATTTTGCCGGACCGATTGCCTGGCTCGTCTGGCTCTTTCTGCACATCTTCAAGCTCATCGGGTTCCGGAACCGCCTTGTGGTCATGCTGCAATGGGCACTGGCTTACATCACATTTCAGCGCAGCGTCCGGCTCATCACTAATCGGTGATGGCACCCCTGAAAGTGCGCTAGGGAAGGTGAGTGGCACCCCTGAAGGGGTGCCCTACGGAAAACGTAGGGCGCCGCTTTAGCGGTGCCGCCCTGAACTGGGCCGCAATCTTGCTCATCCACGATGAAGGATGAAGGCTACAGGCGCTGCACCTCTGGAATCGGCGCGGTCGGCGGGACTGCGGTATGTGCGGGATGACGGTCCGGGCATCCGTCGAAAGATGTCCGCGCTTGGCTTCCGCTACTACCGGCCCGACGGACGGCAGATCCGGCAGCCGGCGGAGTTGAAGAGGATCGCCAGGCTCGTCATCCCCCCGGCGTGGACGGACGTCTGGATTTGTCCGGATCCGCGGGGACACCTGCAGGCAACCGGACGTGACGCACGCGGCCGGAAGCAGTACAGGTATCACTCTGCCTGGCGGGAGACGCGGGACGAGACGAAGTACGAACGGATGCCCGCGTTCGCGGCCGCCCTGCCCAAGATCCGCGCGCGCACGGCTGCCGATCTCGCCCGTTCAGGACTGCCGAGGGAGAAGGTGCTTGCCACCGTGGTGCAGCTCCTCGAGAAGAGCTTGATGCGTGTCGGCAACGAGGAATACGCCAAAACAAACAAGTCGTTCGGCCTGACGACGCTCCGCAACAACCATGTGACGATCAACGGGCCGGTGCTCAAGTTCACGTTCCGCGGCAAGAGCGGCGTCCGCCATTCCGTCCGCGTGACCAGCCGTCGCCTTGCGCGCATCGTCAAAGGCTGCCGGGATCTTCCCGGCCAGGAATTGTTCCAGTACCTCGATAACGAGGGCCGCAGCTGCAACATCGGCTCTGGCGATGTGAACGACTACCTCCGGGAAATCTGCGGCGAGGATTTCACCGCGAAGGACTTTCGCACGTGGGCGGGGACCGTACTGATGTGTGTGGCGTTCCGGGAGCTGGAAGCGACGGACACGCCGCCGTCCAAACGTCTGCTGCAGGCGATTGACGGCGTTGCAGGAATGCTCGGGAACACGCGCGCCGTCTGCCGGAAGTCCTACATTCACCCGGCGGTCATGGACGCGTGCGCGACGGGAACCATCGCGCCGATGTTGTCGAGATCGACGCGCAGCGCGCGCGGGCTTTCGGCGGACGAATGCTCCGTGCTGGCCGTGCTCGAGCGTCTGGCGAAACAGTCGAAGAAGAAAGCCGCTTAACGCTTCGTGTAGCGCGTGGCGACGTAGTTGTCGACGAGAGCGCGGAAGCCTTCCGCCAGTTCGTCGTAGGTTCCGCGCAGCGTGGTGAAGTGCTCGCCGTCCACGTAGACCGGGCAGTTCGGCGCTTCGCCCGTGCCTGGAAGGCTGATGCCGATGTTCGCCGCCTTCGATTCACCAGGTCCGTTGACCACGCAGCCCATCACCGCCAGCGTGAGGGTCTCGACCCCTTCGTAGGTGGTCTTCCAGCGCGGCATCTGCTCGCGAATGTAATCCTGCGTCCGCTCCGCAAGCTCCTGGAACGTGCTGCTGGTCGTGCGCCCGCAGCCCGGACAGGCGGTGACGCTCGGCGCGAACGAACGAATCCCCAGCGCCTGCAGCAACTCGCACGCGGCATACACCTCGTCGCGGCGATCACCGCCGGGGCGGGGCGTCAGCGACACCCGGATGGTGTCGCCGATGCCCTCGTTCAACAGAACTCCCATTGCCGACGCCGACCAGATCAATCCTTTCGTTCCCATGCCGGCTTCGGTCAGCCCGAGGTGCAGCGGCTGGTCGGACTTGCGGGCAAGGTCGCGATAGATGGCGATCAGGTCGCGCGGACGAGAGACCTTGCAGGAAATGATGATCTGGTCCTTCCGCAGTCCGGTCTCGAGAGCCAGCTCAGTCGATTCGACCGCCGAGATCACCATGCACTCGTTCAGGATCTCTTCGGAGGTGCGGCCGAGATTCCTGGCCGTGTTCTCCTGCATCTTGGCGACGACGAGTTCCTGGTTGAGCGAGCCGCCGTTCACGCCAATGCGAACCGGCTTGCCCCGATCGATTGCCACCTTGCAGATCGTGGCGAACTGCTCGTCGCGGCGGCGGCCGGTTCCGACGTTGCCGGGATTGATCCGGTACTTGTCGAGCGCGGCCGCGCAGTCGGGGAAGCGCGTCAGCAGCAGGTGGCCGTTGTAATGGAAATCGCCGATGAGCGGGGCCGTGCAGCCCGCGTCGAGCATCCGCTTCTTGATCTCCGGAACCGCAGCCGCCGCCTCGGGAAGGTTGACCGTGACGCGCACCATTTCCGATCCGGCCTCAGCCAGCTCGATGCACTGTGCCGCCGTCGACGTTGCGTCCGCCGTATCCGTCATCGTCATCGATTGAACGACGACCGGCGCGCCGCCGCCGACCTGGACGTGGCCGACACGGACACCAACCGTTTTGTGCAGGCGGGCTACTGAAGACACTGAACTAAGAATAGCAGCCGAACGGCCGTTCCCTGTTCCAGGGTGAATTACGAGATCTCCTTCCACCCATCTCTGAGCAGGATTCCGCGAATTTCCTCCGCGCGCGCGAGCGCAAGCTCCATTGCGTCGTAGTTCTCCGCGCGATCCATGATGCCGTCGAAGTACCAGGTGACGGTCGTCGCCGACGGTCCCGGAAATATCGTCGCGTGGGCGGTCGAGCGTCCGCGCGCCATCCGCCACAGCACCGCCGGGTCGTTCCCGCTGACGTCCGCCATTATCGGCTCTCCAGGATGAGCAGTCCGATCGAAATGCCGGCCAGGACCCACAGCATCGGACTGATCTCCCGGTGCCTTCCAGCCACGGCGTACAGCATCGTGTGCAGGATGAATCCCCACAGGATGCCCTGGGTAATGGACAGCGTCAGTGGGATAAGGACGATGGTCATGAAGGCCGGCAACGAATCCTCGACAGTGCGGAAGTCGACACTTCCCACCATTTGAAACATCGAGAGGCCGACCAGGACGAGCACGGCCGCCGTCGCGTACGGCGGCACGGCGGCCGCGAGTGGCGCGATGAACAGGCAGGGAAGGAAGCACAGGGCCGTCACCACCGACGCGCGGCCGGTACGCGCGCCGACGCGAATCCCGGCGATGCTTTCCACGAACGCCGTCCCCGCGGAGGTGCCAGCCAGCCCGGCGCCGAGCGTCGCCCACGCGTCCACGATCAGGCCGCGGCGCAGATTCGGTGGCCGCCCGTCCGGATCGGAGAGCCCTGCCGCGCTGGCGACGCCGATGAACGTGGACAGCGAGTCGAAGAGATCCGTGAACAGGATCGCGACGATCGCGGGGAGCAGCGCCCACTGCAGGGCATCGAAAACATCGAGCTTGAGGAAGACGGACGAAAAGTCAGGCGGACTCGTGAGTTCGGCCGGCGGTGTCGCGAAGCCGAAGAGCCATGCGAGCGCCGTCGTCGTGAAGATCGCCGCCAGGAAGGCAAACGGGTTATGACGGCGGAGCAGCACGACGGCGACGATGATGCCGAGCAGCAGGAACGCGGCGCGATGATCGAGGACGCCGAGCCGGACGAGCGTCGCCGGATCAGCGGCGATGAGGCCGGCGTTGCGGAACCCGATGAACGTGAGCAGCAGTCCGATGCCGCCGGCGGCCGCGACGCGCAGGCCGGGAGGTATCGACATCGCGACGCGTTCTCGCAGCGGCGTCGCCGAGACCAGCAGGAACAGCACGCCCGCCCAGAACACCATGCCGAGCGCCGTCTGCCACGGCACCTGGTTCTGGAGAATGATCGTGTAGGCGAAGAACGCGTTGATGCCCATCCCGGGCGCGACGGCGAACGGCAGCCGCGCGTACAGTCCCATCAGCAGCGTCATCGAGAAGGCGATCAGCACGGTGGCCGTCAGCGCGCCTGAAAAGGGAATGCCGGTACCGGGCGTGGACAGGATGCCGGGATTGACCACCACGATGTAGGCCATCGTGAAGAACGTGGTCACGCCGCCGGCGAGATCGCCAAACTTCGAAACGGCAGGAAGCGTGGAGGTGCGCACCGCGGCTATTGTGCCCCGCACCCCTCTGAATTCAGGATTCTGAATTCAGGATTCAGCGTCAGACGCGGTAACGTCCGAGGCGCGCGGTCAGGATGGCCCTGAGATCCGCTTCGGATCGCGTGCCGGTCAGATCGAGGTCCGACTCGCTGAGCGCGTCAATCAGCGCGCGAATGACGTGCGCGCGGCTGATGGCCACGCCGCTCGCCGCGCGGATGTCGGCGCCGAGCCGATCCAGGAACACGATCTGCCGGTCGAACAGAACGACCGTAACCTTGGTCCAGTGCTCGGTGTGCGACGGCCGCCGCCCGCGCTTCTTCGGACGCTCGGCATCACTGCTTTCCACGGGTGGCACGAAGATGTCCTCGCCGCTTTTGCCCAGCCGTTTACGGGCGCCATTCCCCAGGATTCGATTGGTCGACATGCCCCAGCTCAGCCCGAAAGGAATTAATTCAGTAATTAAAGTGTGATGTCAGGAAATCGCCTGCGATCGTAAAGCACTCTCGCCCGCCGTGCAAGACGCCATCAGGCGTCAGCGCGCGCGGCGCCCGATCCGTTTGACGAGTTCGGCGGTGAATTGCTGGTAGGCGCGGCTGCCGCGCGTGCGCGGCGCATAGGCGACGACCGGAAGTCCATGCGACGGCGACTCCGCGACTCGCGGATCCTGCGGAATCTCGGTTGCGAAGACGCCGCGCCGGTTGTGCAGGCGGATGATGTCGATGATTTCGCGCGTCGCCTGACGACGATAATCGACCATCGTCAGCACAATGCCGGCGAGGCGCGCCGTGGCCTTTCGGGTCGGCGACAAATCGCGGTACCAAGTGAGGAACTGCGCCAGCGACTCGAGCGCCAGGTACTCGGCGCGGATCGGCACGACGAGCTGGTCGGCGATGACGGGGACGCTGCGCGCGACGAGCGAATAACCTGCCGGCGAGTCGAGCACGATGGTGTGGAACTGCTGGGCAAGCGGCTTCACCACATCCGCGAGCCGCCGTTCGGGTTCACGCGCATTGCGCAGGCTCGTATCCATGCGCGCGAGCGCCGGCGACCCGGTGATCAGAAACAGGTTCTCGGAGCGATCGACACGGCGGACGGCGTCGGCAGGCCTCACGTCGTTGAGCAGAACGTCGGCGATCGACGGTCGCGCATCGGAGGGGCGCACGCCCAGCGAGATCGAAGCGTTCAGATCCGCCTCGAGGTCGATGAGCAGCACCTTCCGGCCCGTGGACGCCAGAACGGCGGCCACATTCACGGCGGTGGTGGTTTTCCCGCAACCACCCTTTGGGTTGAACGCGGCGATGATCACGTACGAACGCGCATAGCGGACGAGTTAAAAGACTTAATTCAATCCGATTATAGCGAAGGCGTTACCTCCAACTCGGTCAGCGCCCGTCGTCGAGATGAGCGCGGACAATGAACCGGCGCGGCGCCGAGCCGACGTAGCGGAACGGATAACACGTCACCAGAGTCAGCGCGGGCTCGTCGGTTGGATTCAGGACCCATGTGTCGTGTGGCTCCACCACCTGCGTGTCTTCGACACGGTAGACGTACGTTCCCTCAGCCGTGACTAAGCGCACGAGATCGTCCGGGCGGATTTCGCCGAGGCGCCGGAAGAACGTATCGCGATGCGCCGCCAGCCCGATGTTGCCCGGTTCGCCCGGCAGCGACGTGCCGCCGATGTGGCCGACCGCCAGGCGGAGCGTGCGCGAATCGCTGCCCGCGCGGACGATTGCGGATACGTTCAGCCGCGGGATCTCGAGGCGGCCGAGCGCGGTCCCATCTGCCGGCCGCGGTCGTGGTGCCGCTGGACGAGCGACCTTTCCTACCGGTGCCGGTGCCGGTGGCGCCGCTGCGAGAATGGCGTCGAGCTCCCGTGTCTCGAAGGCCTGATACAACGCGGTCTCCGCGGAGACGTAGCCGAAGTACCCGAGACAGACTAACCCGACGACCAGCAGCAGCCGTTCGAGCGCACGCAGGCCGCGTCGAGGAGGTGGACTCGCGTGCGGTGGCAGCGGTCCGCGCTCGTCAATCGGTAACAGGGTGATTG
>Ga0209486_10001123_pt1 | contig 11639 bp, 9 predicted proteins | sample NCCompost_FD_187518 | JGI IMG/M metagenome (GOLD analysis project Ga0209486, IMG submission 187518) | Agricultural soil microbial communities from Utah to study Nitrogen management - NC Compost (SPAdes) (version 2) | ecosystem: Environmental > Terrestrial > Soil > Agricultural land | place: USA... | reverse complement strand
CCGCGCCGTGAATCTGCAGCGCTTGATCGACGATGCGCTGCGCCGCTTCCGTGGCGTAGAATTTTGCCATCGATGATTTGAGTTTGGAATCGTTGCCCGCGCAATCATGCGCCCAAGCCGCCTGGTAGACGAGTAGTCGCGCGGCTTCGAGCTCCGTCGCCATTTTTGCCAGTTTAAACTCAATCCCCTGAAATTCGGCAAGCGCGCGGCCAAATTGCCTCCGAGTTTTGCTGTACTGGACAGCTTCATCAAACGCACGCTGGGCCAAGCCCACAGCCGCCGCCCCCACGGTGCATCTTAGAAGATCGAGAGTAGCAAAGGCGATTTGCAGTCCTTCGCCCTCCTTGCCGAGCAACGCATGTTCGCCCACGAGGCAGTTGTCAAATTCGACGACACCCATCGGGTGCGCCGAAAGCATTTCGATCTTCTCCTTGATGACCAATCCCGGCGCGGAAGCATCGACGACAAACCCGCTCACGCCCTTGGCTCTCTTCTCCGGCTCCGTCGAAGCGAAAACGACGTAAAAATCCGCGATCCCCGCGTTGGAAATGAAATGCTTGCTTCCAGTTATCGAAAATTCGCTGCCTTGTGGCAGCGCTCGCGTCCGCATCGAAGCCACGTCCGAGCCGGCTTCGGGCTCGGTAATGGCAAACGCCGCGACCGCGGTGCCGGCCGCCACTTTGGGAAGGTAATTACGTTTCTGCAATTCAGTTCCTGCAAGTGCGATCGGGAAGCTACCCAATGCTTGCATGGCAAACATGGTATCCGCCAGCGCGTCGCCGTGCGCGAGTTCTTCCCGTAAAATACAGAGATCACGCGCCTGGACGGGATTTCGTATCCCGCCGAATTCTTGCGGCACGGTGTATTTGAGAAATCCTGCGGAGCCGAGCTCTCGCGCCAGTTGAAGCGCGCGCTTTTCAACAGCGCTTTCAGTGCCGCGCTGGGTGAAAAACCTTTCCCTTACCCATGCGCTAACGCGCGAGCCTAGAATCGCTTGATCTTCATCGAAGAAAGGCAGCATGAATGCAGAATTCTACGATTGATTGAATTTTGCCGGCCGCTTCTCGACAAACGCCCGGTAGCCTTCGTTAAAATCCGCGGACTGCATGCAACGCGCTTGCTCCGCAGCTTCCAGTTCCAATGCGTGGAGCAGATCCATGTCCGCTTCGCGATCGAGTAGATCCTTGGTAACTCCCAGGGCTTGGAGCGGTCCATCGGTTAGCTCGCGCGCGAGAGCATAGGTCTCATCCAGCAGCTTCTCCTGTTGCACGACACGATTGGCGAGCCCGATGCGGAAACATTCCGGCGCATCGATAACATCTCCGGTAAAGAGTAGCTCCGCGGCTCGGCCTTGACCGACAGCCCGCGGCAGCAGGTAACAGGCGCCCATGTCGGCGCCGGAGAGTCCTACCTTGGTAAACAAGAAAGCAAACCTGGCGCGATCCGAGAGGATGCGGATATCGCTGGCAAGCGCGAGGATCGCGCCCGCCCCCGCGGCGATGCCGTTGACCGCAGCGATAATCGGCTTTTTGAGACCGCGCATATTTTTCACCACGTCGCAGGTAAGACGGGTAAAGCGACGTTGCTCTTCAGCGGTCATGTCGATTAATTTAGCGATGATCTCGTGCACACTGCCACCGGAACAAAAGCCCTTACCCGTGCCGGTAAGCACAACGACCTTCACACTCGAATCACTCGCCATCGCGTCAAAGACGCGCTCCAATTCCGCGTAGGTCTCGAAAGTTAACGCGTTTAACCGATCCGGATCATTGAGCCGGATCGTCGCAATGCCGTCCATCACTTCGTAGATGAAAGTTTTGTATGCCATCAAACGACCCTTGAGAACTCCGGAGAAGTGGCGTGGTAGAGGAGTGGAGATACCGTAAGAACCGTCATTCCAGTACTCCAGAACTCCATCACTCCAATCTCCTTCACGCCATCACCGCGCCACCGTCGACGCTGACCGCCTGCCCGGTCATGGCGCCCAGTTTTTCCGACGCCATCAAGACCGCGAGCGACGCCACTTCCTCGGGCGCGATCAAGCGATTCTGCGGTGCGCTCGCGGCGAACAATTTTAGAATATCGCTGGCGCTTTTGCCGGTTTTCTCCGCCATGATCTTCGCATTCTCGCGTGTGCGCTCGTCGTCGACGTAACCCGGGCAGATCGCATTCACAGTCACCCCTGCTCGCGCGGTTTCCAACGCCAATGAACGTGTGAGTCCCAGGAGTCCATGTTTTGACGCGGTATAAGCCGTAACATGGCTAAAGCCGACCTTTGCCGTGGTCGATGCGATGTTGATGATCCGCCCCCACTTCGCCCGAATCATGGCCGGCAAAAAAAACTTGCAGCAATTATAAGCGCCCGTGAGATTCGTCTCCAAAGTTTCGTCCCAAAGTGCGTCAGGCATGTCAGAAAAGTTTACAGCGCGAGCGATCCCAGCGTTGTTGACCAGAATCTGCACGTCGCCCCAGCGGGTTTTAATCTCTTTGCCGAGACTTTGTACCTGATCCCGCTGAGAGATGTCACAAGGCAGGGCGAGAACCTGCGAGTCGTTTTGCGCCATCTTTTCAGCTGCCGCATTGAGCCGGTCGCGATCGCGAGCCGCAATTACGACACGGGTTTCTTCCCTCGCGAAGGCTTCTGCGAGCGCTTGGCCGAGTCCGCCGCTTCCGCCGGTGATCAGTACAATTTTGTCCTGCAAATCGCTCATCGCAAAAAGAATATCCTATCCCGCACACAAAAACGCAATCGCATGGGCGAAGCGCTTGCTTACGGAAGAACTTTTCGGTAAAGGGTGCGCAGCTTTTTGCCTGGAGGCCTAACCGTGAAGTTTGCAGCGGCCATGCTGATAAGTTGTCTTGCGCTCGCGCCTGCGGCGCTGTCCGCCCAAGAAAAAACCATCGCGTCATCCTCATTCACCTGGCGCGACGCACAAATAGCCGCGGAAGATACGGAGCTCGACCGGCTCAATCGAGCTTTCGTCCAACTCGCCAATCATTCGCGGCCGGCAATCGTCCAAATTCGCACGACAGGTCCGGAATCGAAGAGCGCAGTAGCGCCGGCACTCGGCAGCCGTGGCTCCGGGTTCATCATCGACCCCAAGGGCTACATCCTGACCGCGCATCACGTCATCGACAAAGCCAAAGAGATCGAAATCAGACTGGCGGATACCCAGCGGTTGGCCGCGCACATCGTTGCCGCAGACGCCCAGATCGATCTGGCCATTCTCAAGATCCACGCCGAACGTGAATTGCCCACTCTGTCGTTGGGTGATTCCGAGGCGATCCGCGTCGGCGATCTAGCGTTGGTCTTCGGCTATCCGTTCGGTCGCGAAAGCTCGATGAATATGGGCATCGTTAGCCGCGCGGGTCGATCTTACCCGAACTCGGCAAGTTTTGAATTTATTCAAACCGATGCCGGCGGCTATCCCGGCGGCAGCGGCGGCCCATTGCTCAATAGCAAGGGTCATGTGATCGGCATGATCACCATGGCATCGGAGCGCGGCAATATGGGCTTCGCAACGCCGATCAACGTGATCAAGCGAATCATCCCGCGTCTGGCAAATGGAGAAAAATTTGCCTGGGGATGGCTCGGTGTGCAGATGTCCGATATTTCACTTGAACAGGCAACTAGCCTGGGAATCTTTCCGGCAAAAGGCGTCGTCGTGAGCTCGGTCTTGCCGGGACAGCCGGCGGCGCGGGGCGGCGTGCAAAAACAGGATGTGATCCTGTCTGTCAACGACACCCAAGTCGATAGCCCGCGCGATGTAACGCGCATGATCGGCGGACTCGAAGCCGGCAAAGTGGTACAGTTGACCATTCTACGCAAAGGCAAAACGGTCAGGCTCTCAGTGCCGCTCGGCGCCAGACCGGAATCTACCAAGGCTCGCGAAGGTTAAAGCGTTCGGTCCGGTGCGTTCAAGGTCCTTTGATCTGCGCTCGCGATGATTTTTTTCTGCTGCTCGGTGAATTGTCGAAGCTTTTGCTCTACCCGTTCATTGACGGATCCTTCGGAATATTTTCCCGCCTCATTGCGCTTGCCTGCCGGAACGCCGGTCAAAATTTCAATCCCCTCATCGATCGTGGCGACAGCGTAGACGCGAAATTTCCCGGCCTTGACGGCTTCAACGACGTCGGGGCGCAACATGAGATTTCGCGCATTGGCGCGCGGAATCATGACGCCCTGTGCGCCGTTCAAGCCTTTCAGCCGGCAGACGTCGTAATGCCCTTCGATCTTTTGGTTGACGCCGCCGATCGCCTGGACTTCACCGTTTTGATTGACCGAACCGGTCACCGCGATCGCTTGCTTGATCGGGATCTCCGACAGGCTCGACAGAATTGCGTAGAGCTCGGTTGAGGACGCGCTATCGCCATCGACCCCGTCATAGGATTGCTCAAAACAGACAGTGCTCGACAATGATAACGGGCTTTCCTGGGCGTACTTGCCGCCGAGATAGCCGCCGAGAATCAGCACGCCCTTGTCATGGCTATTACCGCTCATTTTCGACTCGCGCTCGATGTTGATGATGCCGCCGCGCCCCATAAAAGTTTTTGCCGTGATGCGCGAAGGCTTGCCGAAGCTGAAATCGCCTATTTGATACACCGCCAAGCCATTCACCTGGCCTACGACCGCGCCGTCCACGTCTACCAGCACGGTCCCCTCGGCTATGAGCTCTTGCAAGTGCTTTTCAATCAAGTTGAGACGAAAAGTTTTTTCAACCACGGCTCGCTCGACATGCTTTCCCGATACCAACTCGGCTTTTTCCTTTTCGGCCCAGTAATTCGACTCGATTAATAAGTCGACCATCTCGCTAAAACGCGCCGAAAATTTATTCTGGTCTTCAACGTTTCGCGCGCCCTGTTCGATAACGCGCGCTACGGCGTCTGTATCGAAATGACGCAATCCTTCGCGATTGCAGTAGTCGCTGATGAAACAAGCCAAAGCGGTAATATTTTCTTCCGTTCGGTCGATTTCGAAATTAAAGTCGGCTTTGACTTTGAAAGTTTCGCGGAAGTCGGGATCCACGGAAGCCAGGGTTCGATACAGGTGCGGGTCGCCGATCATAATAACCTTAGTGTCGGTTGGGATCGGTTCAGGACGAAGCCCCTGGGGCGGGACAAATCCAAAAAAGGCTCCCGGTTCCTCAATGCGCAGCTCGCGGTTTTTGATGACGCGTTGCAGCGCCTCCCAAACACCCGCGTTGGAAAGCACGTCGCGATCATAAAGAACCAAGTAACCACCGTTGGCGCGGCTGATCGAACCCGCTTTGATCATCGTAAAGTCGGTAAAGTAACCGCCCGCGATGGGCTTTTTTTCAATCACGCCGATCAGGTTGTGATAGGTAGGGTTCGTCTCGACAATAATCGGCGGTCCTTGGGTGTCGCTGTTATCGACGAACACGTTCACGCGATAAGGCAAAAACGGATCGCCCGGCGTTTCGCCAAAAGGCATCGGCCCCATCGGCGTCATCACCGGTGCTACCTCAGCGCCTTTGAAGCGCTGCAAATTTTTTAGAATGTGATCACGCACGCCGTCGAGGTACGCGAGCACTTTGGGATAGTCGCGATATCTATCCTTTAGTTCGGCGAGCGGGATGTGCACGAGATAATCCGCAGCTCGCGTTTCGGCAGCTTCGAGCTTTTCGGCAATCTCACGTTCAATTTTTTTTCCTTCCCGCAGCGTGGCTTCCACTTTCTTTTCGAGCTCGCTGCGGCTTTCTTCGAGGCGCTTCTTTTCCTCCGCCGATAGGGCCAGGTACTCCGCCTCCTGCATCGGCTTGCCTTCCTTGGTCGGCAAAAGTCCGATACCCGAAGGCGTCATGCGCAAGGTAAAACCATTGTCCGTGGCCTCGCGCATCAAACCTTCCATCATCTGGTGTTGCTGTTTTTGCAATTGTTCGACCGTCTCCTGGCGCTGCTGTACGTACTCATCGCTCTCGAACATCTTTTTGGCTTCGCGCAGCAAGTTCTGCACGAGCAGTTCCATGTCGGCCTTGAGAACCTTGCCCCAGCCCCGCCGGATCCTGAGCGCCTGTGGGCGGTCCGCGTCGGTAAAGTTGTACACGTAACACCAGTCTTCGGGAGCCGCTGAATCGGCATCGGGAGCAGCTTTCGCAACGGTGATTTTCTTGAGAAATGCCTTGATGATGCTGGTTTTGCCGGTGCCGGTAAGGCCGGTCACGAAAATATTGAAGCCGGGCTTGTTCACCCCTAAGCCGAATTCGATCGCGCGAATCGCGCGCTCCTGGCCGATAAAGTCCTCCAGCGGGGTCATCTCCGCCGTGCACGTAAACGGCAAAAAAGACAGATCGCATCGCCAGGTGAGTTTGTCGTGTGGGATTTCGAACGCCTTGGACATCGCCTTAACCTCTCGTGAGATGAGTTAGCCGAGAGAATAGGATCTCGGTTGCCGCGCGTCAACCGCCGTGCACGGTTCGACATCTCCTATTGAACGACCGTGAGGCACTCTCTATAATCCACAAATGATATCGAGCCGTGCGGCGTTCAAGTGCTGCCGAGCCATTTGTGCGCTGGTTCTTGTCCCAACGATCTTTATCGCAAGCTGCAGTTCCTTGTCGACGAGTCTGCCCTCTTTACCTGGAATAAGTCCGCCGGGAGAGGACGAAGAAGTCAGAATTAGCCGCGAGTTCCGCCGCGAGGCAAAAAAACATTTCAAATTTGTAAACCATCCCGAAGCCGAGCGCTACATCGACCGCATGGGGCGGCGAATTCTCGCTGCCACAGGACCGCAACCGTTCGATTACCGTTTCTTTGTCGTCGATGAAAATCAGCTCAATGCTTTTGCCGTCCCGGGAGGTTCCATATATGTCTTCGCTGGACTCATCGAGCGGGCCAAGAGCACGGACGAACTTGCGGGCGTCCTTGGTCACGAAATTGTCCATATCAAAGCTCGTCATATGGCGCGGTCGTCGGGACCGGACGCCATATCTGTTCTAAGCCTTCTGGGCATGGTGCTCCTAGCAAAAACTGCAAGCGGATCCCAGGCTGCGGGCATGGTCGGTCAAGCCGTGGCTGCCACTCGTCAAGCAGCGTACAGCCGACAGTTGGAAATGGAAGCAGATACGTTGGGCGCCAGGTATATGGCGGCTGCAGGTTATGATCCAAAGGGAGCGATTGCATTTCTCAGGACCTTGGATCAAGAACGCGCACTGAATCCAATCGATGTGCCTGCTTACATCATGAGCCATCCGATCACGCAGGAGCGCGTCGCAAACGCCGAGTTGGTAGTCCGATCTCTCGATGCGACCCAATCACGCGCAGACAGTCAAGAATCATTGAAGAAGGTTCAGACGATTATCCGCATGAGTAGGCAAGGCAGAGAAACAGTCGTCAAAGAATTTGAAAAACTGGCGCAGCAGAATCCGGAAAGCGCCGAGCAACTCTATTTGCTCGGCTTCGCGCAGCAACTTCAAGGACAGTTGGCAGAGGCTCAGCGCAGCTTCGAACAGTCGCGACGAATTCGTCCCGACAATCCCGGACTACAACGCGACTTGGGCAGGCTGTATGGTCAAAGAGGCGACTTCAGTGCGTCCCGTCAAGCTTTTGATCGAGCGCTGGCATTGGAGCCAAAGGAACCGCTTACGTTTCTCTACCTGGGGGAGATGTTGGAGAAATCCGGCGATCTGCGAAGCGCGGCGGGTGCATATATCAACGCCATGAACCTCGCTCCTCTGTGGGATCGGCCGCCTACTCGCCTCGGCATGGTTTACGGCAAACTCGATCGTCAAGGCGACGGTTATTACTACCTTGGCCGCGCCCACGCGCTCCAAGACGATGATGAGCGGGCGCTTGCGGATTACGAGCGAGCTATTAAAATTGCCGGCGAAAACTCGCCGCGCGGACAGGTCATCAAGGAAGAGCTTAATATCCTGAGAACTAGGAAAAAGTAAGCTATGGATGCCCCCCCATAGCGGCTAGGGACAGTACCTTTGCGCGTTCCGGCTTGATATACCGATTCTCCCGCTTGAGCAGCACTTCGCGCAGATACTCAGGATCAAAACCCAATAGATCACAGATATTTGTGAAGGAAAAAAGCCACTCCGTATCGGTATCTTCGACCCATTCAATGGCGCTCACGTATTGACACTGCCCTACACTATTCCTCGATCCTCGATATTTCTCCAGACACTCAACTGCGTCCTTCAAAACGGCGATCATCAGCCGCTTTTCCCCCTCAAGTTGCCGAGATAGACCTGTCGAACCATAAAACTGAGAGGGCAAAAAGATATCGGGCTCAAGAATCCTTGCCAGAAAATCGTCGTACATTAGCGGACACTCTCCTCCATTACTTGAATCCGATCATATACCACACGGTCTAGTACCAAGCAATAAAAAACCACTCTACCCGTAGATGCCCGGAATATAATAACTTCCCGAGCGAGTGTGTAGTGTGTGAAGAACCCTGCACAAACGAACTCCGGGGCAGCTCAAATGGACCCGTTTAATGATTTGGGGCTGACAGAAGGAGTATTAGGTGCCGGACATGAGTCCTGCTAACTTTGTTTTCGCGACGTTATGATCCCAAACTTTTTGGACCACGGAATCCTTGCGCCGCTGCTTCATCACGCGCTGGGTTTCGTCTTCGTTGTAAATCAGCACCGGGCCGAGCAATGAAGCTTTATAGAACCGTGAAGCGGCTTCCTCTAAATCTACACATCCGGCAAATACCCACTCGATCGAACCAGCTACCACCATTGAACCATGTCCACGCAGCATCACTGCATCCGCATTGCCTAAAGCCTTTGCAACCGCGTCGCCTTGTTCAATGGTGTGGATTAGCGCCGGGTCCATATATTTTGGTAACGGGCCCGGACCAAAAAAGGCGCCTGGATTGGAAGATGCCGGATAAAAAGGCTTGTCGACCATCGAGAGAGTCGCCACCATGTGATTGTGCAAGTGGGCAACGCTTTGGATATCGCTGCGGGATTTATATGCCCGGGCGTGCATATTCACTTCCGACGGTGCCTTGTAATTACCTTCGATCAGCTTGCCCTCGAAGTCGGTGATAACCATGTCGTCGGGCCTCACTGTGGCGCGACTTACGGGGTGGGGCAGAATCACGAGATGATCCGAACCGGGAATGCGCGCGCTGATATGGCCGCTGTAATCCACCAATCCGGCGTTGAACAACATACGCGATGACATGGCGAGTTTAGTTTTAAGCTCCGATAATTCAGACACGATAGTAACTCCTCTCTTAGGACCAGCTTTTTTTGTGCTATATCTGTCATTGACAGATAGTTCAACCGCCCGCCTGCAACTCTCATGGCTGAATTACCCTGGAAATCCTTGGCCCGACCGGTACCTGATGGAGAATATGTCGCCATGTTGACGTATCTACCTCTCAGGAGCTTTTCGAACTTGCCGAAGTTTTTCTATTATACTGGACGAATTCAATCCCAACTAAAATCCGCACCGGGGCTGATCGGCTATTCATTGGTTGCCCATGTGTTCGCGAAAAGATTCTGGACGTTGTCGGTGTGGAAAGACGAGGTCGCGGTGGAGCGATTCGTTCGTCAAACACCGCACCAGCAAGGCATGAGCAGTCTGCGTCGCTACATGGGCGAGAGTGCGTTTACGCGGTGGAAACTTAGCGGCGCTGCGCTGCCGCCGAGTTGGCGCGAAGCGATGGAACACTTACCAAAGGATGCGCGCACCGCGTAGGGACAATCGACCGAACGAAATGCGAGAAGGACGTTTATAGAATGAGTATAAACAGCGCCACTGGCATAAGATGGGATCTAGGCGATCTCTACTCCGCGCACGATGATCCAAGCATCGAGGCAACATTGATCGATTGCCGCGCTCGTGCGGAGAAGTTTGCCGAGCAGTTCCGTCGGCTCCTGCAAGATCCGAAATCGCTCACGGCTGCCACGGTTTTTCAGGCACTCGAAGAGATCGAAATCATCTACGAAGCCTTGGGCCGTGCCGGCAGTTACGCCGGGCTACTCTATGCGGCCGATACCGCGAAACCTGAGTATCAAGACTTGGAGCAGCGAGTCGAGCAGCGCTCGACGGAGGTTCGCAACCTGCTGCTCTTTTTTGAGCTCGAATGGCTCAAATTCGACGACGCAGTAGCCAACAGAATCCTGGCTGACCCTTCGCTCGCGGCTTACCGCCATTACCTCGCGAGCCTACGCCGCTACCGGCCGCACACCCTCACAGAGCCGGAGGAGAAAATCCTCAACGAAAGAGACAACACCGGCCGGAATGCCTTCGGCCGGCTCTTTTCAGAGGTCACCTCTTCGCTGGCGTTTACCCTGGAAAGGAACGGCAAGAAAGAAGAACTCAATCTCAGCCAAATTCTTTCACTGCTCCATGATGCGGACCGGGCTTTGCGCCAGCGTGCCATGGAAACCCTCTATGAAGAACTTTCTCAGCATGGCCAGGTGCTGACCTTCGTCTACGACACCCTCATTCAAGACAATCTTACCATGGATCGTCTGCGCAGATATCCCGATCCGCTGGCGCAACGCCACTTGTCTAATGAAATCGACGGTAAAGCCGTGCAGACCATGATGGCTGTAACGGAAGAAAATTATGGCTTGGCGCACGACTACTTTGGCCTCAAAGCGAAATTGCTACAATTGCCACGGCTCGCTCTCTATGATCAGTACGCGCCGGTCGGCAAAGAGGTCCGGCCGTTTCCTTACAACCAAGCGCAGCAAGTCATCCTTGAAGCGTTCGAAGCATTCGACCCGAGATTTCGCCAAATCGCGGATGAATTTTTCGCCAAGAATTGGATCGACGCCGAGATCCGCAAAGGCAAGCGCGGCGGCGCCTTCTGCGCCTCGCCTTCGCCGCAACTGCATCCGTACATTCTCTGCAACTACGACGACAATCTGCGCGATGTCATGACCGTCGCTCACGAGCTCGGCCACGGGTTACACGGCTGCCTGAGCCGGAAGCAGAATTATTTCAACTACGACACGCCGCTCACTACCGCCGAGACGGCTTCAGTCTTTGGCGAGATGCTCGTCTTCGATTACTTGCTCGCCCGTCAAACCGATCCGCAAGTGCAGATCGCGCTGCTCGCCGGCAAGATCGAAGACATCTTCGCCACCGTGTTTCGCCAGAACGTGCTGACAAGATTCGAAGAACTGGCGTTTGCGGCAAGAAAAGAAAAGCGGTTGACTCCCGAAGCTTTAGGAGCGCTTTGGCTCGAAGCCAACAGCAAATATTACGGCGACGCCGTCGAGATGCCAGACGGCTACCGCTGGGGCTGGTCGTACATCCCACATTTCATCCACTCGCGCTTTTACTGTTACAGCTACGTCTTCGGACAATTATTAGTTCTCGCGCTTTATCGCATGTACAAAGACGAAGGCAAGAGCTTCGTCCCAAAATATCTCGCGCTTCTCGAAGCCGGCGGCTCGGATTCGCCGGACGCGCTGCTCAAGCCGCTCGGCGTGGACATTCACGCCGCAAGATTTTGGGAGAAGGGATTTGTGGAAATTAGAGAATTAACATCAAAGCTTAAGGTGCAGCTTTCACAGAATCAGACTGCGCCCGGATGAATCAGTCTGTTCTACAAGTCTTAGGCTCTTGAAACAGGAATCAACGGAGATCGCTCTTGGGCAGGACTCACAGTCTTAGCTAACCGCGTTAGTATGTTTGAG
>Ga0209486_10001122_pt1 | contig 11647 bp, 7 predicted proteins | sample NCCompost_FD_187518 | JGI IMG/M metagenome (GOLD analysis project Ga0209486, IMG submission 187518) | Agricultural soil microbial communities from Utah to study Nitrogen management - NC Compost (SPAdes) (version 2) | ecosystem: Environmental > Terrestrial > Soil > Agricultural land | place: USA... | reverse complement strand
CAAGGTCACCACGCAGTATCCGGAAGAGCGTGAGCCGCTTTCGCGCCGCTGGCGTGGCACGCACCGGATGCTCACCACGGAAGACGGCAAGGCGAAGTGTGTGGCCTGCGGTCTCTGTCCCACCGTGTGTCCGGCGAATTGCATCAAGCTCGTGCCCGGCGAGGATGAGCAGGGCAACCGATACCCGCTCGTGTTCGAGATCGACGAGTTCCGCTGCATCTTCTGCGGATATTGCCAGGAGGTCTGCCCGGAGGAAGCGATCCATCTCGGCAGGCATTACGAGAATTCGGAGTACAGCCGCGAAGGGTTCGTGTATGACCTCGAGCGGTTGACGGCGCAGACGCATCCTGTGTGTGAGATGTGGGATCCCGCTGACCCGCGCGGCGAGTAGCAATGCCCACGCACCTCCCGCTGTTCTACCAGGTTCACTTTTACCTCTTCGGGCTGCTCGCGATAGCGTCGGCGCTGGCGTTCGTCACGCGCAAGAGTCCCGTGTCGGCGGCGTTGTGGCTGGTGTCGGTCATGTTCAACCTTGCCGCCCTGTACGTGATGATGGACGCGCACTTCATCGGCGCGATCCAGGTGCTGGTATACGCCGGCGCCATCATGGTGGTATTCCTGTTCGTCGTTATGCTGCTGAACCTCGGTCATCCCGACGAGCTGTCGGACATCCGGGGGAAGTGGGGACGTCTGGCCGCCGGTGGCATTGGGCTCGCACTCCTGGCGCAGGTCATGGTGCTGGCCAGGACCCGCTTCCTGCCGGCGCTGCAACCGCCGACGAACCCGGTCTTTGGTGGCGCTCCGGCTCGCAATGCCGTGAACTCGGTCGCTGAGCCGCTCTTCACGCAGCATCTTCTGGCCTTCGAACTCACCAGTATCCTGCTGCTGGCAGCAATCGTTGGGGCGGTGGTACTCGGTAGGCGTCGGACCGCCGAGGCGGAGCCGGTCAATTCCGGGGGCGCGGCATGATTCCCGAAGCACTCGCACTCTCCGCGGTCCTGTTCACGATCGGCACCATCGGGGTGCTCACGCGGCGCAATGCGATCGTGATCTTCATGTGCGTCGAACTGATGCTGAACGCGGTGAACCTCACCTTCGTCGCGCTCTCCCGGATGTATGGCGTCACCGGGCAGGTCTTCGTTGTCTTCGTCATGACGGTCGCCGCCGCTGAAGCCGCCGTTGGCCTCGCGATCATCATCGCCATCTTCCGTCACGGCCAGTCCGTGAACCTCAAGAACATCAATCTTCTCAAAGGGTGATGCTGCTACCAGGCGTGCCTGTCCAGGAAGCGGCAGGCGCCGCGCACCCGCTCGCCGGAACGGTCGCCGATCTGGTCTGGCTGGTTCCGGTCCTTCCGTTCATCGGGTTCCTGGTGAACGGGATGCTGTCGCTGCTGCCGGCGACGCATATGGGCCCAGCGGATCCCGCAGCTGCGGGTCACGATCACGGGCACGCTGGCGAAGGAGACGCCGATTACGGCCACGACGACCACCACGTAGCGCGTCATCCGTACCATCGGATTGTCAGCCTGGTCGGGCCGGCGGTGTTAGGCATCGCCTTCGCGCTCACGGTGGGCATTTTTTTCGCGTTGTCAGGCGCCCACGCCGAAGAGCCGTTCGTGCGGACCCTTTTCCCGTGGCTCGTGACCGGCGACCTGCACCTGAACGCCGCGTTGCAGGTCGATCAGCTCTCGATCGTGATGACGCTCGTGGTCACCGGCGTCGGGTTCCTGATCCACGTGTTCAGTGTCGGGTACATGCAGGACGACCCCGGCTATCCGCGGTACTTCGCGTACCTGAACCTCTTTGTGTTCTTCATGCTCGTGCTGGTGTTAGGCGCGAGTTATCCCGTCCTGTTCGTGGGCTGGGAAGGCGTGGGACTCTGCTCGTACCTCCTGATCGGGTACTGGTACTCGGACAAGGCGAACGCCGACGCAGGCAAGAAGGCGTTTGTGATGAACAGGATCGGCGACTTCGGTTTCCTCGTCGCAATGTTTTTGCTCTTCGCCAACCTGGGCGTGCTCGACTTCGTCGGCGTATCGGGACGGGCGGCGGAGCTGGGCGAGGGAAGTGCGGTTATCACCGCTGTCGGACTGTTTTTCTTCCTCGGCTGCGCGGGTAAGAGCGCACAGATTCCGCTCTACACCTGGCTGCCTGACGCGATGGCCGGGCCGACACCCGTGTCGGCGCTGATCCACGCCGCCACGATGGTGACGGCGGGCGTGTACCTCGTTGCGCGCAGTTCGGCCATCTTCGCGCTGGCGCCGGTGGCCAGCCTGACCGTCGCACTGGTCGGCGCCATCACGGCGCTCTTCGCCGCGACGATTGGCCTCAAGCAGTGGGACATCAAGAAGGTCCTCGCCTATTCGACCGTGTCGCAGCTCGGCTACATGTTCATCGGCGTGGGCGTGGGCGCCTATGCGGCCGGCGTGTTCCATCTCGTGACGCACGCGTTCTTCAAGGCGTTGCTGTTCCTCGGATCGGGCTCGGTCATTTTTGCGATGCACCGGGCGTACCACCACACGGGCTCCCACGCCGACGCGCAGGACATGCGTAACATGGGCGGCCTGCGAAAGTACCTGCCGTGGACGTTCGGCCTGATGTGGGTTGCCACGCTCGCCATCGCCGGGATCCCGCCGCTTTCCGGATTCTTCTCGAAGGATGAAATCCTGGCGTCGGTGTTCGCGCGCCGGTCGCACTCGACCCTCGCCGAGGCGAGCTTGTTAGGCATTCCGGGATCGGTGTTGTTGACGTTCATCTACGTCATCGGGCTCGCCGCCGCACTGCTGACGGCGATCTACATGACGCGCATGATGCTGTACACCTTCCACGGGCCGAACCGCTCCGGAGACGCCGAGCGTCAGGAGCTCCGGGAGGCGCCATGGGTGATGACGGGGCCGCTGGTGGTCCTCGGTGTGCTCAGCGCGGTCGGCGGATATCTCAATTTCCCGGCGTTCTTCGGGTCGGTCGGCCAGAAGTTGCATCACTGGCTGGAGCCGGTCACGGGCGCCTCGGCGCTGCACATTACGCATGGTGAGGAGGCGCATCTCGCGGTGGGCACGGAGCTCGCCCTCATCGGCCTCGCGGTCCTGATCGCGTTAGGCGGCATGGCGTACGCGTACGCCCGCCTGAAGCCGGCTGCCCTGGTTCCCAAGGCGCAGTCGCCGGAATCCACCGGTATCGAGCGCCTCCTGGAGCACAAGTATTACGTCGATGAAGCGTACGACAGGGCGATCGTCAAGCCCGTTGTTGGTCTCTCGCGCCGTGTCCTCTGGCGCGGTCTGGACGCCGGCGTGATCGATGGTTTGCTGGTGAATGGGAGTGGCTTTCTCATGCGCGGCCTCGGGTGGGTCGGCGCGCGACTGCAGTCGGGCCAGGTCGGCACCTATGCCTGGGTGCTCGTCATCGGTGTGCTGGCAGTGTTAGGCGCCTTTTCGCTCACCTGACCATGGCCGCCTTCCTCGCATCGATCAATTACAACACCTGGATCCTCCCGGCGCTCCTCATCATTCCGACGATCGGCTCGCTGATCGTCTGGCTGCACGGCGCGGTCGCCGGTCAGGGCGAAGCCGCCTCCATGACGGCACGACGGCTGACGCTCTGGATCCTGATCCTCGAGTTCATCGTCTCGATCGGACTCTGGTGGTCGCTCGACCAGCAGAATGCGCAATGGCAGGCCGTCTTCGATAAACCCTGGATCGAGGCCTGGGGGACGCGGTTCACGGTGGGCGTCGATGGCCTTTCGGTCATGATGGTGCTCCTGACGACGCTCCTCATGCCGCTGGCGATCCTTGGCGGCTGGACGAGCGTTCGCAAGAAGGTGCATGGCTATCACTCCCTGATGCTGATCCTGACGACGGGCATGCTTGGCGTGTTCGTCGCCAAGGACCTCTTCCTGTTCTACGTGATGTGGGAAGTGATGCTGGTCCCGATGTACTTCATCATTGGCATCTGGGGCGGGGAACGCCGGATCTACGCCAGCCTCAAGTTCTTCGTCTACACGATGGCCGCCTCGCTGCTGATGCTGGTGGCGATCGTCTACCTCGGTGTGGCGGCCGGTGAACCGTTAGGCAGGCCGACGTTCGACTACGACGCGATCCTTGCGCTCAACCTGTCACCAACGGCCTCGTTCTGGCTGTTCGGCGCCTTCTTCCTCGCGTTTGCGGTGAAGGTGCCGATGTTCCCGTTCCATACATGGCTGCCCGACGCCCACGTCGAGGCACCGACGGCGGGTTCCGTCATCCTTGCCGGCATCCTGCTGAAGCTCGGGACGTACGGCTTCCTCCGCATCGCCCTGCCGTTTTTCCCCGGTGTGGCGATGTACCCGTGGGTTCGCACGACCATCATCGTGCTCGCGGTGATCGGCGTGATCTACGGATCGCTGGTCGCGCTCGTGCAACCGGACATCAAGAAGCTCGTGGCGTACTCCTCGGTCGCCCACCTCGGCTTCGTCATGCTCGGCATCTTCGCGCTCACCGTGGAGAGCGTGCAGGGCGCATTGATGGTCATGATCGGGCACGGACTTTCCACCGGCGCACTGTTCCTTCTCGTCGGCATCATCTACGAAAGAACACACACCCGACTGATCGACGACTACGGCGGGATCGCAAAGGTTGTCCCGTTGTTTGCGACCATCCTCACCATCGTGGCGCTCAGCAGCATCGGCTTGCCCGGCACCAACGGATTCGTCGCCGAATTCCTCGTCATGATCGGCGCCTTCCGCACCTATCCGATTCTGACGGTGTTGTCGGCGACGGGCGTCATCCTGGCCGCGGCGTACCTCCTCTGGGCGCTGCAGCGGATGATCTACAACAAGCTCGACAAGCCCGCGAATAAAACCCTGCCGGACCTCAACTGGCGGGAATTCGGTCTTCTGGTGCCGATTCTTGTCGGTATTCTGTGGTTAGGCGTGTACCCGAAGCCGGTGCTGGACCGGATGGAAGCGTCGGCACAGAAGCTCGTTGAGGACGTCGGACGCAACGCCGAACGGCAGCGGGCCTCGATGATGCTGGGAGGGCGGTGAGATGATGTTGCCGCTCTTCGCCCAGACAGCCGTGACGCTCGACCTGTCGCGCCCGATGGATCTCACCCGCGCGATCGCCCCGGAGCTGATCCTCTGCGCCGGCGCCATGATCCTGCTGCTCTATGCGGCGTGGCGCCCGGAGAGCGAGGCGCATCAGCGCCTTGTGGGGTTCGGGTCGATGGTAGTCACCATCATCACGCTCATCAGCGTACTCGTCGTCAGCGTGTCCGGATGGTCCGCTGGAGCAGGCCCGGTCGCCGTCGACGGATTCCGCTGGGCGGCGGACGTGATCTTCCTCCTGGCGACGCTCATCGCGATCGGACTTTCGATGGATTACAACGCCCGCGAGGGGATCACGGCACCTGAATCACATGTGCTCGTGCTGTTCGCGACCGTGGGCATGATGATCATGGCCGGGGCACGCGACCTGATGGTGCTGTTCCTCGGCCTCGAGACGATGTCGGTATCCGTGTACGTCCTGGTCGGCATGAACCGGCGTTCGGCGAGGTCCGCGGAAGGAGCCCTGAAATATTTCCTGCTCGGTGCCTTCTCGACGGCGTTCCTGCTCTACGGGATCGCGCTCGTCTACGGAGCGACCGGTTCGACGAACCTGTCGGAAATCGGCGGACGGATCAGCGCGCTGTCGTTAGGTGACAGCCCCATGCTGCTGGTCGGCGTCGCGCTCCTGCTCGTCGGTTTCGCCTTCAAGATGGCGGCGGCTCCGTTCCACATGTGGGCGCCCGACGTCTACGAAGGCGCGCCTACGCCGATCACCGGGTACATGGCGGCCGCGGTCAAGGCCGCGGCGTTCGCGGCGTTCTTCCGTGTCTGGATCGAGGGGTTCGGCCACATCTACGTGGCCTGGCACGATGCGCTGTGGTGGCTGGCGGTGGTGACGATGTTCGTGGGGAACCTGGTCGCACTGCAGCAGCGAAATCTGAAGCGCATGCTCGCGTATTCGAGCATCGGGCACACGGGCTTCCTGCTCGTGGCCATCACGTCGGCGACGTCGCAGTCGCCGAGTGCGATGTTGTTCTACCTCTTCGCGTACACCCTCGCGACCATGGGCGCGTTTGCCGTGATCGTTTCGCTTGGCTCTGGCGACAATCCCCGTGAGCGCGTCGAGGACTACCACGGGCTGTGGCAGGAACAGCCATCGCTGGCGATTGCCATGACCGTCTTCATGCTGGCAATGCTTGGCTTCCCGGTGTTCGGTGGCATGGGCTTCTTCGCCAAGTGGTACGTCCTCCAGACCGCGATCGACGCCGCCGCACCACAGGTCCGGCTGGCCGTCATGCTCGTCCTGGCCACGACGATCTCGGCCGGCTACTACCTCTATGTGGTGATGGTGATGTTCATGAAGCCGCGGCCGGACATGGCGCCACCATTACCGCGCGTCGGCGGGATGTCGCGCGCCGTGATTCTTGCTTCGGTGGTGCTGCTGCTTGTCTTCGGATTGTTCCCGGATCCGGTGGTCAGGTGGGCGCGCGCGGGAACCGAGTTGACCCCCGCCATGGCACCCGCGGCCGCGCTACCGACATCGAGTCAATAGCGACCGCCTTTCACCGCGTTCCGGATCAGCGGGGGGACGACTATCCTGCTGAGGGACGCACCTCCCAGAACGCGCCGCGCACCTCTTTATGGCAATCCATCCGGGGATTTTCCGCCAGTATGACATCCGCGGGATCGTCGACCATGACCTCACCACGGAGGCGGCCGTCGCGATCGGCCGCGCCTATGCGTCGCTGCTGGTCAGCCGCGGCATCAATGGCACCGTTGCCGTCGGAAGGGACAATCGGCCCAGCGGAGGCCGGCTGCGTGATGCACTGGTTGACGGCCTGACGAGTGCGGGCGCGAGCGTAGTCGACATCGGAGTTGTGCCCACACCGATGCTCTACTGGAGCCTGCATCACCTTCCGGTGGTGGGAGGCATCCAGATCACCGGCTCGCACAATCCGCCGGAATACAACGGCTTCAAATTGTGCGTGGGCCATGAATCGCTGCATGGCGAGGGCATCGCGGAGTTGCGCCATCTCATAGAGCGCGGTCACTTCACCTCCGGTGAGGGATCGGTTCGAAGCGAACGCATCACCGATCGTTATGTGGATGACGTCGTTGCCCGCACCGGCCCACTCAAGAAGCGCTTGAAAGTGGTTTTCGATTGCGGCAATGGCGTGGGCGCTGTGGTATCGCGTGATCTGTTCGACCGGCTCGGAATCGACGCGTCGTACATCTTCTGCGAGAGCGACGGCACGTTTCCCAATCACCATCCGGACCCGACCGTGGTCGAGAACCTTCACGACATCATTCGCGAGGTGAAGGCGCGACGAGCGGACCTGGGCATCGCCTTCGACGGCGACGCCGACCGCATTGGCGTGGTCGATGCCAGGGGCGAGATCGTGTGGGGCGACCACATCCTCATCCTGTACGCCCGCGACGTCCTGGCGCGGACGGGCGCGGGGCAACCAATAATCTTCGACGTGAAGTGTTCGCAGGCCCTTCCGTACGCGATCGAGGCCGCCGGCGGAACACCCGTGATGTGGAAGACGGGCCACTCACTGATCAAGGAGCGGATGAAGCAACTCAACGCGCCGCTCGCCGGTGAAATGTCGGGCCACATGTTTTTCGCGGAAGGCTTCTACGGGCACGATGATGCGCTGTATGGCGCGGCGCGCCTGCTCCGGATCGTTGCCGCGTCAGGCATGAGCGTCGAGGAGATGCTGGGTGATGTCCCCAAGTTCGTCTCTACTCCTGAAATTCGGGTTGACTGCCCGGACGAGATCAAGTTCGAGATCGTCCAGCGCGCGGTGGATTATTTCCGGGCGAAATACGACGTCATCGACGTCGATGGAGTCCGTGTTCTCTTCGGCGACGGCTGGGGACTCATCAGGGCGTCCAACACGCAACCGGTCCTGGTCACTCGATACGAGGCGCTCACGAATCAGCGGCTCAACGAAATTCAGCGGTTGATGGAAACCTGGCTTCGTTCGCAGGGCGTATCCCCGTGACCCTGCTTCGTCCCCCATCCGCCATCCGCCGTCCGTAATGCCCTGATGTCGCGCCGCTGGCTCGTCCTGCTCATCGCTGCGCTCGCGATCCTGCTGTTGGCCGGTCGCATGTTGTCGGCGTGGTACGTGGACTACCAGTGGTTCGCGGTGCAGGGCGCCAGCCGCCTCTGGTGGGCAAAGGCGATCGACCTGGCGTGGCTGCGCCTCATCGTATTCGCGGTGGTGGCACTGTTCGCGTTCCTGAACCTGTTCGCGGTCCGTCGCTCGATACGCTCGCTCCGCCTGCCGCGACGCATCGGAAATCTCGAGTTCAGCGAGGAAGTTTCGGCGCGGATTCTCAACCGGTCGGTCATCACGCTTTCGATCGTACTCGGCTTCCTCTTCGCGCTGCCGCATAACGATTGGATGTCGGTAGACCTGATCCGCAACGGCATCCCGTTCGGGGAAACCGACCCGTATTTCCGCTTCGACCTCGGAACCTGGCTGTATCAACTTCCCCTCGAGGCGCACACGCACATCTGGGCGATGATCGTCCTGCTCGCGATCACGCTGCTCGTCATCTTTCTCTATGCGCTGACGCCGAGTTTACGCTGGGAAGGCGGACAGTTGCACGTCAGCGGTCACGTGCGCCGGCATATCTCGACGCTCGCCGGCGTCCTGCTGGTGCTGCTGGCGTGGGGATATCGACTCGACGCCTACGAGCTGCTGCATGAAGGAACCGGGCCGCTCGGCGCGCTGTCGGCCGTGGACCACCGGATCGGAATTCCGGCGAACCTCACGCTGGCCATGATCGCCATCGCCTCGGCGGTGCTGGTCACGTGGACGGGATGGCTGGGGCAGACGCGAGTCGCGTTCGTGACAATCACCATCATGCTGCTGGCAGCACTGTCGGTGCGTCAGGTGGTTCCGGCCGTTGGCGGGCGCTTCGTAACGGCCGACAACCCGGAGGCACAGGAGCAGTCATATCGTGGCATCCGTCACGCGTACTCCCGACGGGCATATGGTGTCGACGCAATCGAACGCGTCACGTTGGCCGACGCGCCGGCGTTTGCGGATGCCTTACGGGGCGCGTCGCTCTGGGACACCGAAGCGATGCGTCGCGTTATCAGCGGCACCCGACAAGGAGCGCGGCCTAACGGGTCAGTGGGGTGGCAGGGGCAGGATGGCAGGCTGGTGGCATTCGCGCTCGAGCAGCCGATCGGGCCGGAGGGCGTCGACTCGCTGCCGTCCTGGGGCATCAACCGCGTCGCCGCGGATGTCACCGATGACCGAGGTGCGCCGGTCACGCGTGAGGACCCCGACGCACCGCGTGTCCTGCGGGGCGTGCTCGTGCACGATTCGGCCGCGACGTATTACGTCCTCTCTGACACCGGGCGTCGAATCGTCGCCCGTTCGCTCGATTCCTTCAGTGCGCGACTCGCCCACGCCTGGCACCTGCAGAACCCTTCGCTGCTGAATACACGCGGGCGCGAATCGCCGGCGCGGCTGTTGTTGCGACGGGATGTGCGCGAACGCGTGGCGGCGCTGTATCCGTTCTTCACGCAGGGGCGTCGCGTGATGCCGGTGGTCTGGCGGGATTCCGTGTTCTGGACCGTGCCCGTATTTGCAACATCCGACTGGTATCCGCTGAGTCAGCCGCAGTCGTTCAACGGAACCGACGTTCGATATCTCCAGCAGGCAGGGATCGCGGTCGTGAACGGGCACACGGGGGGGGTTACGACGATAACGGCGGCGAATCCCGGCCCGATGGCACAGTCGTGGATAGTCCGGTTTCCCGAGCTGTTCAGCGACGCCGCGACATTCGACATGAGCTTCCTCGTCAGACTGCCGCCTGCGAGGGACGCCGCGCTTCTCGTGGCGAACGTGCTGGCGGAAACGGGCCTGCGCGGCGAGTTCGAGGCACGTGCACACCTGCCCATTGCCACCGGTGACACGCTGTATTCACCCGCTGATGCTGCGCCGTGGTTCGACCGTACGACGAACACCGTCTCGTTCACGATTCCACTACTGGAGCCGACTGAGGACGTGCGTGGAATTCTTCTCGCGCGGGGCGGAGCCGACTTCCGCCTGCGCTGGATGCGTTCACCGACCAATGGGCTTCGATGGACCCGTGTCGCAGCCGAACTGCAGTCAGCGTCTGATTCCTCGCAAACGGGTCCGCGCGCGACGCGACCACTCGCCGGCCCGATTCGCATCGTGCCCTCGGTTGACGGGTTCGTCGCCCTGCAAACGCAATACGTCGTCAGGCCGGACGGCGTACCGCAGGTTCTGCTGGCCGCGGTAGCTCGCAAGGAAAGCGTCAGCACGGGACGCACGTTGATGGATGCGGCGGGGCTGCCGGATCCCGTGGTCGCTGACGTGCCAGTGACGCCGGAGGATTTCCGCAGGCGCGTGAATGCGCTGTATGAGTCCATGCGCGAGGCGATGCGGCGTGGTGACTGGGCCGGGCTTGGTGCCGCATACGAGGCACTGGGTCGGCTGTTGCGCTCGGCGCCGCCTTGATCGACTTGTAGAGCCCCAATAGCTTGCGCGCCGGCCCGTACCCCCAGAGGCATCAGTGAACATCCACGAATACCAGGCGAAGGAAATTCTCCGCGCCCTTGGTGTCCCTATTCCTCCCGGCGACGTTGCCACAACGCCGGACGAGGTGCAGCAGATCGCGGCCCGGATCGGGAAGCAGGTGGTCGTGAAGGCACAGGTACACGCCGGCGGGCGCGGCAAAGCGGGTGGGGTGAAGCTCGCCAGGGACGCCGCGGAAGCACGCGAGAAGGCGTCGGCCATCCTGGGCATGCAGATCAAGGGCCTCACGGTAGAGAAGGTACTGGTCACTGAGGCGTCCGACATCGCCAGTGAGGCGTACGTCGGCGTCATCATGGATCGCGCCAGCCGGAAACCGGTCTTCATGGTGAGCGCGGCTGGTGGCATCGATATCGAAGAAGTCGCCGCAAAAACACCAGAGAAGATCCTCAAGGTTCCGGTCGATACTCGTTATGGACTGCAGCCGTACCAGGCGATGCGGCTCGGTTTCTTTTTGTACGATGATCTCGCCAAGGCGCGCGCCGCATCGAAGATCATGCAGCAACTCTATACGGCCTTCGTGCAGAACGGATGTTCGCTCGCCGAGATCAATCCACTCGTCGTGACCCCCGCGGGCGACGTTGTTGCGCTCGATGCCAAGATGTCGATTGACGACAATGAGCTCGATCGTCGTCCAGCGATGGCCGCCTTGCGCGATGAAACCGCCGAGGCCCCTGGTGAAGTCGAAGCCCGGAACGCGAACCTCACCTTCATCAAGCTCGACGGAAACGTCGGTTGCTGCGTGAACGGCGCCGGCCTCGCAATGGCAACGATGGACCTGGTGAAGTATTACGGCGGCGAGCCGGCGAACTTTCTCGACATTGGTGGCTCTTCGTCGCCCGAGAAGGTCATTGCCGCCATCAAGATCATCACCTCCGACCCTAACGTGAAGGCGATCCTGTTCAACATCTTCGGCGGCATCACCCGCACCGACGATGTGGCCAATGGCATCGTGACCGCGACGAAGCAGAATCCGCTGAAGGTGCCGATCGTGATTCGACTGACCGGCACCAACGAAGAGATCGCGATGAAGATCCTGA
>Ga0209486_10001121_pt1 | contig 11651 bp, 12 predicted proteins | sample NCCompost_FD_187518 | JGI IMG/M metagenome (GOLD analysis project Ga0209486, IMG submission 187518) | Agricultural soil microbial communities from Utah to study Nitrogen management - NC Compost (SPAdes) (version 2) | ecosystem: Environmental > Terrestrial > Soil > Agricultural land | place... | reverse complement strand
GCTTTCGAGCGGAACCTGAGGCGCTTCGACTGTAGGCGGCGACGGAGGATTCACTGACGCCGCGGAATGATCGGGCGCTATGCCCGGATCCTTAGTATCTTCAAAGCTCGGAAGCGGCGGCCCTTCCGTACTTTGCGTCATCGGCTCCGCCACACGAGGTGGGGCCGGGCTGTCCGACGGTTTCAAAAAATCGGTGCCAAAATAAACGCCCGTGGCGGCAAGGACGATAACCGCGACTCCAGCGGCACCAATGATCAGCCTGTTGTTACCGCCGCTCTCACGCGCCGGCGTTGGCGTCATCGCCACTGCTCGGCGAGACGAAGTCTCGGAGGGCGTGGCCGTCGCCGTTGGTTCGATCGGATCAAGCGCCGCGCCTGAGCTCGCCGCCGTAGCTTGACTGACCCTTGCGCCGCAGTTTTTACAAAAATTTTTTCCCTGGTCTAATTGTGTGCCGCATTGAGTGCAGAACATGAAGGCCTACCTCCGGATCCGTAGTCGCGCGAATTGCGTCGGAGAGTAACGAATGAAAGGTAATGCTGTCAACTGAATACCTTTTTCTGCGGCTAAGGAGCGCGGCCGCAACCGGCCATCCCGGCGATTTCGGTCCGCCGATTCTGTTGATCTGCAACCTCCATACGGATACACATTGCCCTATGGATAAGCTGCGCTCACTTCGTGATGCCATTGCTCTCGATGTCCAAGACGGCGCGTCGATCGTCATGGGCTGTGCGCTCGAATCGCTGATCCCTTTCGCCGCCAGCCACGAGATTATCCGCCAGCATAAGAAAGATTTGACCTTGATCGGGCCGATCTCCGACATGCAGTTCGATCAATTGATCGGCGCCGGCTGCGTGCGGAAAGTCATCGCCTCGTGGATCGGTAACGTCGCCGCCGGCTTGGGGCATAATTACCGGCGCGCGGCCGAAGCTGGCATTCCCAACTCTATCGAAATAGAAGAACACTCAAACTTCACCATCGGACTGGGACTCCAAGCGGCATCGATGGGATTGCCGTTTCTTCCGACCCGGACCGTAAAAGGAAGTGGATTCGCCAAAGCCGCACATTTTAAGCGGGTGCGCTGCCCGTTCACCGGCGAAAACCTACTCGCGGTCAGCGCCCTTCAGCCCGATGTTGCAATCCTGCATGTCCCGCGCGCAGACTCCGAAGGCAACGCTCACGTGTGGGGCAACTTGGGCGTCATGCGCGAGGCTGCCTTGGCAGCCAAGAAAGTGATTCTCAGCTGCGAGGAAATCGTCGAGCATGACGTGATTCTCAGTGATCCCAATCGCACGGTGATTCCGGGCTTCCTCGTTTCCAGCGTCGCACACGAACCCTTCGGATCGTTTCCGTCGCCCACCCAAGGATTCGCGCGCCGCGACGATAATTTTTATTTCGAGTATCATCAGGCGACACGGACGCGAGAAGGATTCGATAATTGGTTGCAGGACTGGGTGCACGGTGTCGGCAATCATCGCGAGTTCTTGCGTCGTTTGAGTGATGCACGCATCGATAAACTAAAACCCAAGGACAACCGATTCGCACCCGCCGTTAATTTTGGCTTTTAGAAAAGAAGGAGAAAAATATGAAAACCGTACCGTCCATGAAACTCAGCCAGGAAGGCTGCGACATTATCGTCAACGCGGCCATCGAGAAGGCGAAAGAACTGAAACAGGTGGTCAGCATCGGCGTGGTCGATGCCGGCGGCCACTTGATGGCGTTCAAGCGCATGACCAACGGCCGCACGCACAACACGCTCATCTCGCAGGCAAAGGCGCGTTCCGCCGCTCTAACCACGGCAGCTACCGGCAAAACAGGTCGCGATGGGAGCGAGATCCCTGACCATCAAGTGTTGGCGCAGACCCTGGCTGTCGGCCCGGGCTGGTTCATCAGCATCGAAGGCGGATTGCCGATTACCTTGGATGGGCAGTGCATCGGAGCCGTAGGCGTCAGCGGCGCCCCCTCGGCTGTCGATCGACAGATCGGCCAAGCGGGAATTGATGCGTTTATGAAGGCGTAGCCTTCGGTTCTATATTCAAAGGCTCGAGGTTCAAGTTTGCGCCGGGCTCCGAAAGATTGAGCGTTGAGCCTTGAACTTTTGAACCGCCAAAAAAATGCACTACACCCTGCGCGAACTCATGGTCGCCGCTGCGGCGCGGGAAATTCACGACGGCGATAAAGTCTTCGTCGGCATGAGACTGCCAATGCTTGGCTTCGCCGTCGCTAAGGAAACGCACGCGCCGAACGCGCTCGGCATTTTCGAAAACGGCGTGCTGCGCGACTGGCCCGCACTCGAATCGATATTGACAATGAGCGATCCGCCCAATATCGCTCGCGCGCTCTGGTGCGGCGGCCTCAACGACGTGATGAATCTTTTGCAGTCGGGGCGAGTCGACCTCGGTTTCATCGGCGGCGCGGAGATTGACCGTTTCGGCAACTTAAACACCCATTGGGTTGAAGAAAACGGCAAACGCATTCGTTTGCCCGGGAGCGGTGGCGCGGCCGACATCGCCACCATGGCGAAGCGCTGCATCATCATCATGAACCACGAGAAACGGCGCTTTGTGCGGAAAGTTCAATACATCACGTCGCCGGGCCACGGCTCCGGCCGCAACTGGCGTGCAACGAAAGGGCTTTCAGGCGCCGGGCCGAGTAAAGTAATCACCAGCATGGGAATCTTTTCGTTCGACCCCGAAAGCCGCGAAGTGGTTCTCATCTCCCGCCATCCAGGCGTCACGATAGAGCAGATCCAGCGTGAAACCGGCTGGCCGCTGAAGGTCAACGAGAACGTGAGCGAAACTATGCCGCCCACCGCTGGGGAATTAGCCGCGATACAAAAATACGATCCTAAAAAAATCTGGACGTCGTAACTTCCAAAACTCCATCACTCCAATCGTTCCTACTCTTCCAGCTTGATCGAGTTGATCACGACCGCGTCGACCGGCACGTCTTGATGATGGCCGCGGCTTCCGGTTTTTACCTTTTCAATGCTCTGCACCACATCCATGCCTTCGATCACTTGACCGAACACCGCGTAACCATACTCCGCCGGTGATGTGCTTCTGTGGTTGAGGAAGTCATTGTTCTTTACGTTGATGAAAAACTGCGACGTCGCGCTGTCGACCACGTTGGTACGCGCCATGGCGACAGTTCCGAGGTTATTTTTTAATCCATTAGCCGCTTCGTTCTTGATCGGCGCGTTATTTTTCTTTTCTTTCATCTGCGCATCCATACCGCCGCATTGGATCATAAAACCTGGAATAACGCGATGAAAAATCAGACCGTCGTAATGGCCTTGGCTTACGTAGTCGAGGAAATTTTTGGTCGTAATCGGCGCCTTCTCGGCATCGAGCTCGACGCGAATGTTGCCCTTACTCGTAGTCATCAATACCACAGGATTCTTTTCCGCCATTTCTTTACCTCCCAGAAAATAGGGGTACGCTTATCACCTTTTTCGCAAAAACGATACGGGGTGGAAATATCGATAGTGTTGCGATATGGATACGAGCCATTAGAGATAACTCGCATTTCCGAAAGGAGAGCTTATGCCAAGCGATAAAAAAATCGAAGGTATTTTGATGCCCATGCCGGTTGCGTTCAAGCACGACGGCGCCATCGATCATGCCGGGACGGACGCGATCATCGATTTTTATCTCGACTCCGGCGTGCATGGATTTTTTCCTTTGGGCACGCACGGCCAGGGTATGGTCATGGAGGTCGACGAACGCAAGAAAGTCGCCGAGCAAATCGTTAAGCGAGTGCGCGGGCGGGTGCCGGTCGTCATGCACATCGGCACTGCCAACACTCTTTCGTCCATCGAGCTCGCCAAGCACGCCGTGAGCCTCGGCGTCGACGCCGTCGGCGTCGTGCCGCCCTACTACTACCCGCACGACGACTGGGAAGTGTACGCGCATTACAAAGCGATCGCGCAGTCGATTCCGGGCACGCCCATGTTCATCTACGACAACACGGAAACCACCTGGGTCGAGATCACGCCGGCCAAGGCCAACAAAATTATCGAGGCAATCGCGCCGAATCCGCTCGCCGGGATCAAAGTTTCTTTCATCGCCTACGACAAACTTTTGGGGTACGTTTACCAGCTGCCGAAATCCACGGGCGTGTTTCCCGGCGGTATCTTTTCTCTCTATACCGGCTACTCCGTCGGCGTGCGCGGCGCGATCCATCCGCCTTCAACGCCGTTTCCCGAAGCCTGCGTAAAAATGTACGAAGCGCTCAAAGCGGGAGATTTGAAGGGCGCGCAAAAAGAGCATGATCTGCTGACAAGGCTCATGCAGGTCGTCGGCAAGTATCTACGCACCCACGGACGCGGCGTGTTTTGCGAGCTCATGAAATTGCGCGGCTTGCCCGTGGAGCGCTTTCCGCGCTGGGAGACGCCGCCGTTCACGGACAAAGACAAGGCCGATCTCAAAGAAGGATTGGTGAACGCCGGTTTCAAACTTTAAACGCGAACACATGGGCACCGAGCAAAAACCACTGGCACTGGAAATAGGTAAAAAGCTTTCGCCGGGCGAAGCGAAGGCTTTTACCGACGAGATCAAGCGGCGCATGTACGCGCGCTGGGATCAAAGGGTCTTCGGCGGCGCGTTTATGCGCGATCTCGAAGCGGGCAAACTGCCCTTTGAGACCATCAAATTATTCTGGCGCCATTGGTACAGCTATCCGGTGGAAGTGAACAACTTTCACCTGATTATCTACCAGCGCCACCAGGGAATCTTCGCGCGGCACCGCGACCTGCTCGCGCCCTACGTCGGCAAGATCAGCGACGAATTGGTGAACCCGAGTATTCCGGGCCATATCCAGATCCTGATCAAGCAAGGCGAAGCCTTTGGCGTATCGGCCGACGAGATGATCCATTGCGAAGTCCTCGCCGAATGTCGCGCGCTCACCGAATTCGCCCGCGGCCTCGTCTATGAAGGCAGCATGATCGAATGGTGGGCGCGCTCGCTCAATGAGGAGATGTTCGGCCACTGGGCCAAGCGCTGGCGCGAGGCACTGCTCAATAAATACAAAATCAAGGATGCCGATCTCCACTATTTCCAGGTTCACGAGGAAGCGGATTTGCACGAGCACCTGGATGGTTTGATGGCGCACGGAGAAGTGGCGCGCATGGTTTTCGAGCGGCTCTTGCAGGACGGCAATACCTGGTATCGCCCGGGCTGGGGACCCGCGTATTGCTGTCTGACCAATGCCGATTACGTCGCACTCTTTCACGAGGGCATCTACAAACAAGCCAACGTGCTCGGCCACTTTTAACGTATCGTAAGCCAAAGTCGATCAAGCAACATAAATTTTATGCTCGCGCCGTTACCGTGCCTGCAGCATTTCGGCAGAGGCGGGTTTCAAACCCGCCCCTACAACCAAATCTGCGCCAAACGAACACCACGCGCCTAGGAGTTTCGCCAATGCCTTTCAACGATCTCCGCGAGTTCATCGAGGCCGCTCGTCAGCTTGGTCAGGTAAAGGAAATTCACGGCGCGCACTGGAATTTGGAAATCGGCGCGCTGACGGAATTGTTTGCCTTCAAAGAGCCGTCGCCGCTCGTGCTGTTCGATCACATACCGGACCACCCGCCAAACTTCCGCGTGGCGTCAAATCTGATCAACACTCCGGCGCGCTCGGGCCTGACCGTCGGCATGCCCACTGACGCGGCGCCCATCGAATTAATCGCCCGGTGGAAGGAAATCCTCAAGGGCGTAAAACCCATTCCTCCCCGCGTTGTCAGCACCGGGCCTATCCTCGAGAACGTCAAGACCGGCGATGATATCGACATGACGATTTTCCCGACGCCGCATTGGCATGAGCTGGACGGCGGGCGCTACATCGGCACCGCCGACTGCGTCATCACCGGCGAACCCGAAGAGGGTGGCTGGGTCAACGTTGGCATCTACCGCGTCCAAGTTCACAACAAAAATACTCTTGGTCTCTATGTCTCTCCCGGCCATCACGCCCGGATCATGCGCGAAAAATATTGGGAGAAAGGCAAGAACTGTCCAGTGGTCGTGACGTTCGGTCAAGACCCGCTGCTCTTTCTCGTGGCCGGCCAGTCGATGCCCTACGGCATGTCCGAGCTCGACTACGGCGGAGGATTACGCGGCGCTCCCGTGGATGTCATTCGCGGCGAGGTCACCGGGTTGCCGATTCCCGCAAGCGCTGAGATCGCCATCGAAGGAGAAGTGCCGCCGCCCAAAGAACAGATGCACATAGAAGGCCCGTTCGGCGAATGGCCGGGTTATTACGCGCATGGCGCGGCAAACGAGCCGGTCATTCGGGTCAAGCGACTGTACTATCGCAACGACCCGATCCTTTGCGGCGCACCGCCGTTGAAGCCGCCCTACGTCACCTTTGGCGTTCCCATCGGCGCCGCCGCGATTTGGAATTATCTCGAGAAGGCCGACGTGCCGGATATCAAGGGCGTTTGGTGCTACGTCGGCGGATCAGCTCCTGGTGGCGGCGCGCCGTTTATCGTCGTATCGCTCAAGCAGCGCTATCATGGCCACGCCCAGCAAGCCGCCATCGCCGCGCTCGGATCGCGGGCGGGGAATTATCACGGCCGCTTCGTGATCGTCGTCGATGAAGACATCGATCCGTCGGATATGAAGGAAGTGATCTGGGCGGTCTCGACCCGCTGCGATCCGAAAACCGCGATGAGCATCATCGACGGCTGCTGGAGCACCCCGCTCGATCCGGCGATGCACCCGGATCAGCGCGATGCCGGCAACTTCATCAACAGCCGTGCGATTCTGAACGCCTGCCGCCCCTACGCGTGGCGCGATCGCTTTCCGCCCGTCAATGCTCTCAGTCCCGAGCTCAAACAGAAAATGAGCAAGAAATGGAAAAAAGAACTCACCTAGAAAGTTAGCGTGGCCAGCAAGGCTGCACTGATCGGAACCATGGCGCGGGTCGCCACGAAGTTGCGCCCCGCGCCATTTGTTCAAGCAACCGCAAGCGCCCGCTGACAAAGAGACAAGAATGGTAGCGGCAGCTGCCTGGGAAGCTCGACAGAAAACTTCGCCCCCTCAGACTCCGGCTCGCGATCGGGGCGTCGGATGGGCTCTTAGCCGCGCGTGCGGGCTGATCCTTTTCATCCGCACCGGTGTTCGGGTGAGATGCTCCGTGCCCTTGACCGATTTGATCTGCATTTTGGCCCTTATGCCGCGCCGCAGATAGCTCGGATCGAAGTTGAGAATTTCACAAACGTTCAAAAACGAAAACGGCTCCTTTTCGTCCTGATCAAAGAGCCAATCGTGCGCCTCACTGAAAAGCTTCGCGCGCATCGGGATCGGCTCGTCGCAATATTTCAAGATGCACTCGATCGCATCCGTCAAAATCGCCAACATCAGTTCTTGCTCGGGTTCGAGATTATTGGTGCGAGTAAAAATATCAAGATACTGATCCGGCGCGAGGACGTCGCCTTCGAATAGTCGTCCGGAATTTTCCATGTCTAGCCTCTCTATTTCTGGGACAAGTTTACAACCATCTGTTCCGGGAAAAGTACGCTCTCAATCAATGAAGAGCGCGGCCGACAGTTGCTGGATAAAATAACCACTGGAACCCAACCGACCGCTCAAACAGGCCGGCAAAGGTTCCGCGAGAAAGGACAAAAAGGGAGAGGTTTGCTAAATCCGATACACTTCCTGAAAGCGGAATATGTCTTGGCTGGCCAGCCGGGGCTGGGCGGCTTGTTCGAAAGAGATCAGCGGGGGCGGCACAAATCTAACTCGCCGGACTTTCGCGCCGAGCACGAAATTGCCCGTGACTCGTTCGCGCGACGACCAATTGATCGTCCGAGTCGGTGGAATACCATCGTTAAAATCGTCCAGCAAGTCGATAGAAAAATAAGATGTTTCGAATTTTAGAGTGTAGGAAAAAGTTTTCTGTGTGGCTTCCGTGTAGGCGTCAAAGGTGGAAACCGCCATCAATAACGCGCATAGAAGGGTTCCTATCCAACGCCTGGCCATAGTGCGGCGATCCTATTAGCTGCGTTTTTGTTTGTCAATCATTTACTTTGGTTAGACTACGAAACACCGGATCTGACACAGACTCCTTAATGCTGCCCGCTGATGAACACCCATCGGGATAGTTAAGCTTGCCTCTTTCAACACATACTCTCAAGAGGTGAAGCGTTGCTGACCCTCTCGCGCCGCTGCGGCCGCTATGGCGCGTGTGCGGCCGCTCCTTCGAGGGCGTTTCGCCGGAGCATTTTACATAGAACTTTTCAGGGCTTGCATGCGAAAAGGAATCCCTTCCTTTTTCAGTTCCGCTACGTACATGGCGCGAATTTCCGGCGGCTCGTCGTGGTGTTCGGGTAGATGCCCGCCCTCCTGCTCGCTGAGATTGGGCCGCCACGGATGACCGCCCTGCCGCAGCGCAAGATGGCGAGCGGCTTCCTTGCTGGTGGAGGCTTCATCCAGGGGCATTATCTATCTTCGAGACGTAGGGGGTTTCAAACCCGCCCCTACATTTATTCTGATTTATTCGCGCACACCTACCTGCCCGCCCAAAGCCCGGGCAAACAGTGCTGCGCCGACGACCAGGCCAACGATGATCACGGCAACCACCGTGGCCTTTTCGAATTCCGCGCCGGCAGCGAAGTCCAACATCAACAGGGAAAGCGTGCGCGACTTCCCGGACCCGAGCAACACGACGGTGCTGATATCGCGGGCAGCGGAGATAAATCCGACAAGTCCGACCGTTATCAGCGCCGGCATAGCCAGAGGGAGGATCACGCGTCTGAAGGTATGAAACCAAGTGCCGCCGCAAACTTTGGATGCTTCCTCGAGATCGGTGCCGAGTTGGATCAACACGCTTTTGATCATTTGCGTGCCGAACGGCATACTCTTGATCACCATGGCGATCATCAGCAGATAAATAGTTCCATAAATCGGCAGGAAAATTTTTGTCTGTAGAAAGGTCCACAGAAGCGCCACGCCGAGAAGGATTCCGGGAATCGACCATGGCAGCCATGAGAGAAAATCGAGCAGCCAGCGGCCGGCGTGCCTGGTCTTGACGACCATGTAGGCGATCAAAGCGTAAAACAAAACGCCGGTCACGCCCGATCCGATGCCGATCGCCAAAGTGTTCCAGAGCGAACGCATCAGCACCGGATCGCTCAGCGTGGCGCGCCAGTTCTCCAGCGTCCAAGGATCGGCGATGTTGAAAAATCCGAACAGCTTCATGAACGTTCCGATCAGCAATAATGCCGTCGGCACGATCGTCACGACCATGGCGAACGCCAAGACCAGGAAAAACGCCGGATAGCGCCAATGGCCTAGCGGCGTAGAGCGGATACTGAAACCGCGGCCGCTCACGGTCTCGTAATTGCGCTGGCCGATGTAGTTGCGCTGCAAAGCGACCATCAGCAAAAGGACGCCGAGAAAAACCGTGCTGAGCGCCATTGCCGGCGCGAACTGCGGCGGCTCCCAAGTAACCAGCTCGTGTATCTTGGTCGAATAGACTTGCAAACCGATCGGCGTGCCAAGCAAAAGCTCGATCTCGAAAGCTTCCAATGAGCGAATAATACCGAGAATGGTCGTCACCAGTATCGCGGGCATCATCACTGGAATGACGATGTGAAAGAACGTATGCCAACCGCTCGCGCCGGAGATTTTTGATGCTTCTTCAAAAGCCGCGTCGAGATTGCGAAAGGCCGGAGCGAGGAGCATCACTTTAACGCTCACGCTGCCGCCCAGGTGGGCCCAGACGATACCCCAGAAGGAATAGATATTGAACAACGGCTGGCTCAAGCCAAGACTCATCAATCCTTGGTTTAAAAGTCCGTACTTCGGATCGAGGAATAAAATCCAACCCATGGTTTCAGGCAAGGCGGGAAGAAAGAACGACAGCCAGAAAAAAAACTCCAACATCCCTTTCATTGGGATATCGGTGCGCGCGATCAGCCAAGCGAAAAACGCGCCGATCACCAGCGCCAGCGCTTGCCGAGTAATCGCCAGGGTAAACGTATTGGTCATCGCTTTGACTATTCCCGGCGTGCTGAACGCTTTCACCCACCCTTCCAAGCCCCAGACGATCGGCTGGCCCGGCCGGGCGGTTTGAAAACTGTTCAGGATCATCAAAAAGAGCGGCGTCAGCACCAGGAAGCCGACGACGATGATGAGAATGACCATCGGCAGTGACGGCATGCCAAAAGACCGCCAGGAAAAAAATGGCGGTCGCGCAAAGGTGACTTGCTCGATAGTCTGTGATTTCTCACTCATGAAGTGGCCGCGTCTTGGGTTCTTATACGAGCCGGTTTGAATTTCGTCAATCGTCGTTCGCGGCGGCGTCGAAATCCATGCTGGGCGCAATTCCTTTCCCCGCCAATTCGCTTTCATAGGTGCGGCGAATCGCCGGATCTTGGTCATCGTATTCTATCAGCGTCCCGCCTTTTTTAACCGAGGTGTAAACGCCGGCGCGAATCGCCGCCACACGAATGCCCAGGGGGAACTTCTGGCTGCCGCAGCGCAGCGCGAGCTGCAGGGCCGGCTCTCTGCCGGTATTGAAATGCTGATGAAACCAATTTGTCGGCGGGCTGAATACGCTCCCTGGTATCCAGTCGACGCGCACGACTTCGCCGCCAAAGCCGTTCTCATACGGCCGCATGCCCAAATGATTGGGCCACATGAGCGAATAGCCCTCCGAGCGCAGAATGACGAGCACGGCGCCACCGCCGTGAAAATGCGCCTTGTGATAGCGCCCCACCGGCCACTCTGCGAGATGGCCGATCAGCGTATTATTCGAAATCTCGAATTGCGTGATGTTCACGCCGGCGCCCTTTTGCTCCTGCGCGTCGATGACCGCGCCGCGCGTGTCGGGAATGAAATTGGTTTCCCAGATCCACTGGTGATTGTTCGACGCCAGATAGCGCTCGTTACTGGGCTCGAAGTAATCGTGCTCGCCGTCGTAGCGCTCATTGAATGAAAAGTCGCTGTTAAAAACAAACCGTTCATTGTGATAGTTGTCGAGCGCCATGGGCGCCGTGGTCACGGCCAGATAAAGCGCCGGCTCCGTGGAATGATTCATCAAGCGATGGAGCGTATTCATCGGCGGAGAGAACAAGCTGCCGGCGCGCCACTGAATATTTTGCGGCACGCGATCGCGTTGCTGGATCTCCGCCACGCCTTCGCCCTGAAGAATGTAGATCACTTTTTCATAAAGGTGACGTTCGGGGTGGGTCAATGCGCCGGGCGCGATTTTGCCGACATAAATCCCGGTAATCCCTTCCAACCCGCGCAACTGCAAATACGCCCCTTCACCGCCGACCCGGCTCCACGGCTTGAGAGTAAGATTTCTGACATCGGTGACGCCGAATCCTTCGATGATGGGAATGCCCTCCTTCTCCATCCAGCGCTCGTAGTAGGTTTTCGACCGCGGCCGCGCCGCGCCGATGTTGATAACTTTAGAATCCATATTCGCTCCATCTCTTTTTGAGCTTCTCGGACATTTCATTCGAGATCGTCGTGCCGACTGCCGGATAGCGATTACCACCGTACTGTTCCTGCGGCTGCAGTTGCCAATTGATCGTCGCGTCGATCAAGACCCGGGTCCACGAGCCATGGCCGTACTTCACCGAATTGCGCTCCTCCAACGGCACGCTCGGATCGAGCATCGACCCGCTCGTGCCGGCGCAGTAGGAA
>Ga0209486_10001118_pt1 | contig 11658 bp, 3 predicted proteins | sample NCCompost_FD_187518 | JGI IMG/M metagenome (GOLD analysis project Ga0209486, IMG submission 187518) | Agricultural soil microbial communities from Utah to study Nitrogen management - NC Compost (SPAdes) (version 2) | ecosystem: Environmental > Terrestrial > Soil > Agricultural land | place: USA... | reverse complement strand
AGTGGCTCTTTATGGCGGCTTTGCTGGGACCGAGACCCTACTCACTCAACGGAAACCAGCCACGAATATCACGATTTTAAGTGGAGATATTGGCGTACTGAACAACAACAGTGATAATTCATATCACGTTGTGGCGGGGGGAGGTACAAATAATACAGCCATCCTGGATGGCTTCCAGATCCGCGGAGGAAACGCGAACTCCAGCAGTTTTCCGGACAATGCAGGCGGCGGGATGTACAACAATGGTAGCAGCCCGACGTTGAGGAACATGACCTTCAGCGGCAACTCGGCAAACTCGGGTGGCGGGATATACAACGCCTCCAGCAGCAACCCGACTCTGATCAATGTGACCTTCAACGGCAATTCGGCAACCTCCTTGGGCGGCGGGATATACAACCTCTTAGGCAACATATCGATGTTGACGAACGTAACCTTCAGTGGCAATTCAGCAAACTCGGGTGGCGGGATGTTCAACGGCTCTAGCAACCCGACGTTGACGAACGTGACCTTCAGCGGCAATTCGGTAATCTCCTTGGGAGGTGGGATGTACAACCAAACCGGCAGCCCGACGTTGACGAACGTAACCTTCAGTGGCAATTCGGCAAACGCTGGTGGCGGGATGTTCAACGGTTCCGGTAGCAACCCGATCATTAAGAACAGTATTTTGTATGGCGACGTAGGTGGAGAGATCTCCAACAGTTCAAGTAGCCCTACTGTAAGTTACTCCGTCGTCCAGGGCGGCTATGCCGGCACCGGCAACCTGAATGCTGACCCTCTGCTGGGCGCGCTGGCAAACAACGGCGGCTTTACCAAAACGATGGTATTAAAAAATGGTTCCCCCGCGATCGATTCAGGAAATGATGGAAATTGCCCAGCCACAGATCAGCGCGGCGTGACCCGTCCGCAGGGTGCGCATTGTGACAGGGGAGCATACGAAGTTTCACCAACCCTGAACCTCAAATCTGTAGGTGCAAACGATGGCTGGGTGCTCGAATCCACAGAAACCAGCGGCGCAGGCGGCACAATGAACACCGCGGCTACGACTTTCAACCTCGGCGATGATGCCGCCAATAAGCAATACCGCAGCATCCTTGCCTTCAACACCTCCAGCCTGCCGGACAACGCGGTGATTCTCAAGGTCACACTCAAGGTGAAGAAAAATAGCGTGATTGGTGGAGGAGACCCGCTGAGCCTGTTCCAGGGCTTCAAAGTGGATATCAAAAATGGGACATTTGGGACCGCTGCTTTGGAGCTCGGTGATTTCAACGCAGCCGCAAGCAGCACGTATGGTCCATTCAGCCCACCTCTATCCGCGGGCTGGTACAGCCTCAGCCTGACCAGTGGAAAGGGATATGTCAACAAAGTGGGAAATACGCATTTTCGCCTGTATTTCAGTCTGGATGACAATAATAATAGTGTTGCCAATTCCCTGAAACTCTATAGTGGGAACGCAGCCGCGTCGGACCGTCCGCAGTTGATCATCCAGTATTACTTGCCTTAGAGGTTATATTCACAGGATATTTGAGAAGTGAAGTTTTAAATAGACAGGGTCAGGCGTTTTGCCTGACCCTGTCTATTTGCGCAGGAAAGAATACGAACGTCTCAGATTGCAAAAATGAAATGCAAGACGGTAGTATGGAAGTACCATAGCGCATAATGCGCGGCAGGATTTGCAAATATAATGTGCTTTATGAAAACAAATTCAATCCATTCGTTCGTATTGGTCTTATTCTTACTTGGCTCGCTGTTGAATTCTGGCTATATACGTGCCAACACAGGGGCATCTTCTGCGGTAGTAAATATTGCTTCCTGCCAAATGTTCCCCGATAATAATTTTTGGAACGTGCCAATTGACAACCTGCCAGTTCATCCAAACTCGGCCCAGTGGATCAACTCGATTGGAGCAAGCGACAGCTTCCACATGGACTTCGGTTCCGGGACATGGGATGGTGGTCCTATTGGCATTCCATATAACATTGTAGCGGGCGCCTCTGTAACCAAGTACGATGTTGACTTTTACTATCCCGACGAATCGGATCCGGGTCCATATCCCCTACCAGCCTCTCCGAAGATCGAATGGGGCAGCGACCATCACATTCTCACTGTAGATACGGATGATTGCAAACTCTATGAGATATATGACGCCTCATTTAACAGCGGCCAATGGAGCGGCGGCTCCGGCGCAATCTGGGACCTGGGCTTAAACGATCTGCGTCCCGATACCTGGACCTCTGCCGACGCGGCTGGCCTGCCCATTTTGCCTGGGCTGGCGCGGTATGAGGAAGTTTCAGCAGGCGTGATCGAGCATGCGCTGCGCTTTACGGCGAACTGCACAGCCAGTTATTACATCTGGCCCGCGCGCCATAAAGCACAACATGGTTCCTGCGCAAGCCCTGTTCCTTTTGGTGCAAGGCTGCGCCTGAAAGCTAGTTATGACATCAGTGGATTCTCGCCGCAGGCGCAGGTCCTTTTACAGGCGTTTAAAACGTATGGCATCATCCTGGCAGATAATGGCTCCAATTGGTACGTATCCGGTTCGCCGAGCAACTCGTGGGACAATGATCAACTCCACGAACTGGATGTACTAAATGGTTCGAATTTCGAAGCGGTGGATACATCTGGCTTGATAATGAGTCAAGATTCTGCTGCCACAAATCATTCCGATACGCCCCATGTGTATTCCATAAAACGCATGGATGCCAATCCTAACTCCGCCGGCATTTTCCGCTTCAAAGTCTATTTTTCGGAACCTGTGACTGGCGTGGATGCCGTAGACTTTACCCTCATTGCCACAGGCGACCTAGCGGGCGAAACCATTAGCAGCATAACCGGATCGGGAATTTCGTATGTTGTGACCGCAGCTATCAGCAGTGGATATGGCAGCCTTCAATTGAACCTGGTTGACGACAACAGCATCCTGGATGATTTGAGCAACTCTCTTGGTGGCGTTAGCATTGGAGACGGAGATTATACGAGCGGAGAATTTTACACCCGCGTTGCCACAACATTCATGACAGCCGCCTCAAATGGGACAAACGATGGCTGGGTGCTCGAATCCACAGAAACCAGCGGCGCAGGCGGCACAATGAACACCGCGGCTACGACTTTCAACCTCGGCGACGACGTTGCCGACAAGCAGTATCGCAGCATTCTTTCCTTCAACACCTCCAGCCTGCCAGATAACGCGGTCATCATCAGGGTCACACTCAAAGTGAGGAGAAACGGCGTGATAGGCGGTGGAGACCCGCTGAGCCTGTTCCATGGCTTCAAAGTGGATATCAAGAAAGGTACATTTGGAACTGCTGCTTTGGAACCGGGTGATTTCAATGCGGCCGCAAGCCAGACGTATGGTCCATTCAGCCCATCTCTTTCGGCCGGTCGGTACAGCCTCAGCCTGACCAGTGGAAAGGGATATGTCAACAAAACGGGAAACACGCAGCTTCGCCTGCGGTTTAATTTGGATGATAACAATAACAACATCGCCAACTTCCTGAAACTCTATAGTGGGAACGCAGCCGCGTCGGACCGTCCACAGTTGATCATCCAGTATTACTTGCCGTAGGGAATAATATTTCACTACCCAAGGCCGAGGATGGATAGGTTATTTTGTTGTGATATAAATGCCAGTATGGATTCCGAGCAAGATGTCGTGATCATTGGCGGTGGGGTGATCGGTTTGCGCTGCATATTACCTTGCACAAAAAGGAATACAGGTCACCCTCATTGAAATGGACTGGCATGCTGCTACAGGTGTGGGTGCTATTAACGGTAGCCTGACATTCTGGATCGATGGAATCCTGCAGGCGAGCCTGACCGGTGTGGATAACGACACACGGCGGATCGATCGGGTGCGTCTGGGCGCACTTACTGGTATAGATAATGGCACACGCGGTACCTACTACTTCGATGCCTTCGAGTCACATCGGCAAACATATATTGGCCCATAATTTGAATAGGCTGGCTTAAGAAGAAAGCAGGCGTCAGGAATTGAACTGATGCCTGTTTTCATTGTGATCAATGGCGCTAAATTCCCGTCTGAAAAATGAGACGGGAATTTTTGTAACCTTTTCTTATTTAGGCGATTCCGGAGTAGGTAACCTAAACAGACAGGTGGCGTCATGCTAGGGCAAGTGATAAATACAAATCAGATTAGGGAGTTTTCATGCTTTTCAAGAATCGTAAGTTATACGTTTTAAATCTCGCATTAATTCTGGCATTATTCGGCGGATTGTTTGGCGTGGTGCAAACTAAACAGGCATTAGCCGCCCCACAAGCACAAGAGTCATTCTCCAATGTTCAGTCTGAATCTGATATGTGTGATCCCAATACAGGTTGGGTATGGACAAATGGCCCATTACGACCTGAGGTCGCGCAGCAAGCCAAGTTGGCATTAAAGAAAGATGGTATTGAATCGACGGTAATTGCCAGCGACTATGGAGAGAAGGATTCTTGCAGAAATTTTGAATTGTTTTCTACAGACTTTATAGTAACCCTCAAAAGTGACCCCAATCAGCTATCATCTGATGCACAATCGGAACTTGCAGACAGGATCCGCGCCACACTTTTGCAATTTGGGGAACCTCAGCTCGGAAATGTTCGAATTGATTTCGGGTCGGGTGTCGCCAAATCATATTCGAACCCTTTGCACAAGCAGACACCGATCGAGAACACGAACGCCATATCTGGCCCCTCTCTAAATACAGAAGCTCCGTTGAATAAAAAAGCTTTTGTACTTGTGTTCAACCCCACCCTGAGCAATGGTCAAGACCTCCTTACTTACGTCGGCTGGACGCCATATACGACTTTGGTACAAGGTATTATTGATTCGCTCCAGAGTGCTTCACAGGGTCAATTGCAATACACAATTGTCGACACCCATGTGGTTACAGACGAATGGCCCGTGAAAATTGATGGCTTCCGTTATACGGAGGCTACATATTTCCAGGTTTTGCAGGGCCAGACGCCTGGCCATTCCCCGGACGAAGTAAATTATGACCTGATCATCGACCAGTTTGATATCTGCGGAAAATTAAACCGCGGTGAGATAGATGAATTGTGGATGTTTGGTGCACCATGGTTCGGCTTCTATGAATCAAGACTTATAGGCCCGGATGCTTATAAATATAATTCGCTCCCCATGACTGGAACGCATGGTTGCAATAAATTATTGCCCATCATGGGCTTGAGTTATGAACGGGGTGTGGCAGAGGCAGTGCATTCTTTTGGCCATCGCGCTGAAGCCTCAATGACGAAAGTCTATGGAAGTTGGGAAGAAAATAGAACCGCTCACAATTGGGACCGCTTCGGACTGGTGAAAGTTCAATCGCCAGACTACACTTACAGCGGGTGTGGAAGTATCCACTACCCGCCAAACAGTGCGGATCAATATGATTATGGCAACTCCAGCGATGCCCTGACGAACTGTGAGGACTTTAGTAACTATCCCAATCTAAGCGACCCTTTATTGGTGGCACAACCGGTAACCTGCACAGTATGGAATTGCAGTCAGCTCGGGTATATGCTGTACTGGTTCAGTCATCTACCTTCCAATACAGGCTGTGGACCTGATGCAGTTGAAAACAATTGGTGGTCCTATTTTGCCGATCCAAATCTAGCGTTATTTCCATCCTTGAATTGTCCGCCTGTTCCCCCGGAGCCAATCTTGCCGGGCGATACCGTACGTGTCTCGGTGAATTTCGCTGGTGGGCAGGCACTGAACCAATCTGAGTCTGCCAAAATCTCAGCAGACGGGCACTTTGTCGCATTTGAATCTCGGGCGCCGAATCTGGTATGGGGCGATACAAATGGAAGAAGTGATGTCTTTGTTCGTGATTTGCAAACGGGACAGATAACGCGTGTTTCAGTTGATTCTGGCGGTGTGCAGGCAAATAATGATTCATATTATCCGTCTATCTCGGCAGATGGACGTTACATCGCGTTTTATTCTCACGCTACAAACCTGGTCACAGGTGATACCAACGGGCGATCCGATATCTTCCTGCATGACAGGCAAACAGGAATCGTAACACGTATCTCGGTTGATTCAGGCGGTGTCCAGTCCAATAATGATTCATATTATCCGTCCATTTCAGCGAATGGACGATACATTGCTTTTGGTTCTTATGCCACGAATCTCGTGCCCGGCGATACCAATGGATGGATTGATATCTTCTTACACGACAGGCAAACAGGCCTGACGACACGGGTTTCAGTCAATTCGAGCGGTGGACAGGCAAATAATGGATCAACCACCGCTTCCATCTCAGCGGATGGGCGCTTTGTAGCCTTCCATTCTTATGCTACGAATCTCGTGCCCGGCGATACCAATCTTCGAACTGACATCTTCCTGCGCGACGTACAGACAGGTATGACAACACGCGTCTCCGTAAATTCGAGCGGGGCGCAGGCGAACAACGCTGATTCGTCCCAGCCATCCATTTCGGCGGATGGACGTTATGTAGCGTTTGAATCGTATGCTTCAAACCTTGTGCCCGGTGATACCAATGGGTTTCCTGATGTTTTCGTACGCGACACCCAAGCAGGTGTGACAGCCCGCGTCTCGATCGCTTCGAGCGGTGTACAGGGTAATGTTGGATCAAGCGCTTCATTCATCTCAGGAGATGGGCGTTATGTAGGTTTTATTTCTGGTGCCACGAATCTCGTGCCCGGCGATACCAATATGACTGGAGATGCTTTTATCTATGACAGGCAAGCCGGCCTGACGACGCGTGTATCAATCGCTTCGGATGGTACACAGGCAAACAATGGATCATTCTTTCCATCTATCTCAGCAGATGGGCAATACATCGCATTTCTGAGTACCGCCGCGAACCTGGTAACAGGAGATACCAATGGGTATGTAGATATCTTTGTCCACCGGCAAAGTGATGATGTGCCAGCTACAGTTACACCGACATTCACCCCAACAAACACGCCGACAAATACTCCATCGCCTACGCCAACATTTACCCCCGCCTCGCCCTCCAACAATTCGCTCTATCTCTCGTTGACGGGAAATCAAACTATTGGAGGGGTAGTCTCTGCCGATGAAGACATTCTGCGGTTCGATGGCACGAGCTGGAGCCTGTTCTTCGACGGTTCAGACGTGGGGGTGGGCGGCTCAGACCTCTTTGGCTTCTCCTTCCTGGATGCGGATTCGCTGCTCCTATCGTTCAATACCGCCCTCACACTAAATGGTATTTCTGTCACTCCCCAGGATGTGGTGCGCTTCGATGCCGCCTCACTTGGCAGTGTCACAATTGGCACTTTCAGCATGCATTTTGACGGCAGTGATGTCGGCTTTGATACCACCGCGGAGAAGATCGACTCGGTCAGCCTGCTCCCGGATGGACGCATACTGCTCTCAACAACTGGCAACCCAGCGGTAGTGGGGGTGACAGGAGGAAAAGATGAGGATATACTTGCATTCACTCCCACCTCTATGGGTAATGCCACGAGTGGAAGCTGGGGGATGTACTTCGACGGATCAGACGTTGGGCTGGGTGAAACCAGTGGGGAAGATGTGGATGCGCTGGATGTGACCGCAAGTGGAAATATCTATCTATCCACAGCAGATAATTTCACGGTCAATGGCGTTGCGGGAGCGGATGAAGATGTCTTCGTTTGTGAGTCGACTGCGCTGGGAGATGTGACTGCCTGCAATTACTCGGCATCCCTTTACTTTGATGGCAGCACCTGGGGATTGACCGCAAACGATGTGGATGCTTTCCACTTTCTCTCCACAGCACCTGTTCCCACCAATACACCTTCGCATACACCTACCTTTACACCTTCGCCAACATTCACGCCTACTTCCACAAATACCCCTACACCTGGGCCAACCTGGATAGCAGCTACCACAACAAATACGCCGACGCGAACTCCCACGACGACATTCACACCTACCTCCACGAGCACAACGACACCAACAATCACACCAAATACTTCAGATCTGATCTTCAAAGACGGATTTGAGTCGGGTAACTTATCGGCGTGGACCTCCAGCACTATTGACCTGGGGGATCTGAGTGCCAGCATGGCATCCGTATTGGTAGGGAATCAAGGCATGCAGGCTATGATCGATGACAACAACACGATCTATGTGACCGACGATAATCCGAACGCCGAGTCACGTTACCGTGCCCGCTTCTACTTTGACCCGAATTCGATCACCATGGCAAGCAACGATGCCCACTTCATCTTCAAGGGCTTTGCGGGCACAGCCACCGACGTCTTCCAGATAGAATTGCGCAATGCATCCGGACTCTACCAGATCAGAGCCAAGGCATTGAACGATAGTTCAGCCTTTGTAGTCACCAACTGGTTTAACATCAGTGATGCCCCTCACTTTATTGAGCTGGATTGGGGCGCGGCGACTGGAGTTGGCGCAAATAATGGTGGTCTGACACTGTGGATCGATGGCGTACAGCAAGCGAATCTGACGGGAATAGACAACGACACCTGGCGGATTGATCGTGCCAGGTTGGGAGCACTGGCAGGCATGGATGTGGGAACGAGTGGAACCTACTACTTCGATGCATTCGAGTCACGTCGGCAAAATTACATTGGCCCATAAATAGTCATTTCACATCACGAAAACAGGCAGTAGCGATCATGATCACTACTGCCTGTTATTTTTTTAATGAATGAATTATCTATTGGCATGAACCTGTAACTTTTCCTTATTTGCTTACGGGCAGAAGTAGGTAACATATATCTACATATTGCGTCATGCGGGAGTGATTCATCAAATGTGAATCCAGGAGTTTTCATGCTTATTAAAAATCACCAGTCATATATCCCAAATAAGGTTTTTTCAGGAATTTTGGTCGCTGTTTATCTTTTCTCCATGGCCTTCCCGCGCGCGGTCTTTGCCATGCCGGCGCAAATTGGCAAGGAGGAATTAGCGGCTACCAAACATGAACCGAAAGGGAGCGCCAACCAGGAAATTTCTCAATCTCTTTTCGATGATCGCCAGGTTGTCCCGCTCCTTGCCGCGTCCCAAGTTCAATATCTTGACTTAGTCGTGGACGAGACACGCGGAGTTCTATATGGCGCCGATAAAACAGGAAACAAGATTGACGTCATAAGCATGGCTGATCTTTCCGTCACCACTTCATATCTGTTGGTAAGCGGCGCTTTGCCCACAGGCATTGACCTTAGCCCGGATGGCAACGAATTGGCTGTGGCACAATCAGGGTTAAGTCGCGTTAAGTTTATTAATCTGGCAGATGGCACTACGTCAGAAACACCATCGGCTCTTAGTGGATCGAGCACAAAAGTAACCGATGTTCTATATGGTCGGCCAGGGGTGTTGTATGCGCTTTCCAGTAACGGTCTTCATGTGATTAATACAACCATAGTTCCTCATGCAGAGGATGCTGCTCAATATATACCGGATAACTCATCGGCTTACTCTGAAGGGTTTGGTGCCATATCTTCTGACAAAAACACTTTATATTATGTCACCGGGACTTGCTGTACTGGTTATAACAGACTATCTAAATTTAATATATCGAGCGGACTTGCAAAGCCTGTTGAATCCAATTACACCTATGTGTATGGATCTGGCTCCAGAACTAATATTCGTCTCAACCTGATCGATGCTAATACACTGCTCACATCGTTTGGAACCATTTATGATACATCCACATTTGCGCCTGTTGCCAGAAACGGTCAAGTCGCATCTCCTACTGTTGCCTTAGCTAGCCGGGACTTTTACGTGACGTTTTTCAATAATACTTCGACACCAGATGTACTCTATTTCCTCGACAGGCAAAGTTCTTACAAAATTTCCTCTTTGGCTATGGTCAGCGGCACACCAGGGGCTTTGGCGGCCACAAATGATGGGGGCACACTATTCGTCAGTTCCACAGGCGGCATGACCAAGTTTGACATTGGTACAACTCCTTTGGGCACACCCATTAGCCTGCCTCAGAGCCTCAAGCAGTACCGGGATTTTGTTTTCGATATGCAGCGGTTCGTCGTTTATGGCACGGATGCATCTAACCGGATTGACGTGATTGACCAGAATACAGGTAATGTGCTCAACAGCTATCTCCTTCCGAACGGAGCGAATCCAATTGGGGTTGATCTGAGTCCAGACGGCAATGAACTGGCTGTTGCTTTGAATGGGTTGGAGAAGATTCTATTCATAAATCCTGAAACTGGCGCAAAGATTGCAGAAGCTACTCCCCAGCTCACTAAAAATATCTACTACACAAATCTCCCTTATGATGTGATCTACGGACGGACCGGAAGGTTGTATTCCGATGGAAATCCCGGTTCAGGCGGAGGTGACTATATTCATGTATTTGACACCGTTACACATACATGGCTTGCTAAATCAAATTATTCAGTGAGTACTGGTGCGGAGATGGCTTTAACAGTCGACAAAGGATATCTGTATGCTAATGAAGGTTTCTCACCCAATAATATTGACGTTTTTGATGTTCAAACAGACACAATAACCAGAATCTATGAAGGTCCGCATGGATCAGTATCTGCAGCCAAATTCACGATTTTGCCTGATGGCAGCAAAGTGTTTACGTCTGGCGGTCAAATCTGGAGTAGCAACATGCAGGAGCAGTTGGGTACATTCGAGGGCGGCAGCGGCAAGTTCATTGAATTTGTCCCCGGTCTAAACCTGGTGGCATTGAGCACAACCGCTACAGGTGGAGATGTAATTCGATTCCTTAGCCCCACGAATTATCGCCTGTTATCAACGTACGATTCCCTGACCAATGGAAATATTACAGAGATGGAAATCGCCCCGGATGGAAGCATACTCTTCATGAACATCAATAACGGAATAAAGATATTAGAGCTTGATTCCTCCATCCCTATGTCGATTACAGCACTAAGTGGGTCTGCCCAATCCGTTCAGGTTTTAACGCCTTTTCAAGATCCACTAAAAGTGAAAGTCCAGAACATATTCGGGAACCCCGTTCCAAATGCAGTCGTCACGTTCCAAACGCCATCCAGTGGAGCTAGTATTACGTTTGCGGATACCAATCTAAACACAATGTCAGTGATGACAGATGCAAATGGGATCGCCACTTCATCAATCTTTTCTGCGAATACCGTTGGCGGAAGTTATAGTGTGCAGGCAACCGTTCAAGACCTGGATTCCTCGGTTAGTTTCCAACTTACAAACATCGCGGCTGTAAATTGTACCCTGGCAAATGGGACTGGTTCAGCCACATTATTCCAGCCATATAAACAATACAGATGTGGACGGGGCGCCGGCGGTGTGGCTAGCGGGGATTTCAATCATGATGGCAGAAAGGATGTTGCCTTATCAACCAGTGATGATTTGTTATTGATCTATTTGCAGGATGTCAACGGGAATCTGTCGCTTCAACCGCGCGCATATGCAAGTAGTGGATCATCTGCCATGGGCGTGGGCGATTTCAACCACGATGGGCGAGATGATATTGTCATGCCGGGTGGGAATATGATCCATGTTTTTCTTCAGAAGGATGATGGAACGTTTCCATACCCTGTAACTTATCCTACAGGTTCCTACGCTGGCACGCTTGCGGTGGGTGATGTAAATAACGATGGGCTGGCAGATATCGTTGTTTCTGTTGATCCGAATTTGATTGGCGTATTTACGCAAAAACCAGATGGAACCTTAGATCCCATTGTTACGTATCC
>Ga0209486_10001111_pt1 | contig 11697 bp, 10 predicted proteins | sample NCCompost_FD_187518 | JGI IMG/M metagenome (GOLD analysis project Ga0209486, IMG submission 187518) | Agricultural soil microbial communities from Utah to study Nitrogen management - NC Compost (SPAdes) (version 2) | ecosystem: Environmental > Terrestrial > Soil > Agricultural land | place... | reverse complement strand
CACGACGCACGCCAGCGGGCGCTCGGTCCATTTAGGGTGGGCGACCGCGATCACCGCGGCCTCCGCCACCTGGGGATGCCCCATGATGACGTTCTCCAGATCGACGCTCGAGATCCACTCTCCGCCGCTCTTCACCATGTCCTTGGTCCGGTCCACCAGCCGCACGTAGCCGCGGGAGTCGATGCACGCGACGTCGCCGGTCCGGAACCAGCCGTCGTGGAAGCGGTCGGCCGAGGACGGATCCTCGTAATAGGCCCGGGCCACCCAGGGACCCCGGGCTTCGAGCTCGCCGGCGGTCTCGCCGTCCCACGGCGCCACGGTCCCGTCGTCCAGGACGATGCGGAGCTCGACCAGCGGAAACGGCGAGCCCTGGAGCAGCCGGACCCGGGTCTTTTCCTCCTGAGGCCACTCCTCCATGTCCCGGCGCAACCGGGAGACCGTGCCGGCGGGAGAGAGCTCGGTCATGCCCCAGGCGTGCACCACTTCGATGCCCATCGCGTCGAAGCCTTCCAGCAGCACCCGAGGCAGCGCCGATCCTCCGACCAGGATCTGCCGCAGCGTCGGCACCTTGCGGCCCGACTCCCTGAGATACTGGTACAGCCCTCCGACGATCGTCGGCACCCCGCCGACGAAGGTGACGCCTTCACTCTCGATCAGATCCACCAGATCCTTGGGCGTCAGGTGGGGTCCCGGCAGAACCAGGCTGCAGCCGAGCATGCCGGCGGCAAAGGGAAGTCCCCAGGCGTTGGCGTGAAACATCGGGACGATGGCCAGCACCACGTCGCGCTCCCGGATCGCGAACGCGTCGGCGATCGAGAAGCCGAGGGTGTGCAGCACCAGCGAACGGTGGGAGTACAGCACCCCCTTGGGATGACCGGTGGTGCCCGAGGTATAGCAGAGGGCGGCGGCGTCCTGCTCGTCGAGGTCGGGCCAGTCGAAGGTATCGGGCGCGGCCGCCAGCAGCGCCTCGTAGTCGTGCGCCCCCGGGGGAAGCGCCGCTCCCGTCGGCCCGTCCGACATCACCACCACCTGCTCCACCGTGGGAATCCGGTCCCGCACCTTCTCCAGCAACGGCAGCAGCGAGGCATCCACCAGCAGCACCCGGTCCCGGGCGTGGTTGATGACGTAGGCGAGCTGATCGGGATGCAGCCGGATATTCAGGGTGTGCAGCACCGCGCCCATACAGGGCACGCCGTAATAGGCCTCCAGGTGCCGGTGGCTGTTCCAGCCCAGCGTGCCGATGCGGTCCCCGCGCACCACGCCGAGGCCCGCGAGCGCGCCGGCCAGCCGGTCCACCCGCCGGGTCATGTCGGCGAAGCGGTAGCGGTGGACCCCGGACGGGTGCCGACTGGAGATGCGCTGGTCGTGAAACACCCGTCGGGCGCGCTCGAGCACATGGCTGAGGGTGAGCTGCCAGTCCATCATCAATCCGTGCATCGGTCGCCTCGGGTTTTCGTCAAGGGTCATCGGCACCAGGCCCGCGCCGTCTCCACCAGCACATTCGCGGTTGTCACCACGCTCTCCACGTCCACCCATTCCTCGGCCGCGTGCGCGCCGGTGCCGTGGGGACCGAACACCACGGTTTCGATGCCCGCCGCCGCGGTCAGCGCGGAATCCATCCAGGGAGTGTCGCCCACGTGGAGGGGCGGCTCGGGAAGCACGCTCCGGGCCGCGGTATCGAGCGTCTGAACGATACCGGCCTCCGCTCCGATCTCGAAGGAGTCCCGGCTGAAGAAAGTTCTTCGTGAGATCCGGAGCGAGGGATCCGCCTGCCGGAGCCGGTCGAGCAGCGCGTCGATCTCCCGGACGGCCGAGGCTTCGGTTTCGCCGGGGATGGTGCGCCGCTCGATCCGCACCCGGCTCGACGCCGCATAGGTGCTGAGTCCGGTGCCACCTTCGAGCAGCGCGGCGTGGAGCGACGGCGGTCCCACCAGCGGATGGGGCGGCCGGGCCCGGAGCTCGCGCTCCAGCTCTTCGAGGGCGACCAGGAATCGCCCCATGCGCAGGTTGGCGTCGATGCCAAGATCGAACCGGCTCCCATGGGCAGCCCGGCCTTCCACTTCCACCTCGATCCACAGGTAGCCCTTGTGGGCCCGGCAGATCCGGAGCGAGGTGGGCTCGGTGACGATGGCGGCATCAGTGCGAACCCGCTCGAGCAGCCCGGCAGTGCCGATGCTCCCGTACTCCTCGTCGGCCACCGCGGCCACGACCAGATCCCCCCGGAGTCGCGGCGTCTGCCGGGCCAGGACCTTCGCGGCGGCCATGCAGGCCGCCAGGCTTCCCTTCATGTCGTACGCCCCGCGGCCGTAGAGCTTCCCCTCCCGCACTGCGCCGCTCCACGGCTCCGCCATCCCCTCGACCCCGACGGTGTCCATGTGGGCGTTCAGCATCAGGCTCCGGCCGCCCCCGGTGCCGGGCAGTCGCGCCGCGACACTCGGGCGTCCGGCCTCCGGTTCGTCCACCAGGATTTCGAGCCCCGCGTCGCCCAGCCAGGTCGCAACGTACCGCGCGATTTCCCCCTCGCCCGGGGCGCCGGACACCAGCACCGGATTGATGGAGTTGATCCGCACCAGGTCGGAAAGCGTGCGAATCAGGTCACTGCGATCCACCTGCATCGAGGTCCTCACTCCCGCGTTTCGTGCCAGTCGGGCCCGGCCCGGCGTCGTATGTATATAGATAGGTAGGAATACGGCTTGTACTCCGGAGGCACAAGGTCGCCGCAGGTACGCGGTTTGCATCACCCTCCCGAAGGACCCCGGTCGCACCAGACCCGGAGCAGGAAGGACACGACGACGTGATCAGCGCCGACGCCCGCAGTCGCATCACCCCGAAGGACCTCGATCTCCTCGGCATCACGGTGGAGCAGGGCGGTGCCGTGTCCGAGAGCCTCGACCGGGTGCTCGACCGGCGCGAGGTCGTCTCCTACCTGATGGGCGCATCGCTCCCCGGACCGTCCCCTTCCCTCCTCTTCTATGTGCTGGTCCGGCACGCCCTGCTCGATGTCGGGGTGGACGATCCGGTGGTGGCGGATTACTTCGCCTCCCTGCTCCGCGAATTCGGGGTCCGGCAGCGCGCCACCCGGGTCGACGACGTGGACGACCAGGACCATCGCTACCTGGTGGACATTCTGGCCGATCTCTCGGCCTCCACCGGCGACCGGCAATTCAAGGTCTCGGTGCACCTGGGGAACTACGCCCTCTGGCTCTCCGGCATCTTCCCGGAGCGGATCGCGGCCCAGCAGCTTCGCCGGGGCGGCCCCGATCTTTCCTACTATGAGACGCTGGGAGGACGGGGTTACGCCGAAGCCGCCGAGCACCGGCTGGCCGAGCGGCGCGGCCTCGAGGACGTGCTCCGCACCGCGTCGGAGCGGGTTCGGGAAGTGCGTCTCGCCCTCAATGACGTGAGCGCCCAGCTTCACCTGCGGAGCGCACGACTCGCCGCCTGACCTCTGACCGGCACTCCCATCCGCCAGAGGGCGGGAGTAGCTTGGTCGCCATGCAATCACTGAACGGCAAGCGGGCCCTGGTGTGCGGAAGCACTCAGGGCATCGGGCTCGCCAGCGCCGAAGCCCTGGCGGAGGCCGGCGCGTCCGTGGTGTTGCTGGCCAGGAATGCGGAGCGCCTCGCCGCAGCCCGCGCGACCCTGCCCGCCCCGGGTGCAGCCGTACACGAGACCCTGGAGGCGGACCTGTCCGATCCGGCGGCGCTGCGTTCCGCCCTGGAGGGCTACCTCGCGAGTCATCCCGCCCTTCACATTCTGGTCAACAATACCGGCGGACCGCCCCCGGGAGCCGCGCTCGACGCCACCGAAGCCGCCTTCCTTGCTGCGTTCACCGGCCATCTCCTGGCGGGTCACGCGCTGGTACAATGCCTGGTCCCCGGCATGCGGGAGGCCGGCTTCGGCCGGATCGTCAATATCGTGTCCACCTCGGTCCGGGAGCCGATTCGCGGGTTAGGTGTGTCGAACAGCATCCGTGCCGCCGTGGCGGGATGGGCCAAGACCCTCTCCCGGGAGCTGGCGCCGGCGGGCATTACCGTGAACAACATCCTCCCCGGATCCACCCGCACCGGCCGGCTCGAGTCCCTGATCGCGAGCCGCGCCGCGGCGACCGGCGCGACGATCGACTCGGTCGAGCGCGCCATGCAGGCGGAGATCCCCATGGGACGCTTTGCCGAGCCCCGGGAGATCGCCGCGGCGGTCGCCTTCCTGGCCTCTCCCGCCGCGGGATACATCACCGGGGTGAGCCTCCCGGTCGACGGAGGGCGCCTCGCGTCCATCTGACTCGTGACCACCCTCCCTAATTACATCGACGGTGCCCTCACGGCACCCTCCGCCGGCCGCTACCTCGACGTGCTGGAGCCGGCCACCGGCCGGCCGCTGGCTCGCGCGCCGGCGAGCGGCGCCGAGGACGTGGATCAGGCCGTGGCCGCGGCGAGCCGAGCCTTCCCGGCCTGGGCCGCGCTTCGCGCCGGAGAGCGCTCCCGCATCCTGCTCCGGATCGCCGATCTCATTGACGCCCGGCTGCCGGAGCTGGCCCGCGCGGAGTCCTCCGACACCGGGAAGCCGGTCGCGCTGGCGAGCACCCTGGACATTCCCCGCGCCTCGGCCAATTTCCGTTTCTTCGCGACCGCGGTACTCCACACCAGCACCGAGGCGCACGTCACTGATTCCCTGGCGCTGAATTACACCCTCCGCCAGCCCCGGGGTGTGGCGGCACTGATTTCGCCCTGGAACCTTCCGCTCTACCTGCTCTCCTGGAAGGTGGCGCCGGCGCTGGCCACCGGGAACACCGCGGTGGCCAAGCCGTCTGAGCTCACCCCGATCACCGCAGCGCTGCTGGCCGAGCTGTGCATCGAGGCGGGCCTTCCCCCCGGGGTGCTCAACATCGTTCATGGACTGGGCTCCGGGGCGGGCGCCGCGTTGGTGGCCCATCCCGGCGTCGGCACGATTTCGTTTACCGGGGGCACGGCGACCGGCGCCTCCATCGCGCAGCGTGCGGCGCCCGCGTTCAAGAAGCTGACCCTGGAAATGGGCGGCAAGAATCCCGCGGTGGTCTTCGCAGACGCTGACCCCGCCGAGGCGATCGCCGGAGTGCTCCGCTCGGCCTTCACCAACCAGGGGCAGATCTGTCTCTGCGGCTCCCGTATCCTGGTCGAGGAGCCGATCTATCGGCAGGTACTGGCGGGTGTGGTGGCCGGGGCCCGGGCCCTCCGGGTCGGGGATCCGCTCGACCAGCAGACCGAGATCGGTGCCGTGGTGTCGGCCGGGCATCGCGAAAAGATTGAATCGTACATCGCGCTGGCGCAGAGCGAAGGCGGTTCCATCCTGACCGGCGGGGGGCGGCCCGGTGCGCTCCCGGAGCGCTGCCGGGGCGGGTTTTTCCTGGAGCCGACGGTGATCACCGGGCTTCCGATGGAGTGCAGGGTCAACCAGGAGGAAATCTTCGGCCCGGTCGTGACGGTGACGCCCTTTCGCACCGAAGACGAGGCGATCGCGCTGGCCAACGACAGCCCCTATGGCCTCGCCGCCTCGCTCTGGACCCGTGACCTGACCCGGGCCCACCGGGTGGCGGCCCGGATTGCCTGCGGCACGGTGTGGGTCAACACCTGGCTGCTCAGAGACCTGAGGGTGCCCTTCGGCGGCATGAAGCAGAGCGGCGTGGGACGGGAAGGCGGTGAAGAGGCAATCCGCTTCTTCACCGAGGCGAAGAACGTGTGTGTGAAGCTGTGAGGATCGTTTCGTTTCTCCCGGCGGGCACCGAGATCGTCCACGCCCTCGGCGCCGGCTCGAACCTGCTCGGCCGTTCGCACGAGTGCGACTATCCGGCTGAAGTCACCCGGCTCCCGGTGGTGAGCCGGCCCGCGCTGCAGTTCGAAGGCCTCGGGCCGGAGGAAATCGATGGAGCGGTCACCGAGCGCCTGAAGAGCGGAGCGAGTCTGTACGAGATAGACGAGGTGCTGCTACGGGAGCTCTCTCCCGACGTCATCCTGACCCAGGATCTCTGCCAGGTCTGCGCGCCGTCGGGAAACGAGCTGAGCCGCGCGCTCCGCGAGCTGCCCGGCACTCCGCGCGTGCTCCGGCTGACTCCTCGGACCATCGCCCAGATCCACGAGAACATTCTGGAAGTGGGAGATGCCATCGGGCGGCGTCCGGCCGCGGAGGCGCTGGTCGCGGAGAACACCCAGCGGATCGCCCGGGTGGCGAAGCTGCTGGCCGGCCAGCCGGTTCGGCGGGTGGTGTTTCTGGAATGGATCGATCCACTGTTCTGTGCCGGGCATTGGGTTCCGGAAATGATCGCCAGAGCCGGCGGAGAGGATTGCCTGGGCAAGCCCGAAGCCGACTCGGAGCGCATCAACTGGGAAGACGTGCTGGAGACGGCGCCGGAGGTCATTGTGGTGGCGCCCTGCGGGTATGGACTCGCCCGCGCGACGGAGCTCGGGGGTGACTTGCCGAGCGTCAGCAATGCCACGGTATATGCCGTGGACGCCAATGCCTACTTTGCCCGTCCGGGACCGCGAGTCGCCGAGGGAATAGAGCTGCTCGCACACCTCGTTCATCCGGCGAAATTCCCCTGGCCCCACCCGGGCAGGCCCTGGGCGGAGATCGGCTGACCAAGACATGAACCCAACCGACATGAGCTCCCGGGCACCCGAACCGGTCGGCCCCTATCCCCATTTCCGGCGGGCCGGCGGCCTGCTTTTTCTCTCGGGGATCGGACCCCGGGTGCGGGGGCAAAAGGACGTTCCCGGTGTCACCCTGGCACTCGATGGCAGCGTGATGAGCTATGATTTCGATCTGCAGTGCCGCCAGGTCTTCGAGAACGTGCGGGTCATTCTGGAGGATGCCGGATCGTCCTGGGACCGGATCGTGGATGTGACGGTGTTTCTCACCAGCATGGACGATTTTGCAGCGATGAACCGGCTCTACGCCGAGGCGTTCGCGACCAACAAACCCACCCGCACTACCGTAGAGGTAAGCCGGCTGCCCACCCCCATCGCGATCGAGCTCAAGGTCATCGCATCCGCCTGAGCACCGCCCGCACCGGACTGGCATCGAACCCCTCGAGGCGAAGCGGCAGGGCAATGAGCTCGTAATGCCCATCGGGAACCCCCTCCAGCACCAGCCCTTCCAGGATCGCCATATCGTGGGCCAGAAACCGCTGATGCGCGGCCAGCTGCTTGGAGGCGAAGGGGTCCACGCTCGGGGTGTCGATCCCGGCCAGGATCGCGCCGGCGGCATGGAGATGATCCACCAGCGCCGGCGAGAGCGCCGCGAAATCTTGGTTGAAGACGCCGGAATCGGGGAAGGTTCCGGTCGCAAACAGAACCCGGGGGGCGGAAGGCTCCCGGGGAAGCATGGCCGGGGTGATCACCTCGCCTCGCTCCACCGGCACTCGCATCACCTCGCACTCGCCGACGTAGTAGGTCAGCGAACGGCCGGCGATGTCCGGCGCTCCGTTTTCGTAATGGCTCGGGGCGTCGGCGTGGGCGCCGAGGTGAACCGTGGCCCGCAGGGTGGACAGGGTGACACTGGCTCCGCGCGCGATCTCGAGCAGCACCTCGCGCGCCAGAGGGGTATCGCCGGGCCAAACTGCGATGGACGGGTTGAGTGGTGGTGAAATGTCCAGGAACATGAGACCTCGCTATTGGCTATCAGCTATCCGTCAGGCTATCAGTCGGCCGATAGCTCGACCGATAGCTGATAGCCGATAGCGGATAGCGCTTCACATGCGATGCCTGATTGCCCAAAGATCGGGGAAGAGCGGCTTCCACAGCGACTGCTTCAGAAACTCCACACCCAGCGATCCGCCGGTGCCCTTCTTGGCCCCGATGGTTCGCTCGACCAGCTTGATGTGCCGGTAGCGCCATTCCTGCAGGCCCTCGTCGAAATCGGTCATCAGCTCGAACAGAATGACCAGCTCGGGCTGTTCCTGGTAGGCCCGGAGGAGCTCTTCCTGGAGCGGCTCGCTCGCCTGGGTCGGCAGGGTCACGTCCTTGGTGAGTAGCTCGGCCGGAACCCGGAGTCCCCGCTGGGACAGGAAGCGATAGAAGTGATCCACCACCGAGGGCTCCCGGAGCCGCCGCTCCACCGCCGCCCGCTGCCCCTCGCGGTCCGGCACGGCGCCGGTCACCTGGGACCGCTTGTATCCCAGGGCGAACTCGACTTCGCGGAACTGGAATGACTGGAATCCCGACGCCGTATCCAGCCGGTCCCGGAACGAGGAGAACGACATCGGGGTCATGGTTTCCAGAATGTCGATCTGTCCGACCAGCGTTTTGAGGATGGTCCGCATCCGCTTCCAGGTGGCCACCGCGCCGTAGAGGTCGTTGCCGGCAAAGTCCCGGCCCACCTTTTCGGTCTCGTGGAGCAGCAGCTTGAACCAGAGCTCGAAGACCTGGTGGATCACGATGAACAGCATCTCGTCGTGCTCCGGCGGCTCGGAGCGCGGCCGCTGCAGCTCGAGCAGGGCGGGAAGGCTGAGGTAGCTGCTGTAGGTCAGCGTCATGGAGTCCGGACAGCGTCAACGGTCAACGGTCAACGGTCAACGGGAGGGGTCCCGTCAACGGCATCTTAGCGGATCAGCAGCCAGGAGACGAACAGCAGCAGCAGCAGGAGCCCCAGCCCGATTGCCCTGACCGCGCGGCTCTGCCGGGCAGCGCGGTCCCGGGCCTCGGCGTAGGGAACCCGGCTGAACGAGATCATGGTGTAGAGCGGCACGAACCAGTCGGGAAACAGCCGGTGCAGCAGCGCTTCGGCCCGCTTTTCCATCCGAAAGAACGGCGAGGCGACCTTGTCGCGCATCTCGTGGAAATTGGCGATCGCCAGGTCGGCGATCGCGTCGGCGTTGGGCCGCCGGTCCGCCTCGTAGGCCGGGAAGGCCCGGGCGCAATCGCCCGAATACCTGGTCAGCGCGCCGGAAAGCGCCAGGCAGTCCTCGAACGCGGCGTTGGCCCCCTGCCCGAAGAACGGTACGATCGCATGGGCAGCGTCGCCCAGCAGCGCGACCGCCCCCTCGTGATGCCAGGGGCGGGTCCGGATGGTGACCAGGGACCCGGTCGGATTGGCGAAGAAATCCCGGTGGAGCGCGGGAAGCAGAGACACCGCGTCGGGAAAGGTGCGCTCAAAGAACCGGGAGACGTCCTCGGGCGTGCGGAGCCAGTGGAAGCTCTCGGGACCTTCGAACGCGAGGTACAGCGTGACGGTGAAGGAGCCGTCCACATTGGCCATCGCCATCATCATGTAGCCCCCGCGGGGCCAGATGTGCAGCGCGTGCCGCTCCAGCCGGTGGGAGCCGTCCTCGGCCGGCGGTATATGGAGTTCCTTGTAGCCGTGGGTCAGGTAGGTCTGGGAAAAATCGTGGCGTTCCCGCTTCTGGAGGGAGCCGCGCACCGCGGACCAGGCCCCGTCGGCGCCGATCACGGTTCCGGGGTGACGCTCCTCGCCGAGACCGTTTCGCGCGTCCACCGTCAGCACATCTCCCGATTCGGGATCCAGGTCCACGCAGCGCCGCAGGAACCGTAGCCGCACCGTTCCGGTCGCTTCCGCCGCATCCAGAAGCGCCTGATTCAGGCCCAGTCGCGAGACCGAGTTGATGGCCTGGCCATGGGTCCCGTAGGGCTGGAAGGCCAGCGGTCCCCGCACCGGATGGATCATCCGGCCGTGCAGCGGGATGGCCATCCCGAGCACCTGTTCCCGGAGCCCGATCTCTTCGAGGGCATGGAGTCCCCGGGTGGAGATCGCCAGGTTGATCGAGCGACCCGCCTCCACCGGTCCGGAGCGGGGGTCGGGCCGCCGCTCGAGCAGCTCTACCCGGCGCCCCGAGCGACCCAGCAGGGTGGCCATCAGGGACCCACCCAGCCCCGCTCCCACGATCACGAAATCGCTCATGGGACGCGCAACAGCTCTTCCAGGGCCTGTCCGGTCCGCCAGATCTCGTGGAAGCTGTTGTAGAGGGGGACCGGACTCAGCCGGATGATGTCGGGCGCGCGAAAGTCTCCCACGATGCCGCGACGACGGAGCTCGTTGAAGAGCTCCCGGGCTCGCTCCGGCACCTGGAACGAGAGCTGACAGCCGCGCTCCTTCGGGTCGGTGGGAGTGACCTGGCGAATTCTGCCCTGATCCAGCCCGGCGACCAGCGACTCGAGATACCCGGTGAGCTGTTCGGACTTGTCCCGGAGCGCCGGCATCCCCGCCCGGTCGAACACGGCGAGCGAGGCGGCCAGCGGCGCCATCGAAAGAATGGGAGGATTACTGAGCTGCCAGCCGGCGGCGCCGGGCACCGGCACGAACCGCTCGTTCAGGTGCATCCGGAACCGGGTCGCCGGATCGTTGCCCCACCACCCGGCCAGCCGGGGAATCGCGGGATCGCCGCCGTGCCGCTGGTGCACGAAACAGCCGGCCACCGCGCCGGGACCCGCATTGAGATACTTGTAGGAGCACCAGACCGCGAAGTCCACCTCCCACTCGTGGAGATGGAGCACCGCGTTGCCCGCGGCGTGCGCAAGGTCGAATCCCGCCAGCGCCCCCGCGGCGTGGGCGGCCCGGGTGATCCGCCACATATCGAGGAGCTGGCCGCTGAAGTACTGCACTCCGGGAAGCAGCACCAGTGCGATTTCTCCGCCCCGCTCCGAGAGGAGCTGCTCGATATCCTCGGTGCGCAGCAGCGCTTCTCCGGCGCGGGGCCGCGCCAGTACCACCCCCTCCGCCGGATCAAGTCCCCGCGCGGCCAGATGCGAGGTCACCGCGTAGGTGTCCGAGGGAAACGCCGACTCCTCCATGAGGATCTTCCAGCGGCCCGAATCCGGGCGGAAGAACGAGGTCAGCATCAAGTGGAGGTTCACGGTGAGCGAGTTCATCACCGCGATCTCCTCGGGGTGAGCTCCCACCAGCCTGGCCATCGGAGCCAGCAGGGGCTCATGGTAGCTGTACCACGGCCGGGGCCCGTCCAGGTGACCCTCGACGCCCCGCCTCGCCCAGGCATCGAGCTCTCCCAGCACCAGATTGCGCGCCTCCCGGGGCAGCAGACCCAGCGAGTTGCCGCAGAGATAGAGCAGCGGCTCTCCCCCGGCATCGACCGGCAGCTCGAAGGCCTCCCGGCACCAGGCCAGCGGATCGCGGACATCCGCATCCAGGGCCCAGCGCTCCTGTCGGGTCTCGGCGGGAAAGACCGGCTTCATTCGAAATCCCCGCGGCCGCGCGCCAGGAACTCGAGCGCGGTCCCGTGCAGCAGCCGGGCCCGGGTCGTCGGGTCGAGATCGGGCATGCCGGCGATCAGGCGTCCTGGAGGCGATTCCCCCAGCGGAAACGGGTAGTCGCTGCCCAATGCGATGCGTTCCGCGCCATGTAACCGGAGCAGTACGCGGAGGGCGTCTGCGTCATGGGTCAGCGAATCCACGTAGATCTGTCTGAGGTATTTGGCCGGGGGATGGGGATTGTCCACGGCGACCAGATCGGGGCGGGCTTCGAAGCCGTGGGCGATTCGGCCGAAAGTTCCCGGGAAGGCGCCCCCGCCATGGGCAAACCCGATCCGGAGCCGGGGCAACCGCTCCAGGACCCCACCGAAGATGACCGAGCACATGGCCAGCGCCGTCTCCGCCGGCATCCCCACCAGCCAGCGCAGCCAGTACTTGGCCATCCGCTCGGGAGCCAGCATGTCCCAGGGATGGACGAACACCGCGGCGCCCAGTCGCTCCGCGG
>Ga0209486_10001110_pt1 | contig 11698 bp, 5 predicted proteins | sample NCCompost_FD_187518 | JGI IMG/M metagenome (GOLD analysis project Ga0209486, IMG submission 187518) | Agricultural soil microbial communities from Utah to study Nitrogen management - NC Compost (SPAdes) (version 2) | ecosystem: Environmental > Terrestrial > Soil > Agricultural land | place: USA... | reverse complement strand
GTCGTCGTAACCGACCCACACGACGGTGAGCATCTCGGGCGTGAAGCCCACGAACCACGCGTCGCGAAGGTCGTTGGTCGTGCCGGTCTTGCCCGCCGCGTCGTGCACGAACCCGGCCGACCGCGCCCCGGCGCCGGTACCCTCGTTGATCACGCTGCGCATCATGTTGGTCACGAGGTAGGTGACGTCGGCTCGCGTGACCGGCTTCAGCTTCGCCTCCGGCGGCGTAAAGGTCTTCCCCTGCGCCTCGACGTGCTCGACGCCGCGCAGCGGCCGCACGCTGCCGTTGTTCGTGAACAGGGTGTAGGCCGTCGCCACCTCGAGCGGCGTCAGCTCGAAGACCCCCAGCGTGATGGAGGGGAAGCCGCGCGGCGGCGTGCCGATGGCGAGGCGGCGCCAGAACGAGGCGACCGTATCGAAGCCCACCGCTTCGCCGACGTGAACGGTGCCGAGGTTGCGCGACATGGAGAGCGCGCGCCGCCAGGTGATCTCTCCTTCGTATTCGTCGCCGTAGTTACGCGGTTCCCACAGCTCGCCCGTGCCGGGGTCGAAGGTGGTGGGCTCGTCGAGCGTCAGCGTCGCGGGCGTGAGGTCGGTACGCCCCTCGCGGATGGCGTAGTCGAATGCCGCCAGAAAGACGAACGGCTTGAACACCGACCCCGGCTGCCGCCGGCTCTGCGTCGCGCGGTTGTATTGCGACTGGTTGTAGGAGCGTCCGCCGACCAGCGCCAGGATCTCGCCCGACTTCGGATCGACGGCGATGAGCGCCGCCTGCCTGGTGCGCCCCTGGTGGCGGCGGCGTCCCGCGAGCTGCTTGTCCACCTTGGCGAGGCCGTTGCGGACCGCATCGAGCGCGGCGCGCTGCAGGCTCAGGTCGAGCGTCGTATAGACCTCTACGTTCGTCGACTCGGCGATGACCTTCGGGAAGAGCTCGTTGACCTGTCCCGCGATCAGGTCCACGAAGTACGGTGCCTCGTTGTCCACGCCGCGCGCGGCCACGATGAGCGGCTCGCGCATCGACTTGGTGGCCTGCTCTTCGGTGATGTAGCCCTCATCGGCCATCGCGCGCAGGACGACGTTGCGCCGCTCGGTGGACCGTTTGGGGTTCGCGAAGGGCGACCGGCCGCCGGGGCTCTGAATGACACCGGCAATCACCGCCGCCTCGCTGATGCTGATGTTGGCGACGTCCTTCCCGAAGAAGATGCGCGCCGCCTCCGCCACGCCATGGATGGCGAACGAACCGCGCTGGCCGAGGTAGACGTCGTTGAGGTAGAGCTCGAGGATCTCCGTCTTCTCGGCCTTGCGTTCGAGGACGAGCGACATCATCCCCTCGCGCGCCTTGCGCAAGTACGACCCCCAGCTGCGTCCCCGCTCGCCGCTCTGCAGCTCGGCGTTGAACTCGTCGGCCAGGAAGAACATGCGCGACAGCTGCTGCGTGATGGTGCTGGTGCCGCCCGTGGTCTCGATGCCGAGCAGCGAGCGGACGCCCACCGCGGTCAGGCGCAGCGGGTTGACGCCCGGGTGCGAATAGAAGCTGCGGTCCTCGATGGCCAGCACCGCCTGCTGCATGTGCTCCGGGATGCTGGCGATCGGTGTGCGGCGCCGCTTCTGGCGCGCACCGGACGTCATGAGCGCCGTCAGGACGGGTCGATCCAGCTCGACGCCGTCGGCGCGCCCCTTGCCCACCACTTCGATGGCCTGGATGCCGCGGCGCGTGGCCGTGGTGGCGTTCCTCGGCGTGGCCGGGAACACCACGCGGACGCGTTGCCCCTTGTAGTTGCCGGTGCGCGGCGTAATCGCGATCTCGTTGCCCATGATCGCGAACTCGCCCGGCTGCGCCACGTCCGGACGCTGCGCGTAGCCGATGTCGTTGAGGCGGGCGATGAGGTCCTGCTGCGTGAACGTCTGGCCGCGACGGATCTCGATGGGGCGCGCGTAGACGCGCGGCAGCGAGCGCTCCCGCTCGCCGTACAGCCGGTCGTCGATCAGGCCCGCCAGGCTGAAGTAGACGGCCAGCCCCACCACGACGACCACCGCGCCTCCAACGATCGTGGCCCGGAACGCGAGGCGCCGCACCCGCTGCCGGAAGGGCAGCTTGGTCTTAGGTGTCTTCGGCGCCGGCTTGGGAGCCGAGCGGCCGGGACCGGGAGGCAGGCCGGAAGCCTGGGGTGACATGCAAGTGATGTGCTATGGCGTCAGGACCCAGTGCCCCGGCTGGTCGAGTGGCGGCTCCTGACACAGCCGCTCGAGGAGCGCGGGACCGTACTTGTTCAAGAACGACACGAAGCAGACTACGCGCTCCTGCGGGGCGCCGCCGGGAAAGGCCTGCGCCTGCGCGTGCTTGAACTGCCGGCGCAGCGTTTCGTCCTTGCGTTTGGCGGCCTGCACGACCTTGGCCTGGAGCTTCTTCAGGTCGTCCTGCATCCGCGTCAGGGTGGACCGGGCCGCGCCTTCGAGCGTCGGGTCCACCAGAGTGAGCGCAGAGGTCACCGCCGCCAGCCGCTCGTCCACCGCCTTCATGGCGCTCTCGAGCGACGCCTCGACGGCGGGTGGCAGCGCGGCCGAGAGTAGATCGTTCAACACCGACTCATCCTGAGCGCGAAGCGACTCGAGCGGGACGTCGTGGCGCGTGAGGAACTTCACGCCGTTGGCGTCGAGCAGCGTCACGGTGGCGCGCGGGGCCACGAGCGGCATCGGGACGCCGAACGCCGCGTAGATCGACTTGAGCTGCGCGAAGTAGGCCAGCTCGCTCGGTCCGCCCACGTAGCAGACGGTGGGGAAGAGCGCGTCCTGCACGACCGAGCGCAGGAGGACGTTCGGACTGAAGTCGGCTGGCGACGTCCGCGCGCGCGCCTCCACGGCGGCGAGTGGTTCGCGCGCCTCGCCGATGACGGCCGTGTCGCCTTCCACCCGGATCGGTTCGCGGGCGTCGCCCATCATGCCGAAGAGCGCCAGGGTGCCCGGCGCGGGCGTGACCTGCGCGTGGTAGCCAGCGCGTGCCAGGGCGCCGCCGGCCTCGATGGCGCTCTGCGCGGTGGCCCCGGCCCGTGACACTTCGCGCGCGAACAGTTCGGCCACGCACGGCTTGGTGCCCGGGTCGGACGACTCGTACACCACCAGGCCGAGCGGCCCGAGCAATTCTTCGATCCAGCGCGCAAACGCCGCCGACATGCTCACGCCGGGCCGGTAGGCGCGAGTGAGGGCGGCGATGAGCTGCGGGGTGAACTCGGTGGCGGGCAGCGCCGCCTGGAGTTCGGCGAGCGCGGCGTCGATCGTGGAGTCGAGGGTGACGCGTCCGACGGGTCGCGAGGGCTCGACGGGGGAGGGCAGCGCCACCGGCCTGGCGCCCGCCTCGGCGTCGAGCACCGTACACCCGCGCACCTCTTCCCAGTCGTGATCCTCGTCGTGGACCCAGAAGATGGCCACCGCCGGCACGCGGTGTTCCTCCCGTACGCGCGCGACCAGCCGGATGGCGGTGACCGCCTTCAAGAGCGTGTAGAGGGGGCCGCCGAAGAGGCCAGCCTGCTGGCCCGTGACGACCGCGACGGTCTGCGGATCGCGCAGCTGCTCGGCGGCGGTGAGGGCGCTTGGGGGGGCGTTGCGACGGCGCTGTTGCGCGGCGATGACGCGGGCGACCACGTCGCGCTGGCGCGGCTGCCGCTGCGCGCGCCCGATGGCGTCGCGCCACGCCCCGGAATCCGCCGGATTTCCGTTGTAAAAGGGGGCCAACCGGTCGAAGTCGTAGACGTAATCGGCCGTCAGGCGGCTCATCCAGGAGAAGCGGCGAATATCCACCGAGAGGCCGGTTGCCGCGGCGGGCACAGCGTTGGGGAGCACCGAGCCGTACTGTCCCCTACGCCCGCCGCAGTGTCAAGGACACGCAGGGAGATGGTGTGCGAAGGCGTGCTACGATTTCCTGCTAAGCACCTTCCACACCTCGCGGAGATCCATACAGCAGGAATGAACGCAATTCTCGCCCTCGAAGACGGCACCTGGTACCGCGGTGTCGCCGCCGGCGCCACCGGTGAGGCGCACGGCGAAGTCGTTTTCAACACCAGCATGACGGGCTACCAGGAAGTGCTCACGGACCCGTCCTACGCCGGTCAGATTGTCACCATGACCGCGCCCCACATCGGCAACTACGGCGTGGCCTCGGGCGACGAGGAATCCCAGGCCCCGCAGGTGGCCGGGTTCATCATGCGCGAAGCGTCGCCGGTGGCCAGCAACTGGCGAGCCGACGGGAGCCTCCGCGATTACCTCGTCCGTCACAGCATCGTGGCCATTGCCGACATCGATACGCGGGCGCTCACCCGCGTGCTGCGCTCGGCGGGGGTGATGCGCGGCGTGATCGGCACCGGCGCCGTAGACCCCGATGTGCTCGTGGCGAAGGCGCGGGCGATTCCGAAGATGGAGGGCGCGGACCTGGTGAAGGACGTCACCTGCGACCGCGCGTTTGCGTGGCGTGAGCGCTCGAGCGCCAGCCAGGAGGCCGAACAGCACGAGTTCGGCATCGCCCCGGACCGGCGTGCGTCGCGCCGGCTCACCGTGGCGGCCTACGACTTCGGCGTGAAGTTCAACATCCTGCGGCGGCTCCAGGCGTACGGTTGCGACGTCCACGTGTTTCCGGCCAAGGCGCCGGCAGCGGAGCTGCTGGCCCTCAACCCGGACGGCATTTTCCTGAGCAACGGTCCCGGAGACCCGGCCGCGCTCGACTACGCCATCCAGAACGTCAAGACGCTGGTGGACACGGCCGACCGGCCCATGTTCGGCATCTGCCTCGGCCACCAGGTTCTGGGCCTCGCCGTGGGCGGCGATACGTTCAAGCTGAAGTTCGGCCACCGTGGCGCCAATCACCCGGTGAAGGAGCTGCAGTCCGGCAAGGTGGAGATCACGTCGCAGAACCACGGCTTCGCCGTCGACCCGCAGTCGCTGCCCGCCGACATCGTCGTGACGCACGAGAACCTGTACGACGGCACCGTCGAGGGGTTCCGCCACAAGGACAAGCCGATCTTCTCGGTGCAGTACCATCCCGAGGCGTCGCCGGGCCCGCACGACGCCGACTATCTCTTCCAGCAGTTCCTCGATTCGATGGAAAAGCGGTAGCGCGCGCCGATGCCCAGACGAACCGACATCAAGCGAGTGCTCGTCATCGGGTCGGGGCCGATTGTCATCGGCCAGGCCTGCGAGTTCGACTACTCCGGCACGCAGGCGTGCAAGGCGCTGCGCGCAGAAGGTCTCGAGGTCGTGCTGGTCAACAGCAACCCCGCGACGATCATGACCGACCCCGAGCTGGCGGATCAGACCTACGTCGAGCCGCTCACGCCCGAAGTGCTCGAAGCCATCATCGCGAAGGAGAAGCCGGACGCCGTGCTGCCGACCGTCGGCGGCCAGACGGCGCTCAACCTCGCGGTGCAGCTCCACGAGCTCGGCATCCTGCAGAAGTACGGCGTCAAGCTGATTGGCGCCCAGATCGACGCCATCAAGGTGGCCGAAGACCGTCTGCTCTTCCGCAACGCGATGGAGGAGATTGGGGTCGAGGTGCCGAAGAGCGGTGTGGCGAAGACCCTCGAGGATGCGCTCGGCATCGTGGATGCCGTCGGGTTTCCCGCCATCATCCGCCCCTCGTTCACGCTGGGCGGCGTCGGCGGCGGCATCGCCTACAACATCGACGAGTTCAAGGAGCTGGTGGCGCGCGGCCTCTCGCTCAGCCCGGTGCACGAAATCCTGGTCGAGGAGTCGGTCATCGGCTGGAAGGAGTTCGAGCTCGAGGTGATGCGCGACGTCGCCGACAACTTCGTCGTCATCTGCTCGATCGAGAACATCGACCCGATGGGCGTGCACACCGGCGACTCGATCACCGTGGCGCCGGCGCTGACGCTCACCGACAAGGAATACCAGCGGATGCGCGACCTCGGCCGGCGCATCATCCGCCGCGTCGGCGTCGAGACCGGCGGCTCGAACATCCAGTTCGCCGTCAACCCGCAGGACGGCCGCATCGTCGCCATCGAGATGAACCCGCGCGTGTCGCGGTCGTCGGCGCTGGCGTCGAAGGCCACCGGCTTCCCGATCGCCAAGATCGCCGCCAAGCTCGCGCTCGGCTACCACCTCGACGAGATCCCGAACGACATCACGCGTCTGACGCCGGCGTCGTTCGAGCCGACCATCGACTACATCGTGGTGAAGTTCCCGCGCTGGAACTTCGAGAAGTTCCCGCAGGCCGACCCGACGCTGACGACGCAGATGAAGTCGGTGGGCGAGGCGATGGCCATCGGCCGCACGTTCAAGGAAGCGTTCCTCAAGGCCGTGCGCTCGCTCGAGCACGGCAAGCGCGGCACGCTCTTCCCGACCAGCCTCGAGAACGGCCTCGACCCGGAAGAGGACGACACCGCGCTCCGCAAGCGTCTGGTGGTGCCGACCGACAAGCGCATGTGGGCGCTCTTCCGCGCGCTGCAGCGCGGCTGGACGGTGGAGACCATCCACGACCTGACCAAGATCGACCCGTGGTTCCTCGAGCAGTTCCGCGAGATCGTCGCGCTGAAGCAGATGGCCGGGCTGGGCGAATTCCGCGAGATGTCCCCGGACCTGCTGCGCACGCTCAAGCGCGCCGGCTTTGCCGACGCCGACATCGCCCTCATCTACGACGTGGACGAGAGCGTGGTGCGGCAGCGGCGGCTCGACGAAGGCCTGGTGCCGGCCTACAAGCGCATCGACACCTGCGCGGCGGAGTTCGAGTCGTTCACGCCGTACATGTACGGCACCTTCGAGCAGGTGTGCGAAGCCGATCCCACCGAGAAGAAGAAGGTCATCATCCTCGGGAGCGGCCCCAACCGCATCGGCCAGGGCATCGAGTTCGACTACTGCTGCTGTCACGCCGTCTTCGGTTTCCGCGAGGAAGGCTTCGAGACGGTGATGGTGAACTGCAATCCGGAGACGGTGTCCACCGACTACGACACCGCCGACCGCCTCTACTTCGAGCCGCTCACGTTCGAGGACGTGATGGCGATCGTGGAGCGCGAGCGCAGCGCCGGCGGCAGCGTGGCCTGCGTGGTGCAGTTCGGCGGGCAGACGCCGCTCAAGCTGGCGCTGGCGCTGCAGGAGGCGGGCGTCGATATCCTCGGCACGTCGCCGGATTCCATCGACCTCGCCGAAGACCGCCAGCGCTTCTCGCAGCTTCTGTGGGATCTCGGCGTGCCGCAGCCGTCGAGCGGCACGGCGGTGTCGCGCGACCAGGCGAGGGAAGTGGCCGACCGTGTCGGCTATCCGGTGGTGGTCCGCCCCTCCTACGTGCTCGGCGGCCGCGGGATGGCGATCGTGTTCGACCAGGCGTCGCTGGATCGCTATATGGCCGGCGCCGTGGACGTGTCGCACGACCGTCCGGTGCTGATCGACCGATTCCTCGAGGACGCCTTCGAGCTCGACGTGGACGCCGTGGCCGACGCCAGCGGGGCCGTCGTCATCGGCGGCATCATGGAGCACATCGAGGAAGCGGGCATCCACTCGGGCGACAGCTCGTGCGTGGTGCCGGCCTTCATGGTGGCCGAGCGCCACCTCCACACCATCCGCGACTACACGCGCCGCATCGCCCGCGCGCTCAAGGTGGTCGGGCTGATGAACATCCAGTACGCCATCAAGGACGACACGGTCTACGTGCTCGAGGTGAACCCGCGCTCGTCGCGCACCGTGCCCTACATCTCCAAGGCCACCGGCACGCCGATGGCCAAGATCGCGGCCCGGGTGGCCGCCGGCCGCACGCTCGCCGAGCTGAACCTGGTGGACGACCTCACGGCGGCCGGCGTCTTCGTGAAGAGCCCGGTGTTTCCGTTCGTGCGCTTCCCGGGCGTGGACACGATCCTTGGCCCGGAGATGAAGTCCACCGGCGAGGTGATGGGCGGGGCCGACAACTTCGGCTCGGCGTTCAACAAGGCGATGCTGGGCGCGGGGCAGAAGCTGCCCGAAAACGGCTGCGTGTTCATCAGCGTGAACGACAGCGACAAGGCGACCGTCCTGCCGATCGCCAAGGACCTCATCGCGCTCGGCTTCACGCTCTCGGCCACCCGCGGGACGGCGGCCTTCCTGGAGGGGCACGGCCTCGAGGTGGACATGGTCTTCAAGGTGAACGAGGGCCGGCCGAACGTGGCCGACCACCTCGTGAACCGCGACATCGACATGGTGATCAACACGCCGCTCGGCCGCGACTCGTTCTTCGACGACCTGGCGGTGCGGCGGGCCGCCACCATGGCTCAGGTGCCGTGCATCACCACCCTCACCGGCGCGTCGGCGGCGGTGAGCGCCATCAAGGCGCTGCGGACGCACACCCTGTCGGTGCGCTCGCTGCAGGATTACTACAACGTGGGAGCCGGCACTTCCTGACGCCTTTGGCCTTTGGCCTCTAGCCTTTGGCCTGAAAGCCTTAAGATGGCCTCGTGGGTTTCCGGGGCCGCCTTGCAATCCTCATCGCCTGCGCGCTCACGACCGGCCTGTCGGCGCAGGTCTTCCGCTCCAACGTCCTCACCGTTCCCGTCACGGTCACCGTGGTGGACGCCAACGGGCGGCTCATCACCGGCCTGACGCAGCAGGATTTCGAGATCTTCGAGGACGGCACGCGGCAGACCGTCACCACGTTCACCAACGAGCGCGTGGCGGTGAGCCTGGGCGTGCTGCTGGACGTGAGCGACAGCATGCGGGGCCAGAAGATGACGGACGCCGGCATGGCGGTGGAGCGCTTCGTCGGCGATCTGCTGCGCGGCGAGGACGAGGCGTTCATCGGGCTGTTCAACCACCGCCCGCGCCTGGCGTCGGCGTGGACACGGCCGCCCTCGTCGCTCAAGGCCCGGCTGGGGGACGTGACCGCGACCGGCGGCACTGCGATCTACGACGCCGTGGCGAAGTCGGCCGAGATGTTCGATCGCCGCACCAAGCCCCGGGCGGCGCTGGTCGTGATCTCCGACGGCGCGGACACCGCGAGCGATCGTTCATTGCAGCAGGCGCGTGACGCCGTCGTGAAGCGCGACGCGTTCGTCTACGCGATTGCGATCGACTCACCGGGCGTGGCGGCCAGCACGCGCGTGAACCCGGCGGCGCTGCGCGACCTCACCGGACCCACGGGTGGCTACACCGAAGTGGTGCACGAGGCGGCGGAGCTCGGTCCGGCGACGCAGCGCATCGCCGAGGAGCTGAATTCGCAGTACACCATCGGCTACACACCGGCGCGGCCGCTCGACGGCACGTGGCGCGCCATCCGCGTGCGCATCAAGGACCAGCCCTACTTCGTGCGCGCCCGTCAGGGCTACACGGCGGAGCGGGGAAGTTTTCGGTAGGCTCCCGGCCCCCGGCTCCCGGCCAAGACACTTGGCGTCCTTCGATCCGGCCCTTGAACACACGGCGCATCGGCCCTGGCCGGCGCCTGCACGGCCGTGGGTGATGACGCAGTCGTGGCACAACCTGCTGTTCGCGCACTGGCGCGTCAACGAGCGCCTGCTGCGGCCGCACATTCCTTCGGCGTTCGACATCGACCGCTTCGACGGCACCGCCTGGCTGGGCGTCGTGCCCTTCACCATGACCAACGTGGCGCCGCGGGGGGTGCCGGCCGTGCCCTGGCTCACGGCGTTTCCGGAACTGAACGTCCGCACGTACGTCAGCCCGCGCGACGGCAAGCGCGGCGTGTACTTCTTCAGCCTCGACGCCGCGCGCCTGCTTGCGGTGCTGACGGCGCGTACGCTGTTCCGGTTGCCGTACTTCCCGGCGTCGATGCGGGTGAGGCGCCACGGCGACATCGTGCAGTTTGCGAGCCGGCGGCGGCGCGGCGGGCCGTCCTTCGTCGCGCGCTACGAGCCGGCCGGTCCCGCGTTCACCCCGGCGCGCGGGTCGCTCGAATTCTTCCTGACCGAGCGCTACTGCCTGTACCACCTCGATCGCCTTGGCCGGCCGTCACGGTTGGAGATCCATCACGCACCCTGGGCGCTGCAGCCGGCGCGCGCGGAGATCGCGGAGAACACCATGACCGGCGGTCTCGGTATCCCTCTCGATGGCGCCCCCGCGCTGCACTTCGCGAAGCGCCAGGACGTCGTGGCCTGGTGGCCGAGAAGAATTCAGTTGGCTTAAGGCTTAGGGCTTAAGGCTTAGGCAAGAACTGCCTCGCTCGCTCGAGCGAGAGTCGCAGAATCCTCCGGCCACCTCACGCTCGATCGCCGTTCACTGGACTTTGCGCGCGCGAGTGGTCTTGCACGCGGCTCGAGGGTGTCTTCGGTTGGCGTGATCCCGGCGCTCTCGCTCGTCGCGGGCATCCTGGTGGCGCTCGCATCGCCGTGGGACGCGTGGGTGTTCCTGGTGCCGATGCTCGCCGCCATCGTGGTGGCCACGGTGGCCTGGTCGTACAACTGGCCCCGCGTCACGACGGCCGCACTGATCGCGGGGTTCGCCGCATGCGGCGCGGCCAGCGGCGCGCAGGCTCGCGAGCGTGCGCTCGATACAACGCTCAGGCGCGTGCTCGATGCCGAGCACGGGGGCTTCGCGCTGAGCTCCCTGGGGCCCGGCGGCCCTCACGCGCCGGTGCCGACTCGTGCGCGCATCAACGAGGATGCCGCGCTCCGAGACGGCTTCGTGAGCCTCACGGTCGACGTGCGCGCGATACGCGTCGGCGATGACTGGCGGGACGTGTCCGGCGGCGCCGTGCTGTCCGTGAGCGGAGCCACATCGGGCGAGCGGGCGTCGGAGTGGCGGGCCGGCCGGACCATCGAGGCGCCAGTCACGTTCCGCCGCCGGGCGCGCTACCTGAACGACGGCGTGCCGGACTTCGAGCAGGACCTCGCGCTCGACGGCACCACGCTGCTCGGGACGGTGAAGAGCGCGCTGCTCGTCGAGATTGTGGAGCGCGGCACGTGGCTCGACGAGCTGGCCGCGGCGTCACGGGCGCGCATCAGGCGGGCCATCGAGCGGTGGGTGGGCAGGCGCAATCCCACGTCCGCGGCGCTGGTGACCGCCGTGCTGATCGGTGACCGTGCCGCGATTCCGGACGAGGTCCGCGAACAGCTGCAGATCTCGGGCACCTACCACGTCATCGCCATCTCCGGCGGCAACATCGCGGTCTTCGTCGTCCTGGTGTCGGCTCTGTGCCGCGGGGCGGGTCTGGGTCCTCGCGCCGCGGCGGTGTTGACGCTCGCCGTGCTGCTCGCGTACGCGGCCGTGGTGGTGTCGGGGCCCTCTGTCCGCCGGGCGGTGATGGTGGCCGTGTTGTATCTCGGCGCCCGCGCGGTCGATCACCGCGCCCCGGCGTGGCAGGCGGCGGCGATGGCGTGCGCCGGGTTGCTGGTCGTGTGGCCGCTCGATCTGCGGGACGTCGGCTTCGTGCTCACCTTCGGGGCTGCGTCCGCGCTGCTGGCGCTGGCCAGCGCGACGCGGCGGTCGGCCGCGCCGGCGCCGGTGCGCTGGCTCCTGCAGTCGATCGGTGCGTCGCTGGCCGTCGAAGCCGTGCTGCTGCCGGTGCAGGCGATTGTCTTCGCGCAGGTGTCGCTGGCCGGCATCGTGCTGAACCTCGCCGCCGTGCCCGCGATGACGGTGGGGCAGCTCGCGGGGCTCGCGGTGGTCGCGGGCGACCTGGCCGGCATGGGTGCCTCGGTGGCGGCGTGGGCGGCGGACGCGGGCGTGAGGCTGCTGCTCGGCGCGGCGTCGCTCGCCGCGGCCGCGCCATGGGTCACCGGGC
>Ga0209486_10001108_pt1 | contig 11708 bp, 9 predicted proteins | sample NCCompost_FD_187518 | JGI IMG/M metagenome (GOLD analysis project Ga0209486, IMG submission 187518) | Agricultural soil microbial communities from Utah to study Nitrogen management - NC Compost (SPAdes) (version 2) | ecosystem: Environmental > Terrestrial > Soil > Agricultural land | place: USA... | reverse complement strand
ATGCCACAGCCCAAACAAGACCACACGCCCACGACGTCTATTTGGGCAAACCCCCACCAAGTGTAGCAACGCAGTCTCAAGCCAATGACCCGCGCCGTCAGTACGCAAGTTAATTTGAAGGCCGCCGGTAGACTTCGCGGAATCGGACTACACAGGAGCAGGTCGCAAACCATGAATCCGCAAACGAAACGTGCGACGTCCCCACCACGCCAGCCTGCATCGTAAAGAAATCGTAAGCCTTTAACTGAGAGTTCTTTCAAGATAAGTCCGGAAAACAACTCGATGACCGGGCGTCGCTAAAGTGATGACGTTAACCGCGCAGTCGCCATTAGTGGATCATCGAGAGATGAATTAATACAGACCGCTTGTATTGTGCTTCACATTGCTACATGCAACGCGCACCTAAACATGCAACTGCGCCAGCCGTCGCCGACTCACGGTCTCCACTTAAGAGTTGCTATTGACAAAAAACTGGTGTCGCAAAGTTACGCTATGTGCTTTTAGTTTCGACGATGTTGAAAATGTTCACGAGGGCCACATACAGCTTGAAGCGGCACGACAATGGCTATGTGGCCCGACTGCAGAGTATTAACCCGACAACTTACAAGGAGGGAATATGGCAGATAAAGACAAAGATCAACGAGGCGGCCAATCTGGCGGGGGCCAGGGTGGCGGCGGTAAATCCGGCGGCGGAAAGTCGGGCAACGATCGGGGCGGTGGTAAACAGGCCGGCGGCCAAGGTGGTTCGCAGGGCGGTGGCGGCCGTTCCGGCGGTGGCAATCGTTAACTAATTGGCAACGGAGGGGCGAGTTCCGCTAACTCGCCCCTTCTTCATAATGGTCATTATTTAAAGTTAGAACCATGGAGGGGAAATGAACGCATTCACTCTGCTGAAAACCGATCACGAGAAAGTCGCGGAAATTCTCGCGTCAATCGAAGAAACTACTGAGCGAGCCGCTAAGGGTCGAGAAGAGCTCTTTAATCGACTCAAAGCTGAGTTGGATCTGCACGCGAAAATCGAAGAAGAGATCTTTTATCCAGCTCTGGAAGATTCGGAGGAAACGCGCGAGGTCACCCTCGAAGCCTATGAAGAGCATCGCTTAGTTAAACAGTTGCTCGCAGAGCTTGAGTCGGAACCCAAAGACACGGAAGAATGGACCGCCAAATTTACGGTGCTGAAAGAAAATATCGAGCACCACGTGGAAGAAGAAGAAGGGGAAATGTTCAAGAACGCGCGACAGGTCTTAAGCGAGGAAGAGATCGAGACGTTGGGTAACGAGCTTCAAGAGGCTAAGCGGCAAAACAGAGCGGCAGCCGCGTCCTAACAGGGCTAGCGCGTGATTTGGTGACGGATGTAACGGCTGGGCGGTCATATGCACCGTCTAGCCATTTAACTGGCTTTGCACGAAAAGACCTCTTTTTCTGACTTATGTCTCCCGCAAAGACGCAAAGGGGCAAAGCGCTACCGCGTTTTTAAAGGATTTCTTTGCGCCTTGGCGCCTTTGCGGGAGACGATCTCCTCCGCAGAGGTACTTTTCGTGCAAAGCTCATTTAACTGCGTATCACTCGCTCCGAAACGGTTTAAAGAACGTGCCACTCACCGGCCGGAACCTCGCGATGTCCCCACGTAAACGGTCCAGCGACCCCCGCGGTATCCAGGGTTAATCGCAGCGCTAAGATTGAACCGTATCCGCCAAATTGTTTTGGATTGACCCAGCAAGCCGCGCTTGGATCCCAGATCCTCATTTCGCTTGAACTGATTTGGACACCGCATGCTTCGTGATAAATCATGCCGCCGGAAATCCAATGAGCCGAAGCGGGATGATTGGTCCACTTGGCTGACCAGTGGCTGGTCGTATCTTCTGAATACTGTTGAACCAGTTGCACGGAATGGCAAACAACACTCCTGGCAGTAAAGATCTCTCGGCTTATTGCTGCGAGCGCTCCACAGTCAAGATCGTCTTGTTCTACGGCATGACACCAGGTCATCGGCCATTGTGAAGGACCCCAGTTGTACTTTCGGCGCAACCATCGTGGGCCCATAAGCTTATGGTTGCCGTTGAGTTGGGAATGGTCTGTTGCAAAGAGCCATTCGCGTGCGGTAGCGCAACACGGTTTGCCATGGTGGGCAATTACGGATGGAGAAGAATAGCGCCATCGCGCGAGCGCTGCGCGGAGGTCGATATCAGTAACGTTCTCCATTCGAACTGGTTGGTTATCCACGACCAAATTCATAAGACATGCTCCTATCGTAGGCTCCTGCATCACAAACAATCAGAAGGTCTCCCTTACGCACGCTCGGTGGAAGCTCCACGTTCGCGGCGACCACATCGTGTTCCATACACAGCCGGCCGAGCAGACGCGTTTTTCCTCGTCGAAGCGGTTGCCACTCTCCGGTGGTCGTTCGATGGAGTATTCGATGCGGTTGGACGAAGTGCATCGGCAATTCTGCAATTGACCCGTCTACAACCACGTCGCAAATAGCGTCTTTATGTTCCGCGACTTCCAGAAGTCGTATTGCCAACGCCATAGTCGGCTGGGCCAACGCCTTTCCCGGCTCTGAAATGATCTCTTGAAGATTCGGCAAAGAGTTGTGCGCAAGATCGATCGCGTTTTTGAGTTTGTCAGGAGACTTGTCATGCCAGTCATCGGGAAACCAACCACCGCCTATATCCAGACACTCGATCGAGCGCTGCGACAGCCGTTCAATTGAGCGACACCACGTCAGCATCGATTCGTAGAGCCGCCACCATTGTCTGACTCCGATGTTGCTGCTCGCGAGGTGGAAATGCACTCCAAAGATGTACTTGCGCGGGAGCGCCTTTATCATGTCTACCAACTTCATAAGCTCTTCGGGAGTTTCGAGCGAAATGCCAAAGCGGGAGCCGGTGCCGGGTGGACGAAGTCGAACGCCGGCGACTGTCGCCTGTATCGCATGCGATTCGAGACTTCGCAATGTGTAAGAGAGATCATTAAGCGAATCACTGAAAACCGCATGGAGCGGCAAACCCGGCCGCGAAATATCAGGCCACCATTTACCTGGACCATTTAACACCACCTGCTCCGGACTGAATCCAAGATCGAGCGCTTTCTGCAATTCCGATAAACTGATCGCCTCCGCCAAAAATCCGGTGTCCCGTGCCAGACCAATTAGCCGTTCATCCGGATTCGTTTTGATGCTGTATCCGTTTGTTACTTTGACGCGCGCAGTGCTGAGGTTAGTAGCCATTTGTGACGCACGTTCGAAGGCCGCGGTCGCAGTATTTTCAAGGAAGAGCCACGATGGTGTAGGGGTCGAATCAAGATCGATGTTTGTCAGGTCGGTGATAAACGTCGTCGGAACTTCCGAGTACTTCAAGCGTTCAGCACGATCAGTGAACCGGTTGCCGTTGCCATTGCCATTGTTCTGGGAACGAGTTGGTTTACGAGGATGATCTTCATCATTGTTACCTCGTCCTTCGATGATGTGTAATTTTTGAAGCCGTTCCGCGAGAGCTAGCGTACCGGATGGATGTTTCAACGAATGACCGACGCCGCCCGGATACGGCTCGGCCAGGCTTGGCAATGGAAATTCGTTCCGCACCGGAATCTCCAGCACGACGCGAGTGAATTCATCGCTTAATGCTTGCTGCTTCTTTGCTTTGATCTGAGAAGCGTGCTCGATCAGGGCAGCCGGCAGATTTCGTCCTGTTATGGTCGACCCATGAATCCACGCGGGAAATCGCGGGTTACATTCGAGCAGCCAAAGTTTCCCTTCTGCATCGCGAACCATTTCCAACTCCGCTCCGCCAGTCCAATTCAATTCGCGAACTATTTTTCGCAATGGTGCGGCGAAGTCCTCAGGCACACCAGTCACCTCGCCCGCCCATGTCTTACCCTCCCCAGTCAATTCACGTTTGCGCATGTAGACGGATTCAACAATCTCTCCCCGATAAGCACAGAAACAAACCGATTCTTCGTAGCCTGTGACATGTGCCTGTAGGAATAACCGTTCGGTGGACCAGGCGTTGGTCAGTATCGCGCGCACCCGTTCGAACACGTCCCAGCTACCTGTGCGAACAGCTTCGTAGTACGGTCCTTTCAACCAAACCTTCCAGCCATGCTCGCGGAAAAAGGCGTGAAGGTCCCAGTCCGGTTGCTCGGTTGAAATGAATTCCGGGATGTTCAGCGGTAACCCGCGATGCGCTTCGACTGCCGGTTTGCTTATTTTTCTTAGGGCTGACGCCGGCGGGGTGAGCAAATTCACATGCCCATTCGGGAAAGCGGACGCCAGCCACATAATTTCCAAATCCACACCGGAAATCCACCAGGCGCCTTCGTTTAACTGATCCTCGATCCGACGCGAGTACATGTCGAAATCGATGTGTTCCCAGGCTGGTTGTAGCCACACATCGTCGAGATCTTCCCAGTGTATTCCTGAGCAACGATTCGAATATTCGACGCCGACCAACTTCGCGGATGGATAGGCAGCACGCAATGAGCGAGCGATCCCTACACCTGGCTGTGGATTAGTTCCACTATATAGACCACTAATGAAAATCTTCATCGTCCCCTTCTTCGCTTCGCGCACGCAGTCCTTCTACGCACGACCGTCATGGCCGCAACCGTCGGGGTCTTTGACTAATTAAACGCCGGGTTAGAGTAGTGCGCTTGGTGCGCTGGAGAGCACAATCTACCCTGCTTGTTCGTTTGGGGGCATTCGCCGGGGGAAATTAGAGCGAATAATAATTAAATATCAGGGTGCCGCGGGCTGGTCTGTTCGGTAGCGATCAAAGAGGTGGGACGCAAGGAAGATTTTTCCTCAGGCGGCCTCGCACTGCGCGGCCCATAAGGATGGTGTAGAGGCCATATTAGTAGTCGGTGCGGGAATGCTTCTCCGAAGCTCTCTGCTGAAAATTCCATCAACTCGAATGCTAAAGGACAGACCGGGTGCCGGATCGCTGCCGTGAAATTGATTTACAGTATCGAACCAGGCGCTGTGCGACTCCACATATAGCTTTTCACCGGAGTCCTGATTGTACATGTAGAAAGGTTTAACCAGATTCGTGCGAAACCAGATAAAGTCGTGACACACGTCTTTCTCTAAGTGATCGCGGTGCGCTGGAACTTCCAACCCCTGATCGTCATAGATGATCAGCATTCGTCCGGTAGCTTCAAACGGTAACGTCTGAATGAAGTCCATTAGCCGGGCAAATTTTGTTGCCCACGGCGTTGGCTCCCATAATTCCGGTTTGTTGAGATCAAGATAATTGTATGGAGTCTCGGGCTTCGTTCGCGTCAGCCAAACTTCGCGCGCTCCCGGTTGATGCGGCGTCGCTGGATCCAGGCGATGCTCGTTCAAAAACAGGTCGTTCGAACCTGTCGCCTTGTGTTCGTAAAGTCGTTCTACCAGGTATTCGTCTAACGATTTTAGGCGCTCAATGTCGATGAATTCGTCAAACGATTTATAGCTTGGATACATATTGCTTTCTCGACTCAAGAGCCGCCCAAAGAGAGGGCGTAGCTGCGATATTGTCGGGACCAGCGACTGGAATTTGTTTCTTGAAGTCGTCCGTGAAAATGCCATCGACTCTTATACTGAAAGTTAAACCATCTCCGGCGTCACTTCCGTGAAATTGATTTACGGTGTCGAACCACGCACTGTACGACTCGACATACGTCTTTTCATTCGTAGTCGGATTCAGCAAATAAAACGGCTTTTTCAAGTTAGTTCTAAACCAGACGAATTCATGACAAATGTCGGCCGCGACATGGTCTCGATGAGCACTGACAGGCCGATTTACGTTGTCATACATGATAAGCATCCTGCCCGTTGACTTGAATGGTAAGGTCGCTATGAAATCCATCAGCAGCGAAAACTCACTCGTCGCCTCGGTCGCGTGCCACAATTCCGATTTGTTCAGATCGAAATAACTATCCGGTTGGCTGGATTCCGCGAGGTAAATCATTCGTGAACCCGGTCGGTCGGGCACGTTTTCCTGTAAGCGATACGGCCCAGTGTAGAACTGAAGATCGTTGTGGGAATTAAGATGCTTCTCGAGTCGTTGGGTGATATAGCCGTCGAGAGATTTTAATCGTTCGACGTCAATAAAACGGTCTAACGAGATATAGCTTGGGTAGCGGATGGGAATCTTGTCGTGGGCGTCCATTTCACAATATTAGTTAGCTGCTTCCTCCGCGTGTTCATTTTTCGGCCAAACCACAACAAGGCCGATTCCAGGCTGCAATCAATGTACCCCGTTAGCCGTTGGCCCAAACGTTGCATTGGAGGGATCACCCGACATTCGCCGCCTGGCTTAAGCGTGGGCGCGCTGGCTGATTTATTTGCATTCCGTCTTTATCGCTCTCCTCGCGACCGACACCGGAAGGGCTAAAGACCGGTCTTGGATTGTTCTGTTTCTATGCGCAGGAAGTTTTTCTACGTAGGGATAACATTCATATTGTTGGCGTCGCTTGCGACGTCATCAAGGGCGCAGGACCGTCTGTGTGATACCGCGTTTGAAGATTGTCGGGCACCGTTGTGGGCATTAATCGACGGCGAAACGGTGGGCATCGATATCGCCTTCTGGTTCATGCAGGACACTTCGATCGCGAACAAGATCGTCGCCCGTCACCAGGCGGGCGTTCCGATCCGAATCCTCGTCGACCCACGCGCCAATCCTTCAAACGCCGGCAACGAACAGATCCTGAACCAGTTGAAAGCGGCCGGCATCCCGATGCGGTTCAAGAACGGCGGCGGCATCCTGCACTGGAAAATGATGCTGTTCGTCGGGCAGAACAGACTCCAGTTTAGCGGCGCAAATTACGGTCCGGCTTTCTTTGTACCGACGTCACCTAATGCTAACTACATCGATGAAGCGATCTATTTCACGAGCGACCAGTCGCTAATCAATAGCTTCAAGACCAAGTACGACAATATTTGGACCGACACGATTAACTACTCAAACTACGGCAACATCACCGGGTCGCTCCAGCGCAAGTATCCGACCTTTGCAATTAATTCGGAGCTCAATTTTCCGCCGAGCCCGGACGGCACCGAGGATTACTACAACCGCACCGCGCTGAACATGAATTCGGAGGCGCAAAAGATCGACATCATCATGTATCGGATTACCAACCAGAGGTTTACCGATACCACGATCGCCGCGATACAGCGCGGTGTGCCCGTGCGCCTGATTCACGAGCCTAATGAGTATCGAAATCCCGCGCGGCAGTGGGACTCATGGAATATCGATCGGATGCACATGGCTGGCGTGCAGATCAAGATGCGCAAGCATCTGGGATTGAACCACCAGAAGTCCGTGTTGCTCTACGGTAGAGGAATGACGATTTTCGGTTCGTCCAACTGGACTGGTCCATCTTCAAACTCTCAGGAAGAGCACAACTACTTCACGACCAAATCGTTTTTCTTCCAATGGTTTGTGAATCAGTTTGAGCGCAAGTGGAACGCAACCGCCGAGAACGTTCCGTTCGTTCCGCTTGATCCAGCAATTCCGGTCAACGAGTTTCCTGCGAACGGTGCAACTGCGCAGGTGACTCCGATCACTTTGCGTTGGGAAGGTGGCCCCTGGTCTCACAAATACGACATCTTCTTTGGAACATCATCGAATCCGCCGCTGCTCGTTGCCGACGCCAGTACGGCTCAGAGCGGCGCGACCAGTGGGCAACCGTTGCTTGATAGCGGTTCTGTTGATGATGGTCACGTTGAAAGTTATACGATACGAACTACCCTTCAACCCGGCACGACTTATTTCTGGCGCGTTGTCGGCAAGACGATGGCGAATAAGACCGCCAATGGACCTACCTGGAGTTTTACAACCTCAGGTTCGACGCCGAATCCAACTCCGACTCCGACGCCAACGCCAACACCCGGCGCTGAGTCTCCGAATAACACACGCGTGCCACCGGGTACTCAGATCGTGGACAGTGCCGGCGCCGTGTGGACGCTGTCGGGTCAAATCGTTCTGCGCGATGGTGTAGACACAGGCGGCCGCGGCACTCCACTTCTGTATTGCACTCGCCTGGTCTATGTGTTCGGACTGGATAACCGATGGTGGAGGTGGAACGGTAGCTGGGCACCGGTAGGTACTGTCGATCCATGCAGTGCATCAACTCCCACACCTACACCAACTCCAACACCACCCAGCCAGGAGTCTGCGAATAACACGCGCGTGCCTCCAGCTACGCAAATTGTCGATAGCAGCGGAGCTGTCTGGACACGTAATTCAAGTGGAGTGATCTTCCGCAACGGTGTAGACAACGGTGGCCGCGGCTCTCAAATCCTTTACTGCAATCGCATCGTGTACGTGTTCGGCACGGACTCGCAGTGGTGGCGCTGGACCGGCGCTGGATATACGCCGATCGGAACTGTTGATCCTTGCGGCGCAGGGCCCACTCCTACGCCTACTCCTACGCCAACGCCGCTTCCGTCGGGCAACGTGGTCCTATGGGCGGCAGAGGCGCCGGTTCGAGTCGGCGCGTGGTCAGTAGTCGCCGACGGAACTGCTGCCGGTGGTAAGCGAATTTCGAATCCTGATGCGGGAGCGGCAAAGCTAACAGCGCCACTCGCTAATCCGGCTAACTATTTCGAAATGACCTTCAATGCAACAGCCGGCGTCGATTACCGTCTGTGGATTCGTGGCAGGGCGCTCAACGACTTCTGGGGCAACGACTCGGTCTTCATACAGTTTTCTGACAGTGTGAATAGCAGCGGTGCCGCTGTATTCCGAATCGGCAGCACCAGCGCTACGGAAATGAACCTCGAAGACTGTTCGGGTTGCGGATTGTCGGGATGGGGTTGGCAGGACAATGGCTGGGGAGTCGGTGTGCTTGGTCCATTGATCCGGTTTGCGACGTCAGGTACGCACACAATCCGAATCCAGGTGCGAGAAGACGGCCTCTCGATCGACCAGATCGTACTCTCTCCGCAAACCTTCAAGAACTCGGCGCCCGGATCGTTGAAGAACGACACTACCATTCTGCCCCAGCAGTGATTTTGACTAACCGAACATTCGGTAAACCGCGTACACCGCAATAACCACCAAAGCTAAGAGAGCTTTGCCCCAAAAGTCATTTACTCGACTCATCTCTGTGTAACCTCTGAGTGCTCTGTGCCTCTGTGGTTGTTTTTTCTAACAAATAGTGAACCACGGAGCACACAGAGAACACAGAGGTTACACGGGAAGAGCGGTATTCCCGACTTTAGGGCAAAGCTAAGCACTGCTCCACTGATCAGGAATACCAACGGCACAAAAGAGCGGTGCAGAGTTTGTTCCACAATTCTCGAGAAGTGACCAGTTGAGGTTCGGATGTCCAGACAAAGCTGATTTCTGATCCATGCTTTACGAACAACTCGATTAACTGCTCGCGAGTGGTCCAACCATTTGTCGGTTTATGACGTATCCATAATCCCAGTTGGAAGGCTTGTCTGGAATCAAACCTGTCACGTCCCACGCGTGCTGTTGGGTCGCCAAAGTGTTCGTAGATGTGGAGGATGAGGAATTCTGTACATAGATGCCACTAGTGAACCACAAAATAGCACCTGATTAGAATCTAAATATTTCCAAAGCACGACGAAAAGGTCCAACGCCTTTGGTCTAATTTACGGTGAAAACTTTCGTGAGGAGACTAAGTCGATGGGTTACTTTTCATTCGACAGAATGATCACTACCACGTTTGTGAAGGCGTTGTACTTTATTGGTTTCATCGCGATCACTGCCGCAGGTGTCGGACTTGCAGTGTGGGCAGGAATGAAGTTGAACGATGCGACCATAGCAAGAGACCTTGGGTGGCGATACGTGGCGGCCGGCGTTGCGCTGGTGATCCTGGGCAATCTCGTGTGGCGCGTTTTCTGCGAACTGTGGGTGGTGCTTTTTGGCATTCACGCCGAACTCGCTTCAATCAGGTATGCCTCGAATTTGGACGGACTGCGTCACTCCACCAACGAGCCGATCCGAAGAGAGATCGTTGAAGAACGCGATGACGCAATCAGACCGCAAGAGGTCGTGGTCCGCACGGAGGATCGTCCTGCACCGAGTCACGGCGTGCTTGGTCTTTCCCAGTATTAGAAAAATTTGGGAGAATCAGATCGTTTTTGAGAAAAATCAGAGCGGGCGAGCGCGTATTCTTTAAACCGTTACCGGTAGTCGTTCGGATTGACGCCCTGACGTCCTTCCTCGACATCGCGCTCATATCGCCACACGTCCGGACGCGAACCATCGACATCCGTGAAAACGTATTCGGCCGCAAGCTGACCGGACGTGACAGAGCGTTGGTTCCATCGCGCCCGCTCAGGATCGTTTGCGATAGCCACGATCGCACGCCCCACATAGCGAGGCGACTCAGATACAGCGAACCCCGGCGGAGCCGCTGCCGTTCGCCAGTTTTCTTCAGTGACGTTATAGGCCTCGAGCATCATCTCTGATCGAAGCCATCCCGGAGTGATCGCTACAGCCGTTGCCTGATGCGGCGCTAACTCGTGCCCTTGAGAGAACGCGAGTCGATTCACGGCCACCTTCGCTAGATCGTAAAACACCGACAGTCGATAGTGCGACGAGTTGTATTCCACCGTTCCGTCGGTAACTTCGACTAGAAGGCCTCCGGGACGGTTAACCACTAGCGGCAGCAGGTAGTGGGACGTTATGAGGTGCGTGTCGATGGCGAGGCGAAGAATCCTGAGTCCTTTATCAAGATCGAGTTGCCAAATGGGCGTGTTCCAATCGGCTGGTCCACCTTTAAGTTTCTCTGCGCCCCAGATGTCGTTGACCAAAATGTCGATGTGCCCATGCGCATCGCGAATCTGCTTGGACAAGCTCCTGACGTGGTCCGGGTTGAGATGGTCAGCAACGATGGGAATGCCTTTGCCTCCCAATGATGTCACGAGTTCAGCGGTTTCCTCGATCGTCTCCTGGCGGTCATAATCGGATTTCAAAGCGCGACTGCGGCTGCTGCGACCGCTACAGTAAACCGTGGCGCCCGCTTCACCGAGCGCAGTCGCGATTCCACGACCAGCCCCTCGCGTAGCTCCCGCAACCACCGCGATGCGACCTCGAAGGGCGTTTGGATCCGGAGACCAGTTTGTCGTTCCCATTTTTGGATTTTCCCACTGGTACTTGGATCTCACAAGGCCACGATTTCGGAGCGCATGCGACCTCGAAAAGTAGTGCTATCATGCGGTCTCCCATCTCCCGGAGGACAACTAAATGTCCGTTATCAACGAACAACCTCAACAGCGTTGGCACCCGTTCACTCGCACAGCGTTTCGCTTCGCGTTCGTCTACCTCTTGCTTTACAACCTGCCGTTTCCATTGACTGCGTTTCCCTACGTCGACAAGGCAGCCGAGTGGTACAGCTCGTTTTGGACCTGGATCGTGCCGCGTCTCGCAAAGGCTGTCTTGAATAGAGAGGTCGCTACCGTATTCAACGGTAGCGGCGATCGGACCTACGATTACCTTCTGGTTGCAGTTCTGCTTCTCATGTCGTTGGTCGTCGCCGTTATTTGGACGTTCTTCGATCGCAAGCGACCTGGGTACCCAACGCTGTACCGATGGTTGAACCTTTATGTGCGTTTCGCTTTGGGTTCGACGCGCATAGACCAGGACGGCGCGCAAAGCGTTTATGCCAAACCGCCGGTCTTTCCAGCGGGCGACGCGGGTCTTGTTTCCACTGTCGATGACTATCTGATGTTCGCCAGAATGCTGGTGAACGGC
>Ga0209486_10001107_pt1 | contig 11709 bp, 10 predicted proteins | sample NCCompost_FD_187518 | JGI IMG/M metagenome (GOLD analysis project Ga0209486, IMG submission 187518) | Agricultural soil microbial communities from Utah to study Nitrogen management - NC Compost (SPAdes) (version 2) | ecosystem: Environmental > Terrestrial > Soil > Agricultural land | place... | reverse complement strand
CGATCAGCAGCCGCACGTTTCCCGAGCAGTTTCAGTACGCGTTTACGTTGACTGACAGCGGCGGCCAAGCGGTCAAACAAAAACTCTCGCGCGAGTCGCAGTTCACAATGGAAGGGCTGAAGCCAGGCAAGTACACCGTGACAGCGCGCGCGTTCACGAAGGATCTGACACCTTCGGATCCGCTTACTTTTTCGTTCACGGTGGCGAAGGCGCCTTTCCCATGGACCTCAACCGCGCTTGCAATTCTGCTTGCGCTCGCTTTGCTGGCACTCTTGTGGGCCATACTTGAACGTCGCCGCATCGTCGCGACCAGTGCTGCGCTCGTCGACGCGAACCGAGAACTCGCCGACGCGCGACTCAATCTCGCAAACGAAGCCGAACGCGAACGCCGGCGCATTGCTCGCGACCTGCACGATCAAACTCTCGCGGATCTGCGTCACCTGGCGTTGCTGACCGACCAGATCAAAACTAATGGCGAGCCATCCGGCAAACAGACCTCCGCGTTACGGAGCGAGATTGAGTTGATTTCGCAGGAGGTGCGACGAATTTGCGAAGACTTGAGTCCGTCAGTTTTGCAAAACGTCGGGTTTGCGGCAGCACTCGAGTTCGCGCTGTCGCACGCCGTGCAGGACGCACCGGCTGAGAAGCGATTCGAGTATGAGTTTCATTGTGACGAAGCGATAGAAGAACGAAGCGAATTGCCGCCGAGCGTACAGATGCAGATCTATCGCATCGTGCAGGAGGCAGTGAACAACATCTGGCGGCACGCTGGTGCGACGGAAGTGAAAATGTTCGTCAACAGCTCGCCGGAAGGCGATTTTTCACTACGGATCGAAGACAACGGTTGTTCGTTCGAATCGCAACCGACAAACTCCGAAGGCCGCGGGCTCGCGAACATGCGCGCGCGGGCCGGACTAATCGACGCACAGATTTCGTGGCAGCCACGCGAAGGCGGCGGCACCGTGTTCACGTTAAGGAGGAAGGCGGCGCGAACAGGAGTACCGTCACAGTGATGCGAGAGTTGCTGCACATCGCGCCGGAGGTGGCTGCGGCAATGAATGCTAACCAGCAAGTGGTGGCGTTGGAATCGACAGTGATCGCGCACGGCTTGCCACGTCCTGCCAATCTCGAAACAGCACAGCGGTTGGAAATCATTGTTCGTGAAGCTGGTGCTGTGCCCGCAACCATCGCCATTACCGAAGGCAAGTTGCGCGTGGGAATCGACGGTGCTCAGCTCCGATCTCTAGCGGAAGATAGTGACGTTAAGAAGATCAGCACGCGCGACATTCCGATCGCGGTCGCGCAAAGCTGGACCGGCGCCACCACTGTCGCCGCGACCGTCTGGATTGCCCATCGCGCCGGAATCAAAGTTTTCGCGACCGGCGGTATCGGCGGCGTTCATCGCGGTTCGTTGCCGGACATTTCTGCCGACCTTCCTGAGCTGGCTCGCACGCCAATGATCGTTGTTTGTTCAGGCGCAAAGATCGTGCTCGACTTGCCGGCCACACGCGAATGGCTCGAGACACATGCGGTGACCGTTGTCGGGTATCAATGCGATGAACTGCCCGCGTTCTATTCGCACAGCAGCGGTCTGCCGGTTGATGCTCGTGTCCAGTCAGCACACGACGTTGTCGAAATCTTTCGTGCGCAGCAAGCGCTCAAAATGTCGTCTGCGTTGCTTGTCGGCGTGCCCGTGCCGGAAGAGTTTGAAGTGCCCGCAGTGCAATTGAAGACCGTGCTCGACGATGCTTTGGTCGAGGCGGAACGCAACAGTATCACCGGTCGCGAGTTGACGCCGTTTCTATTGAACGAGATGGCCCAGCGCAGTCAGGGCGCCACGCTGCAAGCAAACATCGCCTTGCTGGAAAATAACGCTCGCGTCGCCGCTGACATCGCACGCGCGCTCGCTGAACTTTAAGCACGGCGTACATTTTTTCGCAGACCGTCAACAACCAATCGGTCACCGACCTCATCTCACGGTCCAACTTAACCTGAGCATCACTCCCCAGGCTCTCCAATCAACCCGAACTTGAAAGGAGTCAGCCTATGTCCGTCAAGGACTTTGCCCATCAACTTCGCATCACTACAACCTGTCTCACTTCAATAATCTTAGCCATCGGAGTTTCAGCAACGCTCAACATTTCCACGGCTGCCGCTGCCGATACCGGCACGTTGCACGGTTTCGTTTTCGATCCCAACGGCGACGCAATCACCACCGCACAGGTGTCAATAACAAACTTCGAAACCAGCGAACAGCACCATACCTTTTCCAGTGGTGACGGAGAATACCGTTTTACGGGAGTTACGCCAGGCACCTACCACTTGAAAATTCAATCGCGCGGCTTTGAAACGCGAGACATCCCGAACATTGTCGTGCGAGCAGACGATAAAACGCGCATGGATCAAACACTCAGCATTGCTTCGATCCAAGCCGAAGTTACGATTGGAACAAATGACGTCGTTCCGGATCACGCGCTGGCTAATGTGCCGGCTGATCCCCTGGTAAAAGCTGCCTATGACGACGATGTGGAAGCATTGAAAATCGTTCTGCTTAGCCGGTCGGATGTCAATCTGCGAGACCCAAGGACGCAAACCACGGCGCTCGAATATGCGGTCCAAAGTGGAAATCGTGAGATCCTGCAAGTCCTGCTCTGGGGCAAAGTTGATGTAAACGCCAGAGATAGGTCCGGACAAACAGTACTCATGCTGATAGGTGAGAAAGTTACGAGCGAGATCGTTTGGGATTTAATAAACGCGGCCGCCAAAATTAATCTGCGAGATAACGAAGGCAACACGGCGCTGATCAGCGTCGCAAAGGAAAACAACGTCGAGGCGCTCAAGGTTCTGCTCGACGCGGGAGCGAAGGCGAACGTAACCAACGACGACGGCCAGACCGCGATGATGATGGCGGCGGAATACGGCAGGGTGCATAACATAAAGGCGTTGATTCTTGCCGGAGCGGACGTTAATGCGCGTGACAAGGAAGGAAAAACCGCGCTGATGTACGCCAGTCAGAACCACGAACCCGCTGTCGTACGATTGTTGAAAGCTCATGGCGCGATCGAATTTGAGGTACAGCAAAAACCCTGACGGTTGTGTTACTCTAAACCTCCCCAAAAAACAGAGGAGGAAGAGATGGCTGACGATAACGGACGGGACAAGTGTAAAAACCCGAGCTGTACTTGCCCGGCACAAGCTGATGGAAAGTATTGCAGCGCTTCCTGCGAAGGCGCAGGCGGCACGATCGAACTCGATTGCGATTGCGGACACGAGGCTTGCGGCGGGAACTTCTGAGTCACAGATCCGACGGTTCTAAACGCCGATTAAGTCTTTGCTGAGATTGATGAACTGAGCAGCCAGTTTTGGTCCTGTTCCTTCGTCTTCGTGTTTGAAGAACACGTAAACCGTCTTCCATTGCTGCGCCTCGATGCGTTTGAGCCATTCGGCGAGATCCGTTTCCGAGTAGTGCACGCGTCGTAGTCGCAGATAACCCCAATCCGCGGTCTTGTCGATGTGGCTGGTGGGTAACTCGTCAGTGTCTGAGACACAGAGCGCGCGATTCCGGCTGCGCAGCAACTCGATCACGTCGTCGTCGAACCACGTCGGATGGCGAAACTCAAAGGCCGCCGGTGTGTCGTTCGGCAACTCCTGTAGAAAAGTCTCCAGCCGCTCGAGATCTTTCTTCATGTTTGGCGGCAGTTGAAACAACACCACACCCAAACGATCTTCCAGCGCAGAGACAGTCTCCAGCATGTACTTCGTTTCTGCTGCCGCTTCTTTCAGGCGTTTGAAGTGCGTGATTCGTTGCGACGCCTTCACTGAGAAACGAAAACTCTCAGGCACCTGAGTCCGCCAACTCTCGACCATGCTCCGTTGCGGCAGCCGGTAAAACGTGTTGTTTAGCTCGACCGCCGGCAAGCGGGCAGAGTAGTAGGAGAGCATGTCGCCCGCCGGAATCTTTTCCGGGTAGAAGCTACCTTTCCATCCCTTGTAGCTGTAGCCGCTGGTGCCGACGTAAAGCTTCATACTTTTTGACGCCGAAGGCGTTAACGAGTTGCAGCCCAGGGTTGACGCGCTGCGCGGCAACCCTGGGGAAAGTCTTTTTTATTTGTCTGCAACGCTAAAAGCGTTGGCGAACCGCCTGTTCATCGCTCGCCAACGCTTTCAGCGTTGGGTTCCGGCATCGGTTGTCCCAGGGTTGTGCCAACCCTGGGCTGGGACTAGCGAACGCCTTCGGCGTTTAACTGCACTGTTGTGGCGTCGAGCAATTCTGTGGTACACAGGCAGGCAAAGCAAGGCCAACCCCCAAAATCAATATTGCAGTGAGGTGCCGTGTCGACTGTTACGACAAACATCGAATCAGTGCTTCAGGAGAAACGGATCTTCCCGCCGCCACCTGAGTTTTCTGCCCAGGCGCACATCAAGTCGGAGGACGAGCTCGATAAGTTGCGCGCTGAAGCTCATGCCGACAGGGAGGCGTTCTGGGCCCGCATGGCCGAGGAGCTTCACTGGTTTAAGAAGTGGGACACTGTGCTCAAATGGGATCCGCCGCACGCGGAATGGTTTGGTGGCGGCAAGATCAACATCTCTTACAACTGTCTGGATCGACACCTCACAACCTGGCGGCGTAACAAGGCCGCGCTGATTTGGGAAGGCGAACCCGGCGAGACGCGCACCTACACGTATCAGCAACTCCACACCGAAGTCTGCAAGTTTGCCAACGTACTCAAACACGCAGGCGTTCAACGTGGCGATCGTGTTGCGCTGTACATGCCGTTGATACCCGAGCTCGCAATCTCGATGCTCGCTTGCGCGCGCATTGGCGCTACTCACTCGGTCGTGTTTGGCGGTTTCTCCAGTTCGGCTTTGGTGGATCGAATTAACGACGCGAGCTGCAAGGTTGTCGTCACCGCCGATGGCGGCTGGCGGCGTGGAAATGAAGTGAAACTCAAAGCCGCGGTCGATGAAGCACTCAAAGAGACTCCTTCTGTGAACGCCTGCATCGTTGTTCGCCGCACCGGCAGTCCACAAGACATGCAGGAAGGACGTGACTTCTGGTGGCACGAGTTGATGGAAACTATCGAGACGGACTGTCCGGCGGAAGAGTTGGACAGCGAACATCCGCTCTATATTCTCTACACCTCGGGCACAACCGGAAAGCCGAAGGGCATTCTCCACACCACTGCCGGCTACCTTTTGCAAGCTCATCTGACCACGAAGTGGGTTTTCGATCTTAAAGACGAAGATCTCTACTGGTGTACTGCCGACATTGGGTGGGTGACGGGTCACAGTTACGTGGTATACGGACCGCTTTCTAATGGAGCGACCGTGTTGATGTACGAAGGCGCGCCGAACTTCCCGGAACCCGATCGCTTCTGGACCATGATCGAAAGACACCGCGTAAACATCTTCTATACTGCGCCGACCGCGATCCGGGCGTTTATCAAGTGGGGCGACCAGTGGCCGTCCAAACACGATCTTTCGAGTCTGCGCCTGCTCGGGACTGTCGGTGAACCAATCAATCCCGAAGCATGGATGTGGTATCACAAAACAATCGGCAAAGAACGTTGTCCGATTGTCGACACGTGGTGGCAGACTGAAACCGGCGCGATCATGATCACGCCCATTCCCGGGGCGACTCCCACCAAACCCGGCTCCGGAACAAAGCCTTTCCCCGGTATCGACGCAGATATCATGACCCGCGACGGGCAGTCGGTGGACGCGAATCAGGGCGGTTATCTCGTGATCAAGAGCCCGTGGCCTTCAATGTTGCGGACCATTTGGGGCGACGACGAGCGATACCGGCAGCAGTATTGGTCGCAAATTGACCGAATTTACTTTGCCGGAGACGGCGCAAGGCGCGACGCGGACGGATATTTCTGGATCATGGGCCGTATCGACGATGTAATTAACGTAAGCGGACATAGACTCGGAACAGCGGAAATTGAAAGCGCCCTGGTTTCTCACCATGCGGTGGCTGAAGCAGCGGTAGTAGCTCGGCCGGATGAGTTGAAGGGTTCTGGAATCGTGGCTTTTGTGACGTTGGAAGGATCGCAAAGTCCGTCGGAGGCGTTGAACCTGGAACTGCGCGAGCACGTGGTCAAAGAAATCGGCGCGCTCGCTCGCCCCGACGAGATCAGATTTACCGACACTCTTCCCAAAACCCGATCCGGCAAGATCATGCGGCGGCTACTGCGCGAAATTGCGACCAGTGGAACGGTCGCCGGAGACGTAACTACGCTCGAAGACTTTTCCGTGCTGGAGAAGCTGAGGTCAGAGGAGGAATGAACGTGCCCCGACAATCCGAAACCGAAAGCCGCTCAGGACCACGTTACCTTGCAACTCTCGAAGTTAAGGCCGAGTGGGACGAACCAAGCGGCACGCACGTCGTCGCGGAAGGGACCACGGAGAACGTCGGCCCTGAAGGAACGTTGGTTCATCTTCCACGACAATTGCCGCAGGTCGGGAGCCGGGTCCGTCTCGAAGTTCTCGGAGAGACGGGTGAGAAGCTCCAGGTGATTGCCGAAGTGCTGCGCATCGAGCGCCATCCCGGTCATCCATTGGCCGCTTTGCAACTGCTCGGTGAAACCGACGAATGGAGAGGTCTTGTTTGGGAACCGGCTGCTCCGCGCGTAACGCCTCCACCACCACCGGCGGAGGGTGAGGAAGTGGAAGGATCGGAAGAAGAGGGCGACGACGTAACTCATTGAGGATCAAAATGGCAACCCCCAACTCAAACAACGGCAACGGAAATTCTCACGAGCGGCGGCGTTATCCGCGTTACTACGTTTCGACGAAACTCACGCTGGCGATTGAAGACGAAGGTTTACAGGAATCGATCGGCATCGGCGAGCCGCAGGACATCAGTCTGGGTGGTTTGCGTGTAACTAACCTGCCGGCGTCTCCAAACGTGAAGGTGGGCGCTCAGCTCGGCTTGTTGTTGCTCGATAGTGAGGATGCGTTGTCGCTGACAGCCGAAGTGGTTCATCATGCGACTGTGGATACTTTCGGAGTGGAGTTTCGCGGGTTGTCAAATAAGGAACAAAGAGCGGTGGGTGAGTTTATCGGGCGACTTCAGAGCGTGCCTAACCGGCGAGCAAGCGATTCACGGTGAGCAAAGAAACTACTAAAGAAGCGGCAGCCACGGCAGCTAAGGCGGCGGTGGAAGCATACGGCCCTCCGACCCGCGTTATCCTGCGGGTCATTTTTATTCTGCTGCTCGTATTTGCGCTGTTGTGGATGCTGTTCAAGCTCACCGGGATCATTCTGCTGCTGGTGCTTTCGATCTTTTTCGCCTACCTCGTTTCGCCGCTGGTTGAGTTTTTACGCCAGCCGCGAACCATCGGCGAGCGAACATTTGCGGTGCCGAAGATCGCGGCGATTTCGCTGGCTTACCTGCTTATTACTGCGGTTGTTGTGGTCGCCATCTACGCTGTTCTGCCGAGTCTCAGCAATCAGTATCCCGAGTTTGCGAATCAGGCGAGGGACTATTGGAAATCGCTGGGCGAACGGACGCAACCGTTAATTGACTACTCGCGTTCGGGCCGCCTGCCGGCGCAACTGGTTGAAGCAGCCAACAATGCAGTACCGAAAGTGGTCGATAAAATCGGCGCGACCGCAACCGAGTTCTTTAGCGCCGCGCTAGGCTACGTTATTTACATTCCGTGGTTGATACTGATTCCGATACTCGCCTTCTTCTTACTCAAAGATGCCGAAAGCTTTCGACGTTCTGCTTTATTGATGTTGCCGCGGGGACGTTGGCGCTGGCGCGGCGATGAGTTTTTCCAGGACATCAACAGCACGCTCGCGGCTTACATTCGCGCTCAACTGACGGCGTGCTTGTTCATCGGTATAGTTTGCGCGATCGGCTTCACCCTGCTGGGTTTGCCCGGTGGACTGGTGATGGGTGTGATCGCGGGCGTCTTCGAGTTTGTTCCTCTCGTCGGTCCGCTGACGGTGGCAATCATGGCAGCGATTCTCGCGATGCTGCACGCTGGTCCGTTCAATGCTTTTCTGGTGCTGTTGTTTCTCGGTGTGCTGCGAATCGTCCAGGACTACGCGGTTTACCCGCGGCTGATCGGTCAAGGCATTCACCTGCATCCGCTCGCCGTGATCTTCGCGATTCTGGCGGGCGAGAAACTGGCCGGGGTGGCGGGAATCTTTCTCGCGATTCCAGTGGTTGCGATCCTGACCGTCAGCTATCGCCACTGGCTCGAGCATCGCGGCAGCGAAGGTTTCGCCGACTTGCTTGAACCCACGCCAACCGTACCTACAGTTGAGACTCCAGCACCGGTTTCGAACGAACCCCTCGAAAGAGAACTACACTCCGAGACCACGCCCGAACAGATGGTCCGAGCCCGGCCTGACCTTACCACTGGTGAACTGAAGCTGCCGCTGGAGGAGTAGAGCCTGAGCTGCCTTAAAGTTCCTTTTATTCTCACCGGGCTTCAGCCCGGTGGCCCATCCCAGCTCCTGTTTCGAAACCGTTTTAACGGTTTCCCGCGTGAGACGAAACCGTTGAAACGGTTTCTATTCATAACTCACCAACCGCAACACCCGGCTGAAGCCGGGTGAGACTGAAAGACAAACCGCTAATGCGCGTGTGTTGCGCGTGTTACGCGGTCGCGGCTTTGAGGGGATTCCGTTTTTCCATCAAGTCAACAAACCGTTGAAAGTGATGTTCCGCGTCGTGTGGTCCAGGCGCAGCTTCGGGATGATACTGCACCGAGATCACCGGCAACGTGCGATGGCGCATGCCTTCGATGCACTGATCGTTGAGGTTTATGTGCGTCACTTCCACATCCGGCGGCAGACTTTCAGCGTTTACCGCAAAGCCGTGATTGTGCGACGTGATCTCCACGCCTTGTCCTGACACTTCCTTCACCGGCTGATTGCCGCCGCGATGTCCAAATACGAGTTTGAACGTACTGCCACCGAAAGCGCGTCCGAGTAACTGATGTCCAAAACAGATACCAAACGTCGGCACCTGCGCCTTCAACAGCTCGCGAATCTGTTCGACTTCCCGATTCATCGATGCCGGGTCGCCTGGTCCATTCGAAAGGAAAATACCGTCAGGGTTGAGCGCCAGAACGTCAGCCGCTGAAGTTGAAGCAGGCACGACGGTGGTGCGGACTCCGAGTCGGGCCAGTTCGCGCAGCGAATTGCGTTTCACACCGAAGTCGTAACAAACCACGTGGAAACGTTCCTCGCCAACGGCTGGGAACTCGTAAGGTTCTTTGGTCGTGACGACACTCGCCAGTTCGCGGTTCTCCATCGGCGGAGATTGCCGCGCCTTTTCGATTACACTCGCTTCGTCGAGATCGATCGTGGAGAGACACGCCCGCATCGCGCCTTTGTCGCGGATGTGGCGCACGAGCGCCCGCGTGTCGATGCCTTCGAGCGCGACGATGTTCCAACGCTTCAGATACGACTGGAGACTCTCTTCGGCGCGCCAGTTGGATGTAATTCGGCTGGCTTCACGAACTACAAAACCCTCCACCCACGGTCGTGAAGATTCCGCATCGCTTTCGTTGACGCCGTAATTGCCGATCAGCGGATAGGTCATGCAGACGATCTGACCGGCGTATGAAGGATCGGTCAGCACTTCCTGGTAACCGGTCATCGACGTGTTGAAAACCATTTCGCCGCAGGCCTCACCTTCAGCGGCCCATGAGGTTCCGCGAAACGTACGACCGTCTTCGAGTGCTAAAAGGGCGGGTTGTTTAGTGAGCATTTCTTTCACCCCTGTTCTTTGTACTTTGCGCTTAGTACTTAGTGCTTTGTTTCAAACCAAGGACAAAGTACCAAGAACAAAGTACAAAGCTCTACTGACTCCCTTTAATAAACTGCTGCGCTTCGTTGAGCCAGCGCTTACTCGTCCGATATTTGTAGGCGGGGGCAGTTTTAACCGCTTCGATGCACGCCTGCATGAGGTTGGTCGCTTCGCGTTTGTGGCCGAGGCCCGCATGCGCGCGACCCATCAGATAAAGTCCTTCAGGATCGGACGGCCGGTGTTCGAGAAACTGATCGAGCGCGTTGCGTGCATCTTCAAACTGGCCGGCTGCAATGTAAGTCGCGGCCACTTCGCGCCAGATCTCGTATTGCGAGTGCGCCGGATCGCGCATCACGACGTGTTCGAAGTGTTGAATCGCATCGGCGTAACGCTTCTGTTGTTGTGCAATGCGGCCCAACTGGTAACTCGCATCGACCTCGCCTTCGTCGATCTGAAGCGCGCGTTCGAAACGCTCTCGCGCCTGATCGAGTTCGCCGCGGCTCTGATGAATCAATCCCAGATTATAGTGCGCTGAAGCATCTGCGGGGTTGAGTGTCGCCGATTCGAGGTTTTGCCTGAACGCAGCCTTTGCGCGTTGCGTTCCGATGATGTCGCTGAAATATCCGCGCAGCAAAAGGAATAACAGTATCAGCAGGAACGGGGAGCCAAGCACGCCGGAAAACAGGGTCGCAGCAATCGGCGCGATAAACGTCGCCGCAAAGGCTGAAACAACCGTGATCGCGAGCGCGCGCATTGCCGAAGTGCGAAAGACGTCCTTCACTCCGAAAACTGTGCCGATCGAGAACAACACCAGCTTCGGGAGCCGGAATAAGCTCTGCGCTGAAATCGCCGGGTTCTTGAGTTGTTCAATCATCTGGTCAAACTGTGGGCCCTCGGGCAGCATGGCGCGCGTTTGATCCGCCTGCTGAATCATGCTCGCCACCTGTAGCTGCTGGATACCCGTGTAGTGAAGCAGCGCCGCGAGCAAGATCGAATAGACGTTCGCAACCGTCAACACATAGAACATCGTTGCAGCAACCGGCGCGTATTCCTGCGTGATCACAACGCGAAAACTGCCGCGTCGCTCGAACATGTTGGCCACGAGAGTAAGGATCGGCACGAGCACGACCGCTAACACCACGACCGTGATCCCCGCGCCGAAAAGTTCGGAGACTATTCTGCCGCCGACGAAACCGCCCACGCCGGCAAACTTGTCGGTGACGAAGCTGTACGCTGCCTGGCCGAGAAACGCGAGCAAAGCGATGGGCGCGAGTGAGCCGCGGTCGCGCGCCGCACGCATCCCACGCATGGGGGCGTAAAAGACCATGAGCAGGAGCCGCAGCCAGTCAGTCATATAAAAACGGTGCTCAGGGCTGTTGCGGGCTCGCGTCGCCCGGCGGTGTCTCCTGAGGTGGGGGTGTGTAACTCGAACTCGGCGCAGGCACACCTGGCGCGAGATCCTCGTGATGAATCACGCTGGCGGCCGTCAGCGGCCAGTAGCGAAACAGTGCTTTGCCGTAGATGTACTTCTTTGGCACGAGGCCCCAGATTCGCGAGTCGCTCGAGTTGTCGCGATTATCACCCATTACGAAGTAATAGTTTGGTCGCACGTAAGTCGCCGGAAGGCTGCGGTGCGACAAATTTAAACGCGGGTCGAGATAACTCTCCTCGATCTCCCGGCCGTTGACTCGCACCACCCCTTCGTGAACTTCGACGGTGTCGCGCGGCAAGCCAATCACGCGTTTGATGTAGCTCTTTGAAGGATCCTCGGGATACCAAAAGACAACGATGTCGCCGCGATCGAGCTTGGGCGCCCAACGATACTCCTCGTAGTAGATCAGTTTGTTGACAAAGATGCGTTCGCCATCGTGCAACCGCGGCAGCATCGACGTGCCTTCCACCTTCACCGGCTGGACGATAAATACAACCACCAGCGC
>Ga0209486_10001106_pt1 | contig 11711 bp, 12 predicted proteins | sample NCCompost_FD_187518 | JGI IMG/M metagenome (GOLD analysis project Ga0209486, IMG submission 187518) | Agricultural soil microbial communities from Utah to study Nitrogen management - NC Compost (SPAdes) (version 2) | ecosystem: Environmental > Terrestrial > Soil > Agricultural land | place... | reverse complement strand
GTGATCGCGCATCTCGATGGCCAGGCTGTGGTGGGTCGCCCCGGTGAGATAGAACACGCCCTCGGCGAGCTTCTCGACCGCCACCATCGGCGGTACAGGTGCCGGCGCGTTGCGGACGTTGTCGGGCACTGGGACGTCGAACATCGGGTTGGCGGTGACCGACGAGATCGTCAGATCGAGCGAGGGGTAGCCATCCTGCGTTTGCACGATGCGCGCGGGGAACGTCACCCCGCCGAAGTTCCGATAGCCGGAATACGTCGTCTCAACCAGCATGTCGCCGACGATCGACTGATCGATCCAGGTCTGCACCTTCTCGACCTGTCCCTGCCCGTTGATGGTGCCGACCATCTTGTACTTGCCGCCGGTCGTGAACGTCACTTCCGTGCCGCCGCGCACCTGGCGGGTGGTGGCGTTATTCGCCATCGCGGCTTTGACGAAGCCCTGCGGCGTCGCCCACAGCGCCAGCATGCGCTCGGGCTGGGCGGCGGCCTGCGGAGCGGCCTGCGGCGCCGGACCGCCGGCGGCGGCGTTGGGCGCAGGCGCCGGCATATTCCACGCAAAATTGCCGCTGACCAGCTGGGTCTGCCGTTGGTCACCGGTAAACGGCGCGCCGCCGCCACGCGGCATCAGCGGTCCCATCGTGCGGACGAGATCGACGCGCATCGTACCGGTGTCGTAGTTGATCGTGGCGGTGTAGCTCTTCAGCGGCACGGCCGGCCACGGATCGGAGGCCACGTAGTTCTGGCCGACCGAGTACATCTGACCGGTCCCGGTAAATTCGATCGACTTGATGGTGGCGGCGCCGAGCGTGGTGGCCGCAGTCTGCAGCGCGCCTTGCTGGGCGGCGGCGGTGATTACCAGCGCCAGCGCGCACGTCAACGCGAGCAGAAATGTCTTGCGCATACAGGTCCTCCTGAAGGGAGGGCAGTATACTACGCGCCGATTTTCCGGCTTTTCAGTGTCTTGATCGCCATCCAGACCTGCGCGACTACCACGCCGGCGCCAAGCATCCAGTAAGAAGCGCCCGACGGCGCAGCGGGAGGCAAGGCGAGCTGCGGAGTGTGAGGGTGCGAAGGTGCGGCGTGCGGAGCGCCGTGCAACGGTACGGTGCCCTTGCCCTCGCGTTCGAGCCACGCGCGCATCGCGGCCGGACCGATCTTGCGTTTCTGTCCCGGCACCTTCTCCCCGGCCGCCTTCCCGTACGGCGACGCGTGCTCGATTTCCGCGTTCATTTCAGCGCCGAACAGCAAGACAAGGCCCGAGATGTAGAACCACAACATCAGCACCATGACGCCGCCGATGGCGCCATAGGTTTCCGTATAACTGCCGACATTGGCGATATAGAACTTGAACCCGAGCGACGCGACCAACCAGAGCACCGTCGCTGCAATGGATCCCGGCGTCAGCCACACCCAATCCTGTTCCGCGTCCGGCGCGAAGTAATACACGATCCCGATCGCGGTGCTCACCAGCAGGAAGACCAGCGGCCACTGCAGAATCGTCCAGGTCATGACGAAGACGTTGCCGAGCGAAGTCGTGTCGGCGATCCACTGTGCGACCGTCGGCCCCGCGAGCACGAGCGCGAACGAGACCAGGATGAACAGCGAGACGCCGATCGTGAGGCCGATTGCGGTGAGCCGGACCTGCCACCAGGGCCGCCCTTCCTCGATGTCATACGCCGCGTTCAGCGTGTCGATGATCGAAGTCATCGCGGCGGATGTGCTCCACACGGCGAGCAACACGCCCAGCGTCAGAAGGCCGCCCTGTTGTCCCTGTGAGATCTCGCGGATTTGATCAGTGATGATCGACAACGCCTCCGGCGGGGCAAAGCCGCCCAGCATGGCGAACATGTCGTCGATCAGCGTCTCGAGCGGGAAGTAACTGGCGACTGCAATCAGAAACAGCAGCGCGGGGAAGAGCGCGAAGAAGAAGTAGTAGGCGAGCTGGGCGGCCATCCCGAGGCAGTTGTCCTGGATGGCGTCCCGCACGGTGCGGCGCAGAATCTCCCCCCACGACAGCGGAACCTTCAAGTAAGCGAGCGCGAACGCCATCGCTCCTCCTAGCCGCGCGGTGCCTGAGCCCGCCGTTCGCGGCACGGGCCCGCTGCGTTGCCGGTCGTGGGCGTCCATGACGGGGCGTCGCTTGCCGGGAAGGACTCTTCAGACGCTTCGCCGATCGCATCGCCGAACTCACGGTGGGGCAGCGCTGCGAAAAACTGGCCTCGCCGGTGGTTGCGGGTATCTATGGCCGACGCCGCCCACCACGCGAGCGCGCCGCTGCCCGCGGTCAGCATCCAGCCCGCCATGGATCGGCGCCGCACGCCGGCCAGAAACAGTGCACCGGCCATCATCGCGGCCAGCCAGCGTTCGACGTCCCACTGATCGCGGGTGGTCGGCCGTTCCCACACGCTGGGCCCTTCACGGTGCTGCACGAGGTTGATAGGCATCTGGATCCTCCGGGAACAAGGGTGCAACCGGTATGCCTCGCACGCCGACGTGATTGTTTTCTTTACAGCTCAGCGTCAGCCACGCTACAGCTTTCAAGGCCATCTCAGGGGTGCCCACAAGACCTCGGCATTAGGGGGAACGAGCGAAGTGGTTCAGGTACTTTAGGTTGGAGAATCCGGTCCGGACAGGGTCACAGCTGGACCGATGTGGCATTCGCGTTGCTTTTTAAACGACGCTACACAAAGAGCCGAACGCGAGGGGATCCACATGGCAGCACAGCGGCAGCCTTCTGAGGAAGTGATTCGACGCGTTCAGGGGGAATACATCGAAATGCCAGGCCTGCGGTTGACCCCCGCTCAGGCCCAGCGACTGTGGGGCCTGGATCGGCTGGCTTGCGACACCCTGCTGGGTGCGCTCGTCGATGCCAAGTTCCTCTTTCGAACTCGAGATGGTGCGTTCGTGCGGTCAGACCAGGCCGCCGCACGCAGTTGACAACTTAACCTGCCCGGCCTGTTGGTGACAGTCCTTCCTCACGAGCCGTAAGACCAACGGGCCGAAACGCCCTGCCTGTTGCAAACCCGGGCGGCCACCGAAAGGTTCCCGCCCGCGGCCAGACTCTGGGTGATGGAACGGAGGACAACAGATCGTTCTCCGTTCTACATTCCCTTCTCCAGCCAGATTGCCAGCCGCCTGAACGCTTCACCTCGATGCGCGACGCGCCGCTTTTCGTCGTCGCTGACCTCGGCCAGCGTCCGTCCGTAAGGCGGATAGTAGAAGATCGGGTCGTACCCGAATCCGCGTGTGCCCTTGGGCGTGGCCGCGATTTCCCCTTCGACGGTACCGGCAGTCTCAAACGCAATCGTGCCGTTCTTTACAACGGTGACGGCGCAGACAAACCGGGCGCGCCGCTGGTCGGCCGGAAGGGAGGCCAGGCGCCGGTCGATCTCCGCGAAACGCTCCGGGTACGACGCATCGGGCCGCAGGAAGCGGGCCGAAAACACGCCGGGCGCGCCTTCGAGCGCATCAATCACCAATCCTGAGTCTTCGGCGACTGTGAGCGGGCGCTCGCCCGGCAACCCGTCGAGATGCTCGTCGTAATACCGGGCCTTCAGGCGTGCGTTCTCTACGAACGTGACGCCGGTCTCCTCAGGTTCCGGAATCGTCCCGACATCGTCGAGCGTAACAATCTCAACCGGCAGGTGGCCCAGGATGGCCCGGATCTCGCGCAGCTTGTCGGGGCTGGTGGTGGCGATGAACAGGCGCGTCACTTGCCGAGCATCTGGCCGACGAAACCGCGTTGCAGCGCAATCAGCTGGCGGATGCCGGTGTCGCCCAGGTCGAGCAGCCGGTTGAGCGCCTCGCGGCCAAACGGCAGCGCCTCCGCGGTACCCTGGAGCTCGATATAGAGTCCCGCGCCGGTCTTGATGATGTTCATATCCACATCGGCCTTGGAGTCCTCGACGTACGCAAGGTCGAGCATCGGTTCACCCTGCACGATGCCGACGCTGGTCGCGGCGACATAGTCCTGCACCGGCATCGTCCGAATCATGTCCTGCTCGCGCATCTTCTGGACCGCGAACACCAGCGCCACGAATGCCCCCGTGATCGATGCCGTGCGGGTGCCGCCGTCGGCCTGGATGACATCGCAGTCGAGCGTGATCGTGCGTTCGCCGAGCTCCTCGAGCCGGGTGACCGCGCGCAGCGACCGGCCGATGAGGCGCTGGATTTCCTGGGTGCGTCCGCCGACTTTTCCCGCCGTCGATTCGCGCTGCGAGCGCGTATTCGTGGCGCGAGGAAGCATCCCGTATTCAGCCGTCACCCATCCTTTTCCGGTATTGCGGCGGAAGGGCGGAACCCGGTCTTCCACGCTGGCGGTGCAGATCACCTTGGTCTTTCCAGCTTCGACGAGCACCGATCCTTCGGCGTGTATCAGGTAGTTGGGGGTAATGCGGGTGGGACGGAGCTGCTCGGACAAACGGCCATCAGCGCGCATCTCCTCACTCTACCTTAGGCTCACGAACGAACGAGAGATCCTGCTGGAGCGGCCGCCGCAAATCGACGTGGCCCGCAAGCGTGTCGGCCTCCCGGCCGTCAATCAGGATCTGCACGCGCTGGATCGTCGGCAGGTTGGCCGTGACCGCGTTGACGATCGCGTAGACCGTCAGCAGCTCCGTTGATGAGCCCCCGGGGTGGCGACTCGACGCCTCGGGGCTGAGATCGACGAACGCGTCGCCCCGCTCGGTGATGTAAAAGGCGCGCAGCATGGTGCCCTCAGGCACCACTGACACGAACGGGGAAGGCGCAGGCTGCAGCTGCATCCCGAGAATTTCACGCCCCTGGGGCACGACGCCTTCCGCCAGCGGCACCTCGCGACGGACCGCCACCAGCGATTGGCCGTCTTCGGATCCGTAATACAGCGTGGCCGTAATTCTCGGCACGCTGGCGCCCGGTACCGACGGAGCGTCTGCCGCAGCGCTCGACTCGGGCTGGGTCGCCAGCCGTTCGAGACCGCGGCTGACCCCCCAGGCCAGCAGCGCGAGCACTACGAGTCCGGCGCCGATTTGAAGGTACGTGCGCCTCTTCACCGTGTCCGCTGGCTCTCGAGATAACTGCGGAATTCGACGATCGAGTTGAAGATGGCCTGGGCGACAGAGGATTGATACGCCTCGGTCTGCGCCTGCCGCTCCTGGTTCGCGTTGCTCAGATATCCCATTTCGATGAGCGCCGCCGGCATGTTGACACCGGTCAGCACACGGAGCGGTGCTTCGTGGCGTGGCCGTGGGCTCATGGCCACCTGCGCGCGGAGATCCCGTTCCAGAATACCGGCCAGGACTTCGGACGCCTCGACGTGCCTCGCCTGCGCGAGATCCCATTGGATCACGTCGATCGAGCGCATCGTCCCACCAAGAACCGGGAGCGCCACTCCTTCGTCCTCGGCGGCGCGGCGCGCGTCTTCACCCTCGCGATCGAGTCGCGCGTAATAAACCTCGGCACCGGAGACACTGCCCCCGAGCGACGTATTCAGGTGGAGGCTGAGGAACAGGTCGGCTTTGCTGTTGTTCGCAATAGAGGCGCGCTCGTCGAGGGTGACCGCGCGATCCTCCTGACGCGTCAGTACGACGCGAACGCCAAGGCGCATTTCGATCAGCGCCCGCAGCCGCCTGGCCACCTCGAGCGTCAGCGTCTTTTCCTCCGCCCCCCGTGCCCCGCGCGCCCCCACATCGTCACCGCCGTGTCCGGGGTCGATGACGATGGTCTGAAGTGCTGGTCTCGAGGCAGAGAAGAGGGGCGGTGCCGGGGCCGGGGTTCCGGCGGCCGGGGGCGCAGCCACGGGCGGCGGGGCCGCGGCGGTTTCGTTTGGCGGGAGCACCGGGGATACGTCGATCGTCACCCTGGTCACGCCACCTGAGTCAGCCGGCACAGCTCGAGCCGCGCCGGCACGCTCATTTAACAGCACGGCGATGGTCAGGGGTTGATCGCCCGCGCGAATCGCATCGATCAGTCCTCCGCCGCCAGCAGGAAGAGCCGGGTCCAGCGCATCGGCCTCGATCCGCACGATCACCCGGCCGGCGTCGGTCGTGACGACGACGGGAGAGGTGGGAGTAATTTCAATGGTCGCGTGGGTCGGAGGGCCGGGCATGTCCACGCGCGCAGTAATCCGCGGGACCCGGAGATCGCCCACGATGAGCAGGCGCGACGGCCGGCGGAGATCAATCCGGGTGTCGTATATCGGACCGAGGGCCCGGGGCAGAAAATCGATCGGGACGTACCATCGGTTTCCCGACCTGACGGCGGGAGAGGGCAGCGCGACAACCCGGCCGCTGACCGAGGCCATCGGCTGGTCTGTTGACACGACGATGGTGCGGCCCCGATAGGTGATCGTCAGCCCGCCGGCGAGCGTGTCTTCGCGCACCGCGACCTGGAAAAGCGCGGCGACGTCGTCAAGCGCCACCAGTTCCTGGCCGCTCAAGACAATGGTCGGGATCGGACGCCGCCCGTCGCGAGAAAGCAGCGTCAGCGGCGTGCCTGGCGCGGTCCCCTGCGCCTGCGGCCACGACGCCAGCAGGAGCAGTTGGATCGCCAGAGCGATGGCGGCCGTGCCTCGCACGGCCCCATCATCGCACGGCTTTTCTCAGTCGAGTACCGGTGGGTGAATGCGTCCGCGTTACTGGTCGAGATCGTCGTCGTCGAGCGGCATGTCGCCCATGTCGCGCTCCTCAGCGCCGGCAAACATGTCCTCGCTGGCGCCGGCGGCCATTTCCTCGACGGCCGGCACAGCACCGAGTGCAGCCGCACGCGGCGCGGCCTGCCGCGCCGCACTCCTCCGAAGAGTTGGCCTGCGCGAGGCGCTCTTGCGCGCCGCAGCCTTGCGTCCGCCGGTTTTGCGCGCGGCGGTCTTGCGCGCGGCGGTCTTGCGTCCGGCGGTCTTGCGCGCGGCCTTTCGTCCGCCCTTCATTTTGCGCGCTCCGCTTTTCCTCGTCGCCTTGCGGGAACCCGTCTTTCGTGCACCGCTCTTTCGTGCTCCACGTTTTGCCATGTCGCGTGTCGCTCCTTCCGCGAGCCACTGCTCGCAGCCCGGCGCGTCGGAAGCAATTTCACTGCCCGAGGTATGATCACGCTCTAGATGAGCCGGCCTTCACGCCGCGCGCCGCTCGGTAAGGTTCCTCCGCCACGTCGAACCGGAAAGGTACCGCCTCTGCGTCCAATCGGCAAGGCGCCCGGCGGCGATCCGATGGCGCATGTTCCGCATGTGGGACGCGCACCGGAGGAGCATTCCGCGGGAAAGCCGCCAAACCCCCGAAGAGCGAGGCTCACGCGGGACCTCCACGGGGGGACACTGAAGGATCTCTTCCAGGTTTTTCCAGACCTGCCCCGGCCTGCGCGCCCGGCGGCACGCACGCCTGTTCGCACTGGCGCGCGGCCGCGCCGGGTGCCGCGGCGGGGCTAATTCACCATCGGAGGGAGCATGCCCAAGTTCGTCATCGAACGTGAAATTGCAGAAGTGGGGAAGCTGAGCGGCGCAGAGCTTCACGGGATCGCCGTGAAGTCGTGCGGCGTCCTGCGGGAGTTGCCACAGGTGCAGTGGCTGCACTCCTACGTGACCGACGACAAGATCTACTGCGTGTATATCGCCCCGGACGCCGCGGCCGTGCGCGAACACGCGAAACGTGGCGGGTTCCCGGCCAACAACGTCAGCCAGGTCCGCCACATCATCGATCCGACCACCTCAGAGTAGCTAGCGGGTTCCCCGGCGCCGCGCCGCTGTGCCATAGGCCCAGCCGTCGGCGGGCCGGCGGATGCCCTTCAAGTGCAGCTTCCGGTCCGCCGGGTTGCGCCCGGGGCTGCCGGTCACCACGACGAGATCGCCAGGCTTGAGCGTGTCCTTGGTGACGCCGGATTCGGTGAGCCGGCGCGGATTGCTCCACTCGGCAGTGTAGGTTTCCAGCGTTCCCTCCGGTGTCCTCGCCCTGACCATCAGCAGGGCGTGCGGGCTCCGGAGCTGGAATTCCTGTACCTCACCCTCGACTGTCGTCGATTGATTTTCGAAGTAGTAGGCCGCGAACGAGTGATGGGCGCTGGCGGTGACGCCCGCAAGGAAGGCCACGATCGCCAGGGTCAGCAGTGTGCGTTTCACGAAGCGCCTCCTGAATGGAGAACCCCTAGGCTGGCTCCCCAGCTTAGCGCACTTCAGTGAATCGCGCCGCCTGATGAGTCGATCCGTACGACGGTTTTCGCGTGCTCCGGCACCGCTTGCGCCTTGAGCAGCGGCCGAGTCGAAAGAAACGCGTAGGCGTCGGCTGCCGGCAGCGGCCGCGAGAAGAGGAAGCCCTGCGCCTGCGGGCATTCGAGCGCCATCAGCTGGCTGGCCTGCTGCGGCGTTTCCACGCCTTCGGCAATCACACCCATCCCCAGTTCGCGCGCGAGGTTGACGATGCTGCTGACGATCGGTGAGTCGTTGAACATGCCGCCCATGCGGCTGATGAACGACTGATCGATCTTCAACGCGTCGAGCCGGTAGCGGTGCAGGTAGCTCAGTGACGAGAAGCCGGTACCGAAATCATCGAGGTAGAGCTCCACCGGAATCGATCGCAGCTCGTCGAGCCGCTGTACCACCGCGTCGGAGCCGTTGGCGAGGAAGCTCTCGGTAATTTCGAGCCGCAGCGTGCGGGGCATCAGCCCGCTGTCGACAATGGCGGAGCGAACCTCGTCGACCAGCGCGGGCCGGTCGAACAGCTTCGCGGAGATGTTGACCGTCAGCGTCAGCGGACGCCCGAACGCCTGCTGCCATTCGGCGACCTGGCGCGAGGCTTCCTTGAGCACCCAGTTCGTGAGCGGCACGATCAGGCCGGTTTCCTCGGCGATTGGGATGAACTCGGACGGCGGTGTCGCCGTCCCGTCGGGCCGCTCCCACCGAACCAGTGCCTCGAAGCCACACACCTCGTTGGAGTCGAGCTGGATGATTGGCTGGTAGGCGACGCTGAACTCCTCCCGCTCGAGTGCCCGGCGCATCTGCGTTTCGAGCGTCAGTCGCTGGATCGCCGAGGCATGCATCGACGGATCGAAGATCTGGCACTGCGACCGTCCCAGCGCCTTGGCGCGATACATCGCGGTGTCGGCGTCGCGGAGGAGATCCTCCGACCGGAGATAGCGGCTGTTGCCGAACGCGATGCCGATGCTCGCCGAACTGTAGACCTCGCGTCCATCGAGATCGATCGGTTGCAACAGAGAGGTATGCAGTCTGTCGGCGATCTCCCGGGCCGTGTTCGGGTCCGGGATGTCATCGAGGAGGACGGCGAACTCGTCGCCGCCAAGGCGGGCGAGTACGTCGCCGGGGCGGAGGTGCTCGACGAAGCGCTTGCCCATCGACAGCAGGAACTTGTCGCCGACGAGATGGCCAAGGCTGTCGTTGACCAGCTTGAAGTGGTCGATGTCGACGAACAGCACCGCGCAAACATACGCGTGGGATCGCCGGGCCCGGGCCAGTGATCGCTCGAGCAGCGCGGTAAAGAGGGTGCGATTCGCCAATCCGGTGAGGTCGTCGTGCAATGCCGCGTGCGCGAGGTCGTCCTGGATGCGGCGCCGCTCGGTGATGTCGGTATGTGACCCGGCCATGCGAACCGGGCTGCCCGCGTCGTTGCGGACGGCGACGCCGCGGCACAGGATCCAGCGGTCGGTCCCGTCGCGATGACGCATGCGGAACTCGTGCTCGAAGTGCGGCGCCTCGCCGGCCAGGTGACGGTCGAGGACGGTGCGCAGCTCGACCAGGTCCTCGCCGTGCACGTAGCTGAACCAGTCGTGCGCGCGAGCCAGCGGCGTTTCAGCCGGCAAGCCGAGCATCAGCTTCCAGCGGACGGACGCGTAGAAGACGTCGGACACCAGGTCCCAGTCCCACAGCCCGTCGTTCGACCCCGCCGCGGCCAGCGCATACCGCTGTTCCGATTCCTTGGCCGTCTTGAGCGCGTCGACGGTCTGGCTGTGGAGGCGCATCATCTCTTCGTGATGGCGCTGCTCCGCGGCGATTCGATCGAGGTACACCCGGTACGAGCGGAAGGTGAGGTAGACGGGGGCCACCGCGAGCGGCAGCAGCCATCCCCAGCCGGCCGCCCACGCGCCTGCCGCGCCCGCCGCCGCTCCGGCGCCGACGAAATAGCTCGGCGCCGTCCACAGGAAGTTGCTCTGCCAGACCTTCCAGACGCGCTGACCGGTCGAGAGGCCGACGGCGCCGGCCATCAGCACGGTATTCAACACGTAATAGCCAAGAGCGGCCCCGACCAGCGGCTTGACGAGAGCGGCGTCGAACACACCGACGTCGCCGCCGAGCGCCGTGAACATCGATCCGGCGCCCTGGACCGTCAGCATCAGGGCCGCCGTGCTGAACAACTTGCGATACAGCGGATTGCGACGCGCCGTGTTGAAGGTGGATTGCGTCAGCGCGCTGAACCCGGCAATCAGCATCGTCGGGCCGGCGCCAAGGATCAGCAGGCCGGCGAAATCGACGGTGTAGGAAACGGACAGGTTGGATGAACCGGCGCCGAGCGGCAGCTTGACCTTCATCGCCGAGGCCAGGCACGACGCGAGCGCGAAGGCCGCGAACAGCCCTGGTTGTGGCAGCGAGGTGGGGAAGCGCGCGATCAGGACGATGGCGGCGAGCACCATCGTTCCCGCGACAAAGAGGCGGGCCCGCCCTGGCAGGCTACGAAAACGTGCTGCGGAAGTGGTCGCCGCCGTCGCCATGGAATTCTACAGAGCGGCGAGGTCCCACGTGATTTTTCGACGGGGCCGGTCCCCGGGGCTGGAGGTCCAGTAATACTGATCGTGAAGACGGCCGCCGTGAACGAGCCCGTTGCGGATGCGCGCGCCGCGAACGGCGCCAATCTTCTGTAGCGCGCCGTTGCCGCGCCCATTGTTTACGGCCGACCGTGCGGCCAGCTGATCGAGCCCCATCACGGTGAACGCGAAGTCCATCAATGCGACGGCGCTTTCGACGAAGAGGCCGGTGCCCCAGAACTCGGATCCAATGGCAAAGCCCCACTCGGCGGGCTCATTCGGGGTCAGCTGAATCTGAAAGATCCCGATCGCGACGTCCATTCCCTCGGGGACGACGCCGAAACAGACGTACTTGCCTTCGGCACGGCGAATGTGACTCCAGCGAATGAAATCGGCGAATGCCTCGACCGACCGGGGCGGCGGGGAGATGAAGCGCGCGACCTGCTCCGTTGTCAGGCGGGCGTGCAGTGAAGCTGCATCGCTGGCTCGGAGTTCCCTCAGCATGACGCCCGTGCCTGTGAGCACCGGCAGCCTGGCGCGCCACCCGACTGGCGTGGCCGTTCGGGTCGTGCGACGTGCGACGTCGACTCCGTGCTGATAGGGCATCTGTAGCATGGGCGGACCTGTAGCAGCGGCTCCGATATGGCAATTCATCGGCCAGAACCGTTGAGCTCAGTAGCCCCCTAACACCCTGTATTTGCAGTGACTTATCGATCTGACGAATACGTGAAATCGCGTGCAGTGCGCCGATCTGGAACACCGCCGGCTGAGTTTAACCGCGCGGATACATCACTAAGGGCAACCAGCCCAAGCAGTTAAAGGTGAGTGCTCGAGGCCGTGTGTCATTGCGGAACACCCTGGTTGATAACGGGACACTTCCAGGCGTATCTGGAGGCTACGAAAGACCGCGAGAGCCGGTAGAGGGAGGCCTTCAGGCCTCCCGGGGCATCAGAAGAACCGCTGCGGAACGACGATCGTGTCGCCCGGGAGCAGCTG
>Ga0209486_10001104_pt1 | contig 11714 bp, 9 predicted proteins | sample NCCompost_FD_187518 | JGI IMG/M metagenome (GOLD analysis project Ga0209486, IMG submission 187518) | Agricultural soil microbial communities from Utah to study Nitrogen management - NC Compost (SPAdes) (version 2) | ecosystem: Environmental > Terrestrial > Soil > Agricultural land | place: USA... | reverse complement strand
AAGCTCTACCTCTCCTACGGCGTGAAGCGGGAGAACCTCCGCATGGTCGACAAGTCCGGGGTGATCCGGACCGGCCGGCAGGAGGACATGAACGAATACAAGGCGCAGTTCGCCGTCGACACCGACGAGCGCACGCTGACCGACGCGCTCGCGGGAGCCGACGTCCTCGTCGGGTTGTCGGCGAAGGGCCTCGTCAAGGGCGAGATGCTGAAGGGGATGGCGCGGGACCCGATCGTCTTCGCCCTCGCCAACCCGGAGCCCGAGATCACCCCGGAGGAGGCTCGGGCGTCCCGGCCCGACGTCATCATGGCCACGGGGCGGAGCGACTACCCGAACCAGGTCAACAACGTGCTCGGCTTCCCGTTCATCTTCCGCGGCGCGCTCGACGTGCGCGCGACCGAGATCAACGAGGAGATGAAGAAGGCCGCGTCGCAGGCGCTCGCCGCGCTCGCGAAGATGGACGTGCCGGATTCGGTCTCGAAGGCGTACGGCGGGCAGGAGTTCCGCTTCGGCCGCGATTACCTGATCCCCAAGCCGTTCGACTACCGTGTGCTCCTCTGGGTCGCGCCCGCGGTGGCGGAGGCCGCGATCGCGTCGGGCGTCGCGAGGAAGCCGATCACCGACATGGCCGCCTACCTTCGCCGCCTCGAGGCGATGCTGTCGCGGGCGCGCGAGGTCATGGGCGTCGTCATCCGCAAGGCGCGGCAGAACCCGAAGCGGATCGTCTTCCCCGAGGGCGAGCACCCGAAGATCCTCCGCGCGGCGAAGATCCTCGCGGAGGAGGGCATCTGCCGGCCCATCCTCCTCGCGCGCGAGGAAGAGGTCGAGGATCTCGCTCGCGAGCTCCAGCTCCCGATGGACAAGATCGAGTTCGTCCACGCGCGCAACTCACCGCGGCTGGCCGACTACGCGCGCCTCCTGGAAGAGCGTCGTCGCCGGCGCGGCATGACCGCCGTCGACGCGCTGAAGCAGGCGGGATCGCGCAACGTCTACGGTCCTCTCATGGTCGAGGCGGGGGACGCCGACGGCGTCATCTCCGGTCTCAGCCAGCACTACCCCGAGACGATCCGCCCGGCGCTCGAGATCGTCGGCACCGCGCCGGGAGTGCGCCGCGTCTCCGGCCTCTACGTCCTCATCTTCAAGGACCGGACGTTCTTCTTCGCCGATACGACGGTCAACATCGACCCGACCGCGGAAGAGCTCGCGGAGATCGCGCTCCTGACCGCCGACGCCGTCCCGCGGTTCGACATGGAGCCGCGCATCGCGATGATCTCGTTCTCGAATTTCGGCTCGAACACCCACGCGAACGCCCTGAAGGTCAAGCGGGCCGTCGAGATCGTCAAGGCCGCGAGACCCTCGCTCAAGATCGACGGGGAGATGCAGGCGGACTACGCGATCGTGCCCGAGCTCCTCGAGGCCGAGTACCCCTGGGCCACGGTGCGGCGCCCGAACGTCCTCATCTTCCCGGACCTCCAGTCGGCCAACGCCGCCTACAAGCTCGTCTGGCGCCTTGCGGGCGCCGAGGCGATCGGCCCGATCCTCCTCGGGATGCGCAAGCCCGTGCACGTCCTGCAGCGCGCCGTCGAGGTCGCCGACATCGTGAACATGGCCGCGATCGCCGTCGTCGACGCGCAGGAGAAGGAAGCCGAGGCCGGGGCCTTTCTCCGTCGCGGAAACGGCGCCGAACGGGAGAGTCCCGCTATTTCTTGAACGGCGACTTCGTCTTCTTGTAGCCCGCCGGAATCTCGAAGACGGATTCGGGGATCGCGCCCTTCTTCACCTCGGTCGCCTCCGACACGGTCGTCTGCTTCACGACGCCCATGTCCACGTCCATCTCCATGGTGAGCGGGAAGCCCTCGATCTTCCGCATCTCCTCGAACATCTTCATGTAGCGCTTCCCCATGGGCCCCATCGAGGCGAACGAGTACTTGCGCCCCTCGTAGTACTGCGGCGGCGGCTTCAACGCCTTCGCGGCGCAGAATTCGAAAACGAGGGATTCGCCCATGGACATCTCGTAGTCGTCGCAGTCGTAGCCGGCGATCTTGCGCGAGGTCTTCTTCTTCTCGACCTTCACGTCGTCGGGGCCGCCGAACATCGACTCGAACATGGGGTTGCCCTTGAGGTCTTTCTGCAGGCTGTCGAAGAAGGCGGCCATCTCGTCCATCGTGGTCTCCGAGTACTCCTTCTTCCTGTGGTCGACGAAGACGAGGCGCCCCGTCTTGAACTCGATGATCGCGTCGCTCTGGCCGTCCGAGGTGCGCGATTTCGTCGAGGAAAGGTACTGCGTGGACGTTCCCGAGTGGTCGCCCATCGTCGTTTTCGAGACGACCGTCAGGTCCTCCGCGGCGAGGGAAAGCGCGAACGCGAACGAAATCGAGAAGGCGAGAGTCCAGCGTCGAAGTCGGGTCATGGAAAGGAACCTCCTGTTTCGAGAGAGCGCGAGGGTATCACCGCCGTTCGCGCCGCGATGAGGAAAGCGGCGAGCGGGACCGCCAGGTCCTCGAGGGGCCAGCGGTAGCGGCCGTTCGCCGCGATCACCGCTGAGGCGAACAGCAGGTATGCGGCGGCAGCGACGATCGCCGCGAGCCCGGCGGAGATAGGAGCGTCGCGCGCTGTCCCGTGCTTCAGGAGAAGCACGAGCCCGCCGCAGGCCGCGAGAGCGAGCAGCAGGCCGGAGATGCGCAGGAGCCGCGTGACCGCCGGGCGGTGAACCTTGAGAGGGTGCGGACCGGGCAGGACGGAGAGTCCGGGCTCGGGGGGAGGGATCCTGTCGGCGAAGATCGCCCAGTCGGCAGCGAGGTAGTCCTGGACGAGGATCAGCCTCAGCCTCGCGACGTAGAGCGCCGCTGCGCGGCCCGGGTTCGCGCGGATCCACTCGAACGCTTCGGCGCGGGCCGCGCGGTCGACCTCGACGGCCGAGCGAGCGGAGACGCCCGGCCGCAGCCGCTCGAGGTCCGCCTGCCACGGGTACCAGTCGCCGGTGGCGGCGGGATTGTTCCCGGCGAAGAGGCCGATTCCGCCGGTCGAGGTCAGGAACGTGAAGACGCCGAGCTCCCTTCGGTTCCGGAGAGCCCACGGGAACATAACCGCGTGCTGGACGACGAGAAGCACCGCGAACTCCATCGCGATCCGCCGCGGCGGGCGGCGCGCGGCGACGCCCGCGAGCGCCCACACGATTCCGATCCCGTACGCCACCGACCGCGTCAGAGCCATCAAAGCCACGACGATTCCCGCCCCGAGCGCCTGGCGAATGCCCGCCGGAGCGCGCGCGGCGCGGACGGCGAGCCAGACGAAGAGCAGCAGGAGCGGCGAGAACAGGTTCTCCGACGCGAGCAGGCAGGCCATCAGGAGGCTGCGCGGATAGAGCGCGAAGACGACCGCCGCCGCGAGCCCGGCCCGGTCGCCGCCGAGCGCCCGACCGAGATGGCCACCCGCGACGATCGTGCCCGCCCCGAGAAGGCAGTTGGCGAGCCTCGCGGCAAGGAGCGGGTCGGTCGCGCCGGGAAGCGAAAGGGCGAGAAGCAGAAAGAGCGGGAAAGCGGGGGGATACGGGGCGTCCGGTCTCTCCGGCGCGGGCGAGTAGGAGCCGGTCTCTCGCAGGGCAACGGCGCGCTGAAAGTAATCGCGGAAGTCGGAGACCGGCTGGGTCGGAATCCAGAGCACGAGGAGGACGCGGGCGAGGAGCCCGCCGGCGGCGATGAGCGCCAGCCGCTTTCCGAATCGCGAGACCTGCGGCCTCGGCGGCAGCGCTACTCCGGCGGCTCGCAGAGGAGGAGCTTTCCCGCCGCGACGTCGCGAAGCTCGGACACCTTGCCCGAGGGCCAGCGGATCGTGACGCGGTCCGCCGTTGCGTGGTCCGCGAGACCGAAGAACAGGGTTTTCGATCCCGAGGAGAGGAAGGAGTATCCGGCCGAGACCACCTGCGAACGCCGCAGGCCGCCCGCCTCGACGGTGACGATGGCTCCGAGCGCATCCCGGGTCGTGCGGTAGCGGGTGTCGGCGTTCGAAAGGCCCTGGAGCGTGATCGCGAGAGATTTCGCGCCCGAGGGATTCCGGTTGATCCACAGCGCCGGCTTCGACAGGAAGCCCGTTGCGAAGAGGTCGGGATCGCCGTCGCCCTCCGCGTCGAGCACGACGAGACCCCGCTGGTTCGCATCCGACTCGAGCCCGGTGACCGCGGCGACCTCCGCGAAGCGGCGCCCGTCGAGGTTCCTGTAGAAGCGCTTGGGCGGCCGGCCCCACAGCGAGTCGTCGCCGAAGTCCGCGGTCGGGATTCCCTTCTCGAACTTCTTGTACTCGGAGCTCATGAGGTTCCAGAAGTCGATCTCGCGCTCCCGGGGGTTCTTCCCGGTGACCATTCCGTTCACGACGAAGAGGTCCGCGCGCCCGTCGAGGTCGCCGTCGATGAACACCGACCCCCACGACCACGACGTGTCCCACACGTCCGCCTCGTCGGCGGTCCGCTCGAAGCGCCCGGCGGAAGTCGGCCGGAAGAGCGAGGAGCCGCGGGACATCGCTTTCAGGCGCCGCCACACGAGCGGCCGGAAGAGCGAGTACGGGAACCCCGGCATGGGATAGCGGCGGTCCCGGAGGAACCAGTTCAGCGGGAACGAGTAGTTCGACACGTAGAAGTCGAGGCGCGCGTCTCCGTCGTAGTCGTCGACGGTGACACCCATCCCGAAACCGGGGTCCTTCACCCGGGCCCGGCCCGCGGCGTCCGTGAACGTCCCGTCCCGGTTGTTGCGGTAGTAGGTGTTCACGCCGAAGTCGTTGGCGATGTACAGGTCGGGCCAGCCGTCTTCGTCGAGGTCGGCCGCCTGCAGCGCGAGGGCCCAGCGCGTGTCGTCGGTACCCGACTCCTTCGAGACGTCCGTGAACCGCCCGTTCCCCTCGTTGCGAAAGAGGTGGTTCGGGGGAGCGTTGTTCGCGGGGACGTTCGGACCGCGGTCCGGCGGCCCGTAGACGAGGACATAGAGGTCGGCGTCGCCGTCCCGGTCGTAGTCGAGCGCCGCCGCGGCCGTCGAGTAGTCGTTCAGCGCGACGCCGGCTTTCGCGCCGACGTCCTCGAACGTCCCGTTGCCCCGGTTCGCGTAGAGGAGATTCGGCGCGAAAAGGTACGTCACGTACAGGTCCTGATCGCCGTCCTCGTCGTAATCGAACGCGAGGGCGCCGATGCCCTCTCCCTTCTGCCCGGCGACGCCCGCCTTCTCCGCGACGTCTTCGAATGTGCCGTCGCCCCGGTTCCTGTACAGCCGATTCCCGTCGCCGCCGGGCACGAAGATGTCCTCGCGGGCGTCGTTGTCGAAGTCGAGGACCGCGGCGCCCGGCGGCATGTGCTCTCCCGGGATCGGGATGTTCCGGCCCGCGTTCGGGAGGAAGGCGCGATGAACGCGCGTCAGCCCGGCCTCCTCCGTGACGTCGTCGTAGAGCGGTTTCGAGGCGGATGCGGAAGTCCACTCGAGGAGCGAGCCGGACTCCATCCGCCACGAGCCGTCCGGTTCGGGCGAGAGGATCGCGCGGACCTTGCCCCCCTCCTGCCTCAGGGATCCCGACCGATCCTTTCCCGAGAGAAGGAGACCGAGGATCACTTCGCGCTTCTTTCCGCGGCGGAGAAACTCGAAGAGGACGTTTTCCGTCCGCCCGAGCGTCGCGAAGCGTGACCGGATCTCCTCAAGCCGGCCGCGGAGATCTTCCGGACGACTCTCTCTCCCTCCGGGTGAGGGCGTCGTCGGCGCCCGGTAGACGTGGATCTCGAGAGGGGGCCTCGAGGGGACTTCCGCGAGCGCGTCTCCGGGGAGGGGTCCGCTCCACCGGAAGCCGGGCGCGTAGAGCGCCGGGTCCTTCGCGCCCGTCTTCCAGTCCTCGAGAAAGCTCGCGGCCCACAGCGAGACGCGGTCCGAATAGTCTTCGATCGTCGGATGCGGAGCTGGTCGCGACGCGCAGCGGGCCGCGAGGAGAAGGGAGAGGGCGGCAACGGCGCAGACGACGAACCGAGAAGTTCTCACTTCGAAAATATAATGCGAGCCGCGTGCCGCACGACCTCGCCGAGCGCTTGCGCGAGCGCATCCGGCGCGAGGGGCCGATCTCGTTCGCCGACTTCATGGAGGCCGCTCTCTACGATCCGGACGACGGCTACTACGCGCGAGGGGCCCGCATCGGCGAGGGCGGCGACTTCGTCACGTCCCCGTCGCTCTCTCCCGCGTTCGCCCAAGTCATCGCGCGCCGATTTGCCGCGGACGCCGCCCGGCTCGACGGACCGGTCCGTTTCGTCGAAGTCGGGTCGGCGTTCGGGTCCTTCCTGGCCGATTTCGCCGCGGCGCTCTCGCGGCGCCATCCCGCGGTCGCCGCGCGGACGTCGCTGACCGCCATCGAGCGAAGCGCGGCGGGCCGGAGCGGGCTCGCGAGACTGGACTTGCCGCGGCTCACGGTGCTCGTGGACCCCGACGACCTGGAGGAGAAGTCGGTCAGCGGGTGGATCTTCGCGAACGAGCTCTTCGACGCACTGCCGGTCGCGCGCGTCCGAGGCGCCGCCGGGGGCCTCGGCCTCGAGGAGCTTCGGGTGGACGCCGCCGGGGGTCGCTTCGTCTGGATCGCGCGCCCCGCCCCGGTGGAGTGGAGCGCCGGGCTCGCGGCACGCGGCGTCCTGCTCGACGCCGGGCAGATCGCCGAGATCCGTCCCGGCGCGCCCGTGCTCCACCGGCGCCTCGCGCGCGCTCTGAAGCGCGGCCGCATCGTCCTCTTCGACTACGGCCACCGCACGCGCACGCTCTACCATCCGCTCGCGCGGCCTTCGGGGACTCTCGCGGTTCACGAGGGCGGCCGGCGCGGCGGCGATCCGCTCGAGCGGCCGGGCGAACGGGACCTCACCGCGCACGTCGACTGGGACGAGCTCGTCGAAGCGGGGGAGTCCGAAGGTCTCGAGACCGAAGGGCCGACCCGACAGGGGCGCTACCTGACCGAGTCGGGCATTTTCGATTTCGTGGACGGCGAAGCGGAGAAGTGGCGCGTCTATCGACTCGTGGATCCGGCCGGGATGGGCGACGAGATCTCCGTTCTCGTTCAGTCGCGCGGGGTGTGATCTTGATTCGTCGCATCGCTCCGATACAATGCCGCGCCGGTGACGGATTACCTCCCCATCCTCATCTTCGCGCTGCTCGCGGCGGCGCTCCCGCTCGCCACCATCTTTCTCGCCAAAGCCCTCCAGACGCGCCGGCCGAACCCCGCGAAGCTCGAGCCGTACGAGTGCGGGATCGAGCCGAGCTCCTTCGCCCTCGACACGCGCTTCTCGGTGCGCTACTTCCTGATCGCGGTCCTCTTCGTCGTCTTCGACGTCGAGACGATCTTTCTCTTCCCATGGGCCATCATGTTCAATCGGCTCGGGCTCTTCGGCCTGATCGAGATGCTCGTTTTCATCCTGATCCTCGTCGTCGGGTACGTGTACGTGTGGAAGCGCAAGGCGCTCGACTGGGCCTGAGGATCGAATGGGGCTGATCGACAACCGCTTCGGGGACAACGTCCTCACCACCTCGGTCGACTCCGTCATCAACTGGGCCCGCCGGTCGTCGATCTGGCCCATGCAATTCGGCCTCGCCTGCTGCGCGATCGAGATGATGGCCGTCATGGACTCCCGCCACGACCTCTCGCGGTTCGGCGCGGAGGTGTTTCGCGGGACCCCGCGCCAGTCCGACCTCATGATCGTCGCCGGAACGGTCGTCGAGAAGATGGCCCCCATCGTCAAGCGTCTCTACGACCAGATGCCGGAGCCGAAGTGGGTGATCGCCATGGGCTCGTGCGCGACGTGCGGCGGCCCGTATCGCACCTATGCCGTCACGCAGGGCGTGGACCGGATCGTGCCCGTCGACGTTTACGTGCCCGGCTGCCCGCCGCGGCCGGAAGCGCTCATCTACGGAATCATGGCGCTCCAGAAGAAGATCGACCGGATGAAAGTCATCCGGAAAGCGTCCTAGCCCGGATCAGGCGTGGCCGAGGAAACGCCCCCGCCCGTCCCCCCGCCGTCGGACGCGCCCGCTGAGCCCGCGCCCGCGGCACCGGCGGCGGCGCCCGCCGCCGCTCCGAAGGCGGCCCCTCCGAAAAAGGTCGAGGCGACGGACGCCTCCGCGCACCCCTGGGTCGAGTCGCTCCGCCCGGGCGTTGCCGGCTCCGTCATCTCCGCGAAGGAGTTCGCGCGGCAGGTCACCGTCGTCGTCCCGCGAGAACAGGTCGCCGCCGTCGCCCGGCATTTGAAGGACGTCGAGGACTTCCGCTACTGCGTCGACGTGACCGCGGTCGACTGGCGCGATCGCGAGCCCCGCTTCGACGTCGTGTACCACTTCTATTCGTTCTCGAAAAACGACCGGATCCGCGTCAAGTGCGGCGTCGGCGACGGGGAGGAAGTCCCCTCGATCGCCGAGGTGTTCCTCGCGGCGAACTGGCCCGAGCGGGAGACGTGGGACATGTTCGGGATCCCGTTCGCCGGGCATCCGGACCTGCGCCGGATCCTCACGTGGGAAGGCTTCCATGGATATCCGCTGCGCAAGGACTTCCCGGTGGAAGGGATCGACACGGGCGCCGCGGTGTACCCGGAGGAGTGGCCCGAGGGGGCGGCCCGGCTCCGGACGATCCCAACCGGAAAACGGTGTCGTGAGCGACGACCGGCCTCTTTCCGAGGCGGACAAGGCGCTCGCGACGCAGACCGCGGAGGAGCTGCGCGCGGCGGCGCTCGCGGCGGCCGAATCGCTTCCCGTGGACGTCCATCCCCCGACGCTCTTCGACGTGCAGGAGATGGAGCTCAACTTCGGGCCGCAGCACCCGTCGACGCACGGCGTCCTGCGCCTGGTGATCCGCGTGGACGGCGAGAGGATCCTCCACACGCTGCCGGACGTCGGCTACCTGCACCGCGGCACCGAGAAGCTCTTCGAGACCGAGACGTATCCGATGGGGATCCCGCACACGGACCGTCTCGACTACGTCGCGGCCGCCACGAACAATCACGCCTACTGCCTGACGATCGAGAAGCTCCTCGCGGTCGAGATCCCGCGCCGCGCGCAGCTCATCCGCGTCATCCTGGACGAGCTGCAGAGGCTCTCTTCGCACCTCGTCTGGCTGGGGACGTCCGGAATCGACCTCGGCGCCGTCACCCCCTTCTGGTACGCGTTCCGGGAGCGCGAGCAGATCCTCGACTTCTTCGAGGAGTACTGCGGCGCCCGCCTGACGCTGAACTGCATGCGGATCGGCGGCTTGCCGTTCGACATCACGGCCGGCTGGGTCGAGCGGCTCATGGAGTTCGTGGACGACCTCCCCTCGCGCATCGACGACTACGAGCAGCTCCTGACCGACAACCGGATCTGGAAGAAGCGGACCGTCGGGATCGGCGTGATCTCGGGGGAGGAGTGCATCGAGTGGGGCGTGACGGGGCCGGTGCTCCGCGCCTCCGGGGTCGAGTGGGACCTGCGGCGGGCTCAGCCCTACGAGTGCTACGACGAGCTCGACTTCGCGATCCCCACGCGCGTGAACGGCGACACCTACGACCGGTACATCGTCCGCGTCCAGGAGATGCGGCAGAGCGTCCGCATCCTCCGGCAGTGTCTCGAGCGGCTGCCGCTCCCGCCCGGAGAGTTCCGCGGGAAGGTGCCCCGCGTGATCAAGCCCGTCGCCGAAGAGGTCTACGCCTCGATCGAGAGTCCGAAGGGGGAGCTCGGCTTCTACTGCGTCTCGAACGGGACGAACCGGCCGTACCGGATGCACGTCCGTCCGCCGTCGTTCATCAACCTCCAGGCGCTGCCGCGGCTGGCGAAGGGCCACCTCGTGAGCGACCTCGTCGCGCTCATCGGAACGATCGACATCGTGCTCGGCGAGGTGGACCGGTGAGGCGGCCGGCGTGAAGGTCCTGACCCCGACCGTGCTGACCTACCTCAAGGTCGTGATCCTCGTCGCGGTCGTGCCGGCGGTCGTCGGCTTCGTCATCGTCCTCGCCGAGCGGCGGCTCATGGGGTTCATGCAGGCCCGTCTCGGTCCGAACCGGGTCGGACCGAAGGGGCTCCTCCAGGGTGTCGCCGATCTCTTGAAGCTCGTGACGAAGGAGGACATCACTCCCGCGCGCGCCGAAAAGGCGGTCCACTTTCTCGCGCCCGTGCTTGCCGTCGTCCCGGCGCTCACGGCCCTCGCCGTCATCCCGTTCGGGCCCGCCGTCCGGATCGGACGGATCCGCACGCCGCTGTGGGTGGCGGACATCAACGTCGGGCTTCTCTTCCTTCTCGCGATCACGTCGATCGGCGTCTACGGGATCATCCTCGGCGGCTGGGCGTCGAACAACAAGTACTCCCTGATCGGGGGGCTCCGTTCCGCGGCGCAGCTCGTCTCGTACGAGGTCCCGATGGGTCTCGCCCTCGTGTCGGTGCTGATCATGACGCGCTCGCTCTCGATGGTGGAGATCGTCCTGCGCCAGGAGCGCCTCGGCCTGTGGTTCGTCTTTCCCGGTCTCCTCGCCTTCTTCCTCTACTTCGTGTCGGGCGTCGCCGAGACGAACCGGAACCCGTTCGACCTGCCCGAGGCGGAGTCGGAGCTCGTTTCCGGCTTCAACACGGAGTACTCCGGCGTCAAGTTCGCCTTCTTCTTCCTCGGCGAGTACGCCGCGATGATCGTCATCTCCTGCGTGGCGGTCACCGTGTTCTTCGGGGGCTGGCTCCCGCCGTTTCCGAACGTCCCCGCTCTCGATTTCCTGGGCGTCGTTCCCCCGTTCGGCTGGTTCCTGATCAAGACCGGCTTTTTCATCTTCTGCTACATCTGGTTCCGCTCGACGTTCCCCCGTTACCGGTTCGACCAGCTCATGGCGCTCGGCTGGAAGTGGATGATTCCTCTCGCGCTCGCGAACATCGTGATCGTCGCGCTCGCCGTTCTCCTGACCCCCGGCCGGAGCGACGGAATGTTCGTGCTGTCGTATATCTTTGGCGGGCTGTTCGTCCTGATGTTCCTGCTGGCGAAGCTGCGCCGCAAGCTGGCCCGGCGCGAGCGACTCGCGGCGGTTCCCGCTTCGGCGCCGGAGGCGACCTGATGGCCCTGAAGAAGTGGCTCGACAAGCTGACCCTCCTCGACCTCTTCGACGGCTTGAGCGTGACGGGGCGGCACCTCTTCACGAAGAAGGTGACGATCCAGTATCCGGAGCAGAAGAAGCTCCCGTCCGACCGGTTCCGAGGGATGTTCCGGCTCGACGAGGAGCGGTGCATCAAGTGCACGCTCTGCGCGATCGAGTGTCCGATCAACATCATCTACATCGACTGGCACAACGAGAAGACGCCGGAGGGAAAGTCGGCCAAGGTTCTCGACCGCTTCGACGTCGACTTGAAGCGGTGCATGTTCTGCCAGCTCTGCGAAGAGGCCTGCCCGACGAACCCGAAGTCGATCTGGCTGACGACGAAGACCTACGAGATGGCGGCGTACGACCGGAACGACTCGCTCTACCTCGACATCCGGAAGCTGACCGACTGGCGCGCCGCCCCCAACGTCAAGCCGTTTACCGTCGTCGAGCAGGGCTGACCTTGGGGACCGGGACCGCCGCATGACCGGGGCGGAGACCGTACCCGGCGCTCTCTTGACGGGCGGGGCCGGTCTGGCCTTCGTCATCTTCGCGGTGCTCGCCCTCGCCACCGCGGTGGCGGTCGTCGTGGCGAGGAACCCGATCCACTCGGCGCTCTTTCTGCTGTCCTCGTTCCTGCTCG
>Ga0209486_10001103_pt1 | contig 11715 bp, 18 predicted proteins | sample NCCompost_FD_187518 | JGI IMG/M metagenome (GOLD analysis project Ga0209486, IMG submission 187518) | Agricultural soil microbial communities from Utah to study Nitrogen management - NC Compost (SPAdes) (version 2) | ecosystem: Environmental > Terrestrial > Soil > Agricultural land | place... | reverse complement strand
ACTACGGCGCGAAGTGGAAGGCTGCGCCGCACTACCCAGCGCCGCGGTTCGACACGCTCGTGGAGCCGTTCGCTGGCGCGGCCGGGTATGCGCTAAGGCACTACCGCAAGCGCGTGATCCTCGTCGAGCGGTACGAGGTCGTGGCGTCGATCTGGGCGTTCCTAATCCGCTCGCCGTCGCGCGACATCCTGTCGATCCCGACCGTCGACGCCGTCGCTGACCTCCCCGACTCGACGCCGCAAGAGGCGCGCTGGCTCGTCGGGATGTGCATGAACGCGGCCGCGGTCTCGCCTAACCGCGTCATGTCGTCGGGGATGCGCAAGCTCCGCGACGAGCACGGTAGGTCGACCGAAGGGTGGGGCGACGGCCAGCGCGCGCGTGTGGCGCGCCAGGTCGACCTGATACGGCACTGGACCGTGATCCACGGCGACTACACAGAGGCGCCCGACGTCGAGGCGACCTGGTTTGTCGATCCGCCGTACGAGGACAAGGGACGCCACTACGTCCACAATTCGGCCGCGCTCGACTTCACCGCCCTCGGCGAGTGGTGCCGGGCCCGCCGCGGCCAGACCATAGTTTGCGAGGCGGTGGGTGCAACCTGGCTACCGTTCCGCGCGTTCCGCAACGTGCGCGCGTCGCCGATGTCCCGCCGCTCCGGCGTGGTGGCCGAAGCCATCTGGACGAGCGGCGAGACCCAGCCAACGCTGGAGGGCGTGTGATGTGCTGACGTACGGATCGGTGTGCTCCGGGATCGAGGCGGCGACGGTCGCGTGGCATCCGCTCGGCTGGCGCGCGCGGTGGTTCGCCGAGATCGCCGACTTCCCGGCGCGGCTACTGGCGCACCGCTGGCCCAGCGTGCCTAACCTTGGCGACTTCACGCGGATCGGTGACGATGGCGAAGCCCCCCCCCAAACCAGATCTCGATGTTCTTGTCGGAGGAACCCCCTGCCAGTCATTCTCCGTCGCCGGCGGACGAGCTGGATTGGATGACCCGCGTGGTCACCTGGCCGTCGAGTTTCTTCGCCTTGCTCGCCGAGTCCGCGCCCGCTGGGTGGTTTGGGAGAACGTCCCCGGAGTCTTTTCTTCCGACGACGGATTCGCATTCGCGACCTTCATCGGGCTCATGGTCCAATGCGGGTATGGCGTCGCGTGGCGAGTCCTTGACGCTCAGTTTTTCGGAGTCCCCCAGCGACGCCGCCGTGTGTTCGTTGTCGGCTATCTTGGAGACTGGAGACCACCTGTCGCGGTACTTCTTGAGTCCCCGAGCATGCGCCGGGATCCTCGCGCGCGCGGCCAAGCGGGGACGTCAGTTGCCACCGTCGCTACGGGAGGCCCTGGAGGCTGTAGTGGCGACGTCGCCCACACCATCCGAACCGCCGGACGATCCGCCAACGCCGGAGATCTGATCCCGGTCGCTCACACGCTGACGGCGCACCACGGCAGGAACAGCGGCGAAGATGTGTTTGCGCTTGAGCCAGCGGGCAGATGCTTGACCGCTCGCCGAGGCCGCGACGGCGCATCAAGTGATCAGACGTTCGTGCTCGGCTTCCACGCGACGCAAGACCCGATTTCGGGCGCGGTGACGCCGGCCCTGTCGGCGGAACCGTCGGGCGCGCTGGCTGTCCTCCCGATCCAGGAGTCCCAGCGGACTCGCGAGCGGGCGCAGAACGGCATCGGCATCGGTGCGCCGGGGGATCCGATGTACACGATGACCACGCGAGGCGACCACGCCGTGTTCGCGTTCGACGAGGCGCTGATCACTCGCGACTCCAATCGGACGCGCATCGACCCCGGGCTACCGACGAGCACTCTGGCCAGAGGATCGAAGATGCACGTTGGCGGCGCGATGCGACCGCGGCGCTTGACCCCGCGGGAGTGCGAGCGGCTCCAGGGGTTCCCGGACGACTACACGGCGATTCCGGGCGCGAGCGACTCGGCCCGGTACGAGGCGCTTGGCAACAGCATGGCTGTCCCGGTGATGGCGTGGATCGGTCGGAGGATCGCCATCGTCGACGGACTAACCGACTCGTACCCGTTGACCCCGCTTGACGGTTCCAGTTTATAGTCGTACTATAAACTCATGACGAACGAACAGCATACGCGTTGGCGCGCTGATCGTCGGCGCCAGGCGGCGCTCGGCAATCCACCGGGCGACGGCGGTCACCGCTGGCCGCGTGGTCACAGGCCGCGCCGCGGCGACCACCTCCGCAAGCTCGGCAACAACGGGATGGCGCTGCGCACGTTCCGCGAGATCGTTGGTCGGTGCGGGCACGTGTACGCGCCGCTCGACAACCAGTGCATCGACTGCGGCGTCACGCTCCCGGCGCGCCCGCACCACTACTGGCCGCGTCGCGAACCGCTCGCGGCCGCCATCGACCGCGCGATGGATTCGGCGTTCGACGCGGTCGGCGCCGAGCGTCCCAGCAAGGCGACACCATGACCCGGCTCGGACCAATGGCCAAGGAACTCGGTGCCGTGATCCAGCGGTTCCGCATCGCGCGAGACCTCACCCACCGCGAGGTCGGCGACCGGACCGGCGCCAGCGGCAACGACGTGGCGTGCTGGGAGCGCGGCGTGCTCGTCCCCGAGCCGCGGCAGTGGGCCCGGCTGACCAACATGGTCGCGAGGGGCCTCAAGGCGTACCGCGAGGTTTACGAGCGGGCGCGCGCCGAGATGCCGCCACCGACGACGCCGGGTTTTGACGGAGTGGCTCGCCGCGATGATGTCGACGTGGATGCGGCGTACGCCAAACTCGGCCCCACGCCGCCGGAGGCCGCGGCCGCGATCGAGGCCGATCCGCCCGCGCTCCCGGTCGACGCCGCGACGCTGGGTGAGGCCCTCCGGCGAGCGCGCGTCCTGTCCGGCCTTCACCAGCGCGAACTGGGCGAGCTGATGGGCGTCGACCAATCCACGGTGTCGTCGTGGGAGCGCAACATCACCACGCCGATCACGGATCACATCGCCAAGCTGATCGACCTGTATCCCGACCTCGAGCGCTGGCGCGACGTCGGCCGCAACATCGACAAGCCCGACGGCGGTCCGGGCCGGCCGCCAGGCCAGCCGATCGAGGACGCCACCCGACGGCTACAGCCGAAGCTGACCGCACTCGTCGCGCGGGGGCTCGCGCTCCCGCCGGCGCCGGATCCAGCGCCGCCGACCCTCGCCGAACTAGGCGCCGCGTACGCCCAGGCCCTCCTCGACAACGCCAAGGCGCTGAACGCCCTGGACGCGGCGACCGCGCACGCCAAGGCGACCAAGACCGCTCTCGAGGCCGCCCACGAGGCGCTCCAGGCGCACATCGACAGCGCCAGCTCGTCCTAGACCTGTTTATAGTCTGTGTGTAAACTACCAACCGTCGGAGGTCCCATGCGTTTCGCTCTGCACATCCTGTTGATGACCGTCCTCGTCGCGTGCGTCGGCGAGCCCCACGATACCGGCCCCGACGCGGATCCGCCCGCTGTGTGGATCCCCGTCGCCGACGGCGCGGCGTGCGCACAGCTCCACGGCGAGATGTGCACGGCCGACCCGGCGCAGTGCATCCCGTCGGTCAACCCGGACGTTCCGCGCCCGTTCTGTGTCACGGGCGACGCGCTGGGCGAGTCGATCAACAACCTCGGCGACCACGACGGTGACGGGCTCCAGGTGATCGACTTCGTCTGGTACTACCGCACCGATCCGGAGGCCCCGTGAACAGCCACGAGATCGGGGCGGTGATCGGGCTTGCTAGAGCGCACCTTCGCGGTGTGCCGCTCGCTCCGGGGGATGGCCGCTTGTTCGCCGACGCCCTGATCGCGCTCGCCGACAACGTCGTCGCGAAGATCGAGCCGGGCGCGTTCGCGCCGGCGTCACCGGCGTCGAAGTGCCCGGCGTGCGATCGCACCGCGGCGGCGGCCGAGACGCTCCTGGAGGTCAACGAGCGGCTGACGGCGCAGCTCGCCGAGGCCAGGGCCAAGATCGCCGACCTCGTGGCGTACACCAGGCGCGGAGTCACGCCGTGAGGACACGCGAGATCACGCTGGCGATGTCGAACGGCACGCGGCCGACGGTGAGGGCCCACGTGTTCGGCGAGTGGGCCGCTCACCTCGAGCTGGTGCCCGACCGCGGCGGCTGGAAGCGCGGCATCCGGTGGCGGGTCTCGCACGTCGGCGTCGGCAGGAACCTCCCGATCGTGATGACCCCGAGCCGCGCGCACGCGATCGGTCTCGCTCGGGCCCTCGCCGCCGCCGGAGTCAGCGCCCCGAAGTCGCGCACCGACGGCGCGCGCATCCAGACGATTTCGGCCGCGGTCGCGACCGCGCTGGAGTCCCAGGCCCGCGAGCACGCCGATCGTGACGCCGAGGCCGCGCGCCGTGCCGTCCTCGAGCCGCTCCCAGCCGAGGATCCGGAGGTCGGATGAGTCGCGCCAAGCGATCGATCCGCGACCACGCGCGGGAGGCGACCTGGAAGCGTGATGGCCAACGGTGCGTCATGTGCGGTCGCGGCGTCGGCGTCGAGGATCCCGCCCACGGCCGAGCGTTGCGCCGCTCGGATTTCGACGCGCACCACATCACGCCGCGTCGGCAAATGCCGAACGGCGGCACGGTCACGTCGAACCTGATCACGCTCTGTTGGTCGTGCCACGACGACGCCGAGCAAGTGATCCACGCGTTCGCGACCAACGGCGTCAAAGCCCACATGCACCGCGCCGGCATGACGCCGCAACAGGTCGAGCGGTTCACGGCGTCCAACCTCTACAAGCTGATCGGTTCCTCGTACGAGGCCGCGATCTCCGACAGCGAGGCGCTCTGATGCCGATCGTCTACCGCCGCACGTGCTCGGTGTGCACGCTTCCGCGCGCCACCGCCGAAGATCTCGCGCGCTGGCGCACCGAGGTCGGCGTCAACACCACGGCACCGGAGCCGCCGTGGGCCGCCGAACTGTGCTGGACCAAGCCCGAGCACCCGTGCGGGTGCAAGGTGCCGCCGGCGTGCGCGCTCTGCGGCGGCGTGCGCCGTGGGACGGTCAGGTCGGCCGCCGGCATCATGGAGTGCGTCAAGTGCCGCACCGAGCCCGCTCGCGAGGCCCGGGATCTAAAGCTCGAGCGGTCGTACGAGCCCATGCCGGCGGTCGGCGGGCTGCGCGACGCGATCAACCGCGGCGCGGCCAAGATCGGCGTGCCCAAGGCCAAGCGGGCGCCGATCCTGGCGCCAGCGCGCGCACGGACCAAGGGCGCCACGCTTCACCGCGTGCCGATGTCGGTCGACGGGCGCACGCTCGACCGCGACGAGGCCAAGGCGGCGATCGCCGCCGAGCCGTGGGCGTCCGGCGCGCGCTACCTCGGCTCCACCGCCGGGTACCACCTGTTTGAGACGATCGGCGACGCCCCGGCCGACAAGCTGACGCGGCCGAAGCGCGGCCAGCACGGCGCCGACATCGACGAGTTGGACGGAGTGAACGCGGCGATCCAGATCTTCGACGACGAGGAGTGAACCCGTGAAGCACAGCCAAGGCCCGTTCGATTGGTCGCACGCGTTCGACGGTGCCGGCGGCCGCTGCGACGCCGTACCCGTGCTGAGCGCGATCACCCGCTACTGGACGTGCCTGGTGTGCGGCGAACAGGTGATGACCGACGCCGCCGCCGAGGCCAACGGCTTCCTGGTGACCAACGCGCACGGCCGCCGCGTGTTCCGACAGCCGCCGGCGCCGCGCCCGCCGTCGATCCCCGGGTTCACCTGGAACGGGTCGAGCTACGAACGGATCGCGACGCCCGAGCCGCCGCGCAAGCTCAACGCCGCCCAGACCGCCGCCGATGCCGCGTACCGCGCGCCGCCGGTGCGGGCCGTGTTCGTCCGGGCGCTGATCCTCGTGCTGGCGTTCGCCGGGGCGCTATCGCTGTGCTCGCCGTGATCGTCTCGTACGAGGCCGGGACCGGGTACGTCGACGTCGAATATGGGCTTGGCCTCCTGGCCGCGATTCTTCGCGTCGTCGCGTGGTCGGCGATGTTCGCCGTCGGCGGCCGCTGCGCCGAGTGCGGTTGCACGCACTACCCGTGTCCGTACTGCGCCCACGAATGCCTCCAGGGCAACCTATGACCCGCCGCGTGTCGCTCCCGATGGCGATGACCGTGCGCGAGGCGATCAGCATCGCCGGCACGCTCGGCCACCCGTCGAAGATGCCCGGGTTCAGCTACGGGATCAGCGCGCTCCAGTGCAAGCGCGGCGGCGAGATGCGCAAGATCCCCGGCTCGGTCTGCGCGAGCTGCTACGCGATGACCAAGTGGTATCGCACCTGGGTTCCGCTCCTCGCTGGCCATGCGCGGCGGTTCGCTGGGCTCCAGCACCCGCGCTGGTGCGACGCGATGGTCAGGATGATCGACGCGAAGTGCTCGACGCCGGCGACCGCGTGGTTTCGCTGGCACGACTCGGGCGATCTGCAGGGCGTCTGGCACCTCGCGAACATCGTCCAGGTCGCGGCGCGAACGCCGACGGTGCGGCACTGGTTGCCGACGCGCGAGTACGCAATCGTCGACGAGTTTCTGGCCCAGGGCGGCCGGATCCCGAGCAACCTCGTGGTCCGCCTGTCGGCCGAGATGATCGACGCCGAGCCCGACATCGTGCGGCGGTTCCCGCGGCTCGCCGGCCTCCCGACGTCGACGGTCCAGACCGCCGCCGCCAGCTCGCTCGGGCTCGTGCTCGGCGAGCGCAAGGGCTGGATCGAGTGCCGCGCCGTCGAGGCCCGCGACAATAAGTGCGGGCCGTGTCGCGCGTGCTGGGCGCCGGAGGTCGCGAATGTCTCGTACCCCCAGCACTGAGCACCTGGCGTTGTTGCCGGGACGCAAGGTCAAGTGCGACGCGCCGGGATGCCCCGAGATCGCGTCGCGTTTCCGCCGGCGCGAACGCGGCCGCGATCTCGTCGCGCGCTGCGCCACGCACGACGACAGGCCCTAGCCCAAGCTGTTGTCGACCTCGACACGGCGGCACGGCGGCGCGTAGCTCGGCGCGTCGGAGCCGCACGTCTGGATCGCCTCGAAGGAGAGTACCTGGGGCTGGTGGTACGTGTACTCAAGCCGCATCCCGCGGCCGCACTCCTGGCACACAGCGCCCTTGGCGAGCGCGGCCTGGACGTCGACGACGCGCGCGACGATGAAGTCGGGCGCGGCGCAGAACGGGCACGGCATGTGGAGCGTCGTTTCGGTGCCGAATCCCTCGAGACGCTGGTGGCGGTTGAAGCGGCGCTCGTACTCCTCGCGGGACTTCGGATCGGCCATCCGGCGAGGTTACCCGAACGGGTTGCGGTTGCGCTGGTGACCGCGGCCGCGCGGCGCGATCCCGGACCACATCGTGTTGAAGCCGTGGGCCAGCGCGTCCACCTGATCGTCGTGCTCGTCGCCGACGCCGGTAAAGTCGGTCGCCTCGCTGATCAACTCCTCGGCCCAGGTCCGGCGGAACACCTTCGCTTCACGCGACTCGCCGATCGCGGCGTCGAGCGGGATCCACACGCGGCCGGTGTTCCACGCCGCCGCGACGGCCTGGGCTCGGGTGAACTTGTCGCCCTGAGGCTTGATCTCGAGGACGCGGAGCTTCGGCTCGATCTCGCGTAGGGTCTGGGGCACGCCCTTGAACGCGCCGACGGATTCGACGGCGACCGGGGCTTTCCAGTAGCGCTGGCTGATCTCGTACAGCTTCCGCGCGACGGCGGGGACGGTGACCTGATCGCGCCAGCCGTGGAGCACCCAGATCTGGAGATCGTCGCCGTAGCCCTTCGCGGCGAGGATGAACGCCGCGGAGTAGTCGGCGCGGGTGTCCTCGGTCGCGGCCGGATCGCAGCACAGGAGGATCCGGTGCCCGTCGGGCTTCCAGTCGCGCAGCATGAAGCGGCCGGGCTCGCCGAACACGTCGGCGCCGCGCGGGCGCGGCCGCTGTTGGAACAGCGACGCCCACGAGTACGGTCCGATCGAGACCTCGATCCGGCGCAGCTCCTCGATCGGGATGCGCTCTGGCCACAGCGCATCGCCGATCTGGCGGCCCAGGATATCGCCCTCGTCCTCGCACACCGCCGGAAGGTGGATGGTCTCCCAGCGATAGCCGGCGAACTTCCCGGCCTTGAGGCGCCCGATTAGATCGTCCTCGTGCCACCGGGTGTGCTGGACGATCACGCTCGACTGCTCCTCGAGCCGGGTCCATGCCACATCGGTGAACCACTCCCAGACGTTCTGGCGGATCAGCTTCGACTCGGCGGACTTGCGATCCTTGAACGGGTCGTCGATCAGAAACACGCCGTTGATGCCCTGGCCGGTCCACTCGCCTTGGTAGCCGTGCGCGAGGAGCCCGCCGCCGAAGTTGGTCCGCCACTCGTGGAGGTTGGCCATCTCCTTCGACAGCTCGACGCCGCCGGCGCGGGTGAGAGCGCGCGCGATGCGGGATCGCGACGCCGCATAGTCGTCGCCGAACGTCGCGAACCCGTTCGTCACCGCCGGATCGCGAGACAGCCGCCAGCTCAGCCCGTGGAGCCCGGTGGTGGTCTTGGCGTGCCGCGGCGGCAACTCGATCAGACAGAACACGCGCTCGTGCCGCGTGCGCTCCCAGACTTCCATGATCGGTTTGATGTGCCGCGGCGGCAGGTGCCGCGGCGACACGCGCCGGATGTAGCTGTCGAAGGACTCGCCGCCGTACTCGGCGCGCAGCAGCTCGGCCAGGCGTTCCTCGTCGGCCGGGGTGTACGCTCCAGCACCGTCGAGGACGAGCACCGGCTACGCCTTGGCGGGCTCGCGCATCGTGACGTCGACCGGGATCGGGACGTCCGGGGTCAGCGTGATCGCGCCGATCGTCGAAGTCCGCGCGCGGACCTCGACCACGATGTTCTCAGGATCGATCGTGTCGCGCCGGGTCTGAATCGACACGCTGACGATGTTGGGATCCATCGTCGACAGCGCCTCGCCGATCGAGCGCTCCATCTCGCCGATCAAGGCGCCGTTGCCGCGGCGGCCGATGTACGGCGCGAGCGCGGCGCCCAGCACCTCGTCGATCACCGGGTGCTCGCCGCGGGCCGTCGCTCGAGCGAGCACGACCAGCCAGCGCGGCGGGGGATCGTCCACGGCGAGGTCACCGCGATCGTCGATGAACAGCCGGCCGGTCAGATGGGCGTCGTCGACCGCCTGGACCGCGACCACGTGCCACGCCACCGGGCGGCCGCGGCGCGTCGCCGCGTCGGCGTTGACGAGGTTGCGGCGCTCGAACTCGTCGCCGTGCACGCCCTCGCAGCCGTGGCACATCCCGCACCGGGCGCATCGCGGGTCCTGGCACTGGAACACCCGGTGTGCGCCGGCGGCGAAGTCGGCGCGCGTCGGCGCGCCACAGCACGAGCACGGTTCGTCGTCGGGACCGCCGATGGTGAGGTGTCGCGACCTCATCAGTGTTTCACCGCGGTGGCGGCCATCGCGAGGTCGCGGCGCCGCATCAGATCCTCGATCTCGGCCTTCCGCGCCTCGGGCGTCATGGCGGCGACCGACACGCGGCCGGTGACGTCGACCTTGATCGGCTGGTCGAGCCCGTGGAGCTTCGCCTCGAGCTTGAGGAGGTTCACGTACGTGAGCCCGTCGGACGCGAACCGGTACTGTGCGGCTTCGAGCTTGGCCTGGTAGATCGCTCGCGCGTACGGTCGCCGTTCCTCGCCGGCGGCTGCGATCCGCCGGTGGGCTTCCTGGGCCCACTTCCTGACGGTGACCTCCTCGACGTCGAATCGGTCCATGCACGTCTCGAGGATGATGGGCCACGGCGTCGATGCCACGATCATGTCCTCGACGATCTGCAGGTGGACCTCGTGAACGGCCGCGGGCGGCCGACGGCCGCGCTTGTGGTCATCCGACATCGAATTGCTCCAGGTCCAGGCTATCACGCCGGGCCGACCGTCGGCGCCGGGTTTACTGTAGGCGCCAGGCTCGGGGGCAGGAGGAAGGACGGCAGTCGGCAAGGCGGGCGGCCCAAGGCCACTGCCCTACCCCCGAGCCCGGCTAACGGATGGCGTCGAGGCGCTTACGGAGCGACTTCGCCTCGGCGGCGCCGACGGTGCCGTGCCCCTCGAGCGCGGCGATCGCCTCGACGGCGACGGCACGGAGCGCGGCCTTGCCGCTGACCGCGTGACCCTCGACGGCGTCGAGCGGCTTGGTGCGCCCGGTCGCCTCCCAGACGAGCGCGCGCCGGCCGGTGATCTTGCACTTCCGGGCGCTGACCTCGCGAATCAGTCCGCGCGCCACCAGCTCGGTGAACCGCGCGCGCCACAGGTTGACGTTGGCGCCCAGGCCGGCGCTCGAGATGATCTCGGCGCTCGTCGCGGGGCCGTTGTTGATCACGGCCCAGAGCGCTTCGGCCTGGCGGCCTCGGAGCTGGCCGCTGTCGACGAGCGCCTGGTACGCCTCGCGGCTGGTAGCGCGGGTCACGGCCGCGCTCCGGTGATACGCTCGCGAAACTCGGCGTCGGTCTCTAGGCCGTCGGGGCCGGATCCGGCCAGCCGTCTGTCGGCGGCGGCGGATTGCTCGACCCGATCGGCCCACTCTGGCGCGGTCGGCACCATGTTCCCGCGCCGCGACAGCACGTGCTCGCCGACGAGGCGGTACACCTCGCGCACGTTGACGGTGGTGCCGTGCACCAGCTCGACGTCGTCGGTGGCCTTGGCGATCGCGAGACCCAGGCACGCGACGAGGTGGGAGCGGTAGACCTCGATCGGGCCGAGGCCGCGGATCGCCTGGACGTGTTTCAGCACGGTGTGGGCGAGGTAGCCGGCGGCGCGCAGCGGCTCGAGCTGCGACGCCTGGAACACGCGGCCAAGATCGAGGATGGGCCCGATGGTCATCTGGTTGTTGAACGCGAGCTGGCCGACGTACACGACGACGTCGCCTAGGCCATCGCACGCGTCGTCGAGCGTCTCGCTGTTGAACGTCTCGCCCAGCTCCTCGATCACGCCGAGCGCCAGCCGCTCGTCGGAGTTGAATCCGAAGTGGCTCACCTGCCACCGTCGGAGCCGAAGCTGCACCGTCATCGTCGCGTCGAGCGGCTCGTCATCGGCGCCGAGGTTTCGGATCGCCGACCACTCGGCGGTAGCGAGCGACGCGGCCGCGTCGACGGCGGCCTGATACTGTTGGAACCACGGGGTTGTCACGGCGGGGTCTCCTTCGGGGTGATGGGCGGTGGGGCCAGGGACGGATCGAGGCGCTCCACGGCGTTGTTGATGCGGGTGTTCGCGTCGGCCAGCAAGCCGTTACCCTGGACGGTCTTGGTGTCGACGGAGCGAAGAACGCGCACGCGCTCGATCGCGGCGGCGACGATCGGGGTCCACGCCTCGACACGCTCCCGCGATGGCTTGCCGGCGTACTGATCATCTTCGACGAGGGCGCGGAGCGCGGTCATCAGCCCGTCGACCCCGGGCGCACCCGGTTGCACGATGTCGACGATCGCGGACAGGATCTTGCGATCGCCGTCGGCGAGCTGGAGGCGGGCCTCTAGCGCGTCCGGCTCGAACCCGGCGCGCCGCATCACCCCGACGATCTTACTAAGCCGTTGATCGATCTCGTCGACGGCGCGCAGTTTGGCGGCGACCATGTCGACGACGTCGCTGGGGTTCCACAGGTCGCCCGCATCGGCCTCGTCGATCAGTGCGTTGTCGGCGGCGACGCGCACGAGCTTGACGTGCGCGGCCCTGTCGTCCTTGGCGATGCTGATCGCTTTCTCCGGTCCGCAGTCG
>Ga0209486_10001102_pt1 | contig 11726 bp, 11 predicted proteins | sample NCCompost_FD_187518 | JGI IMG/M metagenome (GOLD analysis project Ga0209486, IMG submission 187518) | Agricultural soil microbial communities from Utah to study Nitrogen management - NC Compost (SPAdes) (version 2) | ecosystem: Environmental > Terrestrial > Soil > Agricultural land | place... | reverse complement strand
CTACAAAGACATCATGATAAATCAGTCAACGCCATGGGCGGATATTAGCGGCAATCATGATGAAAGGTTACAAAAGGCAATAAAAGCAGTTGACCAACTGATGGCAGGGTAAAATATCCATTGTACTTTCGGGGCAGTAATGAATTTATTTTTTCAAAAACATCATCGTTTACTTTTTTACAGCAGTTGGCTATTACTTGCATTAGCGCAGTCTGCTTCTACAGAACTCATAGCCGATGAAGCTTACTATTGGGTGTATTCACGATTTCCTGCCTGGGGCTATTTTGATCATCCGCCTATGATCGCCTTTATAATTAAAAGTGGTTATGCAATTTTTAATAATGAACTTGGGGTAAGATTGATTTGTACACTGCTCAGCACATTCACTATTCTTATTACTGAATCGCTTATTGAAAGAAAAAATCCTTTTCTTTTTTATACAATTATTTTAAGTGTTGCTGTTTTACAAATTACGGGGTTCTTTGCCGTACCTGATACGCCATTATTATTTTTTACCGCCCTATTTTTTTATACATTCCGGGCTTTCATAAAAAATACAAGCTGGAAAAATACATTGCTTCTTGCTATTGCCATCAGTTTGCTTTTTTACACCAAGTATCATGGGTTATTGATAGTGTTGTTCACATTCTTATCGAACATTAAATTATTTACCCGCTGGCAAACTTGGCTGGCAGGTTTTTTTGTATTGATGTTTTACACACCCCATCTTTTATGGCAATGGGAACATGATTGGATAAGTTTCCGCTATCACCTTTTTGAAAGTAATGTCAACGCCTATAGATTTTCATATACTACCGATTATCTTCTTGGTCAAATTCTACTTGCAGGGCCATTAGCAGGTTTTATCCTTTTTCCTGCTGCATTTATATACAAAGCAAAAACGCAAACTGAAAAAGCGCTGAAGTTTACATTGATCGGTATTTATTTCATCTTCCTGGTAAGTTCTTTTCGTGGAAAGGTAGAAGTGAATTGGACAATGCCTGCCATGATCCCGCTGATCGTTTTAAGCCATCAATTTCTCCTCGATAAAATTTCATGGATAAAGCCGTTAAGAGTAATTGCATTCGTTTCTCTTCTATTAATTATTGCTGCCCGTATTTATCTTGTTGTTGATATTGGACCCGACAATTCATTAAAAGGAAGATTTCGTAATAAAGCCTGGGCAAAAACTATTTCCGAGAAAACAGGAGAGACTCCCGTTGTATTTTATAATTCCTACCAACGGACATCTTTATTTTGGTTTTATAGCGGTAAGCCATCACATTCTCATAACCCTTATTGGGATCGAAAAAGCAATTATAATTTCTGGCCAACCGAAAGCAACCTGCTTGGCAAAAAAGTTTTTGTTGCTGATATCTATGGTATCCATACTTTTTCAGATTCAGTAAAGACTAGAAAAGGGTGGGTGGGATTGACTTTTGATAGTATGTATACTGCATTAGGGAATATTCAAATCATATTTCCCGGTAAACAATTAGTGGTCGATGATAAATCAAAGACAATTTTACTAAAATGTAACAGAACTCTTTCACGGCAATACCGGTATTTTCTATGGTCTCATAAAGATTTAAAAGTCGATTTGTTTGCCGGAGTTTTTAAAAACAAAGATCTGGTGAAAGAAATAAACACAGGCATAAGGATTCACGAGATAGTTGATTCAACAAACGATTTTGCCCTGTCTTTAAATTTTGAAAATATTCCTACGGGAAAATATATACTACGCTTTGGAATTAAATCAAAAGACTACCCGATCACACATAACAGTAATAACATTGAATTGATCATAAAATAATTTACTTTTTTGTTTTTACGGACGTATTAGTATCAATGATCTCCTGTAGTTCTATATCCCTCTCAAGATTATTCATTTGCTGCATCACCCTTTGTCTTTTGCCTGCCACATAATTTGATAATGGTTTGACAGTATAATTTTTTGGATTGGGCAAACAAGAGGCGATCGTTGCTGCCTCCATTCTTGTTAAAGATGCCGCCGGTTTATTGAAATAATACTGTGACGCGGCTTCAATACCATAAATCCCTTTGCCCATTTCAATCACATTCAGGTAAACTTCTAAAATTCTTTTCTTCCCCCAGATCAATTCGATCATAAAAGTGAAATAGGCTTCAAGTCCTTTTCTAAATTTGGTTCGTCCCTGCCATAAAAAAACATTTTTTGCTACTTGTTGACTGATCGTGCTGCCGCCGCGGATCCTGTTTGGTTTTTTCTTGTTGTATTCCGTTGCCTTTTTAATACTCTTCCAATCAAACCCGCTATGATCAGGAAAAAGCTGGTCCTCTGAAGCGATCACAGAAAGTTTTGCGTTATAAGAAATTTTTTTCCATCCAACATAATCTCTTTTCAATCCGTCGCCACTTACCCAGCTTAACAGTTGTGTTATCGTGATCGGCGGGTCAACCCATTTAAAAAGTAGTATGCAAAAAAGTTGGAAGAAAAAAAGGAAAATGAAAATTCGTTTGGTCCATTTCCAAACCTTTTTCAAAAAAATCTTTGCCTTCATTGGGCTGCAAAATAACTCTTAGATCTTATCTGCGTAAAAAATCAAGCCCCAAAGTAAGATAACGCCAAATCCAAGCAATACAAGACCATTAATGCGACTGAGTATTTGAATATTGTGGGGTGTAAGTTTTTTCCGGATCTTTTGGGCCATCATTACTTTTAAAAGATCTGTTGCCAGTACAAATGCCAGGCAGGTAACAAATGCAATGATGCGGTTCTCTATTGTAAGAGTGATAAGAGTTGTAGATGTCGTAAGCCAGAAAATAAAAACTGCCGGATTAAGTGTATTCATAAAAAACCCCGAAAGAAATGTTTTTACATAATCTTTTTTACTGAGGCTTATAACCTGCACTCCGCTATCATCTACTTTTACTTTTTTGAAAAATATAAAATAGACTCCCATTGAAATTAAAAAGGTGCTTCCAATAATGCCAATAAAATTCTTGTGTTGCACCATATAACCAAATACTTGTGTGAAGACATTGCTGATCAGAACAAGTACAATGTCCGAAGCAGAAACTCCCAATATAAATGCGATACCACCCCGATGCCCGTTATTAAGACTTTGTTTAATGATTGAAAAGACAATAGGGCCAACTGATATTGTCAGCAACAAACCAAGAGTAATTCCTTTTAGAACGGCTTCAAACATTAGTAGGATCTTGTTGCTAAATTTAGACTTTATTAGTTTTTATTCATGGCTCCATGCCAAACTCTTTTTACAATTATTGAAAAATATAATTTGGCTGAAGAGCAATTGATCCACGTATTTAAAATGTATGATAAAATGTGCGGGGCTAATCCGGCGAGCAAAAACTTATTGTGTTCCATTTTCTAAAAACTTATTCCAGTCTTCGAGCATCTTGCCTTTCATCACCCTCGGAAATTTATGCTGGCTGCCAAGTTTTCCTTTTAGCTCCATAAACTTCATAAATCTTTCTTCGGGTAATTGTTCAAGAAAAACTTCTTTTAATGCACTGTCTCTTTCGGTAGCATAATCATCATTCAGTTTGCGCAGATGCTGATCAATTTTATTTTTTAATACTTCGGTATTGCAGTTATCATTGCTTGCTATATACCATTTGTGTGCAAAAAAACTTTGATACGGGAACCCAACCACCGTGTATTCGGGAATGCTGATATTTAATTCCTCGCTTACAAGTTCGATTGCTTTATTCATGTTCTCAACACTAAGATGTTCGCCGGTGAGACTTAAGAAATGTTTTGTGCGACCCGTGATCGCTACTTCGCAATGTTCAATATCAACAAATTTTATTGTATCGCCGATCAGGTAACGCCAGGCGCCGGCATTTGTACTCATCAGCAATGCATATTCTTTTCCCTCCTCCACCTCGTGTATCAATTTTACTTCGGGATTGGGAATAACGTTTCCTTCCTGGTCAAAATTCTTATCATCGAATGGAACAAATTCAAAGAAAATATTATTATCAAGAACAAGCTTCATTCCTTTTGCATGTTCTCTTGTTTTATAACCGATAAATCCTTCGCTTGATAAATAATTCTCGATATAAACGATCGGTTTATCCAGTAACTTTTCAAATCCTTTTTTATACGGTTCAAATGCTACACCACCATGAACAAAGAATCCGAGGTTGGGCCATATCTCGTGAATGTTTTTCACTTTGTAATGTTCGATCACCATTTCCATGCACATCTGGCACCATGCAGGTACGCCAACAATGTAACCGATATCCCATTCACGTGCATGCTCAACTATTTCGTTTAATTTTTCTTTCCAATCTTTCATTGCGGCAATTCTTCCTCCCGGTTTATAAAAAGTCTGAAACCAGAATGGTCTTTTTTTAGCAAGTATGCCACTAAGATCGCCGGCATACCAACCCGCTTTTCCTTTTTGCAGATCTGTTGCACCGCCGATCATCAGGAAGCCTTTTGTTATTGCATTATATGGAAGATTCTCATAGCTAAAGAGTGTGATCAATTGTTTAAGGTAGTTAATGGTATTGCTGCGGAGCATTTCTTTTGTAACAGGTATGTATTTACTTGCCGCTTCAGAAGTACCCGAACTAAGTGCATAGTATTTTATTTTCCCGGGCCATGCAACATCGGGAACACCTTCCAATGTTTTCTTCCACCACTCAGAATAAATTTTATTGTAATCATGTACGGGAACCAATTCCTGGAAACTCTTTCCAGGATTTTTGCTTAAAAGAATATCATCAAAACGATACTGCTGGCCAAACTCCGTGAACCTTGCTTTACGAAGTAATTTTTTTAAAACCCTGGTCTGCTGTCGCTGCGGGTCATTTTGAGGAATACGTAATGCTGCAGCGATCGCTTTAGGAATTTTTATGTCTATTATGTTGGCCATTGGGTGTTACTAAGTTACGATTGTTCAAAGGATTAGGAGGCGAATATACAATGATGTAGTGAATAGCAATTTGATATGTGTTTAACGGAAAGGCAATGCAAGCATCGACATCATTTTTCGAATACCTATTCCTGCGTGCAAAAATAATTTGTATAGAGTTGATTTGTCATTGTAATGCTTTTTTACAAACAATTTCATGGCGCCATAAAAGTCCTTTACGTACTTATAATTATAGATTGTGCTGCCACCTTTTAAATGTGTAATACTGATCTTGCCGAGGTAATAATTTTTAAATCCCAATTGATTTATGCGTAAACTGAGATCAATATCTTCTCCATACATAAAAAATGTTTCGTCAAAGCCATTTATTTTTTCAAACACTGGTTTTTTTATCATCATAAAAGCGCCGGATAAAACGTCAACGGGATTGTTTTCATTTTCTGGTAAATGACCCTGGTAATATTTTGCAATCGTTTTTGAGCCCGGAAAAATTGCTGTTAATCCGAACAGTTTATAAAAAGATGCAGAAGGAGATGGCAGGCCACGTTTTGATTCTTTTAAAAATTCCCCTTTGTCATCCAACATTCGTACACCAACTGCGCCAGCATCAGGATGTGTTTTAAAAAAAGAAATACAATCTGTCAAACATGTTTCTGATAAAATTGTATCCGGGTTGAGAAAAAGAATATGATCGCCGGAAGAAATTTTAAATCCCTGGTTGCATGCTTTAGCAAAGCCAAGGTTTTCATTATTAAAAATAAATTTTGCTCCCGGGAATTTTGCTGCCAGATTTTCTTTGCTTCCATCAGTTGAATTGTTGTCAACGATAATGGTCTCTCCATCTATTATCTGCATAGCTTTTTGTACTGAAAACATGCAATTTTCAAGTAACCCCATTGAATTATAGCTCACAATAATTACAGACAGTTGCATAAATCTGCTTCAAATCTAAATTCTAATCCCGACATATTTGGGGGCGGTAATCAAAATCCGAAAGTTATCTTTGCCCATGCTTAAACAAACACTTTTAGAGGCGGTAATGGCAGGCGGAGCAGAGTTAAAACGGTTTTTTAATGGTGATTTCAAAATTTCTCAAAAAGAAGGAATAAATAACCCGGTAACCGAAGCCGATCATGCTTCTGAAGCGGCAATAATTAAGATCATAAAAAAGAATTTTCCCGAACACCAGGTATTGGCCGAAGAAACAGGTGAACATATCCGCGATTCTAATTATAAATGGATAATTGATCCGATAGATGGTACTATAAACTTTGCCCATGGTATTCCTCTTTGTTGTGTCGCCATTGCAATTGAAAAAGACAAAGAAATAATAATGTCTGCGGTATATGCCCCGATACTTAATGAATTATTTTTTGCTGAAAAGGGAAAAGGCGCCACACTTAATGATAAAAAAATTTCTGTTAGCGAAATAACAACTGTGCTTACATCAAATCTTGTAACGGGCTTTCCATATACTTATATAAATATGCCGAATGGCCCATTGGAAGTTTTCAGTCGTTTAATAAGAAAAGGTGTTCCAGTAAGGAGATTAGGATCTGCATGTATTGATCTTTGCTGGGTTGCCTGCGGAAGGTTTGATGGTTTCTATGAACATAAACTGGAAACATGGGATAGTGCTGCAGGTTATTTAATGGTGGAAGAGGCGGGTGGAAAGGTGACAGATCATGAAGGAAAAAAATTTTCACCTTACCAGCATAGAATAATTGCTACAAATGGAAAGATACATGATGAGTTATTGGGGGTTATAAAAAATGAAGTTGAATTGTAGATTTCGGATTGCAGATTTTAGATTTTATTTGAAGTTCAATGGATAAAAAGGAATTACAAAAGAGATTTAAGAGCCTTGCCATTAAAACTGGAAAGCTTTGCATTAAACTAGCATTCAATCCCCCTAATAAAGTTTATATCGATCAGATAATACGAAGTTCTACTTCCTCCGCAGCCAATTATCGATCCGCATGTCGGGCTAAGTCAAAAGCTGATTTCATAAATAAATTGAAAATTGTTGAAGAAGAGCTGGACGAAACAATGTTTTTTTATGAAATGATAGCAGAATTCAATTCAGAATTAAAAAAAGAATTGAGAGAACTTTTTATTGAGGCAAACCAATTACTTTCTATTATTGTTGCATCTATTAATACTACAAATAGTAATATTATTAAGGAAAATGGCCAGAAAATCCGAAATCTGAAATCTAAAATCTAAAATGGAAAATCGTACTGAAATATCATCCCTCGGTGAATTTGGTTTAATAGAGCATTTGACCAACAATATTGAGTTACAAAACGCATCATCCATCGTTGGTGTTGGTGATGATGCGGCTGTTATTGATCATTTTGGAAAACAAACGGTCATCACAACAGATCTTTTGATTGAAGGTGTGCATTTTGATCTCATGTATACTCCTTTAAAACACCTGGGTTATAAAAGCGTTATAGTAAACCTGAGTGATGTATACGCAATGAACGCCACGCCAACACAAATTACAATGAGTGTAGGTATTAGTAACCGGTTTAGTTTAGAAGCGATCGATGAGTTTTACGAAGGTGTTTATGCTGCTTGTGAAAAGTATGGAGTTGATCTTATTGGTGGCGATACCGCTTCCTCGCAAAAAGGGTTTATAATTTCAGTGACAGCTATAGGAGAAGTGACGCCTGATAAATTTGTAAAAAGAAATACCGCACAAAAAGGAGACCTCCTATGTGTAAGCGGAGACCTTGGAGGGGCTTATGTTGGTCTGCTTTTTTTAGAGCGAGAAAAAAAGATCTTCGTAGAGAATCCTTCGATCCAGCCTGACCTTGAAGGAGAAGCCTATGTCGTTGGACGGTTACTGAAACCAGAAGCAAGAAAAAATATCATTGAATTCCTTGAGGCACAGTCCATTACGCCTACGGCGATGATGGACATCAGCGATGGATTAAGCTCAGAGATCTTACATATTTGCAAACAAAGCAATTTGGGTTGTATTTTGTATGAGGAAAAGATCCCGGTAGCAGAAGAAACGAAAAATGCGGCGTTCAAATTTGAAATTGACCCAACAGCCTGTGCTTTGAGCGGTGGTGAAGATTATGAATTATTATTTACCATTCCTCAATCTGATTACAATAAGATCGTTTTAAGTGAAGAAATTAGTGTGATCGGCTATATGGCCGACGCCGCTGAAGGAGCGAAAATTATTACCAAAGGGAACAATACATACCCCATCACTGCGCAAGGTTGGGATGCATTGAAGAAATAATAAGTTGAATTCGTATATGAAAACACTGTTCAAAAAGCAATGTGTGATTGGCAATTGGCAAGCAGATACTTCTCGTAGCAGAACGGGTATTTCTTTTTTATTTATTGTGTATTGCTTTTTGTCAGTTATCATGCTCGGCTCATGTTCCGTTTCTAAATCTTCTTTCACACCTTCAAAAAAATATTCTCCTGAACAATTAAATAAAGATTACGCCATCTTTCGTGGTGCATTGGAAGAATCTCATCCGGGAATGTATTGGTACACCCCAAAAAATGATATGGATAATTATTTTGAATGGGGAAAAAGTCAAATAAAAGATTCTTTGAATGAAGAAGATTTCAGAAAAGTATTAGCCTATGTTATTTCAAAAATTAATTGCGGCCATACTGTAACGAGAAGCTCAACAGCTTTTATGAGATACCGTGATACAAGCGTTAATAAAATTTTTCCTCTTAGTTTAAAGATCTGGTCAGATACCTCATTTACGGATGATACCGCAACTGTTGCAGCTAATCTTTTTCGAAAAGACACAATACTTACAAGAGGGGTCGTTGTAAAAAAAATAGACAACAAACCCATCGAAACTATTATCGATACGCTTTTCCAATATATTTCAAGTGATGGTCATAATATGACACACAAATTCCAGAGCTTAAGCAACCGTGGAGGTTTTGGTGCGGCATTTACCTCTATATATGGGCAAAAAGAAAATTACTTTATTGATTATCTCGGCAATGATGGTATAGAAAAAACTGCAACCATAGCTTCTTATAATCCAAGAGCAGATACTGTCAATCGCATCGCTATATCCCGTTTTGCAAAAACCTCCCGTGCAGAAAGAAAGAAACAGATAATGAGGGCAACTAGAAATCTGAGAATTGATTCGATGAACAACGTGGCGTTTATGGATCTCGGCTCCTTTAGCCGAAATTTAAAACTTAAATCTTTTTTCCGGAAGTCCTTTAAAGAAATGCAGGACAAGGGAACAAAGAATCTTGTTGTTGATGTTCGTGGGAATGGAGGAGGTACCGTTACCAATTCTACTTTCTTAACAAAGTTTATTGCTGATAGAAAATTTAAAGTGGCAGATTCGCTTTATGCGAATACAAGGAACAGCCGCTATAAAAAATATATTGATGGCTATTTCTTTAACCGTTTTTTTATGTTCTTTGTAACAGCAAAAAAGAAAGATGGAAAATATCACTTCGGTTATTTTGAGCGTCACTACTTCAAGCCTAAAAAGAAAGATCATTTTACTGGAAATGTTTATATACTAACAGGAGGAAATTCTTTTTCAGCAACGACCTTATTTACACAAACTGTAAAACCCCAGGATAATGTTTTTGTGGTAGGAGAAGAAACCGGTGGTGGCGCTTATGGAAATACAGCCTGGTTAATTCCTGATCTTACGTTACCTGAAACAGGCATTCGTTTTCGGCTTCCATTGTTTCGTTTAGTAATTGATAAAGATATTCCGAAAGATGGTCGCGGTGTTCAGCCGGAAGTGATCGCTATACCGACTACGGAAGCAATACGTCGTGGAGCTGATTACAAAATGGATAAAGTGATGGAGTTGATCAAATCACATCAATAACTTTCATCTCATTGTCGAAGACAACAAAAGAAGCTTCATAGCCTCTTCCTATCAACCCGGTTTTATCATCAATTCTCAACACCCTTGCCGGGTATAATGAAGCCATGCGTAAGCCTTCTTGAATATCAACGCCAACATGCTCAACACAATTTTTCACAGCTTTCATCATTGTCAATGCAGAACCGGATAATGTTCCATTGGGTAAAATATACCTGTCATTTTTAAATTCATGTTGATAAGGGCCATCTGATGTTGCTGACACAGCATCGGTGATCAGCCAGATCCTTTCTCCTAAAATTTTTTTACTGATCTTAATCGCAGTATAATCCACATGAACACCATCTGCAACCAGGCTACAACAAACAGATGGATGATCATAAATGGCACCAACCATTCCCGTTTCACGACTTTGAAACTGCGACATGGCATTGAATAAGTGAGTTGCTATATTTATTTTCTCAAAACCTTTCATTGCTTGTTTATAAGTTGCATTAGTGTGGCCGGCAGAAACAATAATTCCATTAGTTTGCAAATAGTCAATGATCTCATCATCCACCATTTCTGGTGCAAGAGTTATCATTTTTACGACTCCTTCAGCTTCATCAATCAATTTTTTTGCCTCATCCATTGTTGGCCGATGAATACATTCCAGGACATGAGCTCCTCTTTTTTCAGGATTGATCCATGGTCCTTCCAAATGAAGACCGGGCATTCCTTTTCCTCCTCCATTCAAATATTGTTTTGTGACTACAATTGCTTTACTAAAAACTTCTGAAGAATTTGTAGCTGCTGTTATTAAAAATTTTGATGCTCCGCCTTGCAAACAATATTTATAAGTTGCGTCAATTGCTTCAATAGAAGGATTTGCAGAAAATAAATATCCATTTCCGCCATATATCTGCAGATCAATAAATGCGGGTGCAATATTATTTCCGCCAAGATCTCTTAATTCATAATCATCCGGGATATCGGTATCATAAACAAATCCAACAATGACCCCATCATCGATAAGAATTGCGCTGCCGGTAAGAATTTCTTTGCCCGTATAAATAGTTGCGTTGGTTATTACTTGTTTCATGGTTGTATCATAAAATTATCGCCGTCCTTCCAAAATGGAAGCTTCGTTCTTACTTCATCCAGTTTTTCTTTATGAAGAGTGATGGTAAAAATATCTTCTTCATGTGATCTTGAATGCAATATTTCACCCATCGGATCAACAACCATGCTATCACCACTGTGATAAATATTGTTTCCATCATTGCCAACTCGGTTTATTCCCACAACATAACATTGATTTTCGATCGCTCTTGCCTGCAGCAAAGTTTTCCATGCATGATTTCTTCTTTCCGGCCAATTGGCAACATAGATAAGCAGGTCATATTCTGGTCCATCATTTTGCGTTTGCTGTCTTGCCCAAACCGGGAATCTAAGATCATAACAAACAAGCAAATTAATTTTCCATCCTTTTACAGACGCTATTAATCTTTTTGTGCCGGGAGTAAACTCATTGTCTTCTCCGGCATAACCAAACAAATGTCTTTTATCATAAATACCCGCTTCCCCATTGGGCAACATCCATATAAGCCTGTTAAAATAATTTCCTCCTTCTTCAGTGATCACACTACCCGTGAGAATAACTTTTTTTTCTGCTGCAATTCGTTTCATCCACTTTATTGTTTCATCATTCATCGTTTCAGCAAGCTCTTTGGGCCTCATGCTAAATCCGGTGCTAAATGTTTCGGGAAGAATAATTATTTCTGTTTTATCTGTAATGCTATTGATCTTTTCCTCAAACATTTTTCTGTTTGCCGTAGCATCTTCCCAATGAAGGGCTGTTTGAATTCCTGTGATTGTGAGCGTTGACATGCTGTAAAGTTATTCAGTTAGTCCATCCATGATGTAAAATAATAAATCAATTCGTCCATCCATCACATTAACCTTTTCATCTCACAGCATTTCTGTATTTTTCCGCCTTAAATTCCTT